>Ga0098042_1000308_pt1 | contig 19284 bp, 27 predicted proteins | sample 9_EtaG_FD_75066 | JGI IMG/M metagenome (GOLD analysis project Ga0098042, IMG submission 75066) | Marine viral communities from the Subarctic Pacific Ocean - 9_ETSP_OMZ_AT15188 metaG | ecosystem: Environmental > Aquatic > Marine > Oceanic | place: Pacific Ocean | collected 2015-01-10
GAAAACCTACACAAGTATTATATCCATTAGAGTCTGAGGTAAGGTTATGTGAAGATAATGTATTGTAACCTAATGCAACATTTCTATTTGACTGTGTATTAGATTGCAAACTAAAAGAACCAAAACCTACATTTTGAGAACCTGTAGTGTTTGCAGCTAAAGAATCTTTACCAACTGCTGTGTTGTTACTTGCTGTAGTGTTAGCTCCTAAAGCATCTACGCCTATTGCAATGTTAGAACCACCAGTCGTATTAGCATCTAATGCACTTTTACCCACAGCAACATTTGAACCACCCTCGGTGTTTGCAATCATTGCTTGATGACCTATAGCTGTGTTTGGTGTACCTGTCGTATTGTCCCTTAATGCCATACGACCAACTGCTACATTGTTACTAGCTGTGGTATTATCTGTTAAAGCTCCTGAGCCTAATGCTACATTTTCAGCACCAGAAGTATTAGCATCTAAAGCTGTAGAACCTAATGCAACATTTTCAGCACCAGTAGTATTACTAGCTAAAGAGTTCCAACCAACAGAAGTATTTTCAGCTCCTGTAGTGGTGTTTCTTAAAGAATTTTTTCCAACTGCTGTGTTATAAGATGCGGTAGTGTTAGATTCTAAGGCATTATGACCAAGACCTGTATTTTCAGAACCAGTTGTATTTGCACCTAAGGAATCTTTACCTATTGCTGTGTTTGTATTTCCTGTAGTGTTAGCATCTAAAGAAGCTGAACCGACTGCTGTATTGTTTGCACCTGTTGTGTTTGACAATAAAGCTGTAAATCCAACCGCAGTGTTGCTTGATGCTGTCGTATTAGCTTCTAATGCAGCAAAACCAACAGCTACATTACTACTTCCTGTTGTTAAACCTTTTAAAGAATCAGCACCTATGCCTACATTATTATCTCCACTTGTTAATGCAGCAAATACAGTATCACCTAGACCTGTGTTATTATTGGCAGCATCTAAAGTACCTGTACTTGCGTTTTGACTAATTAAAATACTGTCAGTAAAGTTTGTAGCATCAGCAAGAATACTTACGCCATTAATTGTTCCTGTTACTGATGTATTTCCACCAACACTTACATCATCTGTAACTGTTAAATCATCTTGTACTTTTAAATCTACTACATTAAGACTTGCAAAAGCATCAACTATTGCTGCTCCTGAACCTGCTCCATCAGAGTAAACTGCTTTTACATCTCCTGCTGGTATGGTTATGTTAGCTCCACTACCTTGTGAGATGATTATGTTTTGTGAACCACTTGTGCCGTTTTCTATAAACCAAAGCTTAGATACAGTATTTGGGCCAATAGTAATAGTACAAGCTGAGTCGAGTGTACCTGTGTATTTAAGGTACAACGACCTTCCAGGGTCTGTTGCTCCGTCTGCTATTGTAGTAGTGTGAGTATCTGCGTTTGTGGTTATTGCTTCTGTACCAAAACTAAAGGCTTCTGCAATAAGTTCTAAATTTGTGTTGGTTGTATCACCCCAAGTTCCGGCTCCATCACCTGTAGCCAGCTCGTTTAATCTTAAATCATTTACATATGTGCTTGCCATTTATATACCTCGTAAAAATTATACATTATCTATGCAGCAACATCATCCCAATTAGGAGTTTGTGTATCTGATACTGTAGTATAGTTTGGAGTTTGTGATTCATCAACTGTTGAATAGTTAGGAGTCTGCGAATCATCTACAAGGCCCCAAACGCAAATGGTTCCTAATTCTGCTGAAATCCCAGGTAAAGAAACACTTACACCAACACCTAAACCAAGAGTAACATCACCCAACTGAGATGTTGCAGCAATACCTGTAACAATAACTTGTTCATTGTGATTTACTGTAATGCTGCCAACAGCAGATGTAGCACTCTGGCCTGTAACAGATACATTTGCTTCGCCGTCTACATCAACAGATACTGCTCCTAAATTTGCAATGGCTCCTGTAGCATTTGCAACAGCACTACCATTAACTCCAACACCGCCAATTGCTGAAGTTGCAAACTGACCGGCTGGCACTACATTAGCTTTAGCAACAGTGCTTAATGTGCCTAAAGCTGTTGTACCAATTTGAGAAGATGGTGTGACATTAGCTTTTGCTACTACTGTTAGAGTTCCAACAGCTGAAGTAGCAGATACACCACTTGGAATTACATTAGCCTCACAATCAAATGTAAGCGTACCTATTGCTGTAGTACCAACTTGCGAAGAAGGAGTTATATTAGCTTCTGTTACAAGAGAAATAGTGCCTAATGCACTTGTAGCTGCTAACCCTGTAAGAGTAACTGGTAAAGATTCATTCCAAGCACCTTCACCCCAAGTGCCTCTACCCCAACCAGTTATGTTAGCCATAAGGCTAGGCTATTCTTATAATAGCCGTGCTTGCTGCTTTTGCTGGAAATACAATAGTGAAGTCACCAGCAGTAGATGTTTTGTCACCGCCAAAGTCAATAGTAGCAACTGACTTATCGCCGTTAGTGTCATTATAAATCATACAACCTCTAGCTGTGATAGTAGCTGTGCTAAAAGTTAAATCGTTAAAATCAGTAACAGCGGTCGTTCCTGTTGCTGAAGGAGTAACATTAGTTAGCGCAGCTCCGCCAGATGTGTAATTAGTTCCACTTGCTTGCCCAGTTGTTGTAAAAGCTGTTGTAGTTGCTCCTAATGTTGCTGAACTTGTGTATAGAGCTAATTTAAAACTATTACCACTTGAGTTTGTAAAATTATGCGTACCTGTTAGCAGCTCTACTTTAAAGCTGGTTGTTAATGTTGATGATATTGCCATATTAAATACCTTTTATTATTTTTGCTAAATCTTCGCTACCACCTTTAGATAACTCTTGTATCAAAGTAGCTTTATATGATTTTATAGCATTTTTAATATATATCAAACATACTTTATAAATTAAATCTCTATAAGCTCTTGCCTGAGCTTTAATATGTTCTTCATTATCATCAGAACAACCAACTATTTTATCAGTAAGTTGCTCTGCCCAAAACTCAGGAGAGTGTCCGCCAAACTTGGTTGTAGATACCTCAACCATACCGAGTTCAGGAACTCCATCTGGCGTTATTTTAATTACCATTTTTTAGGTTCCGGTGGTTGATTTTTTTTAATATGACTATCGTACCTGTCTATTAAAGTTGGTTCTTTTGGAGGTTCTGGCTCTTGATATTTAATACCTTGGCTACGTTTCATGCTTTTTAAATTACCTTCAGTATCGCCCATTACTAACAAAGGGTCTTCTAATCTATGGTAGCCATATAATTTTTCTTCAGCAGGAACAGCAGCATCAAGCAAATAACTAGATTGTGCCACCTCAACCTTTATACCTTCGCTCATACATTTACTTAACCAAAACTCAACGCAACCTCTTCCTGCCTCTGCAAAATATAAATTACCTTTGTAACCAAAATCTACGCCAAACAATTGAATATGTTTTACTTTATTATACAAAGCAAAAGCTATTGCATAAGCAACTGTATTGTTGAAATAATGACAACCGTATTCTTGTAATATTTCATCTATTGGATATTCAACTAATCCAGGACATCTTTCATCTAACTCGCATGTATAAATTGGACCTGGATGGTTCTGAAGAACTCTAATCATACTATTCGTTTGACCTCCAGCATCATCTGAATCTAAAAATCTGGATGCTGGGTCCATCATAAAAACCCTATCATGGAATATTACATCGGCAACTGCATTTATAGTCCAGACTTCATCAAATTCAGCCCCATGTGATTTTGCCATATTATAATCAAACCAGCTTTTTCCCATGCCGACTATAGCTATACTTTTTTCTTCTAATTCAGAAAGACGTTCCATATGTTTCTCCTTTTTTTAAGTTAACTTACTTGCGAGCGGAGTGAGTCATATCGGTATTCATCTCTTCTACCTCTTGCCTCGGCTCGTACTTTTATTCTAGCAATCTCCTGCGTGAATCTGTTTTCATAATTAGCGAGCATGTCTGGCTCACCTTTCATAAATGTATGTCCTTCAATCAAAGCTCCATATAACAACGCATCTCTTGCGTTATTTGACAACCATGTGCCAGATGTATCGGAAACTAAACTTGTTGGCCTATAAAGATAATGCAATTCAACTGTATAGTCTGCATCAGGAACTGGAGCTATTGTAATTGTTGAACCAGAGCTGCTTGATGTTGCAAAAGATTTATCAAAATCAGCATAATATTCTGGTAAACCTCTCAGGCTTGTGTCATTTAAATCAGGAGTAAATTCTTGCATAAAACTTGGGTGTTTTTTTAATAAATATCTGTAATCATTTGTAGTAGAATCAATAACAGCAAGTGAAAAACTTAAAATAAAATCATTTGGAGCTGTTAAAAATCTACTACCCGTTGTTAAAGTTCCTTGCACGTTTTTTCTAAAAACATCTTCTTGTACTAAATTAAAAATTCTTTCCTCTGCATTTTTTACAAAATCTGGTATTGTTGCAACAAAAGTTGACTCATCGTTATTTAAGTAATTTTGTATTAAAGTTGTTAATTCAGAATAAGTCATACTGTGATTGTAACCTCTCCTAAAGATGATGTCATTTTAAATCCCTCAATTGAGTTTCCTAAAATTTTATCATTGTTTGTAAGAACATAACCAAAGCCCACCTCTTTGTCATTATCTGGTCTTGGTTCGTATAAAGCCTGTGCATCTGCTACAGTGGGAGTTGGTTCTAATTGTGGGTGTTTGGTTTCATAGCACTCAGGACAAGTTTTTAGACCATTCCATTCTTTCCTGAGTTCTAAAAGCTTATACTCAAAGCCGCATCTATCACACATTGCTTTTGCGAATTTTCCTGAAGCATAAGCCATTATCTTATTCTTAAATCAGGTCTAATTCTAAAAGAAGCTCTATCTTCATCTGTTGATGCAGCTCTATCAAATTCTTCTTCATACATTTGTTTCAACATTTGTGTTTTTTCTGGAGCTTTTTTTACAGAAATATAATACGCAAGACCTGCTGCAAAACATGGATAAAAACGAAATGGCATATCCATAGTATTTATAGCAGTATCTGCATCATCCATTCTTACTATTTTATTGAAAACTAACACATCTGTAGAGTTTTCTGGAGCAGGCCATATTTTTAAAACCGCAGAATTTTGTTTATCAAGAAAAAATTGTGATGGTCTTCCTGTAGTTGCTTTAACAGGTATGTTTAAATATTCACTTCTACTAAGTCTGCGCATGGATAGCTCAGTAGTTGTAGAACCATCTGTTCTACGTAAATTACAATCTAAAATATCTATTACGTTAGAATCTAAAGTATAAGATGTGGTATTTTCTGTGACAGTCTGTGTTCCTTCTTGTATTGTCCATTGATTTAAACCTCTATTGGCCCATTCAGCAAGCATCAAGTTTATAGAACGTTTTGCTGTTACTAAATCATAACCTGTGCGAAGCTCTAGACCACATCTTTCAAAAGCTTCCTCTACAAACTCAGTTACATTAGGTTCAAAATTTGTGCTACCTGATAGTGCCATTATTTTTTCTTTTTAGTTTTTTTTAAAGATTTTTCAATTTGTTTAGCTTGTTTAGCATGTAATCTTGAAGCTCCCTTTAACTCTTTAATTAATTTTCTTTTTGCTGCTACGCTTAATTCTGTCATCATTCACTCCTATCATCTTGATTATATAGATTATCAAATGTTGTATATGAGTCCATATAACTATCATGTTTTTCTGCTGAATGAATATATTGACTTGGAGAAAAATCTGGTGGACCTTCGCCAACACGCCATAAAGCAGGATTTGTAGCTCTTACTCTATTATTAGGTAAGGCTACAAAGTTACCAGTATATTCACCAGCGTCTGTTAAATATAACACATGTGATTGCTTATGTTGAGCAGAATCATCAGCAATACTATTTTCTGTATAATCGACCGTAAACATGTATGTTCCTGTGTAAAACTCTCCTCCTATTTTACATATCCAAGGAGATGAACTTACTCTGTCCATAGTAACAACAGAATGGTGGTGGCTTAGACAATCCCAAGGCTGTGCTAAATGGTCTTCCATAGGTTGTGGCCAATCTGGAAACGTTATATCTGCTACAAGAGCTTGTATGGGCATCCTAGCCCACATAGCGCCGCCATGTATATTTTCATCAGGGTAATCTTCTAAATCTGTCTCACAACCGGTAAAAACCACTTGAAAAGATAAAGAACGGTCAGGTATTGTGTTTACGGCAATAGCTAAAGCATGCAAATATTCACCATGATATTTTTGATGATTAGCTGTAAATTCTTTTCTAACCCAGCATTTAAACTGAGGTATGTTTGAAATCAAATATGACATAATTCTTCCTCCTAATTATGTAACAAAATTTTATCTTCTTGCAGGTCCACCTCTAGACATATATTTTCCGCCTTTAGACATGTACTTAGTTTTTTTAGCAGGGCCTCCATTAGACATATATTTTCCACCTTTGGCCATATATTTAGTTTTTTTAGCCGGACCACCATTAGACATGTATTTACCGCCTTTAGCCATATATTTAGTCTTTTTAGCTGGACCACCATTAGACATGTATTTACCGCCTTTGGCCATATATTTAGTCTTTTTAGCTGGACCACCTGCATAGTATTTAGTTCTTTTAAACATTTTATTCTCCTAACTTATTGTAGTTACTTTTCTGCGGTCATTCATAACTTTACCACAACCTTTGGCTATAAAACCACCATTACTCATTTTAATTCTGTTTTGTTGTTTGATAGCGCCTCCTAAAGATTTTTTTTGCCAGTTGACTCTTTTTGAACTTGTTTTCTTCTTTATAGCTGCTGCAGCACCTTTTTTCTTACATTGAGCCATTGTTGGTCTACAAGCAGGATAACCTCTTTTTTCACCTTTTTTTCTACCGCATGGTTTACCTGTTTTGCAGTCTACCCAACCTTTGCCTTTGTTACGTGAAAACCACTTTTTTAAACCTTCTTTAGCCATTATCTTCTTTTGCTTGACATTACGGCGCCTTGCCCTCTTATATTCTTACAAACAACACCGCCTATAGCTTTTTTTACTCTTTTTTTACCTTTTCCGTAATTAGCAGCGCCTACTTTTCTACATTGCACTAATCTGCCACTTGCGTAAGCACTTGGCCAAACTTTAGCACTACGTTTTACTTTGTGATAACAGGCATCTTTTTTTGTTTTACTTTTCGCCATAATCTAACTCGTCTATATGGTAGTTAAGAGTTAACTCTTCACCTTGTTTAATTTTTTTTGTTGTAACAACATTATAAACTTTATAATCATCCCAATCTAATTCTAAAACTAATTCGCAATTTGAATCAACATTATGATTTAGAAAACCACCAATAGAAGTCCTTACAAAACCATGTATTATAGGTACTTTAATATGAGAAACGCCTAAATCAAAACCTTCTTCTATATCTTCTGAAGCAAATAGACCTAAACCTTCTATTTTACTTTGTTTTACAGTTATGCAATCAGGCAAAGGCTTATAGTAAAATTTGTTATAAACAGGGTACATTTAACACTTCCACCTTCGCCTTGCCTGACGTATTCTTGAATTTGGATTATTTCTTGTTTTTGCAGAGCTACGTTTTAATTGTCCTAGAGACCTTGCGCAATAAGATTTACGTCTTTTTGCAGCTTTACTGCCTTTTTTAACTTTGCCTGTTACAGCTGTTTTTAGTTTACTTCCAGGATTCGCTTTTCTATAAGCTCTTACACCTTTTTTGGTCATACCCGCCCCACTTTTAGTAGGGCGGTAATTTCCACCTTTACCAGTAGTCCTGCGTATAGGTTTAGACTTTTTTCTGGGTTTTTTTACTGCCATTCATTAATAATTTTTATTCAAAACAAGAATTATTGAATAAGCATCACCGTCCGAGTGACCTACCGTAGTAAAATCAATATCTCCAGTTTTTCCTGAACCTGCATTATTTGGAATACCACTAAACCTGTCGTCATAGTATTCATCACCAGTGCTATCTGCTGGTAATGGTATAGCTAAAACGTTAGTAGAAGCATCAAACTCTATATCAACTGCCATTCCTCTAGTTGCCCAATATATACGAGCAATAGAAACGCCAGTACAAGCTTGTCCTACGCTATTTGTACTAAGCGCAGAAACATCTACTTTTTTTACAGAAGATTCTCCTGTACCGTCAGATTCATTAGTAAACTTCAATATTGCGATTCTTTCACCATCTTGAATGGTTTGAGAAGTTACTGTATCTGCCATTGTTTACTCCCTTATGCGTCAGCAAATGGTGTTACAACGGTACCAGAAGCAAGGTTAATACCTTCTACCGCATACTTAGCTGAACCGATAGCAGTTACTTTAATAATAGTACCAACTATGCCACCTTTAGTGCTGCCGTTTAAAGTAATAACATCATTACTAGCTCCTGAAAAGAATGTTTTACCTGCTGCATCGCTTTTACCCATATACAGTCCGCCAACGAATTTATCTGTTCCGTCAGTTTTAATATCTAAGTCTGTAGCTGCTGTTTCAATAACAAAAGTAAATGTAGCACCTAAATTGTTTAATTGATTTGGGTCTTCATTGCTACCAGGTGTAGTAGCTACAATGCTTGGTAAAGTAAATTTACCGTCTGCGTCATTACAAGTAAGAACTTTACCTGCATGAGAAGCAACTGTTAGTGTGGTATCAGCTGTTAAGCTAACAACGTTTGCATTACCTGCCGAAATAAATCCTGCTAAAGATTGTATTGGGCCTGAGAAAGTGCTTTTTGCCATAATTTTTCTCCCGAAAAATAAGTTCTACTGTCTTGGCTTGTCTGCTAGGTCAGTCTGTAGAACAAGTTAATAAATCCTAGTCTTTTGATTGTATATTACTTTCCAGCAAAAAAAAAGGGAGCCGAAACTCCCTTTAAACAATCAATAAAGATTATGCTCCTTGTGATGCGAACACTGCTCTCCAGTTAGAGAATCCGAAGGAATATCTTTCTCTGGCTTTATATCTCATATTACCAGTATCAAAATCACCTTCTAATGATGTTTGCATTGGACTTCTTTCAAAATGTTTAAATCCATCCGGACAGTCTGTTTTAAGGAACCAAGCATCTGAATCTGTTAGATAGTTGTTTACAACATATCCTTCAGGAATCATGCCCATATTTCTGATTGCATTTATATCGTTGTCAGATGTACCAACTCTACCAGGAGTTTGTAGTAATCTGTCAGCAACAAATTGCAGCTCATTAGGCACGATAAGCTTTCTACCTTGAAGAGCAATGTTTAAATTTCTATCATCAACAAAATTTGAGATAGCAATTAAAGCATCTTCAAGTGAAGTTTCATTCAAGTCAGCATGAGTGGTTGCTCTGTTTGCAGTAGTTCCACCGCCACCAAGGGGGTGAGAGCTAGAAACAAGAGGTTGTCCATCTCCGCCAGTAACACTTGTATCAAATGCGTTGTTTAATACAGCAGCGGCTTTGATTTGCTTTGTATTGGCCATAGACCTTGCCAAAGCTTTTGTGTATCGAGAACCGAGTCTGTCATAAAGATTATCTTCTACTGCTTCTTCAGTTAGAGAGAAAGCTAAAGCAACTGTTTCGTGTGAATAACGTGAAGTAAAACCTTCAGTAGCGTTGTCATATTCGACAGCGGTACCTTCGCCTTTTACTGATGCGTTACCAAAACCAACAATCATTACTTCTTCTTCAAATGCTCTATCTGATGATTCAGTATCAAATATTTCAGTATGCTGATTATCATATGTAGCATACTCCATACCGAACAAGGCGTTTAAACCTGGCTCTAATTCTTTCGCTAATTGCGCTCTATTTATCGCCATGATTATACTCCCGCAGCTGTTCTGTTAAAGTGTTCGTCAATTCTGACGATGAAATTAACATTTGTTGATAAAGTTCCTGTACCAAGAGCGTTGTTTGATGGGTCGTTTGAAATACCCATGATTCTTAGCTGGGCAGTTCCAGTTCCTGTTGTGCCACTTGCTTTTACGCCTGATACCCCTGATTGTGTAGAGCCAGTTGCATAGACAATATCGCAGTTGTTACCAACTACTGTTTGTACTACAGAACCTGTTGCTGCAGATTGAACCTCAAATAAAACATCTGGGTCATCTACAACCATAGCTTTACAATCACTTGTTACTGTTCCACCAGTCCAAACAGGAGAGAAAATTTTATCTCCACTTGAATCAGTAAAAGAGCAACCCTGAAAAACACCTAGCAATAAATCTCCAGCTGCAGCAACGGCTATGCCGCCTGTAGCTTTCATTACCACTGGGTCTCCAGTAAAAATACTTCCGGTTGTGCCTGATAGAATTTCGTACTCGGTATTTCCTGTAGAGTTGTAAGCCGAGCCTATTTTTCCAATAGGTTTTAAACCAAAAGGTGCATTAATATTAGCCATAATATTTACCTATATTAAAAATTTATTAAAGAAGAAAAAGCTAATCTCTTTTTCCTCCACCAAAAGTTACGCTTGTGGTTCTCTGAGGCTTTAACATCGGAGAACTTGGGTCAGATTCTTTCATCAAATTATTGTCAACTGCTTCTTGTTGCATTTGCGCACGATTTGAATAATAGGCGTTTCTTTCTTCACGTGTTTCATTAGGAATCTTTGCCAAAAGCAAACCACCCACGGCCACAACTCCAGCGTGCCTTCCATCATCCATGGTAGGAAGTTCAAAATCTCCTATCTCTTCAGAACGCACTAGCTCAAAGCCTTCACGTAATCTAGACATGACACTTTTTCTATCTTCATTACCGACAATTTCGGCTCTTATCCACCTGTAGGTAAAACCTTCAGGAGCAGGAGGCGTGTCCAACATAGATGGGGGACGCCATGGTTTGCGAGCAGTATCTTTAGCTCGAACTTCTGCAGAACGTGGTGTTCTGTTATTTGTCTCTTTATTTTTATTTTCAGTCATAATAATTACCTTTTTATGTACTTAGCGTATTCTTTAAGAGGCACATTTAAACGCTTTGCCATTTGTACTTCGCTTGCGCTTAGTTTGACTTGGCGTTTTCCTCCTGAGCTGATGCTTCTTCCAGCAGGTGCAACATTTTGTTGCGCTTTACTGTTAGATTTTGCTTCCCCACCTTCAGAGAACTTGTGTGGAAATTCAACTCTTATACGTTTATCTATCTCATCATAGTATGAAGTATCGGAAGTGTCAAAACCTTCTTCTTCTACTAATTTTCTATGAATATTAAAAGCAGCTAGTGTCATAGTCTCATCTTCACCAAACCACTCATTTTTATTGGCCCAATCCTCAGCAGCAGGGTCGGGTTGCTCGTTTGGTTGAGCTTGTGGCTGCGCTGTCATTTGGTTGTTTTGATAGAATGCTGGTTGTTCTACTTGTACTGGTTGAGAATTAACCAATCTACTTTCTTCAACTGTTATTTTGTCAAGAATGCCTTGTGCTTTAGTGACCTTATCCCAATCTTGTTCTTGATAAGCATTTTTTAAAACTGCATTTGCCTGCGCTCTTTGAGAATTTAATCTATTCTGGGCTTCATTTAAATAATTTTTGTTGGCATTAGTATTATTTTCTTTTAGTTTTTGGTTTTCTGCTTGCAAAGACTGTGCATATTCGTAAGCTGAATTTGCAGCCCTTTCTTGCTCTCGCATTTTTTTTGTAAGCTTTGCAATTCTTTTTTGAACGCTTTGAGAATAATCATCTAATTCTTCGTCTTTTTTTTCTGCTTTTTGTTCAGGCTCAGATTCGTTAACCACTTCTTCAGTTTGCTCAGAACTTTCTTCAGAATCTAATTCAACAACCTCACTACCATCTGGAGATTCTTCAACCACCTCTTCGTTTAATTCTTTTATATTTTCTTGCATGAGTTTATCCTCCTCACGTTATGCGCTGACAATATCATCCGGGTCTCCAATAACCGCAATAACCTCATCATCGTTAATAATACGGCATTCTGCATCATCGCCAAGTTTAAACCTAGCTCCTGCATATCTACCAATTAATACCCAATCCCCTTTTTTACACCAAGGAGTATCTCCAAATTTGTTTTTGTCTGAATAACACATAGGACCCATTTTGACTACATATGAAACTACCGTAGCTAAAGATTCTCTATCAACAGTCTCTTTTACTAACTGTATTCCGCCTTCTGTAACACCTTTACCCTTATAAGGTAATATCAAAATTCTCCACCCTGAAGGTTGTGGCATTCTTTCTAAAAAAGATTTATCTAATAATGTTGGGTCTAAAACTCTAGCAGTAGCTTCAACAAAAGCATTATCTACTTTTTCAGCTAACTCTGGTTTTTTTTGTTTTGTAGGACCGCCATCTTCTGTTGGCGTGTTTACTGTTTTTTGATTTTGTAAGTCTTTCTCTACTGCTCTTGCGACATGTTCAGGAACTATTACCTTGCTCATCGTTTTCTACTACCTTATTTAGCAATTCTCTTAATTCAGTCTCTATATCGGCGAGAGAATTGTAACGCCCACGTAGATAGTGATATTCCTCGTTATCCTTTGTGCCATTTAAAATAGCAGTTTGAATATCATCTTTTTTTTCAGCAATTCTTTTTGTAAGTTGCTCTTGCAACCACAGAATTGACATTAATAAATTCCAGAAAATTTACCGCCAAACTCAGCAGCGCCCATACCTCTACATTTACCTTTGCCATATCCAGGCTTAGTTGTATGTTTTAGATTTTTTGGAGCTTCTGCTACAGCTTTGAAAGGCACGCTGCCTTTACCAGTATAATTTTGCTTTCCTTTTACTACTTTTACATTTTTCATATGTGATACCTTACATCTGTTTTAAACCAATATCAATTAATTTTAGTTGTTTTTGTTGGTCCATTCTATCTCTTGTAGTATCGTCTTTTAAATTTGCAATATCTCTTTGCGCCCTTATTCTTTCCATATCTATATCATCTTGACGCAGTTTTTCTTCCATTCTCATTCTTTCTTTTACTTCAAACTGGTCTTGTTCCTGAGATAGCTGTTGCCCTTTGAGAGCTAGTTCTTGTTTTCTAATTGTTACAAGAGGGTCTTCCTCTGGCGGTGCTGATACTTGCTCAGTAAATTGCTGCACTAATTCAGTCATTATTGGTGAACTAAATTGCGCTAACAGATTTTGCGCTTGCATCATCATTTGCGTCGCCTCAGATTGTGGAGCTTGCTGTGCTTGTTGTTGTAACTGTTGATATTGTTGCATAGCTTCTTGTGGCATTTGTTGTTGAGCTATAGCATCTGCTTTAAGTTGCAAGTGTTGCATTATATGTGAATGAATATTGGCCTGTACTTGAGCATTCATTTGCACCGGACCCATGTTTAATAATGAAACGTGAGAGGCAATGTGTGCATCGTGATTTTGTTCTGGGAAAGCTTGAGCCGGCCCACCCATTAATAAAGCACTGTTTTCCATACCTGATTCAACTGGTTTAGGAGTAGTATCAGGCGGTGGTATAAGTAATTGGTCAATATTATCTGTTCCAATAGCAGCATACATTCTTCTATAGGCTTCGTAAGTTCCTCCTGGTCCATGTATTTCAGGATTTGATTGAACTAACTGCATCATTTCTTGCGCCATAACAATACGCTGGCTAGTTGAAAATATATCGGGGTTACTTACAGGAAATATGTCTACTCTGTCATCAAAGTCAGCCTGTTTAATTTGCATGTTACCACCTGAAACATTATATGGATAAACAGGAGGCAAACTTTCTGCAAAAATATTAGCTAACAGTTTAAATTCTTTTTTCTGACCATTGTGTAATCTTTTATGTATGGCAGATAAAACTTTGCTTGATTTTTCCATCAAAGCAAGTGTTGTTCCTACGGGAGCCTGTGAATTACCCTCACCTATATTAGTATCTGCTATAGATGCAAATCTTTGACCAGATTGAACTAACAGACCTAATAAATTTAACAATGTTCCACTTGGTTCTTTAAAAGGAAGTGGTTGTATTGCATCACGTAAAGAACCTGCTGGAGCATCAACATCTCTAAATTCTCCTGGTTGTATTGGTTCATCTTCGTCTCTTATTCTTATACCCCTAGTTTTAAAACCAGCAGGTAAGTTTGCTAAAGTACCTGCATCAATTAGCTGTCTTACAATTGATGTAGATGCCTTTGATAGACCTCCAATCATATGCGTAAGGCCAAAACCATAAAAACCTAGTCCAGGTAAAAATTTAAAATGTACGAAATATTCTGTTTTTACTCGCATGGGGTCTTCTTCTGCATAATTTCTTCTTATTGATAAAATAGAATCACTATTCGAATCAATAGTCACTATATAAGGTAGTTTTACGCCAGTTGGTTCACCATCTTCGGCCATATCCTCAAAACCTTCTAAGTCAAGATTGCAATGAACTTCATATAGAACAGAAACTTCACCATCATCATAACCAGGTTCTATACCCTCTAATTTTTCTTTTTCTGTATCAACATCCGAATATTGTTTATTATCGCCATAATCTATTTCTACATCTCTATAAAAACCAATTGCTTGTAATTTTTTTACTTCGTTTTCTGGCATTTTTACAACATGTGTAATCCTCGGACAAGATTCTAAATCAGTCGTATAGTAAGGAACAATTAAATCTTCAGGTGCTACAAATTTTGATACAGCTCTTCCAAGAGTTTCATCGTAATATATTTTTTTAAAAGCTGAACCAGCTAAAGGTAAGTAAAACAACATTTGGTCGAGTTCTTCGTCATACTCTTCCATAACGTGAATTATTTGATAATTCATAAACTCTTTTACTCTTTGTGCTTGTTCTTCTGATGCAGCATTATAGGCACCAACAACTTGAGTTTTTACTGGACCGCCTGCGGGTAAAAGTTCTTTGTAAGCCTGGGCTTGGAATTGTGTTACAGATTCTCCTAATAGAGGATGAATGACACCAGAAGCACCTTCAAAAGGCTCTGAACGGTGGTCATCAAACTTCATTCCTAAATATTTAAGTCCATCCGTATAGGTTTTTTCCCAATCTTTTCTACTCGATTTATCATTTTCTATACCGCTGATTAACTCTAAATATATTTTTGTAAGTTCTTTGTCAGAAACAACCTCAGCTAAATTTTCAGAAAAACCTACTTCAGGCATTTCCATCTCTTCTGGGCCTAATAAAGCAGAGCCATCATCTTGCATTTGAATTTCATCATCTTGCAAAGCCTCAATAACATCAATAATTTGGCTATCTTCTTCTGCGTCTTGTGTTGTGGTAGTTTCTATTAAATCTTCTGGTCCTTGTCTTTCTATTACCATATCTAAATCCTAATAATATGTTCTAAAAACTTTTTGCCTTTCTTGGTCCTCATAGTCAGTTGCTAAAGAAACAAAACCTCCCTCACGAAAACGCATCAAAGCTTGAGTCATAGTATCACATAAATCATCGTTAGCTCCAAATGGAAATGAAGCACATTCTTCTATCATATCTTCTGCAAAAGTTTTCATTGGAGCATAAACCATTTCAGACTCAAATATTGGCGCAACTGAGTGCATTCGAGAGTGTTTATCATGGCCTCTTGTCGGTGAATAATTTACTACTGGTATTCCCATACGCCGTAACTCTTGGGTCAAAGGTGTGCCTGATGCTTTAGCTTCTATCAAAACCATGTCGCATTCCCAATAAGTATATTCTCGCATAGCTATTTCTTTAAGTTCTGGGAAGTCCCACCTTCCCTTTTGACAATCTAGCAATATTAAACAATCCGGAGAATCTTCTGTTGGTTTGAAAACACCCCAAGTAGATATTGCAGAAAAGTCTGCCGTTTGGTTTTTAGAAAAAGCAGTATCGTAAGACTGCATAATATATTTTACCGGCGGAATGCTGTCATGCTTCCAACGCTGCCACCAATCACGTTTTATAATTGCTCCTTCTTCAGCAGTAGGATTTTGCATCCATTGTGCATTCCATTTAATTCCAGGAATAGATGATTTTACTTTTAATAATTCATCTTTAGGCCAAAATTCAGGCCATAAAGGGTTATCTGATTCAGGAAATATTGCTGGAAACTCAATTACCTCCCATTGGTCAGCAAGAGCTTCTTTTTGCGATTCCAACAACTTAGCTGTTAAATCTATTGAACTCCAACGGGTCATAACTAAAACAATAGCTCCGCCAGGTTGTAAACGCTGTCTAGGTCCTGATGTATACCATTCCCAAGCAGACTCTAAAGCATTTGGACTCATAGCATCTTGCTCTGAATGTGGGTCATCAATAATAAGTAAATCTGCACCCCTACCAGTAACAGCACCGCCAACACCAGCAGCAAAGTATTCACCGCCCTTGTTGGTTTCCCAACGTCCAGCAGATTTGTTATCAGCTTGTAGCTTTACTTCTGGGAACACTTCTTTATATTCTTTTTGGTCCATCAAGTTTCTGACTTTACGACCAAACCTTACAGCTAACTCTCCGGTATGAGTGGTTTGCATAATTTTCATTTTGGGCTTTCTACCCATAATATAAGAGGGGAAAAAAGTAGATGCAAATTCTGATTTAGTATGACGAGGTGGCATATTTACAATCAAACGTTTGATTTCTCCTGTCGCTACTTTATTTAACTTTTCTGCAAATATTTTATGATGACGGCCACATATAAACTCTGGCCACATATGTTCCACGTAGAACAAAAAATCGTTTTGACATTTATCTTGGGTCTCAAAGCCGTCTAGCTTTTCTTTGAGCATCAGAGCCTCTTTTAGCTCTGTCTCGGTTAGCTGCGAGAAGTTCATTTAATTACATTATACTTTGCAATTGTTGGTCTATATTTGCGCCTTGCTCTTGTTGCATACCTGATTCAGCAATCATTTGAAACAAAGCTTCAATATCTTCATCATCCAAACCTTGTTCTTTCAAAAACATTTTTATTTCTTCTTCACTTACACCTTGCGCTATAAGTTGTTGAACCACTCCAATAAGTTGCTCAATCATTTGCACTTCTGGAGATTGAGCCAATTGATTCATTTCATTCATAGCATCTTCTTCAGACATTTGAATACTCTCTAAATCATCGTCTATAGCTTCGCCGCCTTCGGCCATACCTTTAGCTTTATTTGAATTAAATTGATTAGCATATTCATTTTTAAGTTCAAGCCTTTGGTCCATCATTTTTTGTAATGCTTGTTGCTTTGCTGCTGCTTGTTCTTTAAATCCACCTTCTAGCGCATTATGATATTCTTTAAATTGATTAGCTATTTCTTTTTCAAGTAGATATATTCTTTTTTCAATATCTTCAGGAGTCCCTGGTATGATGTCAGTTCTTTGAATCTGTCCAAGCATTCCTAATTCTGCATCAGTTGCTCCTGAATATAGTTGTTGTATTCTATTATTTTGTTCTGAAAATAAGCCTTGCTTTACTTCATCGCCTGCTTGATAACCCATAGCTTCTACCGCATCCCTACCCTTTTCGCCACTTTCATATAAAGCTTTCAAGCCTGGATTAGGAAATTCTTTTTTTACTTCATCACCATCTTTCATTCCTATCATTTTAGAATTGATTGCTATTTTTTGTTGTTCTATTTGGTCAATTTCATCTGCAATTTTTTGCGCACGTGCAAATTCTTTATTACGAACTGCCATTTCATATTCTGTCATTAAATTATCAATTGAAGTTTGTAAAGAAAATATTTGCATGCTGGGAGGTCTATCTTCAAATCTAACAACTTCATCTCCTTCAGCCATAAATAAAGATACTGGTTGAATTGCTTGCTCTTCAATAGTAGGCGCAAGTTCTTCTGGCGCACCCATAGGGTCAGCAAACTCTTGTATGTTTTGCATTTCTTGTTGTTTGCGCATTTCATCTTTATAACCTTGCTCCAATTTTAAAAAATAAACTTGCGGAACTTTGGCAAAATCTGCAGCTTTCTGTCTTAACATTTGCATACCTTCATTAAAACCTAATTTCATATTTGCAATTGCTGCACCTATTTCTTCAGGCTCAAAGTTGTTTAAAAGTAAACCTCCTGAGCTTGCTGCACCTAAAGCAGAAGATACACCTGCAATTTTTGCAAGTTTCTGCTGAGGAATATCCTTTGCACGGGAAAAGAGGCTTGCAGAGGTAATACCTCCAGGAGCGCCTCTTCCTGGAATATTTCTACCCATCATCTGTTGTCTACGTCCTGGATTTCCTAGAACTTGTTTGGTTAAATCTCTGGTTCTTGAAAGCATATTTATTTTACTCATAATTTAATCCTTAGTTATCTCATCATCATTCTGCCATATTCTTCACCTAAAAATCCACCAATACCAGCCTGATTCGGATTTGGTTTACTTATTGTAGGAGGCAATATAGGTTTGGCAGGAGCCATAGGCATTATTGGAGCCATTGGTGTTTGCGGGGGTATTTGATTAGGAGGAGGTGGTGGCATCTTTAAATCTTCAGGCCTAAAAAAATCTTCTGAACGTCTTATACCTGGACCAAAACCAAAATCTTCTGCTGGTGGTTGTTCTCTAGGCGGCATTTTGTTTAAAACAGGCGGTCCTTCGCCTCCGCCGTAGTCTATACCGCCACCATCAGGAACATCCACCGGAATTACATCTACCGGTGGTGGAGGAGGTGGAGGAGGTGCATATACTGGAGGTTGTTGAACATTTTGTAATTCTAGTATTTGATTTTGTAAATCTGCAATAGTATTTTCATAATTTTCAGCTTGAGATGAAAAAGCTTGTTGAGCGCCTGTAACTTGTTCTAACTGAGATACAACTGAATCTCTTTCTGCCAATAAAGAATTATTTTCTGCAGTTAACTCATCAATCTGACTTTGCAAATCAGCAACTTGTTTGCCGAGGGTTGCTCCAAGTTTTTCAATCGCACCAACAGAGGTATTATTATTCATACCTTCATTATTTGGGCCAGAGAGAGGAAACATTCTTGAAGCAACCAAATTTTCAACAGGGATTCTGTTTTTTAAAGAACTAAAAGTAAAATCGTTTGGGTCAAATTTCGGTAAATTAATTGGTCCAGGAACATTTGAGCCAGCAGTAGGCAAATTTAAAAATGAATAATCTGTATCTAGAACATTTGCCATACTTTTTTTCTCCTAAAAAAATTTTGCGGGCAAGCGTGAATCTTTTGGAGAAGAGTTTGAGCGTAATACCTCATTCTTACCCGCAAAACCATTTCCAAAATTATAACTGCAATAGGGTTCCTTATACAAGCGAAACGCAAAGTTAAAAAATCAGAGGTTTTGTATGTGAATTATTGTGCAAGGTGTAGTTATAGTTACAGGTATAGTTTATAGGGGGGTAGGGTCAATAATATATAATCTTATCTTTCCCGAAAACCGACTCCAATAGAGTCCCGAAGGGACTTATACATCATGC
>Ga0098042_1000311_pt1 | contig 19168 bp, 26 predicted proteins | sample 9_EtaG_FD_75066 | JGI IMG/M metagenome (GOLD analysis project Ga0098042, IMG submission 75066) | Marine viral communities from the Subarctic Pacific Ocean - 9_ETSP_OMZ_AT15188 metaG | ecosystem: Environmental > Aquatic > Marine > Oceanic | place: Pacific Ocean | collected 2015-01-10
TCTACTGCTGGTGCAGGTAATGGAATATTTGGGACAGTCTTTGTAGATAATATAGAGAATGCAGCAGGTAGAGGTGGTCCTAACTTCCCACTAGGTATAACAGTAGCAGGTGTCTCTACTTTAGGTGGTAATGTAAGTATCGGTGGAACTCTGACATATGAAGACGTAACCAATGTAGACTCTATTGGGGTTGTCACAGCAAGGAATGGTATTGATATTACGGGAGCAAGTGCTGGACTAAATGCTTCTTCTAATTTAAGATTAAAAACTGGTGGAACCGAGAGAGTTCGCATCTCATCAGCAGGATTAGTTGGTATAGGAACTGATTTACCAGGAGGTAAAGTTACTGTTGCTGGTATTAGTGCTTCAGCAAGATTAGAATTAAAGAGAACAAATACAAATACAACTGGTGCTATTGGTGCAATCAACTGGACTGCATTGGATGGTCATTCTGTTGCAAATATGTATGCACTTGGTGATGGGGATGATGAAGGAGCACATTTAGTATTTAAAACAACAAGTGCTGCTGCATCTAATGATCCTTTTAATGCAGCAACTGTAGAAAGACTCCGCATAGGAAGTGCAGGTCAACTTGGTCTTTCTGGTGCTAACTACGGAACATCAGGTCAAGTCTTAACCAGTCAAGGTGCTAGTGCTGCTCCTCAATGGGCAGATGCTGGTGGTGGTGCATGGGAAGTAGTATCTACAACTGCATTATCAGGTTCTACTTCGGATGTTCAACTTTATGGTTGGAGTAATAATTATGCTCAATACAAAGTAGTTTTCCAAGATTGTTATTATGCTAGTGATGTTAAAATGAGGATAAGATTCTATACGGATACTTCTTCAGGTAATAATGGAACATTAGTAACTTCACAGGCATACGCATATACTGGCGTATATAATTCATTTGGTTCAACATCTGGTCCTACATGTGAAGGTAGTACGCAAAGTTATTTTTATCCATATACTACTGCTGCTGGTGGTGCTGGAGAAATATACACTGGAGAATTGATATTTCCTATGAAAACTTCTGGTTTTAATGATGGACCTAAATGTTATGGTAACATGATGTCACACCATCAAAATTGGTTTGGAATAGCATGTGAACTTACTACTAACACTACTCACTTCTTAACAGGTATTCATATCTATTTCACCCAAAGTGGTAACAATAATCCATTGAGTCCTACTACTGGAAGAATAACTCTTCTCCGAATGAAGTATAGTTAATCACCTAAATACCTAAAAAGTAATAACCAATGTCAAAAGTCAGAGCCGAACAATATACTAATAGATCTGGGACAGGTGCTCCAGAGATACCTTATGGTGTTACGCTTCCAGAAGGTGCTTCGATAGATGGTGCTGGTGGACTGAATCTGACTGGTATTGCAACTGCAGGGACATTTAAAGGAGATTTAAGTGGAAATGTAACAGGTGTTGCTGCTACATTCACTGGTCCTGTGACGATTGGTGGAACATTAACATATGAAGATGTAACTAATATTGATTCAGTTGGACTTATAACTGCGAGAGATGGTATTCATATATCTGGTAATATAGGTTTAGGTGGTGCTACTTATGGAACAGCAGGACAAGTATTAACTTCTGGTGGTAGTGGTGCTAATGCTACATGGACAACAATTAGTTCTGCTCCTGAAATAACAGCTACTGCTAGTGGTACTGTTACGGCTGGTAGGACAATGATAATAAACAGTAATGGCACAACTAGCCAAGTAACATCTACCGTTGTTACTGCTGATCCTCCTGTTATGGAACCAGTGACTTCTGCTTACGAATTACAAGCATCAAGTGGTCAAACTCAGTTATTAGCAGTAGATACGGATAATAATAAATTATTTATTTGTTGGAAACATGGTAGTGGCGATGTTACCTATGGCAAAATAGCTACTATTAATAAAGACGGCACACTTACTCTTGGAACAACAGCCACACTAGTTAGCGGTTCAGGTGGTGGAGCAGGTGGTACTCATGCTTGCTTCGTAGGTTCAGGAAAATTTATGATTATCTATCGTGATGGGTCGAATAACCAATATGCGACTGTACAAATGATATCTTATAACAATGATTTGAGTATAAATGTAGGGACTAAATCTCTTGTCACGTCATCAGGAAGTGGACAAGTTGCTGATACTAATTGCGGAATTATTTACGACTCTTCTCAAGATAGAGTTTTAATGATTTATCGTCAGCAAGGTTCAGGTGTTCTTTATTGCTATCATGGAGTAGTTGATCAGACAAATATAAATGATCCTGTTCCTACTATATCTGCTGGTAACTACGTAAATGGTGGTTCAACTTGTTATTGGAGGACGGATGGTACTAATAGAGGTTGTTATGACCCAGATACAACGCAAGTAGTTCTTGCTTATATTGACACAGGCACTAATTACACTAAAACTCAAGGATTAAGGTGGAATGGTTCAAATAATTATACATTTGCAAGTCCCGCAACTGTAGATACAGGTGCTAATCAAGGTGGAACAAGCGTTGTTTATGACACAGACAATAATACGCTTGTATATCTATTCCAGGAAAATAGTTATTTATTTGCACGTGCCGCAACAGTAGATACTTCAGGTGTTTTTACTTTTGGAACGAAAGTAACGGTAGCTGGTCAGTACAATACAACTCATCAAACATTAGCTTCATGTAATGATGGAAGACTTGGAGTTATCTATAGAGATGCAGGTACTAGTAACTACTTAGCTACTAAAACAGTTACTATTTCAGGAACCCGAACGCTAACGGTAGGATCTGATGTTGCACGTTTGTCTGTAACAGGAGAAACTAACTCTGTTGTGTATTCTGCATTTAATAAAAAAATTTACTATGCTGGTATGTTTGGATCTCCATCTCAAGTTAATTTTTTCGCTTCTAATCTTGAACAATCAACTTCTGCTGGATATATAGGTATAGCTAATAATTCTGCAACTAATGGACAGAGCGTAACCGTCAGAACATTTGGAGCTACTAATAATAATCAAGTTGGATTAACAACAGGTTCGTTGTATTATATACAAAAGAATGGAACGATAGGTGTTACAGAAGATACTCCAAGTGTAACAGCTGGAATTGCTTTAAATGCAACTACTTTGTTGATTTCAAGGTAATTCCTGATCACCTGATTAAATTATTATGCCGCTTCTTAACCACCTAAATATCTAAAAAAGTAATAACCAATGTCACAGATTAGAGCAGACAATATAACCAATAGGCAAGGAACGGGTGCTCCTATTTTTGTCAATGGTATACGAGTAACTGGACTTACTAGTGTAGCTAATATTGTTGCTGGTACTGGTACTTTTACTGGTGCTGTGAGTATCGGTGGAACTCTTACTTATGAAGATGTAACTAATATTGACTCAGTTGGACTTATAACGGCAAGAACTGGAGTTAAAGTTCTTGCTGGTGGTATTGATGTTGCAGGTGGTGGTTCTAATATTGTTGGTGTTGTTACTGCTTCTACTGGAATTGATGCTGCTTCTAATTTAATATTAAAAACTGGTGGGAATGAGAAAGTTCGTGTTACATCATCTGGTGATGTGGGTATCGGTGTAAATGATCCAGATGCAAAACTAGAAGTTTTGGAAGATATATTTGTTAAAGGTTCAAGTGGTGATGGAAGCACTGGAATACAGATAAGAAGTGGTTCATCTGCTCTTTCAAATCAACACCAGATACGAACTGGTGGTGGAACTGGTAATATGCTTTTTGTTGAAGCAGCAGGTTCAACTGGAATTATTGCATCGAAAACTAATGGTAGTGAAAGACTCCGCATAGGAACTGCTGGTCAAATTGGTATTGGTGGTGCTAACTATGGAACAGATGGACAAGTATTAACTAGTAAAGGTGGTAGTGCTGCTGTTCAATGGGCAACTCCTGCTGGTGGTGCATGGTCAGTATTAACCAGTCAAGATATTGCAACCAACTATGGTCAGACATATTGGGAATCAAAAGGTTGGGATGTTACTAATTACACAACTTATCGTTATATTTTCAATCAGGTAGCAGTTAATGGTGGTAACTTTGATCTAGATATTCGATTTTATTATACACCTTATAGTAATGGTTCGGCAAGTGGTGCTGAATCATTAAAATCTGGAGGAAGTGATTATAACTATTATTATGATAGAAGAAGATTAAATGGTTCTGGTTCTGGTTCAGACAATCAACAACAGGATGCATGGCGTTTGGGTGGAGCACAATCTGCAGAAACTTGGAATGTAGATCATACTGTTGCACTTTCCCCACCTACTTACTCAAATATAAAATCTGTTTATGGTAAAACATTTTACTATGCAGGTGGCCAGTTATGGAGAACTCAAGATGATTGCTGCCTGTTCTGGCATCAAGAAGGATATATAACAGGTGTTAGGGTATATTATAGAGGTGGTGGAGCGAATTTACAGCATGGTAGATTCCAAGTTTTAAGGATGAGTAAGACTTAAGTATTATGTTATACTCATGCCTAATCACCTAAATACCTAAAAAGTAATAAACAATGTCAAAAGTCAGAGCCGATCAATATACTAATAAGGAAGGCACAGGTGCTCCTAGTTTTCCGAATGGTGCTAGTATAACTGGTGTTCTTACTGCGACTTCTTTTAGCGGTAGTCTTGCTGGAACTGCTAGTAATGCAACGGTAGCAGTAAATGCTCAAGGATTAACTGGCACTCCAAATATCACTGTTGGAACTGTTAGTGGAACGACAGGAACTTTCAGTGGTAATGTAAGTATCGGTGGAACTTTAACATATGATGACGTAACAAATATAGATTCGGTTGGATTAATCACTGCAAGAAGTGGTATTAATGTATTAGCGGGTGTATCTACATTCGCAGCACAAATTCAAGCAAATGGTGGAACAAAGATTACAGGAAGTCAGACATCAAATATAAGTGCAATGGGTGCAAATGCAGTAGATTGTTCTGCAGGTAACTACTTTACAAAGACTATATCAGGAGCAACAACATTCACATTTACTAATGTCCCAACAGGTGTAGCATATACATTTACAATGGAAGTTACCTTAAATGGTTCTAATGCAATTACATGGCCAAGTTCAGTTAAGTGGCCAGCAGACACCCCACCAACAATAACTGACGGTAAGACTCAATTATTTGTATTCATAACTGATGATGGTGGAACTAGATGGAGAGGTAGTTCACTCGTAGATTATACAAACTAATAATATGGATCTCGTTTCACAAAATTTATTATTAGCTTCTAGTGGAAAAAAAGACTCCACTTTTGTTGATGATGTATTTAGCACGTTTTTGTATACAGGTAATGGTGGTAGTCAAACTATAAATAATGGAATTGACTTAGATGGTGAGGGAGGTTTGGTCTGGTTTAAAAGAAGAGATGATGGAGATCACCATTTATTAACAGACACAGTTAGAGGTACAAATAAACAAATTTATAGCAATCTTAGTAATTCACAAGCAAGTCTAACAAATATTATAACTTCTTTTAATTCAAACGGTTTTGCATTAGGTAATGGTGATGCAAATCAAGGTGGGGGTAATAGAACTTTTACTGCATGGACATTCCGCAAAGCACCTGGGTTCTTCGATGTTGTCACCTACACAGGAACAGGAGTTACTCGAACTGTTCCTCATAATTTAGAGAGTATTCCAGGTATGATTCTCGTGAAGAGAATAGATAGTAGTCATAACTGGGGTGTTTATCACCGAGGTTTAAATAATGGAGTAAACCCAGAAAGGTATCGTCAAAGATTAAACGTTAATGGTAGCGAAGATGGTAATAATAGCAACGGAGAATCTTATTGGGCTAATACTGCACCAACTTCTACTCATTTTACAGTTTCTGGACCTGTTGGAGGTAATAATAATACAAACGTTTCAGGTGCTTCATATGTAGCCTACCTATTCGCAGGAGGTGAAAGTACTGCTGCAACGGCAAAGAGTGTAAAATTTACCAAATCAAATTCAAGTTATTTAAGTATTGCGGATAATGATGATTTTGACTTAGGAACAGGTGATTTTACAGTTGAATGTTGGGTAAGGGTAGGTAATGTTAGTGCTACTTCTGCAGCAATTTTTATGATAGGGAATGAAGCTAATACTTCATCTTTAGGTATTACCCTTGATAATAGTCAAGCAGCTGCTGCTTACGTCGATCAGGGTGCTCAGGGAATGATTTTTCCTGATGGTACTTTAGCAAAAGGTCAGTGGAGACATCTTGCTCTAACAAAAAGCTCAAACGTAGTAAGAATGTTTGTTGATGGAACAAGTTCTGGTTCTTCATATACTCAAACAAACTCTATTGGTGGTGGATCTAATGGATATTTAACGATAGGTGCTTCAGATGAGAATGGAACCAAAAGAGCATTCTTTGATGGTGAAATTAGTAATTTTAGAATTATAAAAGGAACAGCACTTTATACATCATCATTTAGAAGACCACCATACGAACCATTAACAAACATAACCAATACTAAACTTTTATGTTGCAACAATAGTTCCGTTACTGGTTCAACTGTAACTCCTGGAACGATTACATCAAGTGGTAATCCAACAGCAAGCACAAATAGTCCATTTGATGACCCAGAGGGTTTCAAGTTTGGTGAGGGAGGAGATCAAAATATAATCAAGACGGGTAATTATATAGGTGCTTCATCTGATGTTCATGTATATACAGGTGGAGAATCTCAATGGATTATGGTAAAAAATACTTCTAGGTCTGAAACAGATTGGTATATTATTGATGTCATGCGTGGAGCACCAACTCCACCTACTAACTGTAATTTTTTACTTGCTAATACTAGTGGAGCAGAAAATGATATGAGTGCGTTAATTGTACCAACTACACAAGGTTTTATCGCAAGAACAGGTGCTGGATATGCAGTTAATTATAACGGTGATAGATACGTGTATATTTCAATTCGCCGTCCAGATGGTTATGTAGGAAAACCAGCAGAGGCAGGAACTGATGCCTTCGCTATGGATACGGGTAATGCTAGTTCTACTATTCCTAACTTTGATAGTGGATTCCCTGTTGGTTTTGCTATTATGAAAACACCTGCAAGTAGTGGTGATTGGTATACAGGGGCAAGATTACTTGGAGAAAGATATGTGCGAACGAATAATAAGGCTGCTGATGCTGATTGGGGTGGTGGATTTGATTGGGATAGTAATGTAGGTTGGTTGAAATCATCTGCTACATCTGCTTGGCAATCCTGGATGTGGAAGAGACACGCTGGTTTTGATGTGGTAACTTACAAAGGAAATTCAGTTCAAGGTCACGATATTCCACATAATCTTGGGAAAGTTCCAGAGATGATGTGGGTTAAGAACAGAACAAGAACTACTGGAGGTGGATCAGATTGGTATGTATATGTAGGTGGAATAACTCATCTATCGGTTTATGGTAGCGATCCAGATAATTATGGAAATAATCCATCAGTTTTAGAATTGAATGAACCTGAACAAGCAAACTTTAGTATGAGTGGTGTTTGGGATCACACTCATCCAACCAGCACTCATTTCAGAGTAGGAGATACTTTTGCCACAAATGAAAATGGACAAGATATGATTGCTTTCCTCTTCGCCAGCGTTGAAGGTGTTAGCAAGGTTGGTAGTTACAGTGGTAGTTCATATGACGTTACTATTACGACAGGTTTTACACCTAGATTTGTACTAGTAAAGAAAGTAAATGCAGGTGCTCATTGGCATCTTTTTGATTCACTAAGAAGTATGGGTGCTTCAGGAAATGATGGTAGATTGATTTTAAACAATAATACTGCACAGGACAGTAGCAAAGATTATGTAAATACAACTGCAACAGGATTTGTTATGAAGGCAGGTGCTGATGGAGATACAAACGGTTCGGGTGGCAAATATATATATTATGCTCATGCATAATCCTATAAATATCTAAAAAGTAATAAAAAAATGTCGCAGATACAAGTTGATAGTATTTTTAATAAAGATGGTGACGGTGCTCCTAGTTTTCCTAAAGGCACAGTTGTTACTGGTGTTGTAACTGCTACTAGTTTTAGTGGTAATGGTGCTAATTTAACAGGTGTAACTGCTACTGATGTAGGAACTCTAGGTAATCTTAATGTAACTGGAATCGGAACCTTTGGCGGTAACGTAACTATCGGTGGAACATTAACATATGAAGACGTAACTAATATAGATTCGGTTGGTATTATTACTGCAAGAGATGATATTAATATTGTTACTAATAATAAAAAATTAAAAATCGGAGCTGGTGCAAATTTATCCATTTATCATAATGGAACCAATACTTACTATAAAAATAATACTGGTTGGTCGAATTTCAATTCAGATAAATGGTGGACTGGAAACCACGATAATAATCAGAGATATATAAGTGCTCAAGTTAATTCAGGTGTAGAAATTTGCTATTCTGGAAACAAGAAGTTTGAGACAACTACGGGAGGCGTGAAGGTAACGGGAGGTTATACCGAAAATATAGTAGCAGTATCAGGAACAGCAGTTGATTGTGCTACTGGTAGTTACTTTACAAAGACTATATCAGGAGCAACGACATTTACCTTTACGAATGTTCCAACAGGTGTGGCATATGCATTTACCTTTGAGGTAACATTAAACGGTTCTAATGCAATTACATGGCCATCAAGTGTTAAGTGGCCAGCAGATACAGCACCAACAATCACAGACGGTAAGACACAGGTATTCGTATTCTTGACAGACGATGGTGGAACTAGATGGAGAGGTAGTTCACTCGTAGATTATACTAATTAAATATCATGAATGAATTAGTAAGAAATGTATTGATGGGTGCTGCTGGTGCAGCAGATGACTCAACATTTGTTGACGATGTTTTTTCGACGTTTTTATATAAAGGAAATGGATCAGCAAGATCTATAAATAATGGAATTAATCTATCAGATGAAGGCGGCTTGGTATGGATGAAATCTAGAACAGCAGCTGGATACGATAATATTTTACAGGACACAGTAAGAGGCAGAGGTAAATACCTCAAATCTAATGATGCTAATGCACAAATTAGTCCAGATCCAGATCAATACATAACATCTTTTAATGCTAATGGTTTTAGTCTTGGTACAGAAAACGATATAAATAACGGTAATAATAATTATTTTGTCTCATGGACATTCCGTAAGCAAAAAGGATTTTTTGATATTGTTACCTACACTGGAAATGGTAGTAACAGAACTATCGCTCATTCGTTAGGCAGTGTTCCTGGGATGATAATTATAAAAAACTTAACTGATTCAGGTGAGCAATGGGCTGTAGGTCATAGAGGAATATATGAATCTAGTCCTTGGAATTACTATATGTGGTTGAATACAACTAATGCACAGATGGATGATAGTCAAATATTTAACGATACAGCACCTACAAGTTCAGTATTTAGTATTGGTACTCAAGATAGAGTAAATAAAAACGGTTCTAATTATGTAGCCTATGTATTTGCAGGAGGTGCTTCAACTGCTGCGACTGCAAAATCTGTTGATTTTGATGGTAATGATGCTTTAACTTCAGCAACAAGTAGTGATTTAAGTTTTGGAACGGGAGATTATACGGTTGAGTTTTGGTTTAACGCTGATGCTATTGGTGATACACCTTTGTTTGAAAATAGAGTAAGTGGATCCCCTTCTGATGCAACTGGTTTTACCTTAACTGCTCATGGTTCAACTAATGGGGTGCGGATTTGGTGGACTGGTGCGTCAAGAATTAATGGTGGTGGTTCTAGTCTTAATTTAAAACAATGGCATCATTTAGCAGCGACTAGAAGCAGTGGAACAACATACTTATTCCTTGACGGAACACTACTTGGTACAACTACGGATTCTATTAACGTCACAACAACAGAGGCACATATAGCTGGAGGAAAATATAGTGGTGGATCTAGTCTTTCTCATTACTTTGACGGAAAAATATCTAATTTCAGAATAGTTAAAGGAACAGCATTATATACCTCATCATTTAGACCAACAAACGAACCACTAACAAACGTAACTAACACTAAACTTTTATGTTGCAACAATAGTTCAGTTACAGGTTCAACTGTTGCACCTAGTAGTGCTAATACTTATTCAATAAATGTTACTGCTTCTGGGTCATCTGCATATACATTATCTGGTAATGATAGGAATGGTTCTGTTTCAGGTAATAATGTAACTGTTACTGCTAATGTTGGTGATACCCTTAATTTTGCTGTCAATGCTTCAGGTCATCCATTCTATATTAGAGTATCAAATGGAGGATATAATGTAAGCACTCCTGCAGCAACCAATCAAGGTTCTCAAAGTGGTACTGTTTCTTGGACACCTAATACTACTGGTACTTTTTATTATCAGTGTGGAAATCACTCTGGTATGATCGGAACTATTACTGTAAATGCTGCATCAGGATCTATCACTTCTAATGGTAATCCAACAGCAAGCACAGATAGTCCATTTGACGACCCAGAAGGTTTCAAGTTTGGTGAGGAAGGAGATCAAAATATAATTAAGTGTGGTAGTTATACGACTGATTCAAGTGAAGATGCAAATGTATATCTTGGATTTGAACCGCAATGGGTATTAGTAAAAAGGATTGATTCTAGTACGGGTGGAGACTGGTTAATATATGATTCAATGCGTGGTTTTCTAGGAACGGCAGGAGAATCAGGTGGCGGGTCATTATCATTGTCGCCTAATAATAATTCTTCTGAAAATAATAACAACAGACTAAAGATAACATCAACAGGTTTTTATGCTGATGATTATGGTGCTAATAGATCGTACATCTACATGGCACTGAGAAGACCTGATGGATACGTTGGCAAGACTCCCGAACTTGGTACGGATGTATTCGCTATGGATACGGGTAATGGTAGTTCTGATATTGGTGACCCTACTTTTGACAGTGGATTCCCTGTTGACTTTGCTACTAAGAAAATAGTTGCAGCAACTAATGATTGGCATACAACTTCAAGACTAACTTCAGGGAAGTATCTAGATCTAAATACTACTGATGCAGAAGTTAGTGGAAGTTATGACCGTAAAGATTCAAACTTAGGTTATGGCAACTCTGGTAACAATAATAGTGTTCAGTCATGGATGTGGAAACGCCACGCTGGTTTTGATGTCCAGTGTTACACAGGCAAAACAGGAGTACAGACAAGATCTCATACTTTGAATGCTGTCCCTGAGATGATTTGGGTAAAAGTTAGAAATCAAACATATGATTGGTGTGTGGGACATATTGGATTAAATGACGGAACTAACCCTTGGACAACTAAACATTTAAGGTTGAATAACTCTAATGGAGAATATTCAGAGAATCAATTTACAACACCACCTACGAGTACTCATTGGACTACAAGAAATGGAGGATTAGTCAACGATAACGGTGAGAAATATATAGCCATACTCTTCGCCAGCGTTGAAGGTATCAGCAAGGTTGGTAGATATACAGGAAATGGATCAACTGGTTCTTCTGGACCTTTTATCACAACAGGGTTTTCACCAAGATTTATAATTGTCAAACGTGTTGATTCTAATGCTGGTTATGCTTGGAATTTGCATGATACAACTAGAGGTATAGATAATCGTTTAAGAATACAAACAAGTGCGGCACAAGCTACTTTAGCTGCTTTTGATCTTTCATCTACAGGTTTTAGAGTAAAAACTGATAGTGGTAGTTACAATGCATCATCAGGTAGATACGTTTATTATGCTCATGCATAGGACAATAAACTAACTGGCACATAAAATATTTCTCGTAAATAGAAATCGGTTATAATTCAGAGGTCGCACAAAATTATGTGAATTTGAGTTCATCAGAAAAATTGGTGTTTATAATATCCTTTCTATGGATGTTGAATTGGGGTGTCCGTCTAACACAATCTTTCATAAATTATGCTTTATCTTGAAACTACTGGTTACAATTACAGTAAGAAGAGATGTGAAAGGATTGTGAAATGGTTCGTGGATGCATATCTTCCTCGCTATAAAGTAACAATTAATGTTGAACATCTAGGTCTTATCAATCAAGGTGTATTTGGTTGGATGTGGGCATCCGATTGTGACTATAGACCTCGTGAATTTGAGATTGAACTACACAATCGTATGACACCAGAGAACTACACCAAAACCCTCTTACATGAGTTGTGGCACGTCTATCAGCATGTCAAGGGTCTTCTTAAGGATAAACACAACAAACGCCTTTGGAAGGGCATAGACTACTCTTCTGCAGACTATGAAAATCAACCTTGGGAAAAGCAAGCAGTGACTATGGAGGAGTATCTATTTACAAAATACTCTAATCATTTGACAAAATCCAATCTTCCTTTATAATTATGAAAACCGCAACAAAAACTGAATTCATTTGCGTCAAACCTAGATCTGATTATGCATTACAGATTTTTGAAAACTCCATGTATAAATTACATTCATGTAGAGTTAAGTGGCGTAAAAATGGTGAGGTTGGTTTAGAGTCTATCAACAATCGTCATACATTTACAATGCGTGAATGTGGGGATGATGATTGGGAAGTAATTACTTGATTAAATAGTTGTAATCATGGATATTGCAATGTTTGCTGTTCTTATTGCCACGATGATACCATGCTCTGATGTTCAGAGTGTCATAGATAATGTTCGTGCCGATAGGTATTTGTCATCGAAAACTAGGACAGAAATAGTTGAAATGTTACTCAAAGAAACTCCTGAATGTGAACTAAATGAAAGACCAGAACTCGACACCTGATGAAGCAACTCCACTAGAAAAGTGGGATAGAGCAAGAACTCTAATGATAGAGTCATTGTATAAACCTGATGATAGATTACGGGGATGTGCTTATAATCAAGGATGTAAAAATGATTTGATGACAATCAGAGATGAGGTGGTTGAAATTGTTAGAGCAATGAAGAACCCTCATACACCACCATTAGCATTTGGTAAGAAGAATAATCATCATGTAGAACCTACTGTCGATACACCAAATGGTGAGATTAGTGAAACTCTAATGAGTGGAGCTTTGGGTGATTATTATATGTCAGAGAGGAGAGAGTACTAGGTATAAATTTTTGTTGCGATTTTATGTTAAAACAAACACACAAATCTAAATAGTAGTAGAATGAAAGAGTAGGAGGTCAAGATGCATTGAGACTTTCTTTGTTATTGTCCATCAAGAGTTCGGAGAGAATTATGCACAACCTTATGTCGTACAATCAATTAGCAGGTTGGAACAATATAGAAAAACCCACAGATTCCCAAGAACAAGTGGAGTTAGTCAACGACTATTTTAACTGCCTGATTGAATATGAGCATGATCCAAATAGTAAACGTATCTGTAAGGAGATTTTAACTTAAAAACTAGTCCAATGTAAACTATAACCCTTGACACTATGTGTCAGGGGTTTTATAATGTTAATAACTATTTTTTTCTTATGGCAGAATTGACTGGTGATTTGAGGGCAGAACTTTTGTGTATTGCTGGAGAATTAGGTGGTAAAATGGAAACCTTTACTTGTTATAATGCTAACAAATCGTGGAAAAGAATAGAAATTGTGTATGATGAGAAGGTACAAGATGGTAATTGACTTAAAGGCAGCATTAGACATGAAGAACCCATTAAGTCCCGTTAAGATGGTACGGGAAACTTATTCCAGATGGTTACAGAGGAATATAACTGAGGTACAAGTACAGTTTTTAGATGAGGAACCAGCATGGATTCCTTATGACACCTTATTAGCAATGCAAAAAGCAAATGAAAGATGAACTTTTAGAACTAATTAAAAGGTATGCCTACAAAAAAGGTGAATATACCCTCTCATCAGGAAAGAGTAGCGAACACTATGTAAACTGTAAGCCAGTTACATTAAGTGGTAGAGGTCTTACTCTTGCTAGTTTATTGATGTTGAAAGAGGTTAAGACCTCGTATGTTGCTGGTCTTACTTTAGGTGCAGACCCTCTAGTAAGTGGTGTGGCATTAGTATCTGCTCTTGATAGTAGATTAGTTAATGGTCTTATCGTAAGAAAAGAGGCAAAGGGTCATGGCACACAGGCATGGATAGAAGGATTGCTACCACCTAAGAAAACAAACGTAACTGTGTTGGAAGATGTAATCACTACAGGAGGTTCTGCAATTAAAGCAGTGAATAAACTCCGTGATGCTGGTTACGTTGTTGATAAAATAGTTGCTATAGTTGATAGACAAGTCGATGGTGAAGCAGACAAATTAATGAAAGAGAACAATATTAAGTTGACGAGTATATATACTCTGGAAGACATAGTGTAAGTAAGGAGGTTATGAAGAACAGGAAGGCAGCAAAAAAACTTCTTAAACTTGCAAAGAAACATCCTGATTGGTATAGTAAGAAAGACATTTACTATGCTAAACAAGTTAAGAAACAACTTAAACAGGAAAAACAAGAACAAAAGGAGAGTAAAGCTAATGACTAGAGAATACACAGAGAAAGAATATTGGGAAGGTAAAGTTCCCGAAGAATTATTTGATGAATATCTCCAAAAATATGGTTATGAATATACTCCTACTGATTATCATAAAATTCCATCACGTTATTAATCATGGCACTATCTGAAAAAACTCTTGACTATCTTCTCGAAGCAGAAGGATGTATTAGGTCGGCAATTAAGACTGCTGCTACTTGTGAAAATCCTTTGGTTATAACCCAAATATCTAAATTACTTTATGATATAGATCATCTTAAGCAATTTGAGAAATTGCAAGATGTTATTGAATCTCATCTGAATAATAGTGAAGAATGATTGCGGAAGTCTAAAGACAATATTAAAATCATAGATAATTTAACTAACTTATGTTAGAATATCCACACACGCACGATAAACCTATGATTAACCTAGACGAACGATACCATTCTTACCTCAATGGAAGTAAAAAGATGAGAATAGATGGTATTGAAGAGAAAGTGGTTAACTATGGGTATAATTGTGATGGTAGTGATATTACAGGATATTACGTTATCACAGAAAACTATAAATTATACTATAATATGAAGGCACAGTTCTTAAAAATGGAGAATTTAAAGGTAACAGCATGAAATTATTACTTGCTAGTGTTCTAGCATTGACACCCGTTGCTTCTCTTGCAGATGAGTATCAACCAGGTTTTTCGTCAAGTCGTACATGTTTTAAGACTGAGTATAGAGAGGAGTATGTACCAGGTACGTCAAGGGATCCTGGTTATGTAAAGTCGTGGAATGAAACTATTGAAGTTCCATGTAGTTCAAGAGGTGGATATTCCCGTAGAACTACAATCGAGTATGACAACAATGATTGTAGTGATGGCACATTAGCTGGTGGGATATTAGGTGGTGGACTAGCAACTTCTATTTCTCGTGGAAAAGATCGGTGGTGGGCAATCCCTCTTGGAATTGTGGGTGGTTCTATGGTAGGATGTTCTCTTAATGGTGGTTAAGGGGGGACGCTGAAACTGTCCCTATTTTATGTGATGATTTTATTATGATTAACAAGTTTGAACTGCTTAAGGAACTTGCAGCAATTACGCATGGTAAGATTAACATTGCTGGTGGTAATGTATTCCAGCATGAGATATTCTTAGCAATTAAAGAAAGTGGTAAGCATAATGAAGTCTATGAGGAGTATGCAATACCATTGGTTGATAAGGGAAAACGTAAAAATCATAAAGTTGATATATTAATAGTTGATGATAATATTGTTACTGCTACAAATTCTAAGGGCAAATCATTCAATAATACCGATAGTGAAGATGCTAAGTTAAGAGATGTACAACATTTTATTAGATCAATTCAAGCACAATTTCCTGATAAGAAAGTAATATATCAATTCTTTAAAGATGAATTTGTATCAGGTAAAATTGCACTATATGATTACTTTGCAGAAAATGGTGTTCCAGTGTATAATACTGAGAGATACTTAATTGATAATTATGGTACTGATTTTGATGCCCTTGAACAACGTAGGCAGACAGAATGTGTAAGAAGATGCGAAGAGGCACTGAACAATGCTGGTTGGAATACAAAGAAATTATATGAAACCTGTAATTAAGTATCAAGGAGGGAAGACAAAAGAACTCCCTATTATTAAACAATTAACACCACCATACAAGAGGATTGTTGAACCTTTTTGTGGTGGTGCTGCTGTATCATTAAACTATGGTGATATTTGCATGTTAAATGATATAAATGATGCTGCAATTAATTTGTATAAAGTGATAGGTAGTGAAGATTATTATATCTTACAGAATAGAATCAATGAAATTAAATGTTATGAACATGATGAACTATCAAAAATATATTATTCATCAAGAGATGTAATAAATTCACTAGAGAAATATACTGCTATTGAACAGGCAATTGCATATGTTGTTGTGAGGCAGTTATGTTTTTCTGGTATGGAGAGATATAATAGTGATGGTAAATTTAATGTACCATTTGGACATTATAAAAAGATGTCTTGTAATTTATCACCAGAACATCATCAATTCTTTAAAGATAAAGTAACACTATCTAATAAGGATGCTATTTCTGTAATTAATCAATGTAATGAGGATGATTGGATATTTTTAGATCCACCATATTTGGATAGGTTGGGATATTCTACAGGAGATGGTGGTGAGAAATTACATCAAAGACTTGTTGATGCCATGAAATCAACACGATCTAAATGGTTATTTGTTCACAGTGATAGTAAATTTTATAGAGAAGAATTATCTGATTTTAACATCATAACTAAAGACTTTAAATATATGCAGAATTTTGGAAAGGGTAAAAATCACTCAGGATCTAAGGTTCAACATTTGTATATTACTAACTATGATATGTTATAATATGGGGGGACGCTGAAACTGTCCTTATAGTGTGAGGGATATGTGGTTCCTATGCCCCGATTAAGTTTGGGGGTTCAGGTGTAAGCGATTCCCATAGGGTAAATTTGGGCAGCATGGGTGAAACCCAGATCAGTGCCCCACTCCCTCACACACTATTTCGAGGAGATGGATGTGCCTCGTGGGTCGCCCCCACTGAAAGAACTAACATCCGCTAGCTTTTTACAATAACTACTATGCCATCTGAACAACACTTCATCAATAAAACAGATGAAATGCTAGAAAAGTTCATTGAAGAATGTGAACGAGAAGCAGCAAAGTTAGAGATTACAGTTGATTATTATCTTGCCGAGTTTATTTGACAAACTCGGTTTTTTCATGTAATATATAATTAAAATAAGCATTATCATGGCAGAACAAAAGCGTTACAAAATTTTAGAAAGAGTGACAAGTGGTTGGCACTTGATTGATGCTCGTGCATATGATTTAACAAAAGAAAATTGTGATACTATGCTGGATAATTTTGTAGCATCTGGACAAAATCCTAATGATATAAAAGCAGTATTAGTTGACGACCCAAGATATCCTACAAAGAAACCTGATGTTGGTTACGTTCCACCCGCAGATTTATAATTACTCTGATGTATGAACCTCAAGTCGATGATTACGTCATTTGGAAAAGACCAAATGGCGACTGGGAAGAGGGGTGGGTATATTTTAAGGGTGAACCAGTAGACAATGAGAAACGTGTAAAGCAGGGATGGAACCCTGTATCACAGTATATCACTATTGAAACTGGTGTTAGACCAAAGAAAGAATGTGTTTATACAAGTGGCAAACCAATGAGGCACAAAATGATTCATACATTATTATTGTGTAATAAAGACAATTGGGGTGAATTGGAGTATGTAAAGAACAGAAGAGAGCAAGCAAGTTTAGACATGTACAAATCTCAAGATGGAAGACCAAAAGATTATTAGGGGGGGGACGCTGAAACTGTCCTTATAATACAATTACTTAATTATTATGCACTCTTCTAGATTAATTAAAGATTTAAATGAACTTCGTGAAGTTTGGAGAAAGAATGATTTTCAATTCACTTCAGAACAACAAGCAGAGTTTGATAGATTAAAAGAATTGAGGCGTGAAAGAGTTAAGTATTTCCATGATAATGATTTAGTTTTCAAAGCAGGTGCAGTTAAGAAAGAAAAGGTAGTAGTAACAAAAGAGGAAACATAAATAACTAAAAACTATATTAAGATGAAGTCTTTCCAACAGTTTATAACTGAGGCATACGATAAAGAATTGGCAGGTCAAGCATCAAGGGCACCTGGTGAGGGTGGTCGTATTAGAGCATCCCGTAAAAAGGATCGTGCGGATATGCCCTCTAGTTTATCAAAAGGTAATGCAAAGGCAAGAGTTCAAGCAGTAGGTGGTGGTAAAACTGCACCCGCTAAATCATATAAAGATCGTAAAGATATAGGAACAAACAAACCAAAATCACGCACACAACAACAACCTCAACAGGCAAGAGGTAGTGCTGCTTTATCCGCAAGAGAGGCACAACGTAAGGCAGCACAAGAAAGAAGAGCAGCAAAGGCAGGTGCAAAGACTAAATCAGCAGATGAGTTGTTATCAACTAAGAAGAAAACTGTTGATCCTAATTATAAACCAGTGAAAGCAAGTGGATTGACTACTAAAGAGAGAAAGTCATTGTATAAGAAGGGTGAAAGGACATTGCGTGACATACGACTCAAAAATCTAGGTAAGAAATCTGAGAAGGAGTTGAAATTTAAGGTAACATCTAAATGATTTAAATTTTTGATTTTATTATTGTACTAAATGAAAATTACATCCAAAGACGGCACGTTGGTGTTAGAATATTGCCCTATTCAAAATTGGAATAAAGAAGTTTATCCTGATGAAGTTTTAAGAATTTTATCATTTAAGGGTAATATTTGCAATAGAAGTGTGATAAGTAAAGACAAAATGAACGAGGAAATAAAAGATAAAATTATTTGGCAATATGATTTGACTGATGATAGTGAAAGTGAAATGCAGTATGCTACAAATAGATGGGTAGAACAAATTAGAGTTACACCCGATTATCGTAATCATCCCCAAGGAGATGTGACATGAGAGATACAATTTTATTTGGAGATTGTCTCCAAACACTTAAACAATTCGATGAAAAAGCTAGATGCTGCATTACATCTCCACCTTATTATGGTTTAAGAGATTATGGAGGGGAGGATTATCAGATAGGACAAGAAGAATCTCCAGAAGAGTATATTCAAAAATTAGTAGAAGTATTCCGAGAGGTAAGA
>Ga0098042_1000313_pt1 | contig 19154 bp, 27 predicted proteins | sample 9_EtaG_FD_75066 | JGI IMG/M metagenome (GOLD analysis project Ga0098042, IMG submission 75066) | Marine viral communities from the Subarctic Pacific Ocean - 9_ETSP_OMZ_AT15188 metaG | ecosystem: Environmental > Aquatic > Marine > Oceanic | place: Pacific Ocean | collected 2015-01-10
TAACTTCCAGTGGTGAGCATACTTTAGGCGTTTCTTTATCAAAAGATGAGACAAGAATGTTGCACAATAAAAGAAAGGAATCTTGGCAAGAAAGTGTTAAATTAATGAACGATTATCGTCTGCAAAATATAAACAATTCAAAAAAAGAACTGCCATATTTTATACAAACTGTCAAAGAAACTTTAAAAAATACTCCTTCCCTGTTTTCATTCCCAACAGAAAAAGCTACTGTTGAATCAATGAAACTCAACCAAAGTGAACCACCCCCTTCCTAAAAACCTTCTTTATGAGTCGGCTCAAGCAAGAGAAAAAAAAGAAAATATAGAGTTTTCTAAGCTAAACCCTTATCCTGTGCCTCTTGCAAACTTGATGAGTTACAACTGGCCTGTACATATGAATTGGGGCGATTGGTATTTAGAAGAGAAATCTTACTCTCTTGATTTGATGCCTGATTGTCATTTTGGTGTTTGGAACCACGAGGAACCTTTATATTCAATAAATTTACTTGAAGTCTGCTCTGCTAATGATATGGTTAAATGGTTTTTTCATTTGCACGGAAAGAATCCCCACCTTTATGGCGAGAACTTAGTGACCGATCTTTTTTATGCTTTTCATGAAATATACAACGATTTTAAATTTGATCTTCAAAAAATGGGAGAAATAGTATGTCCAACTGCCGTTGTTAATAACCACATCAAAAAATATAATCAATTCAAAAACGCAAGATGAAAATTAACGAACTCAAAAACGATCACAAAAACGCAAGAAAAAGAACAGACCGTTCTTCCGCTTTGATAAAAGAATCGCTTCAAAAATATGGTGCTGGTCGATCAATTGTCATTGACGAAGAAAATCGAATTCTTGCTGGCAATGGAACAATTGCTGGGGCAAGAGCAGCTGGTATAAAAAACGTACGAGTGATCGAAACCGAAGGCGATGAAATAATCGCTGTCAAAAGAAAAGGACTCTCCGAAAATCAAAAGGTCGGACTTGCTCTCGCTGACAACAGAACCTCCGACTTATCCGAGTGGGATAAAGAAATGTTGCACCAGCTTTCAGAAGATCACGATATTGATCCGTGGTTTACAAAAGAGGACCTCGCAGAAATACTTGGCGAACCAGATATTATTCCAACCGAAGGGTTAACAGATCCTGACGAGGTTCCTGAAACTCCTGAAGAACCAACCGTTCAGTTTGGAGAGGTTTGGAAACTTGGAAACCATAAATTATTATGCGGAGACTCAACCGATCAAAACCAACTCCAACCTTTGATGGAAAATGAACTCGCAGACCTATGGTTGACTGACCCTCCATACAATGTGAACTACGAAGGTGCAACTGCAGATAAATTAAAAATACAAAATGATAATCAATCCGATGCAGAGTTCCGACAGTTTTTGGCTTCGGCTTACACGGTTGCTCATCATTATCTTAATGACGGTGCTTCCTTTTATATCTGGCATGCAGACTCAGAAGGTTATAACTTCCGAGGTGCAGCAAAAGATGCTAACTTGCAAATAAGACAGTGCCTTATCTGGGTTAAGTCCTCAATGGTTATGGGTCGCCAAGATTATCATTGGCAGCATGAACCTTGCCTTTATGGTTGGAAAAAAGGTGCTTCTCATTTTTGGAACGCAGATCGTAAGCAAACAACAGTTCTTAACTTTGATAAACCAAGTCGCAACGGAGAACATCCAACAATGAAACCTGTCGACTTGATCCAATATCAAATGTCAAATTCAACAAAGCCTAATCATATCGTTCTCGACACATTTGGTGGCTCTGGCACAACTTTGATCGCTGCAGAAAGAATACAAAGACAAGCTCGCCTTGTTGAACTTGACCCAAAATACTGCGATGTAATAATTAAAAGATGGGAGAATTTCACTGGAAATAAAGCAGAGCGTGTAGTATTTAACTAAGAACTACATTTTATGGGCAAAAAAGGTACAAAAGCAGAGACGATTGTCAGAGCTCAGAGGTTTGCTCGGATAATTGCTAATGGTGGTCGTCGATCTGACTGTATTCGATATGCCTCGGAGAATTGGGGGGTTGGAGATAGGACTGTAGATGAGTATTTAAAGCTGGCTAGAGAGGAGCTGAAGAAGGACTGGGACATGGAACGACCTCAGATGATTGCTGATCTTTTGGCTCAATGCAGCACCTTACAGATGGAAGCTAGACGGTCTGGTCAATATCACATTGCTCTTGGTGCAATTAATACCGCTGCTAAACTTGCACACTTGGTCTCATGAGTCTCTTAGAAACTGTCTCGCAAGGCCATGTTTTATTTGAGGAAGGTTTTAGTTATATTCCCTCGTCAAAAGATGTGATAAAAAAAATTAAAACTAATTTGCTACCGCATCAAGCATCTTTCTGTGATGACACAAGCCATCGAAAACTTGCTCTTGTTTGTGGCTTTGGTGCTGGTAAAACTTATGCTTTAGTTTCTAAAAGTATTATTCTTGCTTGCATGAATGTTGGTCATATATCTGCCATTTTTGAACCAACAAGTCCAATGCTTAGAGATATTTTGATGCGAACTATGAACGAGCTTCTTGAGGAGTGGGAGATACCTTACACTTTCAGAGCATCGCCTTTGCCAGAATATCAACTCACTTTTGAAGAAGGAACTCATACGATCCTACTAAGAACCATTTTGACTTATCAAAGGCTGAGAGGACAGAACCTTTGTGCGGTTGGATTTGATGAGGCCGACACCGTGAATAAAAGAGACGCAGAGCAAGCGATGAACATGGCTCTTGCAAGATTAAGGTCAGGCAATATTCAGCAGTTTTATGCAACAACAACTCCCGAAGGTCACGCTTGGGCTTTCGAGACTTTTGAAAAGAATGCAAAGGAGGATACAAGATTAATAAAAGCAAAGACAAGTGACAATCCTTATTTGCCAGAGGGCTTTATTGATTCTCTTTTAGAAAACTATCCACCGCAACTTATCCAAGCCTATCTCAATGGAAACTTTACAAATCTCACGACGGGAGCTGTGTATTCAAGATTTGATCGCAACAAGCACTTGGTTGATAATATTCCTTTTGATATAAAAATGGAGACGCTTCTAATAGGGGTCGATTTTAACGTGATGAACTGCAATGCAGTCGTGGCGGTCAAAGACGGAGATAAATTGTTTGTGATTGATGAAATTACAAAACAAAATGATACAGATGCATTGGCTCAGGAAATTAAAAGAAGGTATCCTACGAACAGAATATTAGTTTATCCAGATGCAAGTGGTGCTGCCAGATCAACAATCAACGCTTCAAAGACAGATATTGCAATTCTCGAAGGCTACGGTTTCTCAAGCATGGCATTACGCAGTAACCCACCGATCAAAGACAGAGTTCAAACCTTACAAGCACTCTTGGAGAACAGCAAAGGATGGGTGCGTTTGGCGATTCATGCCAGTTGCAGACGCTTAATCGAATGTTTAGAATTGCAAAGTTATGATGAAAAAAGTGGAGATCCAGATAAGCAGAATGGATATGATCATCTCAACGATGCGTTAGGTTACCTTGTGTATAGAGAATTTAATATTATTCATGCAAGGGCAGGTCGTCGAACTGGTATTAGAATATATTAAAAGTAATGATATCATGAGGAAAAACCGTGTATAGCTCACTAAATATTTACAACCAGCCTGTAACTTTAGCTCCTACAACGGTTGCCTCACCTAACGCTGCCTACCAAAGGATGGCAAATTTCTGGGGATTGATTGAGGATTTAAAAGAAGGAACCTATAAAATACGCAGCGAACATAGAAAATATTTACAACAAGAACCAAGAGAGACTGATGATGCTTACGACACTCGACTTTCAAGATCAACCGTTGTTCCCTATTTGCAGCGAATAGAAAAAATGCTGTCGGGAATGTTGGTGCGAAAGCCTGTGCGACTTGATGATGTTTCTGATCTTGTTCGGGAGCAGCTTTTTGATGTAGACCTTGAGGGTAACGATTTAAATGTGTGGTTGTATCAAACTGCAAGAACTGCAATTTCATTCGGCCACGTCGGTGTTCTTGTTGATGCTCCAAAAGAAGGAGAGAAGGCAAGACCTTATTGGGTTACTTACACACCAAGAGATATTCTTGGCTGGCGAACAGAAATAATCGAAGGATCGAGACAACTCACTCAATTAAGATTGATGGAGCAAGTTGTTGAAAATGATGGCAAATATGGTGAGAAGTTGGTAAAACAAATCCGAGTTCTTGAGCTTGGTCGTTATGAAATACACCGCAAGGATAAGAAAGGAGATTATAAATTAGTTGATGAGGGAGAGATGAGCATAAAAGATAAGATTCCGTTTGCTGTTGCTTATTCAAACCGAGTTGGATATTACGAATCACGCAGCCCTTTATATGATATTGCAGAACTTAACCTGAAGCATTATCAAATACAAAGCGACCTTGATAATATTCTGCATATTAGTTCTGTTCCATTGCTTGCGGTTTTTGGTTATCCAAACGCTGATGAGATAACAACAGGTCCGAATGAAGCATTATCTTTGCCACCAGAATCAAGACTTGAATATGTATCTCCATCTGGAGACAGCTATGATAGCCAGTTCAAAAGGCTTGGAGATATAAAAGATCAAATAAATACTTTGTCATTAGCAGCGGTGCTTGGCCAAAAATTAGTCGGAGAAACTGCTGAGGCAAAGCGGATCGATAGATCGCAAAACGACTCAACAATGATGGTTATTGCACAGCAGATGCAAGATTTGATTGATAATTGCCTGAAGTATCACAGCGAATACTTAAACGAACCCAACGCTGGCAGTTCTTTTGTTAATAGAGATTTTGTGACCGCAAGGCTTGAGCCAGCAGAAATTGACAGCCTTCTTAAAATATATGCTGCAAATGGAATCAGCCAAGAGAAACTTCTTGAGCAACTTGCAAGCGGAGAGATACTTGGAGATGACTTTGATGTTGAAGAAGAATTAGAAAAAACGCAATCGGGTGGGCTGATAGAGATGAATCAAGAAAGTGAAGCAGCTTAATAAATGGCAGTTCCAGAGGCTTTTTACAGAGAAGCTATAGATCTCAACAGATATAGCAACAAGGTGCAATTTCAAGTTGCAACCCAATTTAATGAAGTTATCCTTGATGTTCTCAGGCAAATAAGAGACCTCGAAGGGAACAGCCCAGCAACAACTGCAAGACTTAGATCAATATTGGCTCAAATGGTAGACAGTCTGAAAGGCTGGGAAAACGAAAGTGCTGTTTATATGATTGATGAATTGCAAAACTTAGCAGAATTTCAAGTTGGCTTTGTGCAAGATCAACTCCAACGTGTCCTTCCAAAAGGAGAGTTTCAAGTAAACACCGTTGCTGTTTCTCCTGACTTTGCTAAATCAGTTGTGACTAAAGATCCAACCGCTTTAACGATCCGTTTGCGTGATAAAGATGGCGTGTTCAGAACTGCACAGTTTGCTTTGACTGCTAAAAGAGGATCGGATATATCTTTACCAAATGGGAAAACAGTTAAAAAAGCATTCAGAGGTATCGCTGATGATTCTGCTTCGAGACTTTCAAAGGCAATCCGACTTGGAGTTCTAGAGGGAGAGTCATTGCCAAAAATAGTCAGGAGGCTTAAAGGTCCAAATTTAAGTTTTGTTAGTAAACCTCAAAATGCGATTGCTTTGAACTCTGCCTTAAAAGATTCAGAAGGAATGTTGTTGTCAAACAAACAAATCCAAACTGTCGTCAGGACAACCGTTAATCAAGTGCAAAATGCTGCAAGTCAGGCAGTTTATGCAGCAAACAGCGATATCACTGGTAGATATCAATATGTTGCAACTCTTGATGCAAGAACAAGCTCTATTTGTCAAAGGTTAGATGGCCAGTTCTTTAAATATGATCAAGGTCCTGTCCCTCCTCAACATTTCAATTGCAGATCCACAACTGTTCCAATTATTGATGACGATGATCTTGCCAGAGCCTTTCCAAATACAAGACCCTCTGCAACAGGTCGTGTTCCGCAAAATACTAATTATGCAAACTGGTTAAAAGATAATCCAGATATCCAAGACAAAGTTTTAGGTAAAAAGAAAAGATATTTTAATTTCTTGATGAATCCTAAAAGAGGAAAAAAACAGCTTAATGCAACAAATGCTTTAAAAAAAATAATTCGAGAAGATGGAACGGAGCTAACATTAGATCAACTAGCTAAACGATATCCAAATGCCAATTAAAAAAGGAAAGTCTCAAAAAACAATATCAGGAAATATAAGAATGCTCATGAAAGAAGGCAAATCAAGATCACAGGCTGTTGCGATTGCTTTAAGTTCTGCTGGTAAATCTAAACCAGCCAAGAAACGCAAAAAGAAGTAATATAAAAATAGCTACTTTTAATTTTATGCCTAAAGGTGTTGGATATGGTTCTATGAAACCAAAAGGTAAGAAAAAGAAAAAGAAAGGAGGTAAAAAGTAATGGGATATATTTTTAAAGTTCAAGGAGCAGTTGAAACCAAGTTAAAGGCTGAAAACTGTGAAGTAAAGCCAAAAGCCAAAAAAACAAAAAAGAAAGTTGACTAAACGCTTTAGAAAAGTTCCAAAGGATAAAAAAACTGGTGTTGCTAAGAAATATCTTAGTGGGGCCAAAAATAAAACTGCAAAGGCTGCTGAAATAAAAAGAACGGCAGCAGCTTATAAGCGAGGAGAGTATATTGATATAAAAGCTGTACAAAAATCGAGGGTTGCTCAAGATGGCTCCAAGAAAAAGAAAAAGCGTAAGAAAAAAGCCTGAGCCTAAACCACTCAGTGCAACTGTTATCAAAACGCTAGAAAGAAAAGCAAACAATTCAAAATTTACTCTTGGACAGTTAAAGGCTGTGTATAGAAGAGGTCAGGGAGCATATCTTGGCGGTGGGTCAAGAAATGTAACAATGCAAGCGTGGGCGATGGGGAGAGTTAATAGTTTTATAACAGGAAAAGGCGGTGCAAGAAAGGCTGATGCTGATTTAATGAGGAAAAAATGAAGAAAAAAGAACTCACAACTCGCCAAAAAAATGCTTTGAAGCGTCATAAATCAACTCATGGACACACAAAAGCACACATGGATGAGATGGTAAAGGCGATGCTTGCTGGTAAAACATTCACTGAAGCTCACAGGCTTGCCATGAGGAAAAAAGGCAAATGACAATCAAGAGAGGTGGACATACTTTTGCTGGTGTTGATAAACCAATCCGAACTCCAAATCATAAGAGTGGAAAGTCTCATGCCGTTGTCATAAAACAAGGCGATGGCCTAAGATTGATCAGATTTGGGATGCAAGGAGCAAAGACAAAGCCTCCAAGAAAGGGTGAGTCAGAGGCAGATAAAGTTAAAAGACGGTCTTTTAAAGCTCGTCATGCTAAAAATATTGCAAAAGGTAAGACAAGTGCAGCTTATTGGGCTGACAAAGTAAAGTGGAGTTAGTATATTAATAATTATTAAGATTTTTTATGGCTGAAGAACCAATCAAACCAAATCCTCCTGTTGATACTGCTGCCTTAATTGCAGAAGTTGAAGCCCTAAGAAAAAGCAAAGCAGAAATTTTAGATGATTTAAAAAAAGCAAAAGAAGCTGGAAAAGCCGTACCACCAGATGTTGATGTAGATGCTCTTATTGCTTTTAAGCAAAAGAAAGAACAAGAAGAGCTAGAAGCTAAAGGTAGATATGAAGAGGCAACAGAAAAACTTGCTGCACAATATAGGCAAGCAGAAGAATCTAAAAATCAAAAGATTCAAGAGCTTGAGAAAAGACAAAGAGAACTTGAAGTCGAAGCCCCTGCTGTGACTGCTTTAGCAGACGTTGTTCACGATCCACAATATGTATTGTCGAGACTAAATAAAGAGCAATTATCAAGAGACCCTGATGGAACGGTTGTGGTTGTTGATGGTTATAACAGAACTTCTGTGAAAGATTGGGCTCAACAAAACATGCCTCAATGGGTGCAAAAGAACCCAAGACCTCAAGGAGGTGGAGCAACAACAACTAAGGTAACGGCTGATGTTGTGACAGGAGAAAGCAATCCTTTTGCCAGAGAGTCTTTTAATTTAACTGAGCAAGCTAGACTTTATCGCACAGACCTTAATAAATATAATATGCTCAAAAATGCAGTTAGCGGTTAATATAAGACTAACGTAGTTGTGCTGCGTCAGAGGTTGTGCCTCGAAGTGAACATATTTTATTAGTTTTTAATGGCTACATTAAGAAGTGATTTAATAATCCCAGAGGTGTTCACACCCTATTTGATCGAAGAGACAACTCAGAGAGATTCTTTTCTTCAAAGTGGGGTCGTGCAACCTCTAGCAGAATTAAATCTATCCGCAGAAAGAGGCGGTGACTTTGTAAAAATTCCATTTTACAAGGCAAACTTATCTGGCGACTTTGAAGTTTTATCTGACAGCACTTCATTAACTCCAGCAAAAATTACTGCAGACAACCAGATTGCTGCTGTGCTTCATAGAGGTCGTGCTTTCAGTTCCAGAGACTTGGCTGCTCTAGCAGTTGGTGGAGGTCCTGATCCTATGGCTGCTATTGCACAAAAGATGGCTGCTTATGTTAATAACCAGAAGCAAAAAGATTTATTCTCTTGTTTAACTGGTGCATTTGGTTCTATCAACGCAAACGACAGCAACTCTGCTTTATTTGCTTTAACAATTGATTCAGAATCAGGTGACTCTCCAACAACATTGAGTCCAAGACACGTTGCAAAGGCTCAGGCTTTGTTAGGTGATCAAGGCGATAAATTAACTGCAGTTGCAATGCACTCAAAAGTTTTTTATGACTTAGTTGAGAGAAATGCAATTGACAGAATTTACGATAACACAGGAGCTCCAGACAGTGATGCCACAGGTGGTAGCACAACAAGAGCTTTTGATGGCCCTACAGCTGTTAATACATTTATGGGTCTAAACGTTATTGTTTCTGACGATGTTCCAACAACTGGATCTGGATCTTCTACTGAATACTCAACTTTCTTTTTCACTCAAGGAGCAGTTGTAACAGGAGAGCAAGCACCAATCAGAACACAAACAGATAGAGACATTCTTGCTTTGGAAGAAGCAATGGCAGTGGATCTTCACTATATCTATCATCCTGTCGGTTTAAAGTACGCTGTATCAACAGTTAACCCTAATAGAACTGTATTAGAAACTGTTGCATCATGGTCGAAAGTGTATGAAACAAAGAACATCGGTATTGTTCGTGCAACTAACGTATCTAATCAGGATTAATTATGCCTTCTTTATTTGAAGTAACTGCTGGTTCTTTAGTAGGCCCCACAACTGGTGGAACTGTTACTCAGGCCACTAGCAAATCAACAGGTGTAACTCTTAATACTGAGAGTGGACAAATCACTATGAACGCTGCACAGCTTGACGCTGGTGTAGAAGTATCTTTCACAGTAACTAACAGCAAGATTGCAGCAACAGACGTTGTTGTGGCTTGTCATGGTTCAGCTGGGACTGCTGGTTCATATCTTGTGAATGCTAATAGCATTGCTGCTGGTTCTTTTGCAGTAACAGTTTCTAATGTATCTGCTGGTAACTTAAGCCAAGCAATCGTTATTAATTTCGTTGCTCTAAAGGGTGCATCAAGCTAATGGGAATGTATGCCTTTAGGCGTATGAGAGAGAGAAATGAAGCTGCTCAAAAGGTGGCTTCATTAACTCCGACTCTTGAAAAGCCAAAACCTAAATCTAAGCCCAAAAAGGTAAAACTCGATGGCGATAACAATTGACGCTACTGTTGGTGGTGCAAATGCAAACTCTTATGTAACTCTTGCTGATGCAAATTCATTTATTGAAGGATTAGTCCTTAGTGATGACGCTGCTGCTTGGGATGGGTCAAGCAACGATAATAAAAATCGTGCTTTATTCACTGCAGCACAAAGAATTGATCGAGAGAAATTTCTTGGTGCAAGGGTTGACGATACACAGGCTCTAGAGTGGCCTAGATCAGGAGTAAGGAAACCTGACACATACACCAACCTGTATGGTTTAAGCTTTCCAAATAGATTAGTTGCTGATTATTACACCGACACTGAAATACCAGATCGAGTGAAAAACGCACAGGTTATTTTGGCTGTGTATTTAAACAACAACAGAAATGGTTTAGAACTAAGTGGTTTGGAGGATTTTCAAACTGTTAGTATAGGAAATATCAACGTCACTCCCAGATTTTTTGGTGCTGTTGGTGTTGATCGAATACCTCCAATCGTTGATCATTATTTGATGGGCATTAGAATAGGAGGAAGAGCAAACTTACAAATCAAGAGGTCATGACTATGGGTTACGGATACGAATATCCAGCAGCAAAAATTATTAATGATACAGCAGCCCATACTGGAAGGTTCGGTAAAGTTGTTGCCTTACAAGATTCTGTTATTAACACATTGGCTGCTGAAAATATCACAGGAGATCTTACTTCCTTGCAATTCAAATCAACTGCTGAAATTTGCGGTGTGATAACCAGTGTCAAACTCGACAGCGGAACTGTTATTGCTTATTCATTATGAGTCTTGCAAATGCTCTTAAAAAAGCTGCATCAAAAACTTTGAGCAAACTTGGAGGAGATGTAACTATTCGACAGGTTACTGCTGGCACTTATAACACAACAACTGGTGCTATATCTGAGTCGACTTCCGATACAACTACTAAGGGCGTTTTAAGTAATGTTTCGAGATCAGAGGTTAACGATCTCATTGAGTCTCAAGATAAGATTCTAACAATATCGGCTGGCGACCTCACATTCGTTCCGACAACTAAAGACCGAGTTGTTATAAGCAGCGTTGAGTTTAAAATTATTCAAGTGACGATAAATGAGCAAAATAACACCCCTATAAGTTTTGATCTTGTTTTGAGGTAATTATGGCTAGAGAAATTAGGCTGTCAGGAATTGGTAATCATTTCGAGCAACAAGTTATTATTACCGTAAGGAAGGCAACTTTAAAAGCAGAAAAAGATATTAAAGAGTTCACTCCTGTTGTCACTGGAAACTTAAGAGAGTCTTTTGATAATAAAATTGAACCTTTTGTTGGAGAGGTTTTTACAAATGTTGAATATGCAGAGCCTGTTGCCTATGGAACGAACCTACCAGAAAGTTGGGGTGGCAGATACAGAACTCGTCAAAATACAATCAAAGGATATCCAGAGCTTATTGCAAAGCAACTGGAACAATATATTTCAGATCAATTTAGGAGTTCATAATGGCTGCAATTGATTTAAACACAGTCAGATCAACTATCGAGGGCAGACTTGCAACAGAGCTCGCATCAAGTCCAGCAATTCCTGTTGTATTTAACAACATGGCTTTTGATTCAACAACAGAGGACACTTTTGTTCAGTGTTTAACAAGTTTTGGATCAGGAAATTATTTAACAATGGGAGGCTCTGCTGATTCAAGAAATAGAATTGTTGGTTTGTTGCTTTTAAATATATTCACAGAAGAAGGTATCGGGGCAGGGTCTAATTACACGATTGGCAAACGGCTGCGTGACCTCTACAATAATATTACAGTTTCAAATGTTATTTTTGATTCTCCTATAGGACCAGAAGTTTTAGCTTCAAGTCCAGAAGGAAAGTTTCAAACCCAATTAAGAGTGACTTTTGAAATATATGAGGAACTTTAATTATGGCAAAGATTAAAATCACAGAAGAAATGCTAGATGCAATAGAAGCTGTGAAAGGTAGAAGAGAAGCAAATTACTGGGACCCAGAATCCAGAAAATATTATGAGGCACAACAAAATTCAAAAAAAGATGTGAAAAACACAGAAAAAGGTTAATATAAAATAAATACTTTTTTTTGTTATGGCTGTTAAAGGTGATGTTGGAAAAATTATGTTTCACAATGCTGCTGGAACAGAGGCTGATGTGAGTGATCTTAGAGCGTGGTCATTATCTGTCAGTAAAGACACGATGGAAACCACAAAGATGGGAGACACATCTAAAACTTTTGTTGGCGGTCTTATTTCTGGTGAGGGTTCTGCAACTTTACTTTATAACCCATCAGGTAACTCAGATTATCAAGCATTTATTGATGATGTTCTTGTAACTGGTGACGCTGCAGATGCATTGTTTGAGTTGTTTCCTGATTCTGCTCAATCTGCAAAAAAAATAGGTTTTTCTGGTATAGTTACAAACGCAGAATACGGAGCAACACTAGGAGAAATTCAAGAGGTAAACATAACCTTCATAACAAGTGGTGCTATAACATCAGCTATATAGTACATTAGGATAACCAACCTAATATTTTATGGCAAAGAGAAACGTTGACCTTATCACAGAAGCCTTTGGCGAGGTGATGAGTAGCAGAAGAAAGTATGAACTTAAAAAGCCAAATGGGGAATTGTTAAAAGAACTATATTTTCCACCACTCACAAGATATGACAGAATCCAAGCTCAAGCTGCTGCTGGATCAGAGGAGGCTTTAGTTATATCAACAAGACTTCTCTGTCAATTAGCAGAGAATGAAGATGGTTCAAAGGCATTTGCATCTAGTGATGCAGAAAATTTAAAAAGGTTTTTACCTGAGTCAGTTTTAAATGATTTAGAAATATTTATGATGGGTTTAAATATTGATTTAGATGCAGCAAAAAAAGACTAAGGCGAGATAACTGGTTAAATTTTGAGTTTTTTCTCGCAACAGAACTTGGCAAAACATTAATTGAATTAAGAAAACAAATAACTGAAGAGGAGCTTATACATTGGGCTGCATATTATGATCTCAAAAATGAAAGAGAAAAACAAGAAATGAATCGTCAAAAAGCAAAATCAAGGTAGTATATAATAAAGGTTATTTGTATTTGTGGCACAGTCAACAGTCAGATTAATAGTTGATGCACAAAATGCAATAAGACCGTTGCAACGAACTGATCAGCTTACAAAGCAGTTAAGTAAGAATACAGATAAATTAAAAAATAGGTTAGATAAATCAAGTCGTGCTTTTAAAGAAAACGGAACCTCTGCAAAGGTGGCTGCTGGTGGAGTGAGAACATTAACAAGTTCTCTCGGACCTTTATTAAAGGCTTTAGCACTTGCTGCAACATTTAGATTTATATTTGTCAAGACAGCAGATCTGCAGACACAGAGAACAGCTTTAGTACAACTGACTGGATCAGTTGATAAGGCAAATAAAATCATAAGTCAATTGCAAGCATTTGGAAATGTAACGCCATTTACAAGTAGTGAATTAATAGAACAAGCAAAAAGGCTTAAAGCATTTGGTTTTGAAACAGAAGATTTGGTTGACACTGTAAAAAGGTTGTCAGATGTTGCTGGTGCAACTGGAGCAGATTTAAGCGGTATATCAACAGCCTTTGGTCAGATATTGGCAAAAGGGAAATTACAGAGAGAGGAGGAATTGCAGTTACTGGAAAGAGGAGTTGATATTACAAGCGAACTAAAACGAATAACAGGATTGCAAGGGGAAGAGTTTGAGCAAGCCATGCGTAAAGGCAAAATTGGAGCTGATCTTGTTAATCAAGCATTAATAAATCTAACAAGTGAAGGCGGTGTATTTTTTGGCGGTGCCACAAAACAGAGTCAAACTTTAAATGGTCAAGTGTCAACACTTCAGGACAATATTGAAACTTTAGCAAGAATTGTAGGAGAAACGTTAGAACCTGCACTGATGGGTGTTTTAAAAACTGCAAACAGAGCTTTAGGTGCAATAAATAGATTACTTTCTAGTGAGTTTCAGAGACAAATATCAGGATTAAGATTTAATCTAATGTTTAAACCATCAATAAAAATTACTGATGATTTAAAAAAAATAAGTGGGTTTGTAAATCAAATTCAACCATTAGGTCTTGATGTTGAGGGTATTGATTTAAGAATTTCACAATTAGAAGGTACAAGAAAAAATATAATTGATCTGACAAATAAAATGTCAAAAAGAATATCAAATAAAGAAATAATACAAAGTAATTTAACTTTAAAAGATATTACAGAAGCTATAAATAATTTGCAGAAAAGAAAAAATTTACTTTTAGGTGTAACAAAAACAAAAACAGATCAAATTACTGAATCTTTAACTAATAATAAAGATGAGGCTGATAAATTAAAAGACACTTTCACTCAAATAGGAAATAATATTGCCACTGGTGTTTCTGATGCTTTAGTTGGTGCGATCATGCAAACAAAATCTTTAGGTGATGCAGCAAGATCAATATTGCAAGGTATAGCAAGCGATCTTTTAAGACTTGGAATAAATACTTTTTTAAGTTCAACTTTTGGAGGTATATTTTCTAATCTGCCGACTTTTGGCGGTAAGAAAGCTGCTGGTGGTCCAGTTTCTTCTAATCGAAGTTTTCTTGTTGGTGAGAAAGGTCCAGAAATGTTTGTTCCTTCAAGTGCTGGCAGAATTATTCCAAACAATCAATTAGGCGGCAGAAATAATAATGTTGTTGTTAATGTTAGCGTTGATGCGTCTGGAAGTTCAGTTGCTGGAAATGAAGATGACGGCATACAATTAGGAAGATTAATAGCTGCAGCAGTTCAATCTGAAATCGTGCAGCAAAAACGAGCAGGAGGTTTATTAGCATAATGGCTACTTTCCCTGATATAAAACCTACCTATGGAACAAGAAAAAAGAATAAGCCAATTTTTAAGACTGTGAGATTTGCAGATGGTTATGAACATAGGATACCTTTTGGTTTAATAACCAATCAAAATCCTAAAGAATTTGATTTTGAGTTTGCGGTTTCTGAATCAGAAGCAGACACTATCGAGGCTTTCTTAGATGCAAGGGGTGGAACAGAAAGTTTTGATTACACTCCAGAAGGAGAATCTGCAATGAAATTTGTTTGTGAAGAATGGACTAAAGAAATTCCCTATAATAATCGAGGTTTTATAAAAGCAACTTTTAGACAGGTGTTTGAACCATGAGTACAGAACCTATAATTTCTGATTTACAAAAAATAAATCCTTCAGCGATTATTGAACTGTTTGTTTTAACTTTAAATGCAAATTTACATGGTTCGGCAGCAACTTATAGATTTCATAATGGAACAAATGCAGTAAGTAATGGAGATATAATCTGGGCTGGTAATACATATGTCAAAATGCCTATTACAGCAACAGGGTTTGCTTATCAACGTGGTCAGATTCCTAGACCAACACTTACCGTTAGTAATGCTTTAGGGACAATTACAGCTATTCTTTTAAATGTAAATGCTATAACAACTGGTAATGATCTGACAGGAAGTACAGTTACAAGAATTAGAACTTCTGCAAGATTTTTAGATTCAATAAATTTTGCTGGTAATACTAACCCCTTTGGAACACCAGACCCTACAGCCGAAGGGCCTAGAGAAGTATATGAAATTGACAGAAAAGCAACAGAAAATAGGGATATAGTACAGTTTGAACTAGCAGCTCCAATAGATATGGCTGGTGTCAAGGCTCCAAAAAGAATTTGTACTAGAAATAATTTCCCTAGTATTGGCACATTTATTGCATGAATTGGAAAAAAGAAGCACTTGCTCATGCGAAAGACCAAGATCCAAAAGAGTCTTGTGGTCTTTTATTAAATATAAAAGGCAAAAAAAAATATTATCCTTGTCGTAATTTATCAATGACAGCACATCAATGTTTTATTTTAGATCCAGAGGACTATGTAAAAGCAGATAACACAGGGGATATTATTGCTGTAATACATAGTCATCCAGTAACACCACCAGTGGCAAGTCAATCCGACAAGGTTGCTTGTGAACAAAGTGGTCTTAGATGGCATATAGTAAATCCAAAAACAGAATCATGGGGTTATCTAGAACCCACAGGTTATAAAGCACCTATTCTTGGAAGAGAATGGGCATGGGGTGTTACAGACTGCTATACCTTAGTTCGTGATTGGTATAAACAAGAAAAAAATATTATTTTAAAAGATTGGGACAGGCCAACCACTCTTGAAGATTTTAATAAAGATCCTATGTTTGAAAGATGTGCATGGCGAACTGGATTTAGAGAATTAAGACCTGAGGAAAAATTAATTAATGGCGATTTATTATTTATGTCAATTTTTAGTAATAATCTTAATCATGTCGCAATTTTTGTTGATGGCGATGTTTTACATCATTTAACAGATAGACTTAGTTGTATAGAACCATATTCAGAATGGTTGTTAAAATGCACAGGAAAGAGGATGCGTTATGTTGCGTAAAATAAAACTATATGGAGAATTAGCCAATTTTATTGGTCATAAAGAGTTTGAAGTAAAAGCAGATACCTTAAGCCATGCCATAAGTTTTTTGGTTAATAATTTCCCTAAAGTAGAAAGATATATGAACGCTAAATATTATCAGGTAAAAGTTGGTAATTATGCTATTGATAAAACAGAAATATATCATCCAATCGGACAACAGGATATTCATTTTGTACCTGTCATACAAGGTGCTGGAGGTAATACAGGAAAAATATTGCTTGGGGGTGCTTTAATAGCTGTTGGAATGGGTGCTTTTGGTGCTTTTGCTGGGGAAGCTGTATCATTCGGAGCAAAAGGCATTGGCTTTGGAAATGCGGCACTTGGAGCAAAGGCTTCGTTTGGAATTGGTGCTGGATTAGTTTTTTCTGGTGTAAGTGATATGCTATTTCCTTTACCAAAAATACCAGAGTTTTCAAGCGAACAAGATCCTAGAATTTCATTTGGCTTTAGTGGGACGCAAAACACATCACGGGCTGGTACACCTGTTCCTATCGTCTATGGCGAAATAATAACTGGCTCAGTTGTTATCAGTGGAGCCGTTGACACTCAACAGGTGCAAGCATGACTAAGAAAATTATCAGAGGAAGTGGTGGCCCTCCCTCTCCTCCATCTCCACCTCAACCAACCAGAACACCTGACAATTTACATAGTAGGCAGTTTGCTACCTTTCTGGATCTTATTTCTGAAGGAGAAATAGAAGGTTTTGCTTCTGCTTCAAAAGAGGGACTTACTAAAGGAACAACCGCATATAACAACTCTGCTCTTAAAGATGTCATTCTCAACGATACTCCTGTTCTAAAAGCTACCGCAAACTCAGCAAATCCAGCAGTCACTGATTTTAACTTTCAAGATGTCACATTCAATCCTAGATTTGGCACTTCAAGTCAAACAAAAGTTGATGGAATTGAAAGTAGTTCATCTGTAACAGCAGTAGGTACAACGGTTACAGCATCTTCTCCTGTTACTAGACAGATAACAAATTCAAATGTTGATGCAGCAAATATAACAATTACTTTTCCTCAACTACAAAGAGCAACAAACCAAGGAGATTTACTAGGTACTTCAGTTCAATTAAAAATATCAGTTCAATATAATTCTGGTGGATTTACTGATGTTATTAATGACACGATTACAGGCCGAAGTGCTGATGCTTACCAAAGAGATTACAGAGTAAATCTTACAGGTGCTTTTCCTGTTGATATAAGAGTTACAAGAGTCACTGCTGATAGTGCAACTTCAAGTCTTATAGATGCTTTCACATGGACAAGTATTGGAGAAATTATTGATGATTCCAATACCTATGCCAATAGTGCTTATGCTTCTCTTAGGTTGGATTCTATGCAATTCCAATCAATACCAACAAGAAAATATCGTATTAGAGGAATAAAAGTAAGAATACCAGCCGCAGGGGCAAGCGGCTCTGGCACACCAACTATTGACAGTGCAACAGGAAGAATAATTTATCCAACTGGCTACGTCTTTAACGGAGTACTCGGAGCAGCCCAATGGTGTTCTTGTCCAGCAATGATATTGCTTGATCTCTTAACAAACACTCGCTACGGTTTTGGCGATCATATAACAGATAGCAGCCTTGACTTATTTTCTTTTGTGACTGCAAGTAAATTTGCAAATACCTTAGTATCAGATGGTTTTGGAGGACAGGAAGCTAGATTTAGTTGTAATGTAAATATCCAGAATTCAAGCTCTGCCTTTGATTTGATAAATGAGTTAGCTGGTGTGATGAGGTGTATGCCAATATGGTCTGCTGGCAGTATCTCTTTAAAACAAGACAGTCCAGCCACTGCTTCATATCTTTTTAATTTGAGCAATATAACCAGTGATGGTTTTTCTTATTCTGGAAGTAGTTTAAAACAACGTCATAGCATTGTTTCTGTTTCATATTTCAATATGGATAGTCAAGAAATAGATTTTGAGGTTGTCGAAGATGCCAACCTTATTAATAAAATAGGTTCAAGCATAAAACAAATAAAGGCTTTTGCCTGTACTTCAAGAGGGCAAGCGGCTAGATTAGGTCGGGCAATACTTTTTAGTGAAGCCAATGAGACTGAAATTGTAAGTTTTACAACTTCAATAGATAGCGGAATTGTTGTTAGGCCGTCAGCAATCATACAAATTGCTGATCCTGTTCGTTCTGGTGTAAGAAGAGGAGGAAGGATTTCTTCTGTAACCTCTACAACTGTAATTACTGTTGATGATTCTACAAACACAGATATAACCACATCAGGCAATGCAAAAATTAGTGTGGTTATGCCAGATGGAACAGTGGAGACAAAAGATATTGTTTCTGTTTCTGGTGCAACAATTACTGTTTCTAGTGCTTTTTCTGAAGCACCAAATGTCAACACAAACTGGTTAATTTCAAATGATACTGTTCAGTCTCAGTTATTTAGAGTCATAACTGTTGAAGAGATAGATGATGTTAATTATGGAATTACGGCACTATCGTATGTAAATGAAAAATATGCTTTTATTGAAAATGGCTCAAGTTTGCCAACAAGAACTGTATCTATATTAAATGAATTAAAAAGTCCACCTTCAGCACTACAGGCAGATGAAAAAATTGTTGTTATAAATAATCAAGCGGTTTCTAAATTAATTATTAGTTGGCAGCCTATTCTAGGTGTCACACAGTATCAAGTTAATTACAGATTTAACAATGGTAATTTTGTTTCTCAGACAGTATCTTCTCCTGACTTTGAAATATTTAACAGTGATGTTGGAACGTATGAAATACAAGTGTTTAGTTATAATGCAGCATTACAGACAAGTGCCACTTCTGCCGACTTAACTTTTGTTGCTCAAGGTAAGACTGCATTACCTTCTAATGTTACTGGACTTTCAGCAGAACCAATTAGTTCTAAATTAGTGAGATTACGTTGGAATTTATCTACCGATGTTGACGTTATTCATGGTGGTCGTGTTTATGTAAGA
>Ga0098042_1000320_pt1 | contig 19026 bp, 6 predicted proteins | sample 9_EtaG_FD_75066 | JGI IMG/M metagenome (GOLD analysis project Ga0098042, IMG submission 75066) | Marine viral communities from the Subarctic Pacific Ocean - 9_ETSP_OMZ_AT15188 metaG | ecosystem: Environmental > Aquatic > Marine > Oceanic | place: Pacific Ocean | collected 2015-01-10
GCGTCGTTTGCAGCGTTTCGTATAGTAAAAGCCGGTCTTTCACCACCACCAGAGCTAAAAGTATATCCCGCGGCATCGCAAGTTAATTGACCACCGTTTGTTTCTAATACAATATCGCCCTCTGCATCTAACGTTATATCCCCATCTGCCGCTATTTCAAAATGCCCAGCTGCAGCAGCCGCATCTGTAGTAGTTAATGTTGTAGCCCCAGCCGCTCCAGTTGTTATATTAAATGTGTCGCCTGTATCGCCTTGTATTTCAATGGCCTTGTTATTAATGTTAACACTATCAACCTGTAAATTAGTTAACGTCCCTAGTGATGTTATGTTTGTTTGTGCTGCAACAGATAATAAACCAGCGTTAGTCATTGCCGCTGTGGTCCCCATTGTTAAGCTACCAGCTATTGTAGTATTACCATCACCACTTATAGAAAATTTTTCAGTAGGAGCATTAATATTGCTATCACTACCACCTCCACCCGCGTCGCCCCAAAACTTAAAACTACCACTAGCGTTATTACCTGTGCTAGCACCCGCCACAATAATTACATCTCCTCCTTGTTTATCGGTACCATTAGCATGTGCGCCTTCAATATATGCTGCCGCTTGGTCCGTGGCACTCGGTGCAGCATTAAATTTAATCATACTAGGTACAGCGGTTGTAAATACAGAGGTCCCATTTAAAAGTATGTTAGTTCCAACGGCGTTAGTTATAGAAGAAGGGTGGCCTGAGCCAAAAGTACCTCCTAAAGAAATTTGACCAAGACCGGTTCCCGCGATAGTTAATTTATTATTACTAAAAGTTAAAGCGGATTCTGATGTTACTGTACCATCTCCGTCATCTGTTAATAATTGATTAGCAGATCCAGTTACGAACCCAGCTAACGTTGTTATATTTGGCTGCGTTGCCTGTGTTGTAGCTGTATCAGGAGCTAAGCCAGTTATAGTAGCGACAGTACCAGCCTGCCCTGTTGTATTTTGATTTAAAGTTGGTATGTTAGTGCTATGTATAGTGCCAGCACTAGCGCTAGCCCAGTCTACATGCTCAGCTGCTACAAAGTTTGCTAATGAATCGTGATCAATAGTACCTTGTGTAGCAACTTGTATTACCCCACTGTTATTTGCAAAAGCAGTACTACCCATAGTTAATGTACCAGCTATTGTTGTTGTTGAAGCCGCCCCGGCTCCTATTATTACGTCTATTTCACCATCAGCATTTGTATCGCCTTCTATTTTTAAGCCTTCTGTTAAAGTACCATCAAATTCAGCAACTTTAAAAGATAATCTACCAGCTTCTTGACCAGCTGTAGCGTCTGAAATTTCACTTTGTATTCTACCATAAATTTGCTCATTACCTCCATCGTCATCGCCTTTAAAAGTAATAGAACCTAGTGTGTCGTCATCATCTCCATCTGCTGATTTTACAAACTCAATAGCAGGTCCAGCGGCTCCAGTATTAGTATTACTTAATCTAAAAAAAGGTAAATTGCCAGCATCATTCGCAGAGATATCTAATAAGTTAATAGTGCTATTATATGTAAATGTAGCCTCAGCATTTAATCCAGTTCCTCCAGTTGATGTTACAACTCTTTGGCTGCTAGCATTTGTTATAGTTAATTCACCAGCCTCGGTATCTGCTTTTACTATTTTATTATTTGCGTCTAGGCCAAGGTTACCTCCACTAGCTATTGTACCAGTGGAGATATTTTCTAAGTATACGTCATTACGAAACCTTGATATAAAATCGTATATTTGTTGACCTACCCATTTCATATTTTATATTTCAAAACCAAAGTTTAAAATCATAAATCTAAATTTAGAACAAGTATTACCATTGTCACATTTTGTACAAGGACAAAACATAACTTCAAACATAGTCCATGTTCCTAATCTAAACGTTAATTCATAAATTTCTTTTTTATTACCTGCTCTCCAGGAATTTATCCAATTTATCATATTTTTAATTTTTGATTACTATAGTATTATTACACATTTATTGGTGAGCATAACACCTCTTGTTTTTATTCTCAGTTTTATTTCTGCACCTTCTACCAGAAGAAGTTCTACCAGTACACCTATATTCTTTTATGCCATCACCGTCTCTATCCATACCATCTGTAAACTTCATGTGGTGTATACATTTAAAAGTTTTGTCTTTAGTTGGTTGAGACATTATACTACACCTTTTACCATTTGATTTAATTCCAGAGCACCTAATTCTTTTAAAACCTTTTTCTTTTAGATCTTGTTCTTTTTCTTCTTTCTCTTGTTTTCTTTCTTGTTTTCTTCTTTCATTTATAGTTTGTTTAGCGTCTTGCTTAGCTTGTTGTAACTCTTCGTCTTTTATACCCAAGCTCCACATATCCCAACCTAAAGCTAAAGCTATACGCTGCCAAGTTTCATGTTGACTAGTTATAGCCTCTTCAACGTTATTTGCTTTTCTAACTATTCTTTGTATAGGTATATTAGTAGCGGCTTCTATAATACTAGCAATAAAATACAACTTAGGATTTTCTATACGAACGCCTATCTCATCACTTATTTCTTCCATGTTATAAGACTCTGTTTTAATAGCTTGATATATTTTTCTAACTTTACTACCAATTGGTGGTGAATAGTTTAATAACTCTATTATTATTCTACCATCATCTCTTCTTGGATATCCTTTTTCTTTTTCTTGCTGCCACTTGAGTATAGTATTTTTTATAGTAGATATCATTGCGCCATATATACCAGTACCTCTTAGTAAAGAATCAAGAGCTGAGTTTAAAGCACTTTTAACTTTATCATCTATTAACTCTTCATCTTCTTCATCACCCCATAATAAGAAAGCCAAAGCATTTTGTAAAGAAGCAAATATAATATTTTGTACAGCACCGTAGTATATAACTTTAGATATGTTAGTCTTCATGTCGCCTCTACGATTAGCTATGTCTGATAAAGCTTTCTTTGTTAAACGAGTGTACTGCATCGTAACGTTTTGAAAAGCTAATATTAATCTACCTAATACACTAGACTGCTGTTGTGATATTAAATCTTCTCTTGAAGACTGTTGAGTTTCTTCTGCTATCTCTTGAAAATCTAACATAGCTTTTTGTTGTGCCTCAGCTTTACTCATACCTTTTTTAATATAAGTATTTATTCTGTTTCTAATAAAAGAAGCGCCACCAAGAGATATTGCAAAGCTATCTGCTATTTGAGTTGGCGTAAAACCTTTTTCTAACAGCCAATTTATAACACTTTGCGGAGTACCTTTTCCATCAGCAAAAGCCCTTGACAACTCCGATGCTGATACATCTATTTGTATACCGGCTCTTCTTTGCTTTAATTGTGGCGAATTAAATAACATGGCAAAGTCTTTCCAGAACTGTACTTGATTAGCAAACGCCGCTGATGCTTTGAATATATTATTATCTGACCAGTTTATAAAGTTAACAGTAGATATTGTTTGTAGCAAAGCAGATCTCATGTTAATAAACATGATAGCGCCAATAGAACCGTTTATCCAGTTTAGTAATCTATTTGTATTTCTATCATATATTCTATTTCTATTTCTACCGTTTTCCATACGGTATAATATATTTTCTAAAGCTTCTCTAAAGTTAGTTCCGTATAAAGCTTGTATTTTGTTTAAGTTTTCTGGTGTAAAAATAGCTTCTACGTTAGCTAGATATTCAGATAAAAATTGTTTTCTACCAACTTTATTTACTATATTATTTAAGTCTGTAGCTACTGTTCCTAAAGACCATCCTTCAGAAGGTTGTATGTAGCCTTCTTTTACTTTAGTTATTCTACCTAACACATCAGAAAAAGCCTTTATTCTAGCGTTACTATTAACATAATTTATTAGCTTACGTCTAGTCGCTCTATCTAAGCCAGGTATATCATGTCCAGCTTTGTCAAACAAATAAACTCTTATAGCACCATCAACTGTAAAACCAGTATCGCTTACAAGTTTATTTAGCATTTTAGAAACATCTTTATAATCTTTTTTAAGCTGCTTGTATTCATTTACCATGTTCTGCTTATAGATATTCCATGATCTTATACCTTTAGAAAACGGATCTAGTAAATTTTCTTTAAACCAAAGCATGTGTCTATCACCTTGTTTGCCTGTGCCTAAAAATCTATATAATAAACCTTTAAAATCTTCGGCCGAAGGAGGTACAAATATTCTCCACCAACCTTTATTTCTACCCATCCTTTGAGCTGCTGCTTGAGATATTATTTCGTCTGCTCTAGTTCCTTGTGACTCTTCAATTATTTTATTAAATTCTTTACTAGCATTTTTGCTAAACTTAACTTTAGCTTGAACAACATCTGATTTAATATCTAATTGATCTAATACTTTTTTAACCGCGTCAACGTTTTGTAAAGCGTCATCTACAAAATACATATCATTATAACCCTCTGAAAACTTTTCTAAGAACCACTCTGCTTTTGCGTTGGCCGTACTGTTAGCTAGACCTGTTATATTTTCTAAAGGTATATCTAAACCCTGTGATTTTAAAAACTCTTGTATAGGTTTAGCTGAAGCTTGTGGTCTAGCAGTTAAAACAAACATATCTTTAGTTCCAAACTTTTCAGCTCTTTGTTTAGCTTTATCTAGTAATGGTCCAGGAGTTCCATCAACAACATCATTAAACTCTGTAAAATCAAACTCACCACCTTGTTCTAATATTTGCGCTCCTTGCTCAGCAAACTCTGCAGCATCTAATCTAAGTTTTTCATAACTAGAAACAAAGTCTTTCATTTCATTTACTAGCTCAGCTGGCATAGGGCTTTGTTGTGTTAAGTTATCTGTATTAACTTCCATAAATCTACCACCAAACATTGTTTTAAAATTTGATTTATTTTTCTGCACTGCCTCGTGATTACGTTCTACTATTTTATCTAACAATGATCTTTCTTTTCTAGCTCTATTACGCTCTAAGGCGACTTCTAATGAAGTATCTACAAAAAGCATACTAACATCATAACCTTTAGATTTAAATTCATCCACGAGCTTCTGCATTGTTTTTACAGATCCTCCAGTACCGTCAACAACCACGCCGTTAGCATTACCTTGGTACTTCATCATTTTACGTCTAGCTATTTTTCTAGACTCAGCACCTAATTTACCTAATGTACTTCTTTGTTCTTTAGTTAAGTCTCGCATATCAGCGGGTAAGCCTGAGTTTTTCTTTAACCACTCTAATGATATATCTGAGTTAACTATTTTAAATCCTTGTTTTTCTAAACCTAATTTACTAATAACATTACCTTTACCACTACCAGCCCCACCAGCTAAGAATATAACTTTTCTACTAGGCTTTGGTTCACCATCTTTATTTGGCAACGTAACTCTAATACCAGATTTAGTAAAACCTAAGGTGTCGTCAAAGTCAAATGTTGACATGCCTTTTTTCTTACCGCTCTTACTATATTTAATTCTACTAATTATAGCAGCATCATGGTCTATAGTAGACTTAGAGCTTTTCATGCTCTTTATATTTTTCTGAACTTGTTCACTTGCAAAGCTTTTTATATCACCATCATTTAGTATATCCATTTCAGATTTACTAGTAATCTCAGCTGCTACTGGAAGAAGCCTCATGTTCATGGTAACATAGCCTGTTTTTGAAGTAATTTTGTTTACAGTTTTCTTTTGAGACGCTTTAACTTGTCTTATAGGAGCTTTAAATGAACCTTCAAATTTAGTGCTGCCTAAACCTAATACATCTTCTTTTAAATGAAAAAATCCTTTACCTAAAATATATATATAATTAGTTGGTATAAGTTTATTTAAATATAAGTCTTCTATTAAAGACTGATCAAATAGCTCTGGCGTTCCAACTAATCTTTTAAAAAACTTCTTTTCTTTTAAGTGAGTATAAGCCCAGTCAGGCATTAAGTCGTTTGGGCTGTTCCACTCTTGCAATAGTTTTTTATCTTTAGTAGTAGCTCTTGGGTCATTAACTAAAGTTTTTAACTCAACTTGTATTTCTTTTAATACTGATATAGTATTAGTAAGTATTTTTTTTACTTTGTTTTGATTTTGTTTAGATAAATTATCAAGCTTTTTTATAACAAAAGTTCCTTTACTTACGTTTATTTTGTTGATAGTAAGACTACTAAGTTGAGCTTTAAAAAGTTTAACTTCTATATTAAAAGGTTGATCAAAATATTTCGCGTAAACATCTGGTATGTCAATGCCTTCTTCAGACTGGTACTGTTGTAATATTTCAACTCCTTTTATTTTACCAAATTGATCTATAACAAATTGCTCAAAGCCTTTTGTTTTAATATCACCAGATGGAAGTAAATTAGAAGATGTTAATTTTTTAAATAAATCACGTGTGTGTAAATATATTTTATCACTAAAATATAATTCTTCTATTACAAATTTCATAACCTTAGGCGATATATCTTTATATTCATTTATCCCAACATATCTTCCTTTTTCTAAAGCATTTAAATCTACTATACCTCCTAAATCTCCTTTGGCAGCTATACCATCTACTAAATTTTTAGTATCTTTATATATTTTAGCACCTATAGTAGCTTTTGTTTCATTTTTAATGCTAGTGGCACTAAACTTAACTCTAGGATCTCTATTTATTTGTTTGGCTATTATAGCTAATTCATTAGTAGCTTGCTCTTGCCCTTGTAATTGTAGTATACCTTTTCTTTTTTCTTGAACACTAGGCATTTGTATAGTTTCAGATGTTGCGTCAAATGCTAATTCAACACCTATCTCCATAGCTAACTTATCTTTTCTAGTACCTAATGTAGAATTACCAACTGTATATCCTAACTTGTTTTGCATATCAACACCTCTAAAAAATGCCATTACTTTTGCTTGACCTGGATATGAATTTTTAGTATGTAACTGAGGACCAGAAGTTCTACTAGTATCTTTTGGTAGTAAACCCTGGCTTATTAATTTATCAACTTCTGTTGGCTTAGTAATTCTTTCTGACTTTGTAAATATTCTTTGCTCTGGCTTAACAGATCTTTCCATTTGAATTAACGTCTCAACTGGCAAAGCGTTGTATACAGCTTGAAAATTATTTTTTAAAAACTCGTTGTAATTATTTCTTGAACCTATTAAATCCTGTATAGGTTTTTTAAGTTCTGTTCTAAATCTTTTTTGTAACTCGTCTCTAAATTTTTTAGAATTAATATCTGGTAATTTTGTACCAAATGTTTTTATAATAGATTGACGTACTTTATCCATCATCTCTTTGCTTAAATTTAATTTTCTTCTAAGCTCAGAGTACATTTCTAACTGCTTACCAGTTAAACCTATTTGATCTATAAAGTCTTGCTCTATTGTATTATCTGCCGGCAGTTGAATTATAGGTGCGCCTTCAGTTGTTGTAGCATCTATGTCTACAGTTCTTTGAGTTACTTTGTATTCTCTATTATATACGTTACCAGCTTTGTTTGCTATTTGAGAGTTAATCCAGCCAAACAAACTGTCATTTATTTCAGGATTAAAGTTTCTAATATGAGGTGTTAGTTCAGCTAATACTTTTTTAACAAAGTCTTTAGGTACTCTATCTGCTTTATACTTACTAGCTATTAAACCATCTAATAGTTTTTCTTCTTCTATAACCTTTACCGCAAAAACGTGACCTGTTGTTTTCCAACTTACATTATCCCAACCATACTTAGAGCCTATCTCGTTAATTATATCTTCAGCCTCTGTTTTTGAAGCTGCTTGTTTAGTTTGACTTTCTGCAGATTCAACACCTTTTAGTTTGCTTCTTAGTTTTGTTTTTAAAACTCTTCTTTTAGTTATTTGCCCAAGCAAACCCTTTCTAGTAACATGGCCTGTATATGTTTTTACAAAATCAAATATTTGTTGACCTGTATCTAAATCAACAACAGATAGTTTTGGTATTCCTAACCCTATAAGTATGTCTTTAATAGTTTTAGAAAGAGTAGAAGGGCTAGCGTCCGGTAGTGGCATTTCTTTTTTATCTATTATATCACCTAACATTTGAAAGTACTCTTCTAAATTACCTTCTTTAAAGCTACCATCTTTATTTAAATAACCATTTCTTATTAATCTTTGATCTATTCTTTTTATTATAGCTCTACCTTTTTCTGTTTGCATTAAAAAAAGTTTAAGCTCTCTAACCATAGGGCGCATAGAAGCGTTATTTGTTTTAAAATTTTTAGACATCATATAATGTAACAACTCATGCCCTAACACGTTTGTGCTACCCGCCGCGCCAGCCGCTGGAACATTTACGTATATTGTTGATTTACCATCTTTAGTTGTTAAAATCAAACCTTCTTGCCCACTATATTTTTCTCCTTGTTCTTTTAACGCCGCGTCAATTACTGGTCTAGCTTTTTCTATTTGCTCTTCAGTATATAAGTATTTTATTTTTAAATCAGCGCCAAAGCCAAAAAATCCCGCTCGCTTTTTAACTTTTTCTATATTTTTAAAAAAATCTCCTATAGCTTTTTCAACTTTTACATTAACAAAACCATTTGTAAATTCATTTTGTTCTTGTAGTAATTTTTTAATTTCATTATCAACTTCTTGTTCTTGCTCTTTACTTAGCGTTTTGTCGTTAAACATACCATATAGCTTGCTTATACGATCTTGTCTTTTAGCATAATCTATTAACTCTTTTTTGCTAGAGTTTTTAAATGTATCACTAAGTAATTTATCATGAGAATCTCTTTGTTTTTGTAACGTTTTTAATTTTCTTTCAAAAAACTTTTTTACTCTATCTTTAGATGTTTTTATTTTATTTTCTGTTTTTTGTATATCAGTTTCTATTTTATTTTTTTTAGCTTTCCACTCCATAGAAGCTATAGCCATTTGAGCTTGTTTTTCAGTAGGCTTATTTACAACAGACATAGTACTAGAAAGACCACCACCTAATACACTACCTATTAAAAAGCTATTAAATGTATTTCTAAATCTATCGCCTAACTCCATTTGATCTCCATAAATAGATACATCAGCTTGGTCTTGCAAAATAGTTGTCAAAGCTTCACCAGTTCCTTCTACAGCGGCACCACCAACATAACCAGCCACAAATCTTTTTATAGCTGAATTAGTAAACGCTTTAACTACTTTTTGACTAGCACCTGCGCCAATTAGTTTAAGAGCTCCACCAAACATTAAAGCTGAAACGGCCTCACCAGCAAACTCAGCACCAGCTTTCCAAAGAGATCCTTTTGTTAAAACAGAAATATCTTTATCTGTTGGTATTATACCTTTGTCTATATATCTTTTTTCTAAATCATCTACAAATGATTGACCATAAACGCTACCACCTAATATTGCAGATCCAGCAAGGGCTCCAACTGGACCAAACATTAGTCCACCACCAACACTAAGTGCCATGCTAGGTAATTGTGCTATAGATTGCTCTGCGGTTAAGCTACCTGCTTGAAGTATTTTTTGTAAATTTCCTGTTTTTAAACCATCTTCAATTAAATCAGCAGGCGTCATAATATTACCTTCTTCGTCAAAATATTTAACAGAGAATCTATTAACAAGTTCTTCAACTTCTTTTCTTCTTATTCTAGCTCTTGATATACTACCTTCTTCATACATCTGCTCTATTGTCTTTCCTTGCTTAGCACCTTCTGCTATAGCACCTTTATCTTTAGCTTCTATTAAACCAAGTGCTAACATCTCAGCAGTACCACCAATTTGTATAGTGTTTTTAAGTATTCTTCTACCAGCACCAGTGTTCATTAGAGGGTGTACGCTAGCATAAAACTTCTCAACACCAGTCATTTCATTAAAGGGTTTTTGTATAAAACCATATTCTCCAGATAATTGAAACTGAGGATTGTCTACATACTCATGCCACTCATCTGAATTAAGCATACCATCTTTCCATCTTTGACCATAATCATTTTGTATACTATTAAAATTAGCGCCTGACATACCTATTTCGTCTTCTGTTAATTCAACTAATTCTTTAGTAGATGGATTATAACCATGTGTTTTGTCTACAACTACTTTTTTTCTAATGTCTTCGTTATAGCTACTGTTGTTATCAAACCATATTGAAGCGGTGTTGTAAGTTAATATTTGATTAGGAGTGCTATTAATAAATTTATTTTCTTTATCTATTTTTCTTTTAAAAATTTCTAAACTATTATCAACAAATCCAGGGTCATCTTTAGCTGATTTTATACCTAAGTATTTACTTTCTAATAAAGAATAATTTATTGGATTTTTAGATATTCTAGGATTTAAGCTAGCATACGCCTCGTTGTAAGCATCAGCGTTAGTTTTATATACATTGTATTCTTTTTCATAATCCTTTAGTATAGAATTATAATTATTAACTAATCTGTTATATTTTTCTGTTTCGGATTTTTGATCAAGAGATTTTAATTGATCGTTTATAGATTTCAATCTTTCTTCATATCTGTTTTCAGATATATTATTTTCAGATTGTTTTATTTTTGGTATTAAAGATTTAATTTTTTCTTTATTTAAATCTACTTGCTCTTGTTTTTTCTTAATATTAGCCTCATTTTTTGATATTGATTCTAAAAAACTAGACATAAGTACTGGCTCATACTTACCATATTTTTCAAAAAATTTTTGCTCTTTTTCTGGATTGACTTCTTTGTATATAGTCTTACCATCAACTATTATCTTATATTTTTTCATAAACTGTTTCGTTAGTTACCCGTGTTAATAAATTTTAAGCAAATTCCTTTACGTCATTTAAAGGATCTGCTTTACCACCCGCTGCTATAGCGTTGTAGTTTTTTTCAGCATAGCTAGTATAATATTCAGCTAAAGTTTCTTTTAATAATTCTTCATTTTTCATTATGCTATCAACTATTACATTAATATCTTCTGTAGTTATAGCAGTTTTTGGCGTCGGATCGTTAGATTTTACTTGTTGTCTAGTTATACCTAACTCTTCATAACTACCTAAAACTAATGCTTTAGAAATATCTTGTTTCCAAGAAGTTGATCCCCAATGTTTATGAGTAGCTATCGATGTTAAGTTAGCTGTTTCTGAATTTAAAACATTGTTCATAAAATTCATTTTAACAGCTGCTCTATTAAAAGTTTTTCTAGTATCACCACCAATAAAAGCTTCAGCGTTTGAAACTTCTTTTTCTATTACAGCTCTTATTTTGTTTTGACTTTCTCTATCTATTTTATATTGATCAACTAATGTTTTTAGTTGTTCTATATTCATATAAGTACCAGACTTCTTTTTATTATCTTCTTGTTTAGCTAGCTCTTCACTTAGGTTTTGCTCTTCTACTTTTTTAAAAGGATGTATCATTTTATTAGGAGAGTTAGTAGGCTTATTGTACAAACCAACCTGCTCTTCACTCATAAAGTATTCTGATCCACTTTCGCCACCTGGTATTAGTATTCCTCTAAGAGGATCGTCACCCATTTTTTCTACTGTTGTTAAATCATCAGTTGATTTAGGCTTTTTGCCACTAGCTGTCTTTTGATAATCTCCTTCTGAGTGAGCTACATAAGCTTTATACCCAGCCGCCGTATTAGGAAAGACATCACCTTTAATGCTAGTTTTAGTTTTTCCGTCTGCTGATGTAGTAAATATTTCGTTATCGTTCCAAGCTTCTGTATATGTAGGTGTTCTATGCTTTCCATTTTTATTTACATACTTAGGAGATCCATCTGCGTTATATAAAAAAGGATCGTTAGATCCATCTTTATTTCTCATCTTAGCTAAATCTACCCTATAAATTATATTACCATTGTCGTCAATTTCTTGATTTTTTTTATCTGAAGTTTGAGTTATAACGTCTTCTACTTCTGGTGGTAAGTTTTCTGTATCATCTACAACGGTTTCAATTATTTCGTTTCTTGCGTCTTTATCTTTTTGTAAATTATCAGCTATATCATCAACTTCTTTTTCAGCTTGAGCTTTACCCCTTTTGTTTAAGTATACATAACCAAATCTTTTTCTTTTTAATTTTTTTACAAGATCGTTGTATTCTTCTCCACTTATATCTCCAGCTGCTTTTAACTCAGCCTCCATTAATCTATTAAACTCTCTATTGTTTCTTTGAACTGTAGTGCTTACGCCTTGTGCTATAAAAGCTCCTACTTCTGTAGCAGCTTTTGCTGTCAAACCTACGCCAGCTTGTTTAGCTTGCGCTACGTCTCTTGCTCCTTGTATTAGTTGTGAATTTGCCATATTATATTATTATTGATATTGTCCTATTCCTCCTGATATAGGTTGTGGTCTAAAATATGATGGGCTAGATGAACCACTAGTTCCAGCACCAGACATACCCGCTATGCCACCAGGTGTTACAGTTCCAGAGTCTCCAAAGCCTGCTATCATTGATGCCGCTCCGGTCAAGCCACTTGATATAGCTGACACTTTAGCTTGTTTTGCCTGCGCTTCAGCTTGAGCCGCTGCTGCAGTTCTTTGTTGAGCCATACCTAATAAAGTTTCAGTTTGTGTTCTTTTCATATCTCTAGACATAATTTCGCCTTGTCTTTCTAACATTTGTATTCTACCCGTCTCTTGTTGTCTAGCCATTTCATTTTGCTTTTCTTGCATACCTATACTAACAGCTTGTTTTTGAGCGGCTATTTGACCTTGTTGTGCTAGTGATTGAGCTAGATTTGCTATGCCACTACCACCAGCGGCACCTGCTAAATCGCTTAATATATTAGCTTGAGTTTGTTGAAACGATTGTCTTTCAAACTCTGCTTGTTGTTGGTTGACAGTTAAGTCTTCCATAGTGTTTTCTAAATTAAGATAAGGATTACTAGTGTCAAGATTTTTGTATATATCTTCCATTTCTTTCATTTTGGCTTCTTCTTTCTTTCTTTGCCTAGCCGCTCTTCTTTGATCTTTACGCGCAGATATTGCTCCAAATATACTTGAGCCAATTGATAATGCCCCTCCAATTAGTGGTAATGCCATAAATTTTTTTTTAAATTATTACTATATTATAGTTACATTTTTTAATTATTATTTACTACTTTCGTCAACCTCACAGCTAGCAGCAAACATTTCTATTTTTTTTGTAGAGTTATTTGTAAATTTAACTTTAGCAAAATAACCTAACAAAGAACTTCTATTAACGTTAGTTCCTTGCCCGTTACTAGATTTACTATTTTTAGCAAAGAATATATAATTTATTATAGTTGGTGGCTCTACATTATTTTGTATATCAAATGTTACGCTAGTTGTTAGCGTCCCGTCAGACAAAGAAGTTGTATTATCTATAGAAGTTATTTTACCTAATTCAACAAAATCTTCGTCTTGATTATTAGTTTGAAAGCCTCCAGTAGTTGCAACTACTTCAACTTCTTCTCCATTAGAAGCTTCTATTTCATTAGTATTCATAATAGCATAATATCCTATATCACCAACTTGTAAAGAAGGATATTGTGTTCTTGGAAATTGTATTGTTACTGGCATATTATATTTTTATATTGTTAATATTAAGCTCCATCTTCAAAGCAATTATCAGCATCAAACACCATAGTAACATCGTCAGTTCCAAACTTTTTAATAATAACGTTGGCTGTTAACGTTGCTGTGTTAGTACCAGTTCCAGATAATTTAATATTAGATATTTCTATGTGAGTACCTTTATTACCAAGTACTGTGGAAGAAGTATCAAAATAAACAGAGTTAGTCCATCTTGAAGCTGATTGATCAGAGCTTGACCAAACCAAAGGTTGTTTACCACTAGTTGTCCAGTTGCCAGAAGATGCTGTAAACGTATATGTTATTTTAAAATAATTTTTTCTATCTGTCTGTGTGGCTGTAGAGCCATCGGCACCTAAAATGCCAACTAAATTAGAACCTTGAGTATTAGCTTTACCTGTAAATACTATATCGGCAGGATTTGAAGTAGCGTGGCTGGATGTCGCTTGTAGTCTTAATATAGGCTCAGTTCTTTGATTTATTGTAAAGTGCGGTCTAGCGCTTGGCATAGTGCTGGCTAATGTAGTGCCTGGTCTAGGATAAATATTAATGTGATATTTTTCTAATCTATTAAAAGATATATCAACGCCATCGCTTAGTGTTACGGCTTCTGTTGTTGTAACTCTATTGTGACCCCCAACTATAGTTGCTACTTTTACAGTTTTACCAGCTTTTATTCCAGGTGCAACTATCTTGTCCCCAACTTCTACACCTGTTTTATCAGTCACTTCTATTGTAGCAGCATTACTAACAGCACCGTTAACCGTAGTGCTAGCCGCTGTAGGTTTAGGTATGTCTAAATTAACTGAACAGATAGTATAATTTGTTGCTAGTGTTTTTCTAATAGAATTAATAGTACCATCTGGCGTAAATACTGAAGAATTAAAGCTGTTTAAAATACTAGTACCATCACTATCTTTAGTAACAGTAATATCAAAATCTGCTTCTGCATCTCCTGAAACTTGTAATTTTATTTTTTGAGCAACGTCTTTTATTTCTGTGTTTTGAAAATTTCTACTTTTTTTAACATATAAATTTTTTACCTCTCTTGTTATAGTAGGTATAGCTATAGCACTATAAAAAATATAAGCTATATTTTTACCAATATTTTCATTAGTCTTTAAAAACAAATCAAAAGTGTAGCCAATTATATTTTTATTAGTATCTAATGTTGTTTTTGTACATTTTATCTTAATAATAGAATCAATGTTAGTTAATTTTAAAGTAGGTTTTTTTACAAATTTAAAACTACTATTAGCGCTAACACTTAACGAACCTATTTTAGTTAATTTATTTTTAGCTACGCTTCCAGTAAAAGTATTTTTAACTATATCAAATTTTCCATCAACACCGACATTGTTATCAATATTAATACTGTAATCATCACTAGTAAATAACGAAGTACCATTACTACTTTTATTTCTATCATCAATTACTGTTAATGAAAAATTTATATTAGAAGATGTCTCGTTAAATAATTTAGCATTACCGTTTACTTTTATTGATATTTTAGAATTTTTACTAACAACAAAATTATCAGAAAAAGTAGCAACAACAACAACTTTATTACCAACCTTACCTGCCACGCCAGTATCAGAAAACGTGACAGTAGATATAGTATCAGGCAGAATTGATGTAGAAAAATCAGATGCAGATACAACAAAACCATTATTAGGAGTTATAATCATAAACCCACTATTATCGCTTAAGTTATTAAAAAAGGTAGAGTTACCTATTTTATTTTTAGTTGTAAATTTTGTTGTAGTATAATTTGCCATTATTTATTTATTTTATGGAAGTTGATTTCCTATATAGGTTTCTAAACTAGTGTATTCAATGTTACTATTTATTACAACACCTTGGCTCATTCCACCCGAAGCGTTACTTTGTTGTGTCACTGTTAAATTAAAGTCAACTATATTAGCTCCGCCACCAGTCGCTCCAGGATTTGTATCAAGTATTGGAGTTTCAGAGCCAATGACGAAAAAGCCTGTGCCACCTTCAAAATCTATCACGCCAGCATTGCCCTCGGGCGTGCCATCAAGTAGTGTAGCAATTATATTATTGTCTTGTACAAATTGAATCATATTGTTACCAGTAAAACCATTAATTTCAGTTATAAATATAGCGTAAGATGTTTCAAAAATAGGGATAATAACAAACGGTGAAGTTTGCTCTGTACCTGTTTGTACATTACCATTGTCTGTTATTACAAAATCAAAACTTGTTATGTTAACTAAATTGTCTTGAGTTTGTGGAAAACCAACTATTTGATTTTGTAAAATAGGTAATTGATCTAGTATTATATTACTATAATAAAAAGATTGACCGCTAAATGGATATCCAATAGCGTTACCATAAAGATCATCTGGGTTTGGATAATAATTATAATTAATATCAATAAATACTTCTTGTACTGTTCCCTCAAATAAAGTAAATCCACCAGCAGGATTATCTGCATCAAGAACTAATATATCGTATACTAACTCGTTATAAGACTGAACTCCGTTTATAGTAGGATATAATTTTAATCCAGATGGAAATTGTGTATGGCTAGCGAACTGATATTCATTATAACTCCAATCGTGATCTAGTGGTACAAATTGATTTTCTATAGTATTACTCCCATCTATAACTCCAGGCCACGTAGCCCAAGCGTTGCTATCAGCAGAGCCTTCGCCACTATATATTGGAACGTAATTATTACCTACTGGAAAAGGATTTTGACCACTTACCCCATCAGCATATTTAGCAACTAAAACAAATCTATAGTTGCCGCTACCGCCAGATACTTTTGCTAATATACTGTAAGATATGCCATCTGTAACAACACCAACTTCATCAAATTGTGGTAGTTGAGATGTTGTAATTATTTCACTTCCATCTTCTCCGCCTTCGCCAGTTTCATTAGTATTCCCATCTTCATCTTCTATTGTAATTTCAGTATCAGCATCTGTTTGGCTTGAGTCTGTAGTTGTAGTACCAACGTTTACAGTTCCAGTGCCATCGGTATTAACTGATGTCTCAAACGTAGTAGAACTAGCTGTAGTTTCACCAATTTGTAAAGCGTAACCTATGCCTTGTATGTCTAAGTTACTAGTATCTATATTATCAGCACTTACTTCTCCGCTGGTTATGTAATTAAAATACTTACTTTCTTTCTTTATAAACTCAGAAATTTTACCTGATTGTAAATCTGTAGATATGTTTTGAACTTTCCAACCAGGTCTACTTTGTATGTTATAATAATTATTATCATTAAGATCTTCTACTATATAGGAATCAGAGCCTTCATAATTTAAAGACTTAAAAGATTTAACAGAATCTGATTGATCATTAAATAAAATATCTATACTAGAAATATTATTTTCTCCATAAAAATTATTTCTTGCAGTTTGTTTAGAGTTATGTTTCCAAATAACATTAGTTAAAGCATGAGCACCCGTTGGCGCCGTAATGTATTTACCAGTAACAGAAACACCGCAATTGTGTTTAAATGATTTAAAGCTAACCCAAGACTTAGCGGCTTCATTAAAAGACACCGTTGTTGGCTCGGCTATAACAGTACAACCGTTTTCGTTACATACTGTTTCATTTTGATTTACTTCGTTTATACCTAATTTTATATTATATTCTCCACTAACAATATCAAAAGTTCCAACTATGTTTTCACACATTCTTAAGTATTCTCTAAAATAAGACTTCATACCTACATTAGATATAGGTGTTAATCCGTCTCTTGATAACCTCATGACAGCTCCTCTTTGTTTATCTGTAAAATACACACGATAATTATCAGCAGCTAATGATTCTGGATTTTTTGATATCCCGTAATCACCAACAAACGGTATTGTTTGCCCTAATACTCTATTAGTAGCTGTAAGTTGAGTATTACCGTCAGCGTTAAATACAGCGTCTTTGTTAGCTAAAACTTTTAAAATTTTATCTTCAGCAAACACTACTACGTCAGTATCTCTAGTTTTTAAAGCTTGTATTGAACCGTATATTGGATTTAAATTTTTAGTTATTTTTTGAGCCATGCTGAACTCGTTTAATCCGTTGACGCTAGAAGTATTATTATATAACTCTGAAGAGTGTATAAGTCCGCTTGATATATTTTCTTCACCATATTCTAAAAACGTAGAAGAAACTTTTACACCATTATCTATTTGCGGTGCGTTAAAGTCATCACGTATTCTATCAGACTCTACTCCGTTTCCAAAAGCGTAGCAGTTAAACCACGGTAAATCTACTGAAAATTTAAAAACTTCTTTGTCTACTTCGTACCAGCCAGTTGTTTGGATAAAAGTAATATCACTGTTTATTGTAGAGGCGTTATCGATAAGATTTTGGCTTAACAAAATTCTTTTAAGCGAAGCTCCACCAGAGCTTTGAGTGCCCATAACAAAAGTTCCTTTTTCTATATTATCACCTTGAACTTCCATACCAAACTTTATTTTATTAAAAGTATTAGTAGATACTGATAATAATAATTCTGGCTTAGATAATATAAAATCTATACCTTGTAAAAATGTATTACTAACACTAAATCTATCAGAAAGTTTGTGGCTATTAAAAGAATTAACAGCTTCAAAATTAGTTTGGTTTCTAGCCCAAGTGTAAGTTCCAGTAGAATCTAATGGAATAACGTGATCTTTAACTACAGTTCTAGTTACAGTTCCATCACTATGTCTAAAAGATAATCTATCGCCAATTGCTATACCTTCAAAATTTTCAATTGAGCCGTAGACAGGAGTGATATTTTGTGAATATTGAGAAAGATTCATAGTATGAACCCTGTTAAAATCCTGTACAGCAGTAGCATCGTAATTATCATTTTCATCTTTAGTAACGCTAGCTTTTATATTTATAATATTATCTGATAAAGTTGTATAAACAAAAGGTGGTGTAGTAAAAGTATATTGACTATTAAAGTTGTCTTGAACAGTTTCAGAAGATTCTATCCAGTTACCTGCGTTGTAACTTATAGTTTGAAAATCTAAAGACATCACGCTATCCTGTTTAACTCTTTCGTCAATTATTACCGTGCAAGATTCTTTAGGAATTCTGTTACAATTAAAAAATGATTTTATATTTTTTGTTTTTAATAACATTGGTATAGCTTTACTAGCCTCGTAGTATATATCAACGTCTAAATCTTTTTTTGGCTCTGTTTCAAAACAAGCGTTTTGAGTAATAACAGTGTCATTAGATAATTCACCTTCGTTAGTTGGTGTTAAAAATTGTATTCCAAAACTACCTATACCATTGTGCTGAACAATTCCTCTTGGATCAAAAGAAGTTGTGTCTACACCTTGACCTTCTAAAAGCGTTCCATTAAAAACTTTTGCAAAGTTAACTAGTATAGTGTGTCTAGTTCTTATATCACTATTTCCTGGATTCGATCTAAAATTAACACTACTCCACTCTAATCTTCCTTCAAAGTCATGAAATTGGATTTGCTGACTACCTCCACCGCCATCTTCTATACTTCCAGCGTGCAAAATTGGAAGCTCAGTTTTATTAGCTACTACTCTATAAACAGATCCAGTACCGTCTTCTGTAAATCTAAAATGCTGACCCACGCTTAACATTCTTTCGTAAAA
>Ga0098042_1000321_pt1 | contig 19004 bp, 13 predicted proteins | sample 9_EtaG_FD_75066 | JGI IMG/M metagenome (GOLD analysis project Ga0098042, IMG submission 75066) | Marine viral communities from the Subarctic Pacific Ocean - 9_ETSP_OMZ_AT15188 metaG | ecosystem: Environmental > Aquatic > Marine > Oceanic | place: Pacific Ocean | collected 2015-01-10
TAGAGGTATGCCTGTATATGATAATGGATTATCAAAGATAATATCTAATGGTTTTTCAACTTTACCGCATCTAGAATATGTGTGTGCTCTAGTCGAAATTCCTGTATTAACTACAAATTTCTTGTTAGTCAATACTCTAAGAACATTAGTTCCATTGAATGCAGAATCTCTGCCAGTGCCAGAGTTATTAACTGCTCTTGGTGCTATAATAGCTCCCTGTGCAGTTCCTCCAGATGAATAAAATGTAGGTACTGTAGATACGCCTGCATTAACTTCAAATTCAGTAGCACTATTAACTGCAGTAACAGGGGTTCCGCAATACACAGGATCTGTAGTTCTTGGGTAAACATGTGTAGAACTGCCGTTATCTAAACCACACGTAAATGCTAGTCCTGCTAATACAACGTCACTTCTTTGACCTGTTGTAGACAATCCGTGAGCAGCTGCAGTAGTAACTGTCATAATACCAGTTACATTGTTATAAATTGCATTAGTAACATTAACTGAAGTAGCACCACTATAATTACAAGTAAATACTATACCAGATAGTTTAATTTCATCATTTCTTTGCAATCCATGATTTGCTGACGTGGTTACTGTTGTAATACCTGTAGTATTATCATAAAGAACATTAGAAATATTCTTTGGTGCATAGAATACATGATCAGTGGTTATACCAACGGAACTTACATGACCATCCGATATGGTTGCAGTTCCTATTTTAACAATCGATGCCCCTTCAAGACTTTCTCGCTGTATTGATACATTAACAGTTTGTATTCCTGATCGATAACCAGAACCACTATTACCAATAGCAACAGAGGTAATTGTTCCTGCAGCAGATACAATTGCTGTTCCTCCAGCAGCAACTAATGGTTGGTATCCAAATCCTTCAGTAGAACCAACAGAAAGTATAACACCTCCTAGAGGTAAAGATGTAAGATTTGCATCTGTTGTGGAAGATGCTGTTCCAACAAAACTAATAGATGTAATACCTGCATTTTCGCTTAAACTATATGATTGAATAGGATTTTGGAATACATCATTAACTAAGATTACAGCATTATCATTTGCTATACCACTGACATTAGAACCTTCAGATTTTAATACAAAATCTTTTTTGATTCCATTAAACTCATGAGATACACTATCAAAAATATAATTTTTTGAATATGTTTCATTAGAACTATTTTCAATACCAGAACGAAGGAATGATCTACCTTGGAAACTAGAACTAGTTGATATACCTGTCCAATCTCTACTATCAGGTGGATTTGTTGATGTGCTTAGTGGTAGATTTCCAAATGGTGCTTCAATAAAATTAAGAACATTTTCTACAATGTTATAATTACCATCAACTTTAGTAACTAAGGATGATGTAGAATGACCTGCTATGGAGGTTCCCATCCAACCTCTACGCACTCTAATATTAGTAGCACTTCCAATACCAACACCTTCAATCTTCATTATCTCACTTCCAATCCTAATTAAATCGCCACCGAAGAATGATGTGATCCCTGTAAATGGAATAATGTCAGAAGTTGTAAATACTTGATTTGCAATAGTTGTTGTTACAGCAGTTGCTACAACTGGTGATTGAATTATATTATCTAAACAAAGAAGAACTTTTGCATTTTGATTTGTTGATACAAATCTATGCGATGTTCCAATACCTACGCTCGTGAGGTCAACTGTTTCTGGGATTGAAAGTAATGCTTTTTGTGCAGTCTCTGCAATTTTTATCTTATTATCATCAACTTTTACTGCAAATACATTAGATGGTAATTTATCAGTTGTACCTATCCCAACAAATCCATTAGTAGCAGAAATACCAATTGCTTGAGTTGTACCTGCACCAGCATGAACATAATTAATTTTTTCACCACTTACAAAGAAGTGATTTGGAATTTCAATTGTATCATTTGCAGTACTAACTACTTGCGAATTAGAAGCATTGAAACTTCTTTCAAATATTGGAAGTCCTGCATGAGTTAAATTAAAAGCACGTTTGATATCTCTATCAGTTCCTGTATATGATCCAGATTCAACTTCAATAGATGAATTGTTTCCAAAATCAACAACATCTTTTTCATCATCTTCAATTCTTAATGCATTCATAAACACCTTAACATTAGTTGCAGTGTTAGGAAGTGGAGTAAATAATAATCGAGTATCATTACCATTTAAATCTGTATGGAATGTTCCTAATCCAGAAAGAGTTAAATTTTCTGTGGTTGTAATAACTGCATACTCATCCGTAGTGTAAGTTTCTGTAGAATCGTTAATTACAATTAATTCTGCTATAGCAGACTCATTATTAGTAGTATCAGTTACTTGAATATTAAAGTAAGCAGAACTATACAAATCATTAGTATCCTGTGTATTAGGATAAGAACCAACAACATTTGCAGTTGGTGATCCTGAAGATGCTATTTGAGTAGATCTACTTGTTAATCTAGCATGTTTCAAATCAATAGTAGAAGCTGCACTTACTGCTTCATTTGAATTAGCAACTACAAGTGCATTAACAACTGCAGTTGTTCCAATTCCAGTATTGGGGTGGAAATTAATATTAAAATTAGAACCACTAATTTCTGCAGAATATGTTCCAAACCCTGTAATATCTACATTGTTTAGAGTGGTTGTCATCTCTCCATATTCAAGAAGTTGAACATCGGTTCCATCATGAACAATATTTAATTCTTCAAATTCAAACTCATCCAGTAATCCAACTTCTTCACTATTAGCAGTAATTTGTAAAACAACTTTAGCTGATGTATAAGTTTTTCCAATTGATACAATAGTTGTAGATGGATTTGATTTTGGAACTAATGTGCTGTGAGAATCTATTAATGTAGTTCCTAATGCAGTTGATCCTACACTCGCAAGATTATCATCTAAGTTATATGATAAAGATACTATATCATAATCGTTGACTGTAGACTTATTTGGGAAGAATAATAATTGTCCATCAGATCCAACAATAGAGAAATCAAATGCTCCCATATCATACTGACTTTCAATTCTTCCATATTGATTAATATATCCAAACGAACCATCATGAATTAAATCGACAATCATCAATTGTCTTTGACCAGTAAACCTTTTATCTCTAACAAAAGTAATATACTTTTTAGCTCTATGATCTATAAGAGGAAATGTATCTACGACACTGAATGGGGTAGAACGTGGATTACTATTAAATGATCCACTCATATCATCTATTGAAAGAACTCTATTTCCAATAGACTCTTCGTAATCAGATAATATTCTACTAGAAAATATTATTTTATCCGAAATAACTCCTGAAGGAGTGTTAATTGAATTTTCTTTTACTAAATCAAAGTCATTAACACAATTTAAATCTACTTGACTAATTAAATCATTTACGATATTTAAGTAAGTAGTCTCTGTATTTAAACCAACTGATATTGGTCTTTCTTGAGTAGATTCAAGTTGGAAATCTGCAAACTTTTTATATCCTAATGTATGGTTTAAAGCACTAACAACATCATCCCAATCACGGAATGCAACTTTAGATTTTAATGAGTATGAGAAGTTTTGATAGTAATCATTATCTTGTATTCTTTGAGTATCATTATTTAAATAACCAGAAGTTGTTTCCCATCCATTTTCTACTTTAGAGAATGAATCTATTTTTAAACTAGCATCATATTGAGATACATCTTTAGCAACACCTTGAGTTTTAGATGATACTCCTTTAATAACTTGATCTTTTTTAAATACATCTTTAGAAGATACTACTAAAGTTTCATTGCTAGGATCCCAAGTTTCTACAATACCTTCAGATAAATCTGCAGTTACTTTTTCCCCTATAAAGTAATCGTTAGTTGATAACTTTATATCAAATAATGGGAAATGTTTTTTAGGTATTACTCTTGCAGCAGTAGAATTTTTTGGATCATAAGTTCCAGGAAACTCTCCGACTAACAAACTATTTGCTAAACTGAAAGTTACTATTCCAATCCCACCAAGATTTGGATCAACTGAGCTTACTGTAAATAACTCATAATCATACTCAGCAGAATTAAATCCTCTTTGAGTAGTACCAATACCAACACTAACATTTTCAATTAATATTTTATCACCAGTTTCAAACGGGAATGAATTTTCTGTACTAAATCCAACAGATAAAGTTAATGTAACATCCTTTGTTGTTGAATTATATCTGACAGTACTGATACCAACTCCATTAGAGTTTTGAGTAGGGATAATTTCAGGAGTAACTTGACTAATACCAGTTGTATTTTTTAAAATAGAAACTTGAGGATCACCTAACTTATAAGTGATATCTATATCAGTTATTTGCTTTTTAGTTTCTCCATCAAATACTAATAATTTAGGAGCAGTCGAATAACCTCTACCAACAGATGAAATTCCAATTGATTCAAATGATGTTAAAGATTTTAAATCTATAATTTGAGGTAAAGCAACCGATGGACTTAATGTTGTATCTGAGGGGAAATTAAATCCAATATTTTTTATTTCTGTTTTCTTAATTACACCTATACTTGTACTTGCAGCACTAACAACTGCATTTTTACCAAAAAATGTCGTAATGGTTGAAATACCAGGTACTACCTTATAATTTCTTCCAGCATCTTTAATACGGAATTTTGAAATTGCACCATATGCAGTTTTTGATGTTGTTGTGTATTTAAGAACAGAAGCAGCATCAGTATATGTATTTCTTTCTGGGAATTGTTTTACGGTATATGTAAATGAACTAGTTGAACCAACGCCAACTGTAACTTTATGTTCTCCATTGTATAAACTACCCTTTACTTGAATTTCATCACTGTTTGGAACTTCTAAATCAATAATTGGATTTTGTTTTGCTAAAGGAGAATCTCCTTCAAATACAGGTTCTAATTTATAGAATAAAGTTTTGGGAATATTGTTATTAACTGTTAAAGAAATTTTTGCATCAGAAGTAATACCAATCGCACCTGTTTGTTTAACTTCAAATGCATCACTATCTTTAGTTTTATTAAATTGCTTAGTTAAATTTCTGTCATTATAGAAATTAAAATTAAACGCAGAGAATGATACTCCTTGATTTACATATCCTAAAGAATTATCTGAAAGATTAAAATCTACTACAGAATCTGCAAATACTTTTATTGGAGGATTTACTGGATTGATAGTTCCTGTTCCAGTATTTTGTAAATTAACAATAATTGGTTTAATTATTGTTGAATTATAATAAGTATCTGATAATTTAATTGTATTTGTATCAATTACAACAACATAATAAATCCTATCATTACTTAAACCTGATATGGGTGTTGCTGCAGTATGAATTACTTTTTGACCAGTAGAATATCCATGATCCAATATTCTTATAGTGTTATTAGGAACATTAATATCCGCATCAGCAAAATCTCTAGGATTTATTATAATTCTTCTATTAAAATCATTATATAAAACATTAAATGTAGCAGCAACCGATGGATTTACATCAATAATTACTTTATCATCTGTAACCAATCCATGAGAACTTCCAGCAGAAACAGTTATTAAATTTCTCGTTACAGTTCCTGTTATTGGTTTGTAATTAGTTTTTAAACTATGAAATACTCCTGTTCCTATTCCAGAAAACGCTAATGTACTAGCACTTGTTTCAACTCCAACAAAACCACCTATAGTTCCTAAACCAACACGAACGGTTGCTACACCAACTAAGTCGGATGTTATTTTTGCAGCAAATAATGTTTGACTATCAACTAAATCGAATGAAGTAGAACCATTATCAACTTTTAAAGGAGTTCCACCATTAGCAAAATATGTTAATTGATCACCAGTTTCTAATCCATGATTTTTTAAGAAAATAGATTTAGTTGGTATGAATAAACTAGTTACGCCAACACCAGGTCTATTAAAGAATACAGTACTACCAATTCCAACACCAACATCTGTTCCCTGTGCTACTGTTTCGGTAGGATTGAAATAAATTTCTTTATTTCTTTTCGCCTTTGAAGTTGTTTCAATACCAGCATTAATTGTAATAATACGAGGTTTTTTACTTACTACGGTAGTTACCGTATGTTGTATCCCAACAGTTCCCTCTTGACCCCGTAAGGCTCTTACTCTACTAAAACCTTTTTCTACATTTAAAACTTTAATATTTTCATTACCCACTTCAAGAATATCATTTTCCGTAAGATCTTCAAAATTACCAGATAAATTAAAGAAAGTAACTACTCCTGTTGTTGCTACATTTTCTACAGCAATTGTAGTAGTTCCTATACCAGTTAAAGCAAAACTGGATGTAGATATTCCAGCATCATAATCTCCTTCCAATCCAGAAGAAGTTGTAGACAATCCAGATAAAACAACAATTTCTAAGTTATTAAAATTATGAGGACTATCACAAATAACATCCCACTTACCCGTTGAATTGGGATATATTTCAGTATTGTTGATTGCACTTATACCACCACTAACTTGGTTGATAGATTTTCCTAAAATATCAGATACGATTACATTTGCACCAAAACCTTGTTCTGTTTTTTCAAATACTATGGAGTCTCCAACTTGATAAGATTCACCAGATGTTTCGATACCTATTTTTTCTATTACACCAGGTAAAATAGATTTAACATCTATTTTTTGTGATAAATTGTCAGGTACATATGCATAATTATATCTGGTAACTTGATTCTCTATCAAATTATAAGGAGTTGTATTTCTACGGAAAGAAGACTTATCTAAATTAAAGTCTGTTTGATTTGAAAAAATACTAAAGTTAAAATTATTTGGAATAGATTGATATGTATTACCTATTAAATATGGGAATACTGGTCTTTTAAACTTATCAAAAGTCCCTGCGGAATCTGCATTACCTGGTTCAAGAGTAGTAAAGTAAGCATAAGTTCCTTTTGGAAATTCTGGTGTTACACAAAATCTTCCATTGTTTTCATCAAGAACAGACTCATCTTTAACTTTTTTGTAAGAAAAATCATTTACAAAAAATCCTAGAGGGTATATTGAAACTGATGGTCTATTTGGTTGTAACTTTAATGAATATCCAGATTTTAATTGTGAGATAACCCCACCTTGATTTGTAGTATATCCATAAGGTCCATAAATTGGATTGCCATCATACGCCCATCCTATGATAGGAGAATGATTATCCGAAACATTTTCTATTCCATTTATTTTTGTTAAATCAGGTTTTCCAAATAATATTCTACCTGCTTGATCTCTTTGGAATACAGACTCTCTTAATTTCCTTGGAGCATATAAATGAGAATATTGTAATCCTTTATTAGGAGTAAATTTATGTGATAAGAATCCATCATCTTCTGTAAATGTATTGAAATATTTTTCAAATAGATTAACTCTCCATGTTTGAATAATAGGTCTAAATTTAGCACCAACACCAGATGGAGTAATAGTTATTTTTGTATCGTTTTGAGTATATCCAATACCAGATTCAATAACTTTAACAGAAATTAATTTATTATTTTCTATAATGGGTGTTAAAACAGCACCAATACCAGAACCAAAAATATTAATATTTGGCGAAGAATTATATTCATCACCTGAATTCTGAACTAAGACTTCAACAATCTTTCCATCAACTATAATTGGAGAAAGTTGAGCATTTTTACCAGAACTTAATATTATATTAGGTCTTCTATTAAAATTAAGAATTTCAGGATCACCATAGTTTTCTCCATTATCAAATAAATGGATAGATTTTATTTCTCCTCTAATAATAGGTTCAATCTTAGCACCAAAGGTTTCATGGACATCACCACTAAATCCTGCAGTACTAATTCCTATTTGACCAGATATAGAAACATTTATATCTTGATAATTAAAAGTATGTGTTCCAAGTCCAACAGAAGTTAAATTAACATATTGTTTAGTATCATAGAAAAATTGTTTATTTCCAGTATCAATTCCTACTGCAGATAATTTGAAACTATGATCATCAATCTTAGTTACAAAATATTCAGACTTGTCAGATAATCCACCAACAGGAGTTTCTGCTGCTGTATATTTTATTATTTCCCCAGAATTATATCCATGCTCAGAAATTGAAATAATATTAGATGAAGTATTAATTCCTGCAGGAGTAGACGTTACTTTATTATTAGCATAACCAGAACCACTGGATATTATATTAATACTTTCAACAACTGATTTTTTAGAGGTTGTTTTAAAATCATGTCTACCAACACCTAGTGATGTTAATTGAACAGTATTAATCCCAGCTATTGCATCTCTTTCAGTCAAATGCAATTTAACGTTTGTTGTATCAACTACTGATGCAAAATAAACAGCATCAGTTGAGATTCCACCTACAGGTCTTTGTCCTTTTGTTTCATAAATTATTGCTTCAGCATTTCTAAATTTATGGAAAGTACTGAAACCAATAGTGTTATTATCTACAGCACTAGTTGATTGTGAATTAAATGAAACTTGATGTTCAATTAATTTTGTATTTACAGTGGCAACTGCATCTTTACCATTACCACCATTAATTGAAACTACTGGTGTATCTACATAATCAAATCCAGAATTAACAACTCTAATTTCTTCAAACGCACCAGAAACTGAAACATACCCAGTTGCTCCTGTACCTACATTATCTTTAATAGTTAAATTTGGTGGATTTATAACATCATACTTTGTACCGCCAGATAAAACTTCCACTCTATCTAATTGACCAAAGTATATTACATCCTTAGATTTATAATTTAAAATCTCTACACCATTAATTAATATGCCAGTAAATCCAATTTCAGTATCATATCTCAATCCATCATTTTGAACTGGAGATATTTCTCTAAAAATATCTTGAGACTGTAGAGTTTTGCCCTCAAAATTAAATGGTTGAATAATATTATCTTCTATTGTAACTGGGGTCTCAATAGATATAAAATTAGAATTTTCTAGATCTGTTCTACTTCGTGAAAGTTTAATCGTTAAAGCATTGACTCTTTTTATAAAATACAATCCTGCATTAGTAGCTTTCTCATCTGCCTCAATAACACCAAGATCTTCAGAGAATAAAGATGATTTTATAACATCTCTTGTTGATAAAATATTATTTGCATCATAGAATTGTTCAGGAACTCTTTGTGGTGAATAATAAACAGCATCACCTGTATGGAAACCATGATCCCCTCTAAAAATAATTTTAAAATCACTTCCACTAAAAGTACCACCAAAATTTATTGCTTGACTAAAAACATTTAATGGTTGAGCATTATAAGTTGGTATTGACGAAGATGCAACCAAATATTTGTTTCCGTCTTTATAGAGGTTTTGAACATTGGTTGAGAATATAGACGCATCAGGGAAGGTATTAGAAACTGCCTTAGAAATATTTCTTTTTACTATGTACTTAAGACTAGTATCAATTAGTCCTTGTCCCTTTAATGTTATAGAAGTCTCACTGTCAATATTAATTAATGTAGATATTTCTAATTCATTTCCCGCAGTATCATCTAGTGTTACTGTATCGCCATTTTTAAATGCATGTTCTACAAAAAATTCTATTCTATATGTTTGATCGGTGGCATCAACTAAGGTAATTTCTTTGACTTCTAATGTGGGGGCAAGATTATAAAACCAATTCTTAGCGATAAAACTATCATCGTTTACACCTAAAGTTTTGATTTCTGCAGTTTCTCCAACTGAAAAATTATGAGTATTTCCACTAATTTCTAATTCATTCAAAACTGCAGTTATATTTACTCTAATCTCATCCGTTGGATCTAAGTTGGATGTACCAAATGCATAAGTATTAATTCCAATATTTGAAGCATCTGCAATTTTTGCAGTTACGCCACTACATCCATAGAATTGATTTACTGATTTTGATGTATATGAAACAATTCCATTTGTAGCATCAGTAAAGACTACTTTTAATTCTCCTTGATCAGGAAATCCTATTGTAGAATCAACATCAACTACAGTTGCTCCAATAGAAACAACTCCTATATTTTTAGTTTTATCATGAACAACAAAATTACCATAGATAGCACCCCTAACTCTAATATCTCTATCATAACCAGAGTCAAAACTGATTTTATAATATGTCTCTCCTACTCCAACATTAATTGGTTCTACAGATCCAACTGGTGCATATGCTTTATCAATACTTTCGGAACTACCTTGAAATAAAGTAGAATTTTCTAAATTTCTTGGATCTCCCTGAACTGGTTCAACTACAATGTCATTTGTAATCTTAAAGTTTGCATTAGATGGAGTGAGAAGAAAATCTCTAGGTTTTATGACCTGAACATTTTGATTATAGAGTGCTTTGAATAAAATTTCAAAAGATCTATCAGTTCCTTTACTTAAGTAAAAATCTTTTGATTGTTTTATGAAAAGATTTTGATCTAGGTCTTTATCAAGACTTCTATTCTCTAAACCAGGTAAAATTAAATGTTTTGTTTTTAATAAGAACTCTTTAAGAAACAGACTACTTAAATTTTGTATCTTAGACCCACCTGTATGCCCCTCAGAGGTGCTTGAATTGAATACTAGTACATCTGGATTGTTTATTGCTTTATATGACGTTATACCACAAAATCCTCTTACGCAACCTGTAAACGAAGTAGTTGTAATTCCAGTATATGTTATAATCTCATTATCAATTTTTAAAAGTCCATAAGACTTAGGAAATCCATCAGTTCCTCTTGGGAAGTTGACCATATCAACTTCAATAGTCTCATCACTAATTGTAACATCAGTTCTTAATCCAACAGACTCTGTAAGGTTGGTTATATTTTCAATTTTAACATATTCATCAATATTTTGAATTAAATCAATAGGACCGCCTTGATATTCTTGTCCTTGGTAATAAGACTTTAAAAATTCAGAAACTAAAGGGAACTCACTCTGTGTAAACACAGGAAGTTGATTTTGAACAATGTTATTAAACTGGATTCTTGTTTCTGGCATTTTATGATCTTACTAGGTTCCCGTTATGGTAGCTGGATGTAACAATATAGTTAGATGCAGATGGATCAAGTCCAGATGCAATTTCATCAATAACAGTATCAAAATTACTCTTACTAATATCTAGTTGTAAATATAAATCCTGTAATCCAATCACGTCATTGGATTTTGGACAAGCAGAAAGTTCAATAATTGGTTGACCATCTTTTAATTTTCCGCTTATAATATTAATTGGGTTAATTGTTATGATCCCTTTCTTATAATTTATATTACCAACGTTCCTCCTCACTATAGTTGGTGTAGTTGAATTTTCGGAAGGTAATGTAAATAAAAATAGAGATCCTGTTATTCTATTGGTGTCAGGTATGTCAGAAAGGTAAACATTATCAGAAATATCATTAATTCTGAATGCAGATGATTTAATATTATAACCATCCATACTCTTTATATAAAATTCATTACCAAAACCTATTTGATACTCTGCAAAAGAATTTGCAGCAATTCTTAGGTCTCTTCTCATTAAAATTGTTGTAATATTAGATGTTACTGCTTCAGTACTATCATCTATGACTGTTAAAAATTTACTATACTTAAATCTGGCACCATATCTATTTAATTCACTTGATTCTGAGTACTTTGTAGCATTTTCTTGAACCAAAGTAGAGACAAATTCAGCAGAAGGTGCTAAATTGGAGTTATAATACACTTTTGAGTCAATTTCAATAAACAAATACTTCAAATCAAGTATTTCTGGAACAATTCCAGCAACTGCAAATTTCTTCAACTTCATTTTGATGTTTTCTTTGATCAAATTAGGAAGAAAATCACCATTTCTTGGTTTTATGCTTATAAAGACCTTTCCAAATTGAGGTGGTACTAATTCTTCACCTCCAAAAACAGAAATTGACTCTGTTTCAGGATAAATCTTTGCTGGAATTAATGTTTCATAGTCATTTGCTGTTAAAGCACGGTTTTGAGAGGCATAAATTCGTGGTGCAAACTTTTTAATTGAATCCACACTCTCAATTACCTCTCCACCTTGAGCAGAAACGCTTGTAGTAAGCAAAGAGATGCCTGTTGTAACTGTATACTCGATTGAATTACGAATATACGTTAATTTACCTGAAAATTGAAATTGATTTATACCATTTGCACTATCACCATTGCAAGTTATGTAATCTACAGTAATAAAATTACCTTCTTCTAGTTTTTCTCCAAAAATTCCATCTCCAAAAAATATTTCATACCTTTCATTTTCAATTTCTTGTAAAAAATAAACTTTTGAGTTAGATTTTACGTCTAAAAGACTATCTTGTGTTGTATATTTTGTAGAAGTAGTAGATTGTTCATTTCCTTTTACAGAAACTGCGATTAATTCAGTATCAATACCACTATTTGGTAAAACAAATTTCTGATTTGGGGTTCTAGAATTAAAAGTAAAGTTTGAAGTTAAAAATGTTCCCTCAGAAACAGGAAGATCGTCAAAAGATGCAATTCCATCAATAACAGGAACGGTAATATCACTTAAAATTGAAAAAACAAACGACTGATTACCGAAAGTTCCTTCAGATGCAGCAATTGGACCTCTTTTAAGAGTTAATGTTGCAGGAGTTGGTACAATACTTGAACAATCTACGAAAAAATTAACATTTGCTGTTGCTGCTTTTCTTGATCTTGGTACATATCCTATATTTCTTGCTAAAGATACTACATTTTCTCTTAAAGTAGCACTATCAATGAACACTTCGTTCGTTACCATGTTGGCATTGTACGAAGTAATGTAAGTATTATATGCCAATACGTCAATTATTGACGAAAGGTTAGAACCCTCGAAGTCGTAATCTGTAAAATTAGAATTAGCTTGTAGGTAATCCTTAAGAGTTGTCTTAATCTGCTCAAAATCCAGATTAGAAAAGTTAACTAATGGCATTTTATCTTGTCGGCAACAATGCGAATTGTAATTCTTGTGGTGGAACGTCTGCTCCTATAATCTCATAGTTCACAAGCACATCAAACGAATTGTTTTCTATGTCAGGAAATGCCTCTACGTTAATTAAATTAACTCTTGGTTCAAAATTTTCAATAGATTCGGTGATTTGACTGACAATTAATGAAGCACTGATGTCATCTACGTTATCAAACAACACTTCATTAACATTAGATCCAAAAGATTCGTTAAAAAATCTTTCACCTGGTAGTGTAAATACAATATTTCTTATAGAACGGGCAATAGCGTTCTCATTTTTAAGACCAATCAAGTCTGAATTCAGTGGATTAGACTGAAACGTCATGCTAAGATCTTTAAATCCCCTACTAACCCGTTCTAAAGGCATTTATTTTAATTGTTATACAAGAATATTAATTATTTATCACCTATTTTTTATCAAATTTCTGCACCCCCATAACATTCATCGTCAAAGTCTAGTCCCTCATAGAAATCATTGTCTGATTTCTTCTCATATAGGTCATTCTGTACACTAAAATCATGCTTCTTCGGTGTTATCTGGTCGTTGGATATCTCCCTTAGCATTTTCTTGTTGTTCATTGTCATTTTCTTTCCTCTCTTTAGTGGTTTTCCAGAAATAATTTTCATCACTACCTAATCCATCCCTATCATGACCATTCTCAACCTGATAAAAGACTGTTGAAACCTTAAAATCAGGAGTTTTAGGTGGTTCAGGGGTTAGACTATTATCATAGATACGTATTCTATTGTTAGGATAGAGTGCAAATTGCCCGTTGTCTAACTCAATTAGGTTATGAGACTTATGTTCAGGTGGATTCTCACTTGTAGAGTAGTCAACCGCATCAACATCTTGATGATAGTTGTCTAATGTACAAATATATGTACCTGTTTGTGTCCCATAATCTCTTGTATATAGTTCATAATGCATAGACCCTACAAACTGCTTCTGAACGGCAACTACGCCATAGTCCATACAATTCCAAAACTGTAGGTTATGTAGGGTTAAATCAGGATCTGGTATCTCAGGCTCACTTAAGAATGCTGATATCGGTAACTTATCAAACATTGCCGCATAATCAGGTAGATATGTTTCAAAGTAAAAGGCACGTCCAGGTATGCTCTTAGCAGATACCCAGATACCTTTTACAAATTCTCCATGACCTCCTTTATGATCTAGGAGGTATTCCTTTCTTACCCATACTTCATATGCAGGTAAGTTACAGATTAGTGCTGGCATAGTTTACTTTCCTTGACCTCTGTTTTTCTTAGGAGCAGTATTACGAGAGGAGTTCGCATACTTGGTATGCTTTCCATTTCCTTGACGAGTTTTTTTCGGTTTGGACTCTATTTGCGTCCCACCTGTACTGTACATTTTTGCCATAATAACTTTAGATAAATTTACGAGACACGCCTTAAATTATACGAGTTTTTTCGTGACCCACCCTGATACGAGGATCGCACCAAATCTCATAGTCTTTCTCTTTGGCATCTAAGCAGAACGATACGTCCTCTCCACACATGTCCTGAACATTACCAGACTCAAAGACTTGCATCTTAGGAGCAAACCAAGGGTATTCGAGGTTCTCAAAGACACCATTCTTAATCATAACCCATCCAAAACCTGTGTAGTCTACAGTGAATGGCTTACGACGTTTGCTGATCGATTCCACAGTCTCGTGGTTCATTACTCCACCGTTCTTACGGAAGTCATCTTCTTCTAACCAGTGAGCAACAGAAGTAGTTGTGCCATCCTCTGTAGCATACCATCCACCAGTTATAGGTCTCTCATCACCTTCAGCAGGTACTGCAAGGTCACATAACTGCCAGAACTTCTGTGTGTCAAAGACTATATCCGAGTCAATCCATAACTGATAGTCATACTTGAGTTTACCATCCCAAGGTATCTGATTAGGTCCACGTAATACATTTGCTCCGAGACATTTGCATCTTGCAAAGTTTACCATAGAAGAGTAATCCTGAGATATCTGAATACTCATTCCATTCTGAACCATGTCGAAACATAGTTGTACAAAGTTCTTTAAAAATATAAACGAACATCCTCTGCCAGGTAAACAGAATACGATTGTTTTTCCTTTCATACGTGCTTTAATAGCATCGTAATCCCATTCCTCTTTTTTAACCGTAGGTGGTTTTGCCTTAACGGTAAATCCTTTTGCCATAACGTTTAGTAGCTACAAGTCAATTATACTTGGTTACTATGTATATGTCAATAAGAATCCTCTTCCCACATTGGTGCTTTAACTATAACTTTGCCTGGTCCTCCGACACCTATCTTAGGGGCGAGTTTGATATATGATAAGTCTCTCTCAGTATAGTCAGTCTTTAATAGACCTACCATTACTTGTAGTAGTTCCCACTTCTCATCGAAGTCTTCTTGATTTAAATTCCAATATAAACACTTGTCTTTTGCATATATGTGGTATGTGGTTTCTTCATGTCTCAAACCTTATACCTCCAAAAATTTCATGGGCGATTTTTTTATATATTAAAAAATCTAAAAGGCGTTTTTTATACACCAAAAAATTTTTTGATATTGATATATCTCTCTCGGATTGTCACCTCTGTAGGTTAGGGTAGTTTGCTTTTTTTATAAACGGGGGCAACGCAAAACGCAACGATAATAACAACGCCGCCAAATAACTGCCTATTAAGTGTCAATAACTCATCATAACATTGATGCTCTTAAATGTCAACAATGTCCTCTCAATCTTTGCAATGATTGTTTATATAAATGTTCTTGCAATCTCTGGGCAATTGTTTATAATTAAGAGAGGCAATCTGTGTGTTGTTAAATGTTAATAATTGATTGCCAATCTGCTGTGAATTGTTTATAATAAAGGGAGGTCATATTGCCTCCCTCTAAATGTTATTTAAAGATAGGTATCTGCTCCTTCAAAAATATCATCTAAGACAGCAAGGATTTCAGTGCCATTGTTTGCATTTTCTAGCAGAAAGTTTGCGAAGGTTTCTGATACAAACTGTGTGCTTGAGTTTGTCATAATTAAGCGTCCTAATTAGGGTGGAGTTGTTATCAATGAAAGTTTAGAGACTTATCGAGGTCGTATACTATAGGGACAGTTTAATAGTCCCCCCTTGTTGTTAGTAACTGTCAGGGATTGTGAGGTTCTCGATATAACTTTCTACAGTCTCAATTGGTTCTAATTGTAATACTTTTCTCCAGTCAATCTGTGACGGGTTAAAGTCATTTAGTGTGGTAATATCAAGTGTTATTCTATACCTACTGTCTGTCTGTTGAAAGTAAGAAACTGTCACAGGATTACCTTGGTTAGTTGTATATCATCTATTATAATCTAACTGACAGTTCTTGTCAACCCCACTGACGGATTTGTTATGAAACTTGTATATGTGGAAAACTTAATAACCCTACAAAATATTAACGAGGGTCTTGTAGTTTTGGGGCGTTCGTGTTATAATGAACTCGCTAAGATAACAACACTTCAACACATTTAAGACTATAATTTCCACACTAATTAACACCTTTTCCACAGATTAACCCCCTATTCATTACACATTGTGGAAAACCTTTACATCACTCAACTATATTTAATTTGCTATTTATAATGGTATTTTATACTCAAATACAATAGTTTTCCACAGAAACTAACAATAACTGTGGAAAACTCCTACTCAATTGTTGTTACTTAGTATCTGTTATCTTTGGATAGTTTGTATAACTGAACTTAGGAAATCTATAGTTCCAATCTTTAATAATTTCACCATATAATCCTTCATCAAAGTTATAACTTGTCATTACATTTTCATCCTTAGCTATTACTTTGCTTTCTAATTGTTCAGAGATCTTATTACAAATACCTTCTAATTCTGCAACTAATTGTTCATCATCATTACCTACACAGTACCCCTCTAGACTATAAAGAATAGTCTCTAATTCCTTTTCTGTAAATGACATTTAGTGTACCTCTCTATTAGTAAAGTTTAACTTCAGATTTGACTTCAATTTGTGTAAAGAACTCAACCATATTTAATGCCTCTTGATATGTCTTAAATGACACATATCTGCACTGCTGAGTGTTAGGAAACCAGTAACGAATTGTAGTGTTCATGTTAATAAAAGAAACGAAGTTTGTAGAATTAATGTTAATGTAAGTAAGTGAATCATAATGATAATTGTGGATTTTCAAGTAGAATATCTCTAACTCTTTCTCTATCTAAACTATCATTATATCCCCACGTATAGTTCTCACCAAATGCCTTAATATAGGACGGGTTCTTATAACTTACTTTCAACAATCTTTGCTTATATTCAAAGATTGCCGCATAAACTTCATCCATAGTTAAACCTTTTATCGGGTAAATACCGTCTTTAGGTGAATAGAATGACCATACATAATCGGCAAGGTCAGAAAATTTAGTAAGCATTAGTTAGTACCTCTAGATGATTGTTCAACGGCAACGATTTCACCAGTTGATTGATAATGAGCATCAGCAATTTGAACTGCTTTGTTATAACTTTGAGTGAAAGTTACGGGAGAAGTAAACACTATAAACATTACTTACCACCCCCAAAATAGTAATCTTCGTTATAAAGATATGAGACAGAATTGTCATCATAACCTAAAAACATTTCATCAAATAGTTTGCTTCCAAATTGTTCATAACTCTTGCAAACTTCTCTATATTCAGTTGTAGTTAAAATACGCATAGTAATTAATAATAAAGGGCAGAAAAATAGGGAAACTATTTGTTAGTCTCCCTGACAATATTATACAGTTTGTAGTGAATCAGCATCTACTAAAATCATACCATCCCAGAAAGATTGTGTCTGACCTTGATAACTAATGAACCAATTCCAGTTTTTCTGAAATACTTTGCAACCGTACTTAACCTCTTCAAGTAAAGCATTTAACCTTGATTTTGTAGTTACAGTCTCATATCCACAACTATCAAGTTTAAGTGCCTGATTTGAATGATCAAAGGTTGCAATTAGATGACCATGTAAACGTACTTGACTACAGTTTGTATTCTCATTGTAAGTCACTTGAGTATTAGAACCACACCAGTTGCCTTTGTTGCTAACTGCGAAGTTCATTTGTCTTTCAAGTTTTCTCATGTAGTGAAAATGTTTGTCTACACTATAGGGACAGTTTCATCGTCCCCCCTTTGACACTCATTCAGTTGTATCGATTTGTATTAATATTACCCACGAAATACTCAGAACAATTATCAACAATACTCGAATACTTGACCAACTTGTATCTATCATCGTCTTGCTATTATCCCTTTAAAGTTATATACTATCTCTGGAACAAACTATACAGAGTATATATTATAAAGACAATCTTCAGAGTGTCACTGTTACTTACTTAGAGAGATTATAGAGTGTTATTATACTTTATGGGGCATAAAAAAAATCGCTTTCGCATCTCGTTCTGTGAAATTTGCAGCAATTAATTGATATAATTGAAAGACGATTAACAACGAAAGCTATTAACAACCCTCGCTATCGTGGATATATCCTTCATCTTCATCATACAATTGTATGTCTGCAAGTGTAGCAGTTTCTCGAATATTATCTTCTATTTCTGTTACTGAAGGAGCATTAATCCATTGTTGTGAAAGTTGATGAGTGATGACATCTATCTCACTATTTGTTAACTTTGGATATGTATATTCTAGGTATTCTTGTAAATCAATTGGCGTAGTCTGCGTAGCGTTAGTCATACTTAATGCCCCTAGATGTAGAGTAAATCTATTTAGTTAGTTTGTATTATTGATTGTTAACTTCCTCTCCTAATTTGTTGAACTCTTTATCAAGAATCGGCACATATAATATACCACTATCTGTTAATCTATCTCTCATAGATTGAAACCATTGATTGTTAACCTCGTGCTGGTCTGATGTTAAATTAGTGAAGTAACTTTCAGACCATTGTGAATATGTTGCCATTATGTTAACCACTTTTCATCGGTTGTTTCTAACATTTTACCTACCTTATATTCATATCCTTCGCAATACTCAACCTCTTCATAATGTTTGCAATGTTCAAAATCAGATGCAATTCTCTTTGCTTCAGTCTTATTTTCTGCACCA
>Ga0098042_1000323_pt1 | contig 18808 bp, 28 predicted proteins | sample 9_EtaG_FD_75066 | JGI IMG/M metagenome (GOLD analysis project Ga0098042, IMG submission 75066) | Marine viral communities from the Subarctic Pacific Ocean - 9_ETSP_OMZ_AT15188 metaG | ecosystem: Environmental > Aquatic > Marine > Oceanic | place: Pacific Ocean | collected 2015-01-10
GCTTGGTTCTTTGTAAGGAATGAAAGTAATAGCGTCACGTATTGCACCACCCGGGACATCAACGTCACGGAACTCACCCGGCATGAGAGGCGAATCATCACCTTTGATACGAAGACCCCTAGCCTTAAGACCGGCAGGTAAGTTCGAGAGCGTTCCTGCATCGATAAGTTGTCTGAGGATTGATGTTGCACTTTTTGCGAGTCCCCCGATGAGGTGTATAAGTCCTGTACCGTAAAAGCCCAACCCGGGGAGGTACCTATAGTGGACAAAGTATTGTCTCTTTCTTTTCTTTTTATCGTCTTCATAATAATTTCTCCTGATAGACAATATTGTTCTTGAAGATTTATCTATCGTGATAACGTATGGTCTGGCTATGCTGTCTTCTTCATCAAATGGTTCTGGCATTTCCATATCTACATGCATTTCAAGTAAAGTGTGTCTATCGTCATCTTCTATTGTTGCTGACTCCCCATCTAGCTCGTCATACTTTTCTTGTATATCTGACATATCTGGCTCAGGGTCAGGTAATTCTATATCTCTGTAAAATCCATTATCTTGGAGTTTTGCTATGTCGTTTGCTGATTTTTTCATAACATGAGTGTATCTCTCACATGTCATAAGATCAGAGGCTCCATAAGAAACAACAAAATCTTCTGCTGGGACAAACATGGCACATGGTCTTTCCATGATTGGATCATAATAAACTTTTTTAAACGCAGATCCTGCCAAAGGTAACTTAAATAACATTTGCTCCGTTTCATCACGATACTCTGTCATTTCTTCTGTAAGCAGGTAATTCATCTCATTTTCTACTCGTGCAGCCTGCTCTGTCTTCTCAACAGACATCTTGCCAACTATCTTTGTTCTAACTGGACCTGATGCAGGAAATATCTCTCCCATTGCCTGTGCTTGAAATCTGACTATTGATTCTGTAAGTATTGGGTGAAACACACCAGATGATCCTGCCCAAGGCTGTTGTCTCTCCTCTATTTTCATACCAAGTAGATCTAAGCCCTTCACATAGCTTTTTGCCCATTCACTTCTTGATTGTCTATCTGAATTAAAATTAGATATTAATTCACTTGCCATAGACTGTAGATCACCCTCATCTATTTGATCTGCCAGATTTGCGTCAAAGCCACCTGACATGATTTCTTCTACCTGCTCTCCTGTAAAATCTATTATCATGCCCCCGTCTTCTGTTTCTATAGACACAGAATCAGGATTCTCAACCTCTATGCTTATATCAGGTTCTGCCATTTCTTTAAATGTAGTAGCTGGTGTCATAACCTTTTCTATAGCCATGATAATCTCCTATTTCATTCTTTCTAAAATTCTATCAATCTTTTCTTCTAATCTGTTTATGGCAACAGTGACATCATCACGCTTTGCGTAATCTTCTCTAGTTTTATTCAATAAGATATCAATTCTTTTAACTTCTCTTGATTGCGTTGCCAAAAACCAGCCTCCACCTAAAACGATAACTCCTATTAATCCATCAATTATGTGCGTCATGTCCATCAATAATACTCCACAGGTCTTCTGTATTTGGGTTCGTCATCCCAATCATCCATTGCGGTTCTTATCCAACCGCCCTGTCTGAATCTTAACAGTGCCTGTGTAGTAGAGTCAACCAAGTCATCGTGATCTCCTGTAGGAAATGATGCACATTCCTCTATAACTTCATCGGCCCACCTAGTAGGTGGACACCAGATAACACCACTAGCAAATAAGTCTGTTACACTGTTTACTCTTGCTATCTTATCCTGTCCACGGCTCGGTGTAAACTCCGTAACTGGTATTCCCATCGCCCTAAGCTCAAAAATTAAGGGAGATCCTGCAGCTTTTGCCTCAATAATCATTTGATCTGGCTCGTATTCCCAGTATTTTTCGTATGCTGCACGTTTTAAATCAGGAAATTCAAGTTTTTCCTTAAATGCATCGAGTAATATTAAATTTGGCCTGTCTGAGCCATCGTCATCTGGTAAGTAAAATATACCCCAAGTAGTACAGGCACTATAATCTGCCCTTTGTGTCTTTAAAAACGCTGTATCCCATGATTGTATGATGGATTCACATGGTGGGAGGTCATCTTTTTCCCATTCTTGCCACCATTCACGCTTAATTAGCGCTCCTTCCTCGGATGTGGGGTCCTGTTGGTACTGTGCATTCCATTTTGCCACTGGTAATTCAGCTCTGAGAGCGTCTAACTCTGATCTTTTCCAAAATTCTGGCCATAAAGTCTTGTTTGATGGGAGTATTGCAGGTAGTTGTATAACTTCCCACTCATTAGAACCTTCTCTTTCGATAGATTTATTAATTATCTGCCCTGTTAAGTCTCTTTTAGACCATCTTGTCATCACAAGTATGATGGCACCACCCGGCTGTAGTCTCTGTCTAGGTCCTGATGTATACCACTCATAAACTTTGTTATAAACTTCTGGGTTATAATCGCCCATTGTGGCTTCCTGCTCGGAGTGGGGGTCATCAATTATCAAAATATCAGCACCCTTACCAGTCACTGCACCACCAACACCTATCGCGAAGTAATCACCACGCTTGTTTGTGTTCCATCTACCTGCTGCTTTACTGTCTGTGGATAACTCTATGCCCGGAAATACATTTTGGAAGTCTTCGTTCTGTATTAAGTTACGAACCTTCCTGCCAAAACCAACAGATAGCTCTGCAGTGTGTGCGGTCTGTATAACTTTCTTTTCTGGATATTTCCCCAAAAACCATGCTGGAAATAAATAACTTGCAAATTCCGACTTGGTATGACGGGGTGGCATATTGATAATCAGCCTTTTTAAATCACCCCGGGCCACTTTCTCAAAAGCCTCTGCCATTATCTCATGATGCCTGCCATGAATAAAAGAAGGCCACATAAGTTTAACAAAAGATAAAAAATTATCTCTTGCTTCTTCTCTTTCTTTTACGGATTCGTATTCTTCTACTAGTGCCAGAATCTCTTTTTGCTTCTCTGGTGAAAGCTCACTAATCTTATCTAGATTATCTTTTATGATATGAGTGAGATCATTCATTATTGCTCCATACCTCTGGAGGCCTGCTCTCTACAATCTTCTTTGCCAACTCAATCATCCATAGACTACTCTCTGTTTCAACTGAAGATGAAACATGTAATACCCTATCACCACTTTCATCAGTGGTCCATCCTATTACTAGAGCATCTTCTAATTCATATTCTTCTATTATTTCAGGAGATTTTCTGTAATCACTTAAGGTTACAATATTGTCTGACAAATAATTGTTCCTTTACAATATTTATAAATATAACATTTATAAACTTCTTTAATATATCTCTTACCTTCTATAGAACATTTATAAATATTAAAACAATAAATTTTATTTATACTATTTTTAAATAAATTTCAATAAAAAAAAGAATCATATAGGCATTTTTTTTAAAGTTGATATTATTTTACTTCTATTTACGTCTATTACATTTTAAAAAGGGTACCCCTTTGTGAAATTTTAGTATTTTTATGTGCAAAATCATGTACGTGTGTGTGTAGCCACGGCTGTGTGTCGGGGTGGGTAGGGAGTGGGTGGGGTTAGCCACTAACAAAAAAAGTTTAGACCGGCCAAGTTAAAATAACTTATCGTAACTAGCCGGAAAGAACTTATCGTAACTAGCTGTAAAAGTTTACGTAACTTTTTTATTTAGAAATTATAGTGTTTAGCTTGTTCAGTAATTCATTCTCTATTTCTACTGATGACCTATCACGCTTATCATCCACCTTTAAAACGTCAGTAAATAATCCATGATGCTTTCCTAAAAGTTCGAGGCCTTTTAATCTTACTGCATCAGTAACATTTACATCATCAGCCATCTTCTCGATCTTCTCTAAGATTATATCTGATCGCTTGACGCTGTCCATGCTGTGTAACGTCTGCTTATGCTCTAATAGCTTATTTATAGTTAAGGTTATGTTAATGTCTGCTCTTAGCTTAGATGCCATTGCTCTTAAAGAATTACCTTTAGTTTTTTCTGATACATTATAGTTGTTACGATATGCATCAATATACGTCATATCATTGAATACAATATCCCTACAAAATCCCATTTGTTTTGCTGTTAATTCTGATCCAATAACTTTAGATTTTTTGGCCTTACTTTTACTGCCGTCATTATCACTTACCAATTTTAATTTAGGTTTATTATCTTTTTTATCTGACATATTTTTATCCTCAAAAGTTTACGTAAAGTTTCAATATCATGTTCCTTAGACCTGCGACCTTTACCAATGATACCACTTTATTATCTTTGTTTGTAGTCTCATTTCGTGAAATATTAATTGCTGTCGATTTAAGCCTCATACAGCACATGTAAGCACTTTAGGCTGTATTGCTATCTAAAAGTAAGTTTCAGCGTTTTTGTTGTGTACCTTGGATTACAGAGTATTTTGGTAAATAATAGTAAATAATAGTAAATAATGTAAACTTTACACTTGTATTCTATGAATTAGTCTTTATATTAATAATTGTTAATACAGCCTCTGTTTGGCAACTCGTTTGAACTGTAAAGCAAACATCCCTTTCTGACCTACATGGGAAACTAGGCAGAAGATTTAGAAAGGCAAGAGCGATACAGCCCCCACAATTCAGTCTGATGAGGACAGCGATATGGGCTAGTAGTTTCTCACGAGTTTCCAAATAGAGGTTGTAACATTTTAAATCAATCAAACAAAAATGGAGATCATTATGAAATTATTAAACGTATCAGATATTAAACAAGGTATCGAAAATGCAACTGATCCGGATGGAAATGTTATTTATCCACATAAGCAGATTGCTAAATCAATGAAAGAAATAATATATCAGCTAAACTTACTTGATGCTGATATTGTTCATGGCATCACTTTGTCAATTGGATGGATTTGCAAAACTGATGTGACACAAGAAAAAGTCATTGAGACAATCAACATCATTTCGAAAGAGGTTGATAACATTAATCAAGCAATGAGTTTTAAGGATCATCAATCAGAGCATTATGATGATTATCATTGGTGGAGATTTGCACGTTTTTGCCATGCAATGAACAGCTACTTTCAATTAGGTTTGAATATATCTGAGAGACCAAGCGAAACTGAAAGGCTCAGAATTAATTCAGCTTGTGATTTTGGTAAAAGACTATTCGACAATTCATAAAATATTGGGGGCAAGAGATTGCCCCCTCAACTGTCATCAAGTGTGTGCTTGATCTGATGAGACCAAAAGGTCGAAACAGTTAATCAACTATGGAGATCATTATGATTAATTTTAAAAGAGTGCATGTCAAAAAAGAAACAAGAACATTAAAGCATACAGATTTTAGTTGGGATTATTATCTCGATTATGTTGGTAGGTATAATGGCGATAAACTTATTGGCATCAGCAAACATGAAAGAAAATACTTTGATACATCCAATGGAATTAAAGGTGGTCTTTACATGAACAACATCAATAAGTTTTCCAATGCCTACCAAAAGGCAAAACAAATATTAGAAACAGCTTAAAGGAGACAGCAAAATGAAATTAGAAATCAATGAAAAGCAGTTAGCATTATTAGATCAGATGGTACGTAAGGCAAAATCAGATGCCCAATACATCCAATGGACTAACACTCCGGAGGCTGTCAAGAAATATGAAGATGGTATCTTGGATAATCTAACAGATTTGGAATACAAGATCAGAGCCAAGCAAGGCGATCCGGATTTCAAATATTGGCTTGATGAAGATGATGCAAAAGATCTTGATCCAATAGGTGGATGGAATGTTCCACAAGACAAACAGCCTAGCTGATGAGACCTACTGAGGTCGAAACATTGAGCAGTAGTTACTGCTCTTTGTCCTAGGATTTATTAACACCTAGATTTAATTAACAATGGAGTAATCTAATGAAGAAAAATAAAATAATCTCTGACGATATAGTCAAGCAACTAGCAACTCAAGAGCAACAGCATAACCTTTTAAAGGGATCTAATAAACAAAACTCTGCTGACATGAGTACGATAAGATTAAGTCAGTATGCAACTGCAATGATCCCAATCAGCAAATTACCTAGAACTGAAACCGGTAATATTTCTGAGGATGCAACAAACGAATTGCTAACAACCTTTCAAGTGCAATGCGATATGACAAAAGGTCAAGCTGATTTGTTTAAACGTAATGCTGTGCTTTTTACTACCAAGCACATGGATGAATTACCAAAGAGTAATTTAACTGCAACATTCATCCTAGATTTATTTGCTAGGTTGGATATTAAATCTCAAGCTAATTTGCTTAGTCACAACAAAGGGGATGACGTTAAGTCTCCATTGGATACGATCATTGATAAGTTGGTAGGTTTAACAACCAAAACCGGTAAGCAAAGAGATGGTTTGATTATGACAGCAGAAGAACTTAAAGAGTTCGAGGTCAGACTAAAGAACAGATTTGAGATTGCTGACAAAGGTAGGAAAGCAATTGATGATGCTGAGAAAGAGCAGAAAGTTGTAGACGATACTGTAGAGGCTTTACTTGCTTAACCAAATGCACAAATTGAGGCACGATTAATTTCGTGTCTCTGCTTGTTCATTTGAACAACAACGACAATAAACAGAGGAGATGCCATTGTCACAGAAATACAAAGAATTCATATTCCCTTGGAATTATGAGTGTCGTTTTCCACAGAAAGAAAAAGCTGTGGAGAACTTTATACAAGAGCAGTTACAAGATCTTACTAATGATCAAGTAATTGAAAAAGTGGTACAGCAGTATGGATCAGAATACAAAGATCTTGCTGTATCAATAATTAATAAATTTATCAATCAATCTAAATAAGGAGTATCGTTATGCGAATACATGAAATGAGATCAGCAATTAAAAGCTGTATTATGAACAATTGGAAAGTTAGAGTTAATGGGGGCAGTAAGGATGATCTTGCTCATCCATATGCTGAAAGTGGTGTTGGTCAAGGTAAAACAACATCTGTCAGATCATTAGTTACTGATGCTGATCTGCTGTCTCTAGCTAAAGAATTGTTTGGCTATGACAAAGACAGACTAGGTTTTATTAACTTTAGTTTGGCACAGCTAGACGTTAACGAGTATGCCGGTTGGTTAGTACCGGCAAAGGATGGCGAAAGCATGAGGAGATTACGGCCTATGTTTGTGCCTACTGAGGGATGTGGAATTATATTTGCTGACGAGGTGGCTCAAGCTACTTTGATGCACCATAACCTTTTTGGTCAAGCTGTGGATGAACATCGTGTTGGAGATTTTATCATTCCGGATGGATGGGTAATTGTTTCAGCCGGTAATCCTTTATCTGCAAGAGCCGGATCTAATAAGTTGCCATCACAACTTGCTGACAGATTTTGTTTTCTTAATCTTGAGGTTAATACTGACGATGTATTAAGTTACTATGCATCCAACAATGTTGATCACAGAATTACATCATGGATTAAGTTTGATGATCAGCATCTGCATAACTTTGATGTGTCAGCAACCGGTAATGCTACACCAAGATCTTGCCAACGTGCCGGTGTATTCTTAAACATGGGATTAGATCACAGCACATTAAGAGGCATGTTGAATGGTCAGATTGGCGAGACAGCATCAGCTAGTTTAATGGCTCACATAAAGCTGTATGAAAAGCTACCGGATTTTGACAGCATTGTTAAAGATCCTAGCACTACACAAATACCGGAAGATCGTGGTGTTTTGTTTGCTTTGTGTGGATCACTAGCTAGTAAGATGAACATGACAAACTGTTCAAGTATCCTAACTTATATCCAAAGGATACCGGAGCAAGAGTTCATGGCATTTATGCTGAAAGATGCAGTACTAAGAAACAAGACCTTGGTTACTCATCAAGCTATGAAACAAGTATTGGGATCTCAAGGTAACTTGAAAGACCTATTACTTTAAAACTTTATATCTGTGGTACTGCGTACCTGTAGTGCCACAGACAAAAACTTTACGTAAACTTTTATTGGAGATTTTAATGCAGAATTTAAAACTAGAAGATAAGTTCTCAAAGATTAGGATACAGCTACTATGGGATCGTGACGATAAAGGTCATGCATTTTATGGTGCTGTCTTAGTTAAGATGAAGATTATCGAAAAGAATAGCATCCCAACATTTGCAACTGATGGGCGAGACATATTCTATAACAAAGAATTTGCTGAGAGTTTAGATTTCGAGCCACTCAAAGGTGTAGTTGTTCACGAGGTTGGTCATAGATTTCTTATGCACCATGTAAGACAGCAAGAACGTGATGCTGAGATTTGGAACATAGCTTGTGATTTATCAATGAACCAAGTTCTTCAAAGATCCGGTTTTGTATTACCAAAAGGTGCTTTGTTTGATCCACAATTTGATGGATGGATGGCTGAAAAGATTTATAATTTTATCTATCCACAGATCAAAGCTAAACAGCAACAGCAACAGCAACAAGGTCAAGATGGTCAAGGCGATCAAGGGGATCAATCAGATGATGGCGATCCAACTTGGTTACAGCCACAATCATGGGGCAACATTGAAGACAATGTTACTGAGGGCATGTCTCAAGCTGAGATCAGCGAAGAAGAGGCTGATGTTAAAGAGGAGATATTCCAAGCTGTCAGACAAGCTAAAGAACGTGGAACATTACCGGCAGAGGTCAAGCAAATGGTCAAGGTCATGAAACGTGCTGAGATCAATTGGGAAGACGTTGTTGAAAGACATCTTGAGGGCGATGTTCCTCATAATTTTAGCTATCGTAGGATACATAAAAAGTTCTACTACACTCACGAAATGATCGCTCCAACACTTGAGCATATTGGTATTGGTCATGTCGTTGTGGCTGTGGATAGTTCCGGCTCTGTATCTAATAAAGAGTTGCAGTATTTTCTTGGTGGCCTCAATGCTATGTCATTAGAACTTAAACCTAAATCTGTAACTGTAATTACATGCGACAGCAAAATACAAAATGTTATCAAGTATGACCAAGGCGATGAAATTAAAATGATATCTGCTGATGGTCGTGGTGGTACATGTGTTATGCCGGTGTTTGACTACATCAAAGAAAACGATCTTGAGGTAGACAGCTTTATCTATTTTACTGACATGGGCATATATGATTTTCCTAAAGAGGAACAACCATATCCGGTTCTGTGGGTAAGCACAGACCTACGTGCTGATAATGCACCTATTGGTCAAACAACCTATCTGAAAGTGGCTTAATGCTACTTTTAGATAAAAACAAGGCTCTAGGAACGTCACACAGAGGCGAAACGATATGTCTGTGTGTGATTGTACCTAGGGATTTTAACTATGCTGATATAGGAATGTGTGTTCCTACTGATGATTGCGAAAGCATGAAATCAGCTAACTACTATCATTATATGGAGTATTTTATGATACATAATTTTGGAAAAAAACAAGATCCTAAATCTCAAGAGTTTAAGGATCAAATAGTCTTAATGCATTATCTCAACTTTCTAAACGAGGGATATAAATCATTTGGACTAAATGAAAGACAAAAAGCTAGTCTAGTAAAAGCCGGATCTAATTATTCATATCATGCAGACGATTTATCTGCTGAAGAAAAAGATTTTGTTTTTATGTTTACCAAGCATAAAGATCATTTTGGTAATCATGGTTTAGACAGCATTTATAATTGTAATGCTTGGATTAAACAATACAGAAAAAGTCGTAAACTTAAATCTGCGATTTACAGCAATAAGATTGATGGCAAAAAAGTGTTTCGTAAAGAACGTAATTACGAGCATGGTTTCTTTAATGGTCAAGCTGTTAACAGCAAGTATGCTGTACTCACTAATGCCTTTGCTAAAAAATGGTGGGATGACAATATGGCTAGAACCAATGTCAAGATTAATGCTGATGCATTAAGAGCAGAAACAGTTATTAAACCATCTACTGTTGGAAGAGCAGATAATTGGCAGTACTACGAAAATTTCAATGAGGTCTCTTTGTCTCCATCATGGTTTAAGAATGTCTACATGAAAGGTTTGGCAACCACAGTATATAAAAGCAAAACAGCATTTGTTGCTAGTGCCAAGCCTCTCGAGGTTTCTGACAGAATTACAGCTAATGGTCTTGAGGCTTATACTGTTGATATTATTACAAGCCATGATGGTATTATTAATATGGAAAAAGATCTGTATTATTTAGTTTACCAAACAAAGGCTTGGTCAATTGAAGATACTCAACAAGGAATGGGCAACATACCTTTTAGGGGCAACGACAGAGAAACTGCTCAAACCTACAATAATCGTAGGTATAACATAGCTGAGACCATAAACTGTGCATCCTCAAACTTTAGAAGAGCAGAGAATGTCATGAGTGGTAGGGTTCAGAGAAACATACTCAATGCTATGGGAGTTTAGCTGTGGATGCCTACAAAGAAAAATATGGATTATGTGTCAGCGATCAAGACACAGAAACATTGAACTATCAACATAGACATGTTGGTAGTTTTATCATCGATGGATCTAGGAATATTTCATTATCTAATTATGAGGTATTCCTAACCATTGGAATTGAACTTAGAAAAAGGGAAAAAAATAATGCTTAATAAAGAATTTATTAAAAATAAAAAGCTATCAAAAATATCAAAGTTACAAGGTAAATTAACAGCATTAATACATACTGAAGTATACATAAAAGATCAGATTAACAATGTATATTTTGAATTAGAAAAGTATGGTGCTGAATTAAATCCGGAAAACTTTAGAGATAATTTTATTACAAATAAAATTACAACTTGGCTCAAAGGAGAGGTATCTGATGTTAAATCATCTCATCACGATGATGAGGTGGACAGCAGAGAACTTGGTATTCTTGATGGCAGATTAGAATGTGCCACCAATCTTTTAGAGCAGATAGAAGAATGGGAGAAAGATAATGGATAAATTAGATAGAATATTATTATTTCTCTTAGGCATTTGTGTTATGCTTATGTCATTAGTTACTTTGTCTGATCCTAATGGATATTATATGCAGAGTGTAGAGGGTATACTGTTTACGTTATTTATAGGATCAATTGGTTTAACAATGATACTAGTAAGTTTTTACAGTATCTATTTTAAAGAATAGGGGGAGAGACCACTCCATAATGTGGGCAAAAGTGGATGCCTTTGGTTTATGCATTAACCATACGTCAATGCTGTACATCCCTAGATACGTGTTCCCTCAAATATTTTATTGCACTTGTATTGTGGGCAAAACTGAGGTCTCTTTAAAAATGGTTCAGTTAATGTACGGAAAGCCACAAAAAAAGGCTCTCAGAGCCTCATACAGAGGGGTTGGCAGACCTCTCTGTATCAAACCTACCAAATTAACCTAGATGCTCTGCACGAAGAGTATTCGCTTATTAAGGGGAAAATCACATGACAACAACATATAGCAAACTAAAAGGTAGATCTAAAGGCTACCGGTATCGTAATTCAATAGTAGATTTACAACGTGATCTTTGGAAAAAAAATGCCAAAAAAACACCAAAGGAATTAGGAGAAGATGAAAGATTTGAAGATGATCCTAGAGCCATTCGTGAAAAAGATTATGGAAGAGTAAATCGTATATCAACATCTACCATCCAACATATGCGAGGTGGTAGTCCATTTGAAGATTAATAGGAGATTTTATAATGCTTACTGCATCATTAGTTTGTCTTGCACTAAATGTCTATCATGAGGCTAAAAACCAAAGTTTTTTAGGGCAAGTGGCTGTCGCACAAGTTGTAATGAACAGAGTTAAGGATAAAAGATATCCCAATACAGTTTGTGAGGTAGTCAAACAAGGCCAAACATACAAATGGAAACCATCGTTTCCTATAAAAAATAGGTGTCAATTTAGTTGGTACTGCGATGGTAAAAGCGATAAACCTATAGAAAGCAAAGCATGGGAAGATGCCATGCATGTTGCCAATGGTGTTTATAATCAACATTTAAGCGAACTTGTTGAGGGGGCAACACATTACCATGCTGACTACGTTAATCCTAGTTGGGCAGAAACCAAAACATTTATTACAAGAATAGATGATCACATATTTTATAGGTGGGAAACTGAGCCTAACAACAATTATTTATATGATTAATTTACTCTTGTACTGCCCCCTACAATCATAGACTAAAACTTTACGTAAAGTTTTCACAAAGAAAAAGAGCCAATCGAGGAGATGATTGGCTCTTTGTGTGTAGCATAATAGTATATGAGAAATAATACTCACACTTAATTAATAAGTGCCACTAGAGCATTAGTCAACTATTTCCCCAAAATTTATAAAACTTTTCTACGTGATTGCATATAAAATCAAAGTTCCCATCCACAGCAATCCATTCATTTTCCCATTTCGTGATTTCTTCATCGTGTATAATTTTTTTAAAAATTTTATATGCTGTTTTGTTCCCAGTATCTTTTATGTAATTGAAACAATCCATAACTTTTCTTTTGAGCATCATATGTTTCTCGCTCAATCCCTCGTGTGTAGCCTCGATCCTAGGATTATAATTTGATGCTCTAACTCCAAAAAAACCGGACTTGCAATAATCTAAATACAACCTATCCATTATTCTATAATTTTCTAATGATATACTATCATGCATGAGTAGCCGGTCTAAACATGTCTGATCTAATATCTTTATTCTAGCCTTATTGGTATTGCCTACAAACTCTGCTTTTGCAGTATGTTGCCCATCATATACTCTAAACTCATCGTAATTTTTTTTACTTTTTTTAGAAACTGATGTCTTTGTACTCTTTTGGCTCATAATAGTTGTCGTATTGTTTATCGCTTTTTTTTGGCTTTAGCATTTCAGCAACATCAGATATTTTTTTATACTTAGATGTTAGGCTGTCATATTCTAACTCACATTCCCCAATAGCACCAACCCAAGAAAATCTACATTTCCAAACAAGTATCTCAGTAACATTACTTTGAGATGGATTAGGTCTATGCACAGTTAATCCTACGTCTGATTTACTAAAAAAACTAGCAGAACCGGCAATGTCGTATCCTTTTGGTGGTGGCACAGTTCCATCTTCTTTTCTAACCATCTTTGTTGGATGAGCAACAAACCATATGTGGATGCCATGTGCTTGTGCAAATACCCTAAGTTTCGTAAGCATATCAGATATCCAATCAGTTTCAGATGTTGTTATATCTTTTGCTATATAGTTGTAGGGATCTATAACACAGCCTCTGATACCAAATCTTAATACAGCAGTTTTAAGTCTTTCTAATATGCTGTCTAACGTGGATAGCGATCCGTCTGCTTGATAAAGAAAACAAAAATTATCAGATATGAATTTTTTACCATTCTCTAATTCGTGTGTAGTCATCCTAGGTGTGACACCACTAAAGAAAGGTTTGCCAATATACTTACTGATCAACTTGGCAATGTGTATTCTTGGTTCGTTTTCAAAAGAACAAATACCAAATTTCCATCCTTTTTGTTTAGCTATGTTTACCATTATCTGATCAACAAACTCTGATTTTCCGGATGATGGATGACCGGTAACAACTGTTAATTGACCCTCAACAATTGTGTACAGCTTATCAACATCTTGATATCCGGTGCTTGTTCCACTACCAACACCATTCACAAAAATCTCATCAACTTGTTCGTAAAAATGTTCTGCATCGTATAAACCTGAAACCGGATATGGGATAGAACTTTTTACAATATCTTGTAATTTATCCCTACCATGTTTGGTTAATATTTCATTAGCATCTTTGCAATCTTTTGGATAAACAATTTTGAAACATTTATCTTTACCAACTCTTCTAGCAATTTCTTCTTCCATAGCTTGTCCAGCTTGGTCGTTGTCCATAGCTATTATTATCTTTTTGCATTTGTCTAGTGTTTCCTTTGAGTTCCAAATAAATTTAAATTTATTATCTTCACGAGGATCTATTTTGCCATCAACAACTTTCATAACAGCACCATGAGGTATTGAAATGCTGTTTGTGTAGCCTACTTCCATAAATGATAGGCAATCCATTTCCCCCTCACAAATAATTATATCATCGTCTTTGTTTATGTTATCTACATTATAAAATCTATCTGCCTTACCAAAACTAGAAAACCCTTTGTCCGGAAAAGATCTAACTTTTGCAAACTGATACAATCCTTTTTCGTTTTGATACGGAAAAACTATACAATCTGTCTCTTTTTTTATTGATCCAATGTATTGTTTTGTAACTTTTAAACCGGCTTTTTCTGCTGTTTCTTTAGATATTCCTCTGCTGTTTAAGTATTCTAAGCAATCATTACTTTCTCCAATGCCAAACCATTTGTCAGCTACATTTTTATTGATGCTTACAACCTTTTCTTCTTCCACAGATTTTCTCCTCGTCATATTGTCATCGTTGAATTTTATGCCACCATCTTCTCCACAATGCCAACAGTAATACATAATCACATCATCGTGTACTTTTAACGATAATGTTTTTTGCTCTCTTTTTTTTCTTGTATGGGAACAGAATGGGCATATTGCCTTGTGTTGCCCATCTCCTAATTTGTAGGCAACACTTCTTAGTGAGTGTTTTATCTCCATATTAATCTCCTTGCTACACAATTCATAATTATTTTAAAACAAAGAAATCGTCAACAAAAAAATTTTAGTTTAATATTTATAAATATATTACAGAAGTTTATATATATATAATTTATATATTATATATTTATAAATATTACATACTGCATGTTTTGTTTTGAATTACCTTTCTAAGTTTCTCCCCTAAATATCTAGCCACTACCGGCTTACTAGTTAATATTTCTTTTATTAATTTTTCCATTCTATAAGAATTTAAAGAACTTAGATCACAGACCATGATAAAATCCTCTGATACAATCCATTGACCTACAGCAAGTTTTTGTCTTTTGTTTCCAAGATATGAATCAGAAATCGCTTGGCAAATCACATGTTTCCAAAGGCGAGATTCTGATGTGAGTTCGTGGTGTGGTTCTGTCCAATCCCCAATATATATGTTTTTGCTTGACTTGTCTGTCATTAACATAAATTTTCCCTTGCATACAATCTAGTACAACACTCTCGTCTAAGTCCGGTCTTCTTGATGCGTAGTATATAATTAACTCTACTTTTACACTTGTTTCAATAAGATTTTCAAGTTTAGGACATTGCTCTGCAAATTTCTTTTCATAATCCCTAGCTTTTTGAGATTTTATAAGTGCCATTCTTTTGCCAAAATGCACTATTTTCCTTGAATTAGCCTTTGATGCCGGTTCTCCATAAACTATGAAATTAAAATTTTTGTTTATATTTATTGACATTATTTTACCTGTATATATATTTATAGTAGCATAATAGGAGATTAATATGAAAATTACCAATAAGTTTGGTATGCCACAACCTTTTGTAGACTTTGCCATAAACGACAAATACAGTAAAGGTAAAGCTGACATATCAGTAACGTCATTAATCGATAGTCCAAGAGTAAGAATAATGAAAGATGTCTACAAAGAAGACATCGAGGTTGATGCTGTTGATATGGTTTGGGCATTATTTGGAACTGCTGTACACTCTGTTTTGGAACAATCAAACCCATCAAAAAACATAATTACAGAGGAGAGATTATACTCTAAATTAAATGGTTGGATTATATCCGGTGCTTTGGATAGACAAGAAATAGTTGATGGAGTTTCAACAATAATTGACTACAAAGTTACATCTGTTTGGTCAGTTATTTATGGCAAGATAGAATGGGAAAGACAGCTTAATTGTTATGCTTGGCTGTGCAAGGACAAACATAAATTCACTCAACACAAAGTAGGTGCTTTAAAAATATGTGCGATCCTCAGAGATTGGAACAGAAGAGATGCTGAGAAAAAAGAGAATTACCCTAAAGCACCAATAGTATTTGTAGATATACCTATGTGGGATGATGAGGTAGCACACAAATACGTATCAGACAGATTATCATTACATCAAGAGGCTCAAGTTAATTATGATTTAAGCGAAGAACTTCCATTATGTTCTGACGAAGAAACATGGAAGAAAAACGATACTTGGGCAGTAAAGAAAAAAGGTCAGAAAAGAGCCTTGAGGGTTTTAGATAGTGAGGAAGAGGCTATCAAATACATGGGTTGGCACAATGAAACTGACAAAGCATACATCAAAAAAACAGAATTAGAATTAGAATTTCGTGGTGGCGAGTACACACGATGTGGCAACTATTGTTCAGTTGCTGATTTTTGTAACCAATATAAAGAGAGGTAAAAATGAAAGAGCAAAAAACAAAAAAAGTAGTTAGAAAAGTTAAGAAAAGTGGTGTTGTTAAGTTAAAGCCAAAGATATCCGGAACAAGAGAAAAGGATACGTCTTTAATAGCTGATCACATAGCAGAGGCTACTAACAAAGGAAAACCAATCAAGCAGTTTTTTTTAATTAGATGGTTTAACTATGTTGGTAAAAAGTATAACGAATTTGTTGATAGAATGTTTGGAATGTAACATGAGCGATAGAATTGATTTATGTTACTTGCCAACAAATGGATTGTGCAAAATAAACGAGGTTCTTGATGAGAGTTTCTTTCCAAAGAACAAAGGTAATATCATTACACAAGAGTTGATAACCTATGAGAAAGTAGATGCCGGAATAAAGAAAACTACATTCCAAAGAAATTTTCTAAAAACCTCTCATTATGACAGCACAAGAACGGAAATATTTTCTACAGAGGAGAAAGGTTTAGTAGATGAAAAATGATATACCGGAAAAGGTAGCAGATACCTTAAAAGAAATAGGCATGACACCACAACAAGCCGGTTGGAATTGTCATGGTACTTACGTGTTACTGCATAAAGCATTAGAGAAAGTTGCTGTACACAGAAAAATAATTTTTAAAGAGCCAACAATTTTAGAATGTAGTTCTGAGAAAAAAGTCGTCAGTTTGCTTGTCACCGGAACTATGGGAGACAAATCAGAATGGTCTATTGGGGAGGCATCTCCATCTAATAATAAAAACAGCTATCCATATGCTATGGCTGAAAAGAGAGCCAAGGACAGAGTAATACTAAAACTAGTTGGTCTTCATGGGGATGTATATGCAGAGGATGAGGCAGATGCTTTTAAAGAAGAAAGACCGGCTGAAATCAAAGGTGGAACTTTGGACAATGGATCTGAAGAAGAAGAAAAAACCATAGATGTTACAGATATTAAAACTGATAAAGTTCAAAGTATTTCTACAAAAAAAGGTGCTGAAGATGTTAAAGAAATATTTTTAACATTTATGCCGGATACTAACATAGATGAACTTAGAAGATTTAAGAACTCTAATGCAGAGGCTTTAAAAGCACTAAAAGAATTTGACCCTAATGTTTTTGGAGAGGTCTCCAAGGCTTTTATAGAAAGGGCAGATAAACTCAAATCACAACAAAAGGAGAGTTGAATGAGTGAAGAGAAAAAAGACTATCCACCTAGTGGAACATTGTTTATATCAACAAATAAAAGATCTGAAAGATCTCCGGATTACACCGGACAATTTGAATTGCCTTATGAGGTAATAGAGGACTTAGTTAAGCAAATGAAAAATGGTGTTAAAAAACCATTATTTAATATTGCCGGTTGGAAAAAATATAGTCCTAAAAGTGGTAAAAACTTTTTATCCATACGAGGTAGTATATATGATCCACCTAATAAAGATGAAGAGAAAAAAGAAGAAAAGCTAAAAGAAGACTTTTCTGCACTAGAAGATATAACATTTTAAGGGAGATTATAATGGATGATATTTCTACAAAAACAGATGTGCCTAACGTGAGTTTCGAGGCTGTTAAAACATCTATGATGCAAGACAAAAACGGAACTAACATAAGGCTTACCATACATCCAAACGATGTTCCGGCTGAGTTACACAAAGATTGGGTTGGCTCTAGGTATATGGTTGTTATGGTTAAGTTAAATGAAGATGGTACTCCGGATAAGGGGGATGAAAATGCCACGATTGAGACTTAGTGACGATGCATTGGATGGTGCAGAATACTTAACAACTGATGGTTTGGCTAAATTGTTTATGGTAACTAGACAATCTATAAGCAAACTTACAAATGATACGGAACGTAATTTTCCAAAGCCATTTCCTCTTTGGAAGACAGACAAGCGAGAAAAGCATGTTTGGAGTAAAAAAGAGGTCGTAGAGTGGCTTGAGAAACAAAGAAGTGAAAAAGTTACGTAAAGTTATGCCTAGGAAAAAATACGAATCGGAAGATAACCTAGACAAAGAAAAAAATGTTTTAAGACACATGTCAGTAAAATGGGATGTGTCTTATTCTAAGTTACCAATATCCTATAAATTAGATTATGCCATGTACAGAGATGAAAAGCTGTTGGGTTTTGCTGAAGTGAAATGCAGACAGAAATCAATACATGATTTCTCAACTTACATAATATCTTTGTCTAAGGTAATCAAAGCCAGACGTCTGGCATCTGTTACCGGAACAAAATCTGTTTTAATTGTGAGTTGGTATGATGCTACCGGTTGGATAAATTTCTTTTCGGACTTTGATGTTAAGCAAGGTGGTAGATCAGATAGAGATGATTGGCAAGATCAAGAGCCGGTTTGCCACTTTGATATTAAAGATTTTAAAATAATTTCGCACTCTGATTTATCGGCAGCCGAAACATAGGAGATAGTAAAATGAAACTAGCAGACGGATATGAAGATGCTTTTGTTGGCACTACCATAAGTGCCTTCAGTAGAAAGCAAGTGGCATTATATGATTATGATAAATGCATAACAATATTAATGTATGACAATAAATGGACTGAAGAAGAAGCTATAGAGTGGTTTAACTACAACACCATA
>Ga0098042_1000325_pt1 | contig 18793 bp, 16 predicted proteins | sample 9_EtaG_FD_75066 | JGI IMG/M metagenome (GOLD analysis project Ga0098042, IMG submission 75066) | Marine viral communities from the Subarctic Pacific Ocean - 9_ETSP_OMZ_AT15188 metaG | ecosystem: Environmental > Aquatic > Marine > Oceanic | place: Pacific Ocean | collected 2015-01-10
ATGGAGGTTGCAGATACAGATGGTGTTATTGAAGTTGATACTTCTGGAACCGATGATGTTATAACAAAAATTAAACTAAAACCAAGTGTTAAAAAAGTAGGTTTAAATTATTTTAACTGTTACAGCTTTGGTAACGGTGTTGAGTCTAATAGAATAAGAGATGATTTTAACCAACCGTTTATTAGTAATGGAGTTAAAGTTTCTACAACTTTAGAAGAAGGATATGAAGTAGATAATAGAACAAATGGTTTAATATATTCTGGTTTGTATAATAAAAATGCAAAAGTAAATAATTTAAATCAATTTATAGCTGCAGAAAAAATAACAAAAGATTTATTACCAACATACGGTAGTATACAAAAGTTATTCGCTAGAAACAGTGATTTAGTTGCTTTGTGTGAAGATAAAGTTGTTCAAATATTAGCAGATAAAGATGCTTTATTTAATGCTGACGGTAACGCACAATTAGTTTCTACAAATAGAGTTTTAGGTCAGTCTAGGCCTTTTGTTGGTGATTATGGCATATCTAAAAACCCAGAGTCTTTTGCTAATGAAGGTTATAGAGCTTACTTTACAGATAAACAAAGAGGCGCTGTACTTAGATTATCAATGGACGGTTTAACGCCTATATCTGAAGCCGGCATGAAAGATTATTTTGGTGATAAATTAAAAGGTAGTTATAATAAAATTTTAGGTAATTATGATAAAGACAAAGACCATTACAATGTAACCTTTGAATATAATAATCAAAATTATAATAAAGATAAAGATTTTTACGACTTAACAAATTCTATAACTGTAAGTTACAAAGAAAGTATAAAAGGTTGGTCAAGTTTTAAATCTTTTATACCTGAAGCTGGTTTAAGTTTAGCAAGTGATTATTATACTGTAAAAAATGGCGCGTTATATAAACATGACAACGAAACTAGAAATACTTTTTATAATCTTAATTTGCAAAATTCTTTTATAAACGTATTAATAAACGACTCGCCTTTAATAATAAAAGACTTTAAAACTTTAAATTACGATGGTGATGATGGTTGGTTTTGCGGTGAAATTACAACAGACGTAGGTATTAAAGCTCAAGCAAATAATTTTGTTAATAAAGAAAATAAATATTTTTCTACAATAAAAGGTTTAAAACAAGAAAATATAAACACTAGCGAACTAAACTTTCAAGGTATTGGTTTTAGTACACAAATAAGAAAAATACAATGAATTATATAAGAAGTTTTCAAATAAACAAAACAACAATAAACTCTGCTGCTAACACTGTTAGCTTTAATGTGCAGGGAGATCCAGATGCTATTTTTAGTTTACAAATAAAAGATAATTCAACACCAAACAAGTTTTTTAATTTTAAAACAAAAGCTTTTACTAATACTTTTACTTCTGAAAATACATTTTCAAATATAAAATTAAACTCAAGAAGCTATACAAATTTTATTACAATACCAGCGGTAACAAATGCTACTGATTACAAATTTTTCTTGTTTGCAGATCCTCACTTTAACACTGAAGTGTTAAATAGTGAAAACAAATATTTATTAACTCAAGAATTATCTCAATCAGGTGGTGTTACAGTTAGACTTTCAACTGCTTCTGATCAAGGTGATACTAACTTTGAAGTGCTAGGCTTATTTACATCAGACGCAGGGTTTGACGATCCAGTTTTTACAGGCTCTAGTTTAACAAATGCTAATACTACAAAAAATATAGCTTTTAGTTTTGCTGATGGAGCAGATGGTTCTGCTGAAGGATATAAAACTACTTTTAATACTATTACAAAATTAAATGAAATAGCACAAAGCTTACAACCTATAGAGTCAGACTTTTTTGTTAAGTTTACAAAAACAGCAAGTGGTGGTGGTAGTAATTCTTTAGAACTAACTTTAACTAATATAGATAATTTAGTTGTTGGTATGTCTGTAGTGCAAATAGCTAGCACGCCTATTAGAATTAGTGGTAGCTTAGGTAATTTTGTTTTTCCAACAATTACAGCTATTAACACAGCAACAAAAAAAATTACACTGTCTCGCGAGCAATCATGGAGCGATACTAACAGTATAATATTTAGAGCTTATGGAAACGATTTAATTAGAGAAAGTGTTGGTTTAACTTTTACACAACAATTAAAAGTGGTACCTGTAGATAATTCCGGTGGTGAAGGTAAGCTAAGTACTTTGCTTGTTACAGCTGCTACGAACACTTCTGTTACTGTCGCTACTATTTTAGGAATTTCTGCTGGATCGCGTATATTTGGTCCAGGTATTGACACTACAGCTGTAACCGGTGGGTTTAATAACGATGTAACTGCGGTTGACTTTTCAAACAAGGTGTTAACTATGCGTGGTAATCAAAACAATATATCTGATAACACTAATGTTACTGTTGGTGGTGCGTCTAACTTTATGAGTGTTAAAGGAGAATTTACAATAACTAGATTTCCGTCTATAGATACAGATATTTTCTTTGACGTAGACAGGGCGGTAATTTTATCAACAGCAACATAAAATGGCAAAATACAGAATAAAATTTAACGAGATAAACAGTTCAGCGCAAATAGGTGATTTGCTTTATTACATGCATATAGATAACAATACTGAGCCACAGCTTATAGGTAGAATAATAGATATTGAAAAAGGTGGTGTAGGTTTTGATCTTAGAGTAGAAACAGAAGACAATGTAAATACGGGCACAATAGCTGCGCCTGTTTATACAGATATTGAACAAGATTTTTTTGATACATCTGCAGATATAACTACAGCTGAAGACTTTGAAAATCCTTTAGCAGATCCAGGTACGCCGCCAGCATCTACTTATGATTTACAAACACCTAATCTTGACTTTCCACTAGATAAAGTATTTTTTATGTTTATGAAAAATGAAATAGCAAATATATCTAGTGTAAAAGGTTATTTTGCTAAAGCAAAGATGGAAACAAGTAACACAAATAAAACAAAATTATTTGCTGTTGGCTCTGAAATAATAGCTAGTAGTAAATAACTGATTATAAGTGTAATTATAAAAATATAAAAATAAAATATGTTTAAACTAAAAAAAATAATATTATGAGTTGGTTAGCAATTGCAGCTATAGGTTCATTTTTGTCATATAGACAAGCTAAAAAAGACGCATCTAGAGGTAGACGTATGACTCAAGAGCAGTTTGAGGCTAATATGAAGTTTAGAGACGAGCAACAAAGATTATTAGACATAGAAAAAGACAGATATAGAGAACAAGTTTTTGTAAATCCTTACGAAGGCTTAGAAAATCCTTTTGATGACTTAACGGTTAATCAGCAAGAAGCTGATTTTGCAGCTAGAAGAGCAGAACAAACTAGAGCTAATATACTAGACAGTTTAAGACAAGCTGCTGGTGCTAGTGGAATATCAGGTTTAGCGCAAACACTAGCTAATCAAGGCGCTTTACAAACACAACGTATATCTGCACAAATTGGTAAACAAGAAACAGCTAATAGACTTGCCGCTGCTAAAGGTCAACTATCAGTTGAACTTGCTGAAAGAAAAGGTGAAGCAATGCTTCAAAACATGGAAGCTAGTAGACAAGCTACAATACTAGGTATGCAACAAAGTATTTTAGGCGCGGCACAAGCAGGTTTAGCTCAAGCAGATGCTAATCGTTTATCAGCTCAATTATATGGTAGTCAAATGGTACAAAACGCTTTGCAAAGTGGTATGAAAAATACTATGTATGGAGCTGAAATAGATAAAATGTAATTATGAAAGCAGACAAAACACTAGTCGCAGGAGCGGCAGCAACAGTACAAAAAACATTAGACATGGCGCCTGTATTTAAAGGTATGGCTCAACTGCAAGCACAGCAACAAGAGTTTATGTCAAGTATTTTTGAAGATCAGTTGAAAAGAAAAAGAGCTATAGCTAAAGAGTTAGGCGAAGCTCAAGTAGATGCTTTGATGCGTGGTGGTAAACAAGCAACTAAAATTCACACTGATGTTGTGATGAAAGAGAACGATCTTAGTAACTTGGCTTATATAAAAGACGATAATGTAAATTGGGCTAATGTAATGCCTGGTTTTCTTGAAAGAGCCACTAACTCTGAAGAAATAAACTATGAAGCTACTTATGATGGTGCTCTTGTAAGAAACAACTCTGTTGTAAAAGACCGTGCTATTGAATATAACCCTAACTATGAAAATAACGATCCTTTTTGGAAATACCACACAGGTGAAGTAGGTGAATTTTTTGAAGTTAGACCTAAAGATTTAGAAAATAATTTTGGTGTTGTTTTTAAAGATAAAACTACTAAAAGATTAGCTTTAGCTGGTGTAAACGATGTTTTAGAAAAAAGAGAATATAGCACTAATTTTTTAAGAGAAAAATTGTTGCAAACGATAGAAGGAGATAAAACAAACCCTTCAAGAAATAAAATAGCAACTTTAATGACTGAAGAAATAATAGAAGGTTTACCTACTATAAGATCTTTACTGCAAACAGAAGAAGGTTTTAATAGAATTTTACCTGAAGCTGAATTAAAAAAAATAGGTTTGACAAAACCTCAAGACAAAGCTGACTTCATTAACTCTTTAACTCAACCTGCACATCCTAATTTTAATGCTGAAGTTAGTGAGAAAATAGTATTATCTTTTTTTGATACAGAAGTAAAAAAAATACACGGCGCACAAAATAGATTTAATATTAAAGGTAGTATGATGGATAATTTAACTACTAGTGGTAGAGTTCAAGTAAGTCAAAATGGATATGAATTACCAGCAAAAATGAACCAAGTGTTTAGCGCTATGGAAACTGGCGCTGATTTTGATTATCTTGGCTATAACTTTAGTCTTGATAATAAAAACGGTTGGTATGATAAAACAGAAAACAAAAAGAAAAACGATCCTTTTACATACTACAATTTTGACAAGTTAAAAGAACTAGTTGACCCACAAGGTTATTTAGAACTATACGATGAGTTTAAAAATGTAAATCCAACTTATAAAATAGGTTCTGTAGAAACAAAAACTACTAGCTCAACAGAAAATAACAACGCTGAAGAATCTGGAGGTACAGGAAATTTTCTATTAAATTTGTTAAAAAACTTTAGCAGAATTCCTAAACAAAAAGACTAAATTAATAATATGTCAGATTTTAAACTATTAGATCGAACTGAACTAACAGGTTTGCTAGACAATGTAAACTTTGAAGACCCTAAAGTCATAGGATCTTTAGGTGAAGTTGCATTTAGTTTAGATCGAAGAGTTGAGATTGATGGTGTACAATACAACAATTTTAATGCTTTTAGAAATAGACCTGAAAATATTACTGAAACAGGTTCTGAGATGGGTGTTGTTGAGGCTTTTATAAACACAAAAAACGATGATTTAAAATCTTATTTTAATAGTCAAAATGTAGGTAGATACGATGACTACGTTAACTTTGCTGAAAACAAAGATTTTAACATGGAGCTTTTAAAAGATGAAAGCTTATTTCCAAATCAAGGTAAAAACGTTATAAACGTAGAAAAAAGAAGAGCGGCAGAATTATACATTAGAGGTTTAGACTTGTCTGATGAAGAGCAAGAAAACGCTCTTGTAAATATTCAAAGTGGTGCTTATGAGTTATTTGATGGTGATCAAGATTATATTAACGAGTTTAAAAAAGCCATACAAGAAGATAAAACAACTAGAACACTTTCAGAAGATCTAGATCAAAACTTTTTTCAAACTTATTTTAGCAGAAAAGGTTTTCAACTTCAACAACTTTCAAATGAGTTAAAAGAACAAGGACTTACTCAAACTACAAAAGTTATTAATAAATATGTTGTAGAATCTAAGAAAAAACTTGACAATGACGTTGACAGTTATAATTTATTAAATAGCAAATACCAAAAAGATAGAGATATTTTATTGCCAAAGATTACTGAATTAACAGAAAAAATAAACAAGTTGGCTTTTGTTACTGAGGGAGGTATAGTGCCTTATACTCAAGACGAAAACGAATTAAAAAAACTAAATGGTTTTTTAGAACAAAGATTTAAACTAGTTACAGACTTTCATAGCAAGCACGATGTTGAAGCTATAACTAAAGCTTATAATGACGTAAGTTCGCGAACAAAAAAATTTAACGAAAAAGTTGATTTAGTTGGAGATTATAGAATACAAGCCGCTGCTTTAGCTACAGAATATGGTTTTGCAGAAAATGTTTCTATGAACGCTTTAGATATTGGTATGAATGATCTTGCCGCTGTAATACCTGGTATAGCTTCTAATCTTGGTTACAAACCAGCAGACAAGTTATTTAACGATATAATAAGTATTGGCGAAAGTTTTAAAAAACATAAAGAATCTGTATATCCAATATCTCCAAAGTTTAGAGATTTAAATTTTTTTGGAAAAGCTAGTAATGTCGGTGAGTTTGCAACTCAATTAATTGCAGAAAATTCATTTAGTATAGCTACAGCTTTAACAGCTGCTGGTGGTTTTAGATTAGCTACTGGTTTCACAATAAGAGGATTAACTGTTAAGCCAATAATTAGTCAAGCAGCTGCTGATAGAGTTTCTTTAGGTATAGCTACATTATTTTTTGGAACTGAAACTGGTAGTCAACTTAGTAGTTTAGAGTTAATGGAAAGAGATGCTAAGATTAAACTACCTGCAATAGAAGCTGAAATTAAAAACACAAAAGATAAAAATAAACTTTTAGATTTATATAGTTTAAGAGACACATACAATAGACACTTAAGTTTATCAGGTTATCAAAAAGCATTTAATCCTCTTATGTACGGTAGTATTGCTGCTGTAGCAGAAAAACTTGGTACTTTAAGTATAATGAAAAGACTAGGGTCATTTACTGGTTTTCCAGAATTAACTTTTAAAAGTGCTATGCGTGGAGTTGGTATGTATGGTAAAAACATTGGTATAGAATATGTGGAAGAAGCCGTAACTGAAATAGGTCATAATATTTCGGATTATGTTGTATTAAAAGATACTGATATAAGTTTTATAAAAGGTATAGATGCTGATTTTAACATGAACGTGTTATTTTCAACTATGGTAATACAAGGGCCTTCAATGAGTCGTAACGTTTTAAACGCTTTTGGAAACGAGTTTAAAACTAGAGCTGAGTTTAATCAGCATGAAAAAATTAAACAAGAAGTTATTATTACTCTTGAAAAAATTAAAAAAGTTGAGTTTTTAGAGCAAAAATTAGTTCTTGAAAATAGACTACAAGATCTTTTAGAAAGATCACGAGTATTAGAAGCTAATGCTTTTTTAGACATGGCAGATCTTACTAGAGAAAATATAGATGAAATTTTTGAAAACAGTAGAATAATAAGAAAAAACAATGAAAGAGCAGGTCGATTAGGTGGTAGAACAGGTATAAATCAATTTCAAGATCCAGCTGTACAAGAAGAGCTTAAAGAAATAATAGACGAAAATACTAATTTAATGTCTAGAAACGAAGAGCTTAGAAACAAGCCTTTAGAAGAAAGACAAAGAAATTATAATAAAATAGTTGGAAAAGCAGAAAATGATACGCAAAACGCTTTTTTTGTAAATCAATACCATAGATTTAAAAACACAATAGTTGGTGCTGGAATTAAATCTGGTGAATACGTAACTTTTGACGACGCTTTAGTTAGATTAAACGAGCTTGTAAACAATGGTACTATAACTGTTGAAAAATATGATAAGTTAGTAGCAGGTCTTGAAACAAAAAAAGATGATAACGGTAATATTATTAGTATTGGTGCTAACGGAACTTTTATTCGTGAAAACAACGAGGTAATATTAATAGATGAAAATGTTTATAATAACATAGCAAACTCAAAATCAAGAGTTGATAAAAGCGCTATGGCATACTCGCCTATACACGAAGCTGGTCACATGTACGATAATGATGTAGGTATTTCAAAAGACGGTGAAGTTCAAGAAAAACACAAAAAAGCTGTAGAAGAAACAGTCAAGTTTCTTGAAGATTTAGATCAAGACTCTGAAGCTTATAAGTTTGCTAAAAAAAGAATTACTCAGTATACAAAAGACGGTAAATTTGATTTAAATGAATTAAAAGAAATAATTGGCGAAATGAAAAACGCTGGGCTTTTAAAAGAAAGTGATACTAATATATTGTTTTATTTTAGAGATTTATTTAATAAGATAAAACAATTATCACCTTTTGGCAAAAACACAGAGTATATTCAATTAAAAACAGCTGCAGATGTTTTAGCTTACGTTGATAGTTTTCAAAAGAAAATAGAAGCTCAAAAAGTTGTAATGCAAAGACCACCAGAAGAAGAAGTTAAAGTTACTGACGCTGTGTTTTCAAAAGGAGTTGTTGATCAAATAAATGATTTAGTGCCTAATGATATTAAAACAAGAGATCAGTTTGCAGAGTTTTTTAACGATCCAAGACGTAATAAAGAAATAGGTAAAGCTCTGCAGCCTGGAGGTATCATATACAATCAAGTAATGGCAAAGGCCGCGCCTGACGCTAGAGAAAAAGTTTTAGATCAAGTTAGAGATAGAGTTATGCTTTATAATCCAGCTGCAGAAAGAAAAACAGACAGTGATACACCTGTGACATTTGCTGAAAGAATATTTTCTGATATTAGATTTGGTAAAATGGAAGCTGCAAAAGAGTTAGCTACTAAACCAAAAACAACTACAATAGATCAACCAACAGAAACTGGTAGTAGAACATTTGATATAGCTGATGAAATACAAGAACAAGAAGAGCTTACTCCACAACAACTAGAGTCTGAAATTAAAAAAACACTTAAGTTAACTGATGAGGTAATTGAAAAAGTAAAACAAGCTGTTAGAAAAACATACGGTACAAAGTTGCCAGATATAAGGTCAAAACAATATAGAACACAGTTGAAAGACGCTCTTATTGTTGAGCTTAAAAAAGAAATACAAGATTTATTTGGTAGAGAGCAAGAGTATAATAAATTTTTACAAAGATATATACCTGCTTTACATAGAGTATTAAATGCTGATAGATGGGTGCAAATAGAAAGAAGAGTACCAAAAGATAAAAAAATATTTGTACAGTCTAGAAGAATAACGTCTGTAAAAGAAGTTAGAAAACTACAGCAAGAAGGTAAAATAAGAAAAGACGTTAAACCTGCTAGTGGACCAAACTTAAACACTAAGCTTAAAACACCTAGCAAAGAACAAATAATGGCATTTTTTAGAGGTAAATATAAAAATCCAGAAACACGTGAGGTTAAAACAATGCAAGATATTTTAGGTTACACTATTAAAGAATCTGCGTTTGGACCTAGAAAAGATGCTTTAGCAGAGGCTGTTGTTGAAAAAGTTGGATTTGATGCAGCTGTTAATATATTAAACGCAGAGTTAGATGTTGTTGAGCGTATGAGAGACGTTCAAGATATAACAAATGTAGAGCAAATAGAAAATGACGTTCAAGTAATAGCTGATATTCTTGATGTTAATCCTGATATAGCTTTAAGTTTAGGCGCTGAAATAACTGCGGGTGATGTTGTAAATCAGTTTGGCCAATTACTACTTATGGCTCAGAAAAACTTTGACAACTTTGCTAAAAATAGGCACACATTAAAATATAAAGGCAAGCCTTACTTAGAAGCTATAGTAGATCCTATTTACGAGCTAGGAAGAAAAAGTGGTTTTAAAACTGAAGCACAAATAAACAAAGCTTTAAAAAGTATATTTGGTTTAATACCAAAGAAAAAAGGCGAAAACACTCTTGGTGATATAGGTGAAAGAGCAGTTAGAGATTTGTTTGTAAAAGCAGGTTTATTAGCGCCTGGACATGAAATTGGTGAGTTCGACGTTTATATAAAGCCAATACCTGGTGTTTTTGAAGGAGGTATATTTCAAAACTCAGACATAGTATTTGAGTTAAAAAATGGGCAACAAATTTCTATGGAAATTAAGTTTGCTGTAGATGGCACTGTTAACGCAGGTAAAATAAGTATAAAATCTTATGATAGTAAAGGTAATTTTGAATTTAGTGATACTAATATAGAGCAGAGTATTCAAGATAAAGTAACAAAGCTTATAAAACCTGTACTAACAAAAACAGTTAAAAAACTTGAAAAACTTATTGTAGAAAAAGGTGGTTATCCTAAAGGAACTAAATTAGACGATATTGTTTTACCAGAAGTTTCTCCTTATAACGGTTATCGTTTTTATACAAAATTTCCTGGTAGAAAAAGAAACTTATGGAACGAAGATATTGCAAGTATAAAAGCAGAGTCTAATGTTAGTATAGAAGATGATGGTTCTGTCTCTATATACTTATATAATAAAAAAGGTAACTATTACTTAACATCTATACGTGAAGGCCAAGGCGCTGGTGTTTACTATTTAGGACAGGATATTTTACAAACAGAACAAAGTTTAGGTATTACCTCTATTAAAGGCGAGCATAATGTTAAAGCTAACTTTTTAGTTGGAAGTTCAAAAACTAATGCTACAGAAGCTGATGTTAAAGCTGGTCTTACGCCAAATGGTAGTATTTATAAAAATGGTAAAGACGGTGATAAAAACAAAATATTTAGAGGTTATAAATTTAGAATTAATGTAGAAGCTCAACTTAATACTAAAAAAATAGCTAAAACATCTGGATTTATTATAAGAGGTGACAAAGACGTGCAAAGGTTTAAAAAAGCAATTAATGATTCTGCTTTAGCTTCTTTTTCATTAGGACCTAAAACTTTTGGTAAAGCAGTAATACAGTCTAGAAGCGTTAAACGTGCAAGTTTTTCAAAAGGAATAACTATATTAGACTTTGACGACACGTTAGCTACTACTAAGTCTTTAGTTAAGTTTACAGATCCAAATGGTAACACAGGAACTTTAAATGCAGAGCAATATGCTAGCACGTATCAAGATTTATTAGAACAAGGCTACACGTTTGACTTTACAGACTTTAATAAAGTTGTTGGTGGTAAAATAGCACCGTTGTTTCAAAAAGCATTAAAGTTACAAAATAAGTTTGGTCCAAAGAATATGTTTGTATTAACAGCTAGACCAGCTATATCTGCTGGAGCTATATTTGACTTTTTAACAGCAAATGGTTTAAACATACCTATAGAAAACATAACAGGTCTAGGTAACAGCACTGCCGAAGCAAAGGCGTTGTGGGTGGCAGACAAAGCTGCTCAAGGATATAACGACTTTTATTTTGCTGATGATGCTTTGCAAAATGTACAAGCAGTTAAAAACATGCTAGATCAATTTGATGTTAAGTCAAAAGTGCAACAAGCTAAGGTTAGCTTTAGCGAAGGCGTAAGTCTTGAATTTAATAAAATACTAGAAGAAGTAACAGGTATAGGCGCGCAAAAAACATTTAGTGAAGTTAAAGCTAGAAAACGTGGTAAATATAAAGGTAGGTTTAGATTTTTTATACCACCTTCGCACGAAGATCTTGTAGGTTTACTATATAACTTTATGGGTAAAGGTAAAAGAGGTGATGCTCATAGAGAGTTTTTTGAAAAAACTTTAATTAGACCTTTAAATAGAGCTTTTAGAGAATATGACGTTGCTAGACAGTCTATTGCTAGTGATTTCAAATCGTTAAAGAAAAAATTTCCTAACGTAAAAGAAATGCTTACTAAACAAATACCTGACTCTGATTTTACTTACGAAGACGCAATAAGAGTTTATCTTTGGGATAAACACGGGCATGCGATACCAGGTATAAGCCAAAAAGATCAAGTTGATTTAGTTAAAGTAGTAAAAAATAACTCAGAGTTATTAACTTTTGCTTCAGGTTTAAATGTAATATCTAAAAGAGATGACTATGTAGCCCCTGTTGTTGGTTGGGAAGCTTTTAACATAAAAATGGATTTAATAGACGCTACTGATAGAGTTGGTAGAGAAGAGTTTTTTGAAGAGTTTTTTGAAAATGCAGATATGGTTTTTTCAAAAGAAAACTTAAATAAAATAGAAGCTTCTTATGGTAGCTCTGTTAGAAATGCTATTGAAGATATTTTGTATAGAATTAAAACTGGTAGAAACAGGCCTAAAGGTAAAAACGCAATAGTAAACGCTTTAACTAACTTTGTAAATGCTGCAGTAGGTACTGTTATGTTTTTTAACATAAGATCTCTTACTTTACAGCAAATGTCTATAGTTAATTTTATTAACTTTGCTGATAACAATATATTTCAAGCAGCTAAAGCATTTGCAAATCAATCACAATATTGGGACGACTGGTCTATGCTATTTAACTCTGCATTTATGAAACAAAGACGTGGTGGTATTAGAACAGATGTAAACGGTGCAGAGCTTGCTACAGAAATTAGTAAGTCTCAATATCCTATAAGATCATTAATAAGACAGTTATTACAGCTAGGTTTTAAACCTACGCAAATTGGTGATAACATTGCAATTGCAACAGGTGGTGCTTTATTTTATAGAAATAGACTTAACACATATTTAAAACAAGGGCTTGATCAAGTTGAAGCGGAAAGAAGAGCTTTTGCTGATTTTCAAGTTTTAGCAGAAGCTACACAACAGTCTGCAAGACCTGACATGGTATCGCAACAACAAGCTTCTGATGCAGGTAAGTGGATATTAGCTTTTCAAAACGTAACATCTCAATTTAATAGACTTGGTAAAAAAGCTTTTTTAGATATTAAAAATAGAAGAATAACGCCACCAAACACAACTTTATTACAAAGTGATATATCTAATAGTTCAAGAATATTATATTACTTTGCAGTACAAAATTTAATATTTTATGGTTTACAGTCTGCTTTATTCTTCATGATGTTTGATGACAACGAAGATGACGAAAAGTTTTTAAAGAAAAGAGAGCGTATGATAAGCGGTAGTATAGATTCTGTACTACGTGGGTCAGGTGTTATGGGTGCTGCTGTAGCTACATTGAAAAATATGGCTATTAAGTTTTTAGAACAAAGAGAAGCTTCTGGTTATAGTAAAGATGAAAGTGCTGTTATAATGGAATTAGCAAACTTTTCACCTCCAGTTGGTATTAAATTAAGAAAATTAGTTAACGCTGAAAAAACTTTAAATTACAACGAAAATATAATTAGCGAAATGGAATCGTTTGATAGCGATAATCCACAATGGTCAGCTGTAACAAATTATATTGAAGCCTTAACTAATGTTCCAGCGAATCGTTTGTATAATAAAACACAAAACTTAAGGCAAGTATTAGATAGTCAAAACGAAGCTTGGAAAAGAGCTTTAATGTTTTTAGGTTGGAGTCAGTACAACTTAGGCATACAAAACGAAGCAGTAGAAGAATATAGACAATTAATTAAAAATAGAAAAGCTTTATCAAAACCTAAAAAAGGAGGTTCAGGTAAAAAAGGAGTTAAATCAAAAAAGGGTATATAACATGAAAAAAATAATTATATTATTACTAATATTAACCTCTTGCGCAGCGCCAAAGAAATGTTGTAGTCAAGATTTAAAAAAGATATTTAAATTTTCTACGTTCTATGCAGCGGCTAATGGTGGTACGTCTATATCAGATGTAGATGTGTTTTCTGTTACAGACGGCTTGCAGACTTCTACGGTTAAAACACCATACGATTATAACTTAGTATTAGGTATACGTAAAATAGCTAGGTTTGGTTACGAAAATAGAGCACAAACGTTTTACGATGGTACTGAAAACTCATGGTCAGATGGTGCTAACATAGGTAAAGTATCTGGCTTAGAATTTTTATTTGAAGTTGATTATAGCAGACAACAGGGTAACGAGTATATCGATCAACATCATTTTGTTAGATTTGTAGATAACAAATACATACTAAAAGGTGAATATTTAGAAGATGGTTTTGCAGATGTTAAGTATGTTGAAACATCTGAAAGATATAGATATAAAATAAGTAATAAACTTTCTTTTAATATAGGTGCTGCTCAAAGATTATCTGAGCCGTACGGTTATGACCCACTTGAAGAGTGGAAGCTAGATAATGGTGGTATACACTACACGTATTTAGCTCTGCAAGAAGGTTACAACGTAGACGTATTTAATTCTGAGTACATAGATCCAAACGGTAATATAGTAGCTACATCAGCTGATGTTTGGGAACAAGTAGTGATACCTACGGTGTTAGCAAGTTATACTGAAAGAAAACGTAATGAGTTAGATCAAATAATACAACACTCGCTTGTGTTAGGGTTAGATTATTATCATTACACAAAATCATTTTGGACACACGCTTGGGCTAACGTTATGCCTTGGCACTACGATGATGATGGTGAGTTTTCGTATCACAAATATAATAACGGTCAGTGGCTAGATTATAGCGGTGGTTTAATATTTGGTTATAAGCTAAATAGATCATTAGGTTTGTTTGCAGAAGGTAAGTATAACAAATACTGGAATAGAGAGTGGTATGACTTTAAATTTGGAGTAAATTACGTAATCTTTTAAACTATAACTATACACTGGAAATGTCAAAAGAATTAAACGAAGATACTAGCTTTAAAATAAGCGTAAAAACATTAGCAGCAATTGGCTTTGCAATATCTACAATTATAGGTATGTGGTTTGCTTTACAAGCAGATATAGCAGAAGCTAAAGAGTTACCTAAACCAGACATTACGCGCATGGAATTTAACATGAAAGATGTGAACATAAGAAACACTATTATGGAAACTAGGGACGATGTTAAAAAACTAGAAGAGCGTATGATACGCATGGAAGATAAAATAGATCAATTAAGATGAAAAAATTAGACATGTCAAAGGTCATTTATGCTTTGATGATGATACTAGTATTTACTATATCACAAGCTTTTGGCCAAATAACAGTAACACACTTTAACGCTGAGTGGAACTCTACAAATAAAGTTGAGTGGTTTGGTAAATTAGATGACTGCGATCTTGCGGATGTTGATATTATTAAAGAGCCAAAGTTACAAGATAAACACAAAATAGTTATTGTACCTACTATAATTATATTTAAAGACGGAGAAGAAATAAAAAGATACCAAGCAGATCTTAGTTTTAAGCTGCTTGCTACAAGAAAAGAAATACAAAGTTTTATTAATGAACAAATAATGAGCGACTTTTAATTATGCCAGGATCACAAAGACAAAACAATATGTTTGAAGCTTCGCCTGTAAAACAATATGTACAGCGTGGTAATCCACTTCCTGTAACTAGTTGTGGTAGAAGAAGATTAAATCCAGGTCCTTTATTTAAGCGTAAGCCAGACGTTCGTAGAACTATAGGTCCTGGTAAAAACTTTAATAAAGCTAAATCTACAGGTACCGGTGGCGCTGCTGGCGGTGGTATGACACAAAAAGGAGTTGACGAATATAAACGAAAAAATCCTGGTAGTAAGTTAAAGACAGCTGTTACTACAAAGCCATCTAAATTAAAACCTGGTAGTAAAGCTGCTAAACGTAGAAAGTCATTTTGTGCTAGATCAAAAGGTTGGAAAAGTAAAAGAGGTTTAGCCGCTAGACGTAGATGGAACTGTTAAAATAAAAAATTATGCCTAAACAAAAACTAAAAAAAATATCAAAACAATTAAAAGGCGCTAGTAAACTACATGCTGGTCAAGCAAAAAAGATAGACAGTATGGTTTCTGGTATGCCTATGAAAAAAAATAGTCCTAAAAAATTTATTAAAGTACAAGGATTAGCTATGGGCAAATACACTCCTGCAGTTAGTCAAGTTTTAAATGCTAGACGTATTAACAACCCTAACGCAAAGGTAATTGGAATTGCAAGTTTACCTATGATGGCTGGAAAAAGCTCAGCATTAAAAAAAATATCTGCTGCTTGTAAGTCAGCTGCTAAACGTAAGTTTAAAGTGTGGCCTAGTGCTTATGCTTCTGGTTGGGGTGTAAGATGTACTAGAGCTGGTGGACCATCTAAATTTGGTGGTGGTAAAAAGAAAAAGTAATGTATAGTCAAGGTAATAATCCTATAAAAAAACGCATGGGTGAGTTTCAACACTCAGACGCACCTGATGCTAAAGGTAAGTTTAAAACGCTACCACCTAGAAAGCTAGCAGAGTTTATTAAAAGAACTCGTAAAACTTTATCTAGATCAATAGCTAGTTTAAATCAGCAAATAGTTTTTAATAGAAAGAAAAACCCTAAATATGCTGCTAAAATGAAAACTACACAAAACATAGTTAGAAAACTTTTTGGCAAAAATAAAAAATAATGGCTTATAGAGGTGTTTTAAAGGCTAGAATAAATAAAATTTATGGTGGAGGTGTAACTATAGGAAAGTGTAAAAAGCTTAAAGCTAGACCTAGCGCAACTTCAAGAGACAAACAATTATGTAATTGGTTTATAAACATGCAAACAAACAGACCTTCTCCAATATCAAAACGTAAAGACCCTGTAAAAGGTACTGGTAAAAAACCAAAGGGCAGTGGTAGAAGATTATATACAGATGAAAATCCTAAGGACACTGTAAGAATAAAGTTTGCAACACCAGCTGATGCTAGAGCTACAGTAGCTAAAGTAAAACGCATAAGCAAGCCTTATGCCCGTAAAATACAAATACTAACTGTAGGTGAGCAAAGAGCTAAAGTAATGGGTAAATCACAAGTAGCTAGTATATTTAAACGTGGTAAAGAAGCAATAAGAAAAGCAAGAAAAAATGTTTAAAGATTTTGACATCAGTAGTTTAAAAAAAATGAAGCCGCCAGGTGATAATACTTTTGATACTATGCAAGAGATTAAATCACTTGCTAAAATAAAAATAGATAAATCTTTTGTAAAGAAGTTTGATGATATAGAAGCTGCTTTTAAAAAAACAGCTGAAACAGAAGGTGTAAAAGATTATGATAGTAAAATAGCTTCAAACTTAATTGAAAAGTCTGCACCTATAATACTAAAGTTAAAAAAACATTTTAATAGACCAAGACCTAAAGTTTTGGCTAAAAAAATGAATATAAAAATGAAAGATATTGAAATGGCTTCAATGAAGACGCCTTCATATCCTTCAGGACATTCTGCTCAAGGTATGTTAATTGGGTTAGCATATAGTAAAAAATATCCTAGATCGAGAAAAGGTTTTATGCAAACAGCTAAAAACATATCTGATAGCAGAAATGTAGCGCATGCTCACTATAAAAGTGATAGTGAGTTTGGTAAAAAAATAGGAAAATTAATGTACAACCATATAAAAAACAAAATTTAAAATGAAAAAAGCACCTGCAAAAATGAAAAAAGGTCCCATGAAAATCACTGATAAGCAAAAAACTTTACCACCTAATCTTCAAAAAGCTATTATAGCAAAAGAAAAGAAAGAAGCTAAAAATCCAGTTACTATGAAAAAAGGATCAATGGCTACAATGAAAAAGTCTATGGCTACTCTTAAAAAATCTATGGCACAACTTAAGAAAGATGAAAAAACTGCTATGATGATGAAAAAGAAAGGTTCAGCTATGATGATGAAAACTAAAAAGTCTATGGCTATGATGAAGAAAAAATCAGCTATGATGATGAAGAAAATGGGAGCTGCAGCTAAAATGATGAAGAAAAAGTAGTAATGTACGTTCAGAAGAACAATCCTATACAAAAAAAGCAAAAAGGCGGAGGCACACGTAAAACGTGTTTGCCTGCCGCTAAAATTGCTAGTATGAGTAAGTCTGAAAGACAACGTTTAGTTTCTGCTAAACAAAAGTCTGGAAAGGCTGGTAAGTATAAACGTTCTTCAAAAACAAACGTAAAAGGAGCTCGTAAAAAAGGAGCTACGCTACGTGATTGGTTTCAAAAAGAAGATTGGAGACAAGTAAATAATCCAAAGAAAAAATGCGGTGAAAAATAAATGAAAAAACTTCTGATACTTCTTTTATTAATTTCATGTAAAAAAGAAGTTGACGATCTTGGCTTCAGATTGTATACTATACCAGCAGGCTCACACAGTTCAGGAAGTTTTTTAAATCACCCAGATAATTCGAGAATAAGTTTTCAATTTTTGTTAGATGAGTCTGCTTATTATGAAACTGAAATACCAGAAAACCAATACGATGTAAATAAGATATATGGCATGAGTGATTTTGGTTTAAGACATCAAAAGTATTCTATACGTCTTGGTTGGAGATATATAAACAACGAGCTACAGTTGTGCTGGTTAAGACACGAGGAAGGTAGACATAGTTCAGCTACAATAAGAAATATAGAGCCAAATGTAATTTATAGCGCTACTATTGATATAAAAACATTTTATTATGTAATAGTAATAGATAGTGACACTACACTAGTGCGCAGAAGACCTGAAGGCAATTGGGGTTTAATACGTAGATATTATTTATACCCATATTTTGGTGGCAATGAATATGCACCACACGACATTACAATTAAGATAAAAGAATGAAGAAGATATTATTAATATTATTATTACCTATTATAACGCTTGCTCAAAAAGAGTGTGTAATACACGTAACTACAGATCAATATCCTGCGGAAACGTATTGGACTTTGTTTGCTGATAGTTTATACGGTGATACTATAGCTATGGTACCAGCTGGGTATTATACATCACCTAATACAACTTACACTGACACTTGTTATATAAACGATAGTATTACTGATATAACGTTTTTAATAAGAGACACTTATGGTGATGGTATGAACGGTAGTTATTATGTTACTGTTTGCGGTGATACAATAGTTAATTATCCTAATCCTAACTTTCAGTCAGGTGTGTATTCTAATAGGCAAGTACCAAGTTGTTTGCCACCGCCACCTCCACCACCACCAGGACCATGCGTACCAACATTAGTTAATATAAATTTAGACCAATACCCTGAAGAAACTAGCTGGACAATAACTGACAGTCTAGGTAACATAGTATTTTCAGGTGGACCTTA
>Ga0098042_1000329_pt1 | contig 18621 bp, 8 predicted proteins | sample 9_EtaG_FD_75066 | JGI IMG/M metagenome (GOLD analysis project Ga0098042, IMG submission 75066) | Marine viral communities from the Subarctic Pacific Ocean - 9_ETSP_OMZ_AT15188 metaG | ecosystem: Environmental > Aquatic > Marine > Oceanic | place: Pacific Ocean | collected 2015-01-10
CGGCCTCCGACCCGATTTCGCCGAGAAGATTTCGGATCTCCACCGGCAAATCTTTGCGTCTTTTCAGGTTGTCCTCGATCATCTTGTAATGTTTAGGAGCAGCCGTCGTCGAGTCTCTGCCACCTTCGTCATACCGCATCAAGAAAGTGTTAAGCACCTCTTGCGCGTATGATGAATGTGGGTAGCTTTGGTTCTCTATATCGAGGAGTATGCCAGCTTCAACCTCGGCACGCGACTTGTCCATGCCTCCGTCAACCAGCTCCTCAAACTTCTTATCTTTAAACTGTTTATCAAAGAACCTCATAGCCTCGTCCCTCACAACTTGATAATTGGGATCTTCCCTCACCTTCTGGAGGTAAGACGAGTCGGTGAACATCTTATAACTACGGGTAATGTATACTCCTCCGGTCTCAGAGATCTTGACTCCAATATTATCGTCAAGGCCCGACTTAACGAGTTTCTTCTGCAACGGGATGATCAGCCTCTGCCGTATGTCGATAATGTGAGCGGCAAGCTTTGGAGATTCCTTAGCGAGTTCTCTCAGAGCGGCGTCGCGGTCAGCTTTCCTAGAAGTGATAGCCTCTCTGTAAGCTTTATCGGTGGCTTTGGTTCTCCTATTATGAGCGAGTCCCTTTAGGAAGTCAGCTTCTTCCTCAGTGATCTCGCCTGCTTTGCGCTTCTTCTCTGCGTCGGCGTGCGCGGCGTCGTAATCTTTATCGATATCTTTAAGAACTTCCTCAGTGACTATATTACCTGTGTAGTGTCCCTGCGCGAGAGCGATCAAATCCATCGGCGCGTATTCGTAACCGCCGTAGTTTTCCTCAATGAGTTTATCCATCTCCTGTTTATAGGCGACGACGTTAGCCTCAGTAAGTCTCTTGTAAGCGTCTCGGTTCTGAATCAATCGGCGGAAGGCTTCTGGAAGCTCGCCAGCAAACACCTTATTCAGGAACTCCATGATGAAGTTCTGCGGCTTTCCGGTCTCCAGCTCATATACAGGAACCTCAAGGAGATCGACCACTGCGGAGAAGTTTATGGTCGAACCTGTCGGCTTGCTGGACGGAGCGGCTGACAATGGAGCGGAGTAAAGGAACTGACGTGAGCCGTCCTCCATAGTCTCCGTTCTGCTCCCATACTCAACTCCTTTTGCATAGACCGCTCCCCCTACTTGAACTACTTGTTCTGCGCTTACCAGAGGATCTTGATTTGCTTTGTCGTAGAAGTATGAGTGACGGTATGGGTTCATACCAATCTCAACCCATTCGGTAGAATTAATTGCTTCTTTCGCTAATGATTCGGCTTCCTTCGCGGTGACTGATTCGTAATCACCAACCATCTTAGCCATTGGAGTTTTATCAGTTCGCAAGGCTGTCGCAGCAGCAACTTTCTGTTTCACATCAAACGTGACATTGTTCAATATCGCCGAAGATGTGTAGTGAAGTGCGGTCGCTTTCGGTGTATTCTCATGGAAAACAACTACCCAAACATCATGGTCTGTGTAAGCGGGTATGTCTAACCGGACTTTGTATCTCCCCGATGGGATGTCTTCCGACCTAATTGTTCTACCCTTCTTAGTCTCACCCCTAACAGCGTTGAAAATTTCTTCTGTAGTGGCTGGCTTAGGAATCGATGTAAATGTTACAGGTGCGCCGAACCTTTCGTCATATTGTTCCTGATACTCTTCAGGAGTAATCAGGCCAAACGCAAGTTCCCTAGATAGTTCAGCCTGCCCCTCCGGCCTGCGTTTCCCAACGGGATCTTTACTTAGGTCGTATGGCTTCGCTAGTTTACCAGATCTCGTAAGGAGCGACGGGAAACCAGCTACGGGCTGACCCTCTACGGGAGCAGAGCCTAAGATTACTGGCCCATCGGAGTCTGCTTGTCCATATCCTCCAATATCTCGTCCAACACTCTGCTGTAAGCTTCCTCTTCTAATGTTGGCTGTGGATTCTCTAAAGGATCTTGCTCCCGTTCCTCTGGAGTCCTTGAAGACCTCGTTCGCGGCTGTTGCGTAGTCTGGGGCTTCGCCGTCTTTTCCTGATCCATATTGTGCGTGTAGGGCTTTTTCATAATACCATAATATTGCTTGTGCTTCGGCGGGAACCATCTCGATTCCATGTTGCTGTTCAAGTTTACCTAAAGCGTCCCTCATAGCAAGTCTTATAAACCTGCGATGACCACCACTAGAAGGGGCTTCAATTAATTCAAACGAGTCTACTGCTTTAGATAACTGATTTGTTGCGAGTCTCAGTTCATTGGTAATAGGCGATGCCTTTTCCATCTTGCCTGAGAACTCTTCCATAGTCCCTGTCTCTGGATTAAAAGCCAACTGTCTATTAGAAGCTTTAGTATAATGCTTATCCAAAGCGAGGACCATAGTGTTACTCCTCTTTCTTTTGCGGCCTATTGGGTCTAATTTAGACTTAGCTGACCGTTGAGAATCAGCAAACTTAAATAGTGTGGCTTTAGGGTCTAACTCCAAATACTTAGCAAGAGCTTTATCGAAGCGAGCGTGTTTCTCTGCCATCTCTTTTCGGTTATACTTGCGAAGCTGCGCCCCTATAGTTCTACCGAAAGTCCTCATAAACCAGCGATCCATTGTTACCGTATCGAAGTCTCCGTTAAGGTTATTGTAAAATGACCCTAACTTTGCTCCGAAAATAAGTGAGTAAGGAACTTGCTCGTCCATTAGCTCACCACTGGTTAGATCCGATGCTTTATCTCTTGTGTAACCAAAAGTCTCAACCAAATCAGAGATAAGCTCTGCCCTTGTTCCTGACCTAGAAAAGAATTCACTAACGACTTCCCATGAGTAATTTGAAATTAGTTTATCAACTAAAGCGAGGTGTGATTTAATTTGGTTCTGTCTGTCCCCTCTTATCCACGACACTGAAACTTCTTTCCCGTTCTTACCAATTTGAGTTCGGTCAGGGTTATACTTGCTAGCGGGGACTAATTTCCCTGTCTTCTTCCAGTTCTGATACAAAGACCATGAGTCTTCTGTTTGCTCCTTAACTTTGTTACCATTAGAAGTAATAGTCATGAGCGTCTTCAAGATGAAATCGTCTTCTGGCTTGGACGCATCTGGATCTAACTCAGCGAAGATATCCATAGCCATATTAACACGCTCTTCATACCAAGAAACGAAGTCTGGATATTCATTAAGTGCGCGTTGCAACACTCCAACTAATCTTGTGCCTGCATTATCGATGTCTTTGTAAAAGGCTTTTTCTTTCCGAGGTATATCTTTAAAACTCTTCTTACTTCCTCTCCAGTTCTTTTGCCAATCAATCTTATCTTTAGTCGGGATAAGACGATCCATGAACTTAGCTAGCTCATGAACAGCGGAACCTTTAATCCCTGTATCGATGGCGTCGCGTCCATTAAGAAGTGCGTCATCAATCTCATTCTGAGCTTCATTAACTGGTTGAAGGTCTTGACTGGAGAAAGGAGCAGAGTAAAGGGTGGTATATCTTTGGGGACTCCCCATCCCAGCAGCCGAGTCGAACTCAGCAGCTAGATCTTTCACCGCTTGGAAGACACGCCCGTCGCGGAATGAGAACGTCTCTCTGCCGTCTGGATTTACCCTCGCTCTGAACTCTGGAGAAGACAAATTTTCCGCCGTCCCTTGCTGGGATCTAATGTCCCTAATTGAAGAGCCGTTGTCAGTTCGCGAAACGAATCGTTCTACGTTGCCGAGTGTATTGTCTAACTTACTGGCTATCTCCGCCAATGCACGGCTTCCGTAGTAAGCCGCCATAGCCTCGCTGCTAGTCTTATTGATCCACTTGCCGCCCTTGTCTGGTCCGGCGGTGGGATACCACTTACCAGACTGGAGTTTCTTACCCCCTTTACCCGTAGATTGGTAAAAGCCTACGCGACTTCCATTGAGATTAACTACGACAAAAGCTCGATCAGCGGCCTCAAATAAAACGCTGCCGTTTTCACCCCGCTCAAGAGTTACTGAAGTTCCGTTCGATAGGTTGAATCCATCAGCTAGATTATTCGCTGCCTGAACAACGGGGCTGAATTCACTGTGGATAGGCTCAGGAGCCTTTTGAGATTTTTCGTTACGGACATTATTTAAGTTCTGGAGTTGGTCGGGAGTTAAGTAGGATTCGTCATCATCCATAGTTTGTGGCGAGCCATCATCCATAGTTTGTGGAGTCTGCGCTAAACCAACGAAGTCCTGATTCACGACCTCAAACATTTGGAAAACTTCCGTCGGGTTCTTGGTATCGAACGCCATCTTCGTAGGCTGACGGACGAACCCAGCTTCGATAGCTCGCATCTCAATAATCAACTTATTGAGGGCAACATCTGCTGCGGGTCCGATCTGTTCACGCTTGGCGACCCATCGGTTGATGATCCCCCTAAAGTAACGACCTAGAATTTTAAGTAAGGAAGGCTTGGATTTCCAGAATTGGACGTCGTCCTCAGTAGTGAAACCCCGTGTGACCTTCTGGAAGTGCATACGGAGTTTCTCTTGTGCCAACCCATACTTAGCTCTTGCGACCACTTGAGGGTCTGACGACTGAAGGCTCGCTATCGCAGCCGCAATTCTTGGTTCGTTTCCGATATAGTATTCTTTAGCGATGTCCACGAAGTCTGAGTCAGAAAGACTGTTGATGTAATCCTGAATCTCTTCGTCGGTCATGGAACTCCAACTGGCACTATGTACTAACTCCTCGTTGATTATAACACCAGCGATTGCGCGTCCGGCGATGTCTCTAACGCCGCCTGTCTGGCTTAACATAAGAGGAAGGTTGATATAAACCGCTGAAGAATCAGACCGCACAAAAGAAGAACTTCCGTCGGACTCAGTAACAAATTCTAGTTCCATGCCGAATGGAATAAGACCTCTGAGATAATTCAGTAGGGGTAATGCTTCAGAGCGGTCTTCCTCTGGAATAAGTGAGAGGAATTTTTCGCGCTCTACCTCGTCTTTAAGACGCTTCGATTCAAGACGTTTTTCCTCTGTCTCGTCCTGCATCTCGCGTAACGCTTCTCTCCTCTCCGCTTTCCTCTCCGCCATATATTCAGGAGAGAAAACTGGTGAACTGGATAACGTCGCGTTATTAGCGATTGCCCCAGCCAAAGCTCCGGCGTTGGTAGGCGGCCCCTTGCGGGGATTGCTCCCCACGTCGATAATATCTCCAAGAGACTCCGCTACTTCTCTAGCGGACCCTATCCCCACATTAGGGAACAACATAGCTATGTTGATAAGGAAGCTATCAAAGGGTGAGGAGTTGTTAGTTGGTTTTAGATTTTTGAAGTGCTTCTGAACGTCCTCCGACAACAAGAACTGAGCGGTGAACTCATTGAGATCAGTAAGAGCATTCTCAAGAGATGGGACGGGTCCGCTGACTTCTTTTTGCGATTCGTAGGTTTCTTTCGCGAAATCGAAAACACTGGACAACTGGTTAACTATACCTTGTTTACTTGAGGGTGGATTTGAAATAGTTCCAGAAATGAATGCGTGGACATACTCCTCAAGTAATGTGTTGACGAGACCTCGACCGTTTCCAGACGTGATATTGATAAACACACTGTCCGAGCCGTCTTTCCCCTTAACGTATTTTCCTGCGATGTCGGCTTTTGCTTCGCCCATCACAAACTTAATCTTCTTGATGGAGGCGGTGTCGCGCAGCAGCAAGGCAGCCACAAATTTATGGGAAGGGATCTTTGAATTTTTAGCGACTTCTTTAAGGGCTTCAATAACACTGTCGGGGTTCCCACTCTCAAGACCCAGTCTCTCAATATCAGCCTTGTTCTTAGCCGTAATGACTCCCCTCTCGGCGTCGGTGATGTTAGATCTCGATAGGTGGGTTCGGACTGCTTTAGTTAAAGCAATCATTGTGTTCTTCGCCTCTTCCGCAGTGATCTCTGTTTCCGCGCCTGCATTGAACTGAGCTTGGAAATCGCTCACAGCGTCAGAGTTCTCGTAGCTAGCACCGTCTGAGGGGGTCACTAAGCGGACGAGTTGTAGCGCGTTCAGGAAATCTTCGCTGCCGATTAATACTTTGTCCTCCAGCATCTCCACAAGGTTGTTAACAGACGGCCTAGTGTCGCCGTTTCCAGACGACAGCCACGAAGCGAATATCCCGAACAGGTCTTTAGAACTAGCGTTCTCAACCATGTCTTCCATCTCAGGATCTTCCAATACGTCTTCAAGAATAACCTTGACGATTCCCTTGCGTAAGTCTGGGCTAGTATTTACGGCATTGACCGCTTTTTTCATCGCCCCAGATACTGTGTTACTTATATCTTGTGGGGAAGCGAAGTCGCCTACAGGGTTTTCACCGAAGTTAAAAACCCAACTACTTACTTTAGGGTTCTTGAATTGATCGGGAGTTATATCGAACGGAAGGGTAGAGGCCGCTCTCTGTTGTCTAAGGGAGGTGGCTTCTTCTTGCTGGTTCTTAAACCGATTCGCGGCTTTTTTAAGTAGCGTATCGAAGGTCGGCGTTGTGTTATTAGCGAAGTCTGGGTTGTTCAAGAGTTTCTGCTCTACGAACAATCCGAGAATCGCTTCTCCCGTAAGCTCTTTGTTAGATTCTACTTTAATAAACGGGAGGAGTTTTTGAGCCGCTTGGTCTACATTTTTAGATCCCGTCTGGGCTACCAGTTCATCGAAGGGAGTGGTAGGGTTGGTTCCTTCTCCGAACGCTTCTACTTTTGCGCGAAGACCAAACAACTGTGCGTTAAATAAGAATTCTTGTTTGGCCGATTCAAATGCCACCATGCGGAACTCCTCGTTAAGCTCCCCGTTGCCAGCTTCAAGGAGGGCTTGGGCGTTGCGGTTCGTTTCGTCTCCGGTCTTCTCTAGCTCAAGGGCGAACCTATTGATTCTTCTTTTGATCGACGTAGTATCAGAAAAGTTGCTATCAGTAGTCGGGCTTCCGTTTTTGTCAAATTCTTGAACACCTTCAGGTAAGGTCGCAGGCTTGAAACGGATATTAGCTATGGCAGAAGCTCTCGTATTGTTTGGCCCAATCGTACTTACGCCCCTCGCGTTAGTGACCTTAGACTCTAGCAGAGTGCCTTCGGCAGTGGGTCCGACCACGTCGGTAACCATCTCGTTTTTAATTCGGATAGCGGGGTTGAGGTTTGCCCTATTGAAACTACGAGGAACCTTAACGGTTTTACCAGCTCTCAACATCTCAATAATAGAGATCGGGTCGTTGTCGAACACGCCATTACCTCTATCATCAACAAAGAATTTAACTGGCTGGGTAACGGTCGTACCGGATACGGGATCGAAGTAAGTTCTTAAAGGTCGCTTCTCATTATCAGGGTCAAGCTTCGCGTTCTTTGGTGGAGCGAGTTTAGGATAAGCTGTATAAACAGCAGAAGACACAAACTCTGACGCGGACTGGCGAGACGAGTCAGAAGGCATAGGTAAACCGTAGTTTACGTTGGGGTCAGGATTAATTGGAAACCCATTACTCATCGCGAAGCCGATAAGCCTGTTAGCTTTCTCCTCTGCGTCAGGACCACTAAAGGGAGACTCTTCATACCTAAATGTATTGGGTGACGGCCTTGAAGAATACCTCTTGGATTTAGATGGGTCGAATCCACGAACACTGTTGTTAGCGGAACTTATGTTAGTTCTGGACTCCCCTTGAAGGGTAACACCAGCAGATTCTGCGTTAGCCTGTTCTTGAGTAAAGTCGATATAAGGTCCGGTGTAGTCCTTAATTTCTCTAGGGGATTTACGACCGTAATCGAAAGGAGTCTCTAGAACTGTGACGGGTTCACTATTTCTAACGGAGACGCTCTGCTGGTTTCTGATGTTCTCTAAAGCAATTTCAACGTCGAGTGGGCTAGAATCGTTCAGGGACTGCAAGAATACCACCGGATCTACCTTCTGGTCAGTAAGTGTGAAATCAGGAGTAGTAGGTGACTGCGCTGCAACTTCAAGGTTTTGTTCCTTTTGCGAAATGGCTGCGCTCTCCTGCTCAAGCTCTATTCTCCGTTGTTCGCGAAGGGCGACCTCGGCTTCCCGCTCCTCCTCCTTTTTAGGTAGGGTCGATTCGTCGCTAAGTTTAGATATCTCTTGGGCAATCTCCTTACTTCTTTTGGCGTTTTCTTCTCTTAGTAATGACTGCTCAGTAACAGTGGACGTCCCTTCTGAGGGGGTTGGTGCTAGTTCAGCCGCAGCCTCGGCTGCACCACGACTTTGGGCGCGGGTCTTAATTATCTGACGAACCTGTTGGGCGGTGAGTGGGCTACCAGTTCCTTCAAGTTCAGAAGAAACTTGTTCAGCGAACTCATTCGCCATCCGAATACGACTTTCTCGCTGATCCATCGGAGTATAACCTACGAATCTTGCACCGGCCTGAATAGTGGGGACACCGCCACCGAGAATACCGCCAACTTGTGCGGCGTGCCACACCTGCGTCATCCTCTCAAGCATCGGCGTGTCCTGATTCAGTGCTACGTCTTCAACGAATGAATTAACTAACTGATCGAGACCTTCTTCCAAACTTTCATCGACTGCATTTTTTGCGATCTTCTTCCCAAGAGCAAAAGCCCCATACTTCTTGATGGAGGCATTCATCACGGTTTTCATTGCTCCCGCGACGAGCGTATCAGAGATTCCCGACGTGTTACCCATCGCTTGGAAAACCGCTTTAGATTCTCTAAAGGTCATGCCTTTAAGCAAGGCGTCCTCAACACCTCCGCGACCTATCATACTGAAGCCTGCGGTAATTGCACCTGTGATCGCACCAGAGGTTAGGGCAAATCCTAACGCCCTATCGTGGGCTTCATCTTCGCTTAGTTCTGGGTCTTTGCGTAGCTGGTTATAGAGCGAGGCGTAAGTCATCGCGCCACTACGAGTAGCTGCTGGAACGAACCCCGCTACCCCTATATTAAACTTACTAGAAGCTACTTTGTTAAATGCTTCGATGGCTTCGATGGTCTTGGCGCGACCTCCTTTTTCTAAAGACTCCCTGATCAAGACATTAGCCGCCTTGTCTGCCACTTCTTTATAACCCTGTTTCGTGCTGGCTCTAAGGACATTACTGGTAAGTGCTTTAGCGAATCCCTTAGCGGTGAGCTGCGCTCCACCTTTTGCAGCAGTTCTCAAAGCTAAGTAACCTGCACCAAGAGTGCCACCGGAAACTGTAGCTAAAGCAGTCGTAGCGGCTATATCCACGATAAGGGGCGCAACGCTTTCGGACACGTCTTGGAATAGGCCGTATTGCTCACCAAAAATCTGCGCGACCTCTCGTCGGTCAGACTGTCTCTGAACTGCGTCAGCTAGACCGTCTTTGGCCCAGTCTGCGCCCATAATAGCGGGAGCGGCATACACAAGGGTGGCGACAGAGTCCCAAACAGAGTAGGCGATTCCCTTCGCACTGTCCAAGTATTCATTGAAGTTCTCGTCCTTAGCGACGAAATCGTCGAAGATGTCTAGGTCATCTCGTCCGGCCTGCCTGCCATCTATAAGGGCTTTCGCCCAGTCATCGCCGACGGCGGACTCAGACAAAAGCTTGCTGTAACTCGCGAAGTTTTGTTTGAGAACATCGACTCGTTTCTCGATAAAAAGTTTTTTCTGCTGGGCAGTAAGTTCAGGATGCGCGGCAAGAGTGTTAATCATGTCCTCTTCACGGGCAAAGACTGCGGGGTTCAGGACTGGGCCAAGAGCGGTCTTGTAAAGGTTCTTACCCGCTTCAGACGGATCTTGATGCAGCTTGAACGTCCCGCGTCTAGCCCCCTCATGGATAACATGGGCCTCGTAAGCGTCGCGGACGTCTTCGGCCTTATAATTAGCCCCAGAACTGTTCAGCTTATCGGTGATATACTCAACCGTATTGTCAAAGGATTGTCGGCTAGCGATATAAACTCTTTTTTTCTCGTCGTTACTCTCCTCTGATTCAACCCCAACGGCTGTCATCAGATCGCTCAGTCCTCGCGTTAGGGATTGCGTCGTTGCATCCCAAGCATTCTGACTTTCTCTGGCGAGTTGAAGGGTATGTCCGGTGACGTGTTCCGCAACTGAGGAGTCCTGTTGGGCCAACTCAGCGATGCTTTCAGAGATCTCTGCGATCTGCTTGAATTTGTAAAGTTTGATGTCGAGACCAGCGACAGGAGAAAGAAGTGCTTGAGCAGCCAGACCGTCTTTAAACGACACACCTCCGATCTTGGAGGCTTTGATCGCCTGATTTACGGTCATGTTCTCGGCGGCGTCACCGACTAACAGTTCGCGCTCGCCAGTTTCATTAGTGACGTAAGCCAACGGAATCTGGTTACTCTCAACCAGATTTCTCTTAACCTCGTCAAATCGGCGATTAACAACTTCTTCAGACTTTAGTTTAAGACCAGCTATTTTATCTTGGTAAGGCTGGACAGTTCCACCAGCGGCGACGACTTTCTCGCCTGCCTTATACTCAGTGAGGGTCATCCAGTCTTCGTCGTCACTGTTCAGTCCGGCGCGAACATACTCAAACTTTTCCTCAAACGATGGCTCCTTGGTGGCCGTAAGAGCTTGAATAGCTTCTTCGTCTACCACACCGAGGTCAGCTAACTTAGAATTCAGTGATCCACTAATCTCTCCTTCGACACTAGGGGTGTAAGCCCCCTGTTCAAGGTAGCCCTCACGGACGTAATCCGAATACTGGACGTAGCTCTGAGGGTCAGCTTCGGTTAATTGATTCTCCTCTGACCAAACAGAAAAGGGTTTAAGTTCGGGCGGTTTAGGAGCCTCTGTGATCAGAGACTTATCAAAGTCGGTAAGGGATGGATTCAAATCAGTCATAGCTGAAGAGGTTTGTGTTGTGTTGTTTGGTAGAGTTTAAGTATTAAATCCTGTGTTTATTGTGCTTGCCTTTTCAGGCTGGCCGTATTGTCCAAGAATCCTGCGTTGTTCTAAGACTTTAGAATAGGTTGACCGGAAAAGATCTTCTACATTTGCATCCTTTAAGGCTTCTTTGTCCACCTGAATACCAGACCTCGCCATGACATCAACATAAAGCTCTTGGAGTCTTATTTTGTTAGCTTTCCCTATGTCAAAGCCCTCAGAGACTTTGTTAACAATCTGCTGAATGTCGCCGCCAGCCTTTGGTGCGGTCATATTTTCCCATTGATTCTGCGTGGACTTGGTAGTCATGCTCCTTAAAGTGCTTTCAAACTCTTTGTAGCGATCATCTACTTTTCCTATAGCCGCAGCCTCAGTCTCGGCCCTCAATTTATCGTATGCCGCTTTCGTTTTTGTGTCCTTTGCGTCTTTAAACACGCCAGATAGGCCGATGTAGGCTTGCTCTGCGTCATCAACTTCAGGTCCGGCTAATTTTCTTGTTAGGTCAGTAGCCCCCTGTTGAGCGGCCATTGTCATAAGGCCAAACTTGCGGGACTCTGCTTTCTCCGCTTCGCGTTCTTCTTTTTCTTGGCGAATGCGGTCCACGTTAAGCGCACTATTAGCAGAGGTAAAAAGCGTCCCGATAAGCGGGTTGTGTTGCATGGAAGGAGCATACTGCATCTGGAGACCTAACAAATCCTTGGTCGCGGTATATGAATCCTTTTCAGGATCATTCGTAATGGCGTCGAGCTGACTCATGAGGTCAGGCAGCTTTTCCATGAAATCTAGCTGGGACTTGGCCTTCTGTCGAGACTGCGCCAGAGTGAACTTCTGCGTTTCATAGGCTAGGTCTTGCCTCTGCATTGACATAGCGTGCTGCTCCATCTTCATGGTCTGCTGCCGCATAGGCGTCAATACTTTCTGGCGGTAATCCATCGCTTGATTGAAACCAGTATCGCCAGTGAGCATTGGGAAATACTCCTGACGTAGGGGGGCGATGTCTTGGTTGTAGTCTATAGCCATTTTAGTAGTTACTTGTAAAAGTTACGTCGTTCCAAACATATCTAGATTGCCACCAGCGACCGCTTTCAATTCTTTCAGGTGTTGTTCATATGAACGCTTGGGTATTTGAGATTGCTTATTATATTCCTCGATCAAAGTATCTGCGGGTTTGGGTTTATAACTCGTTACAACATCTTCTCCGCGTGACCCAGATCCAGATCCAGATTGTCCTATCTTTGTATTCGCACTACTAGCATAAGCCTTATCCTGCCTTTGGGCTTCTCTTCCAGCCAGAATTTTTTGGGACATCCTCTGCCTCCTCAATTCAGGTGTATCGATGTTTGGCTCCCCCAGACGCATTATCTCTGCGGCTTCCGCCATCCGGCCTGCTTGTGCAGTATACCCTTTACGACGGAGCCTACGGGCCGCATTACGTAGCTTGCCACTCTCAGGACCGACTCGTCGTGCTGGTTGGTTCAACACTGAACCACTACCAAATTTGTAGTTGGGGTCGTTGTTCCTAATAGCCATCGCTCTAAGTGCCGAACCATGTTCAGATTCAAAGAGGGCATTCTGGGCAGCTTCTTGTGGTGAAGAAGATTTTGGAGCAGTTGCAAAGTTTGAGGGCCGGATTCGGTTTTTTTTCATCACCGAGTCAAATTTTTCAGCCGATACCCCCTCGTATTTACCAAGTTCTTCTCTCGCTTGGGCATACATTTTAGGGGTTAAAGCACCCCTACCTGAAAGCGATTTCATTTGATTGAAGAAATCCTGCCTCATGTTAGACGGCTGCGGCTGCGTGTCAGATTCTTCAGGGACTGATACTGGTGCTACATAGAAATCTGGATCGGAAACAGTAGATTTTATATTTGCAGCAGAGAAAGGGTCGTTCATCTCGGCTTTCACGTCTGGTCTGCTATAGAACCTATCTAGCGCAGGGGTGTCCGATTTAGGGGTGTCCGATTCGGAGTTCATTAGGCCGGATACCATGTCTCCAGCGGCTGACACACCTCTGGCAAACTTGTCTTTTAAAGCCCCTGCGGCTCCAATGGGGTCTTTTAAAGCACCTACAACTCCTTCTGCTGCGGCTGACATACCGCCTTCATACTTGTCTTTTAAAGACCCTACGGCTCCGACGGGGTCTTTTAAAGAATCTACGGCTCTTTCCGTAAGAGATGGCTTATTCAATGCCCAGTCGGCGGAGAAGTCCTCAACGCTGCCGTAATCACCGACGCTAGCTGTTCCGCTTTTTTTCTTATTATTAACCGCATTTTTCGCATTTTTAAGGGCGAGTTCTTTGTCTTCCTTTTTGGACATGATTACGAGAGTGTTTGTAAGCCCAGTGTTGGGCGGTTTAATTTAGATTTTAGCTACGGGCTTCGCTGTCTTCTTGCGGAGGTCAGATTTTACATTCGACAACAGGCCAGCCCTTGAGATTTTCGACGGCCCTCCAGTAAGAGAGCGGGGCGCGAAGTAAGCGGAACTTCCAACTGCCGGAGCTGCTTCTGCTGCGCCTGTAGGAAACTCGTCTCCCATACCAGCCCTTGAGATTTTCGACGGCCCTCCTGTAAGAGAGGTGGGTGCAAAGTAAGCGGAACTACCAACTGCCGGAGCTGCTTCTGCCGGAGCTGCTTCTGCCGGAGCTGCTTCTGCTGGAGATGGTGGAGCCGTTTCATCCATACCAGCTCTTGATATTTTCGACGGTCCGCCGCTAAGAGAGGTGGGCGCGAAGTAGGCGGAACTACCAACTGCCGGAGAGCCAGCGTCTGAACTCGGCATATTTGAGGGAGTGTCCTCCATACCAGCTCTTGAGATTTTCGACGGTCCGCCGCTGAGAGAGGTGGGCGCGAAGTAAGCGGAACTACCAACTGCCGGAGCTGCCGGAGCTGCCGGAGCTGCCGGAGCTGCCGGAGCTGCCGGAGCTGCTTCTGCCGTAGAAGCGGTATTCTTCGCCTTAACGGAGGCACTCGCTTGTTTAAGCTCGTCTTTTTTGCTTTTAGCCATGATTACCAGAGGTGCTTGCAGGCCCAGTGGCGTGCGGTTGTCTTATCTTTCGCGGTGTTACAATTGTGTCTGGCCCTGAAATTAGCCCGACGCTTCGGGTTCTTGTGTTTGGTGAAATCGCTGTAATCACGATGTCCATACGAGACTTTCTTGATTTTGTCACCTTCCTTGCCTAACACGACAAATTTTTTTTTCGACCCTTTCGGGGCGCGTTTAGGCTTATTAAAGCCAGCGAACGTCTCGCCGTGGTATTGGATACGGCCAGAAGGGAGCCGCTTGAATCGTTTATTCGCCACAGGCAAAAGATACAGGTTTTAGGAACAAGTGTCAATCTTCGGGATTCGGGGCAAAAAAAACTTTTTTCCCAGACCTTTAGTACCTTATAATATATTATAAGGTACTAAGAGCCTCAGAGAAAAGTTTTTTTTAGCTGATCAGGCTGGTATCTGGATTATTGAGCGCACCGCTAAGACTTTTAATCGTAACCTGTTTCCTGAACCCCGCATCCTTATCGTCTTTCGGTGGATCAACAGCCACTAATCCTAATCGCTGGCGAGCGCAATCGAGAGCCAAGAAAGCAGCATCTGCCAAGTCTGGACTGCGACCAAACCGTGCCTTGAACTCTGGTTTCGACTCAATCTTCACTCTCAGCGTGCCTGTTCCTTTAGTCATGTCGTAGTTTCTGGCACACATTTCCTGTGCGAGATCCGATGAAACACCGTAGATCTGCTTAGTTCTCAGCAGTTCCTTGCCAACGAACCAGAGTTCGGATACCCGATTCGTGTAGAGTTCGGCTCCGGTAAGCTGGCTGTTCATGCTGACACGCTTGTCTGATCCTTTACCACCGAAGGTGACGCGCATAAAGTCGCTCGACCACTCACCAGCCAACACGTCGCAGAACGGCGCACCCGCTCCGGTCGAGTCGAGTGCTACGTTGTTAGCAGAGATATTTCGGCGTTTACAGTGATCTATAATCTGGTGGACGATTTGGTAGGTGCGCGGAACCGCTTTATTAGTGGCGTCATCGTTTAGGTGGATCGCCTCTCCCAATTTACATACGTATTGGCCGTTTCGGGCGTAGCCTACTTCGGCGGTATACATAATAGTCCGGTCGCCCCCGTTCGTGAAGGCAGGGTCTATTCCGGCTACCGCCGTCGGTTTTCCGACCCAATCGACCTCCCCCATCGCGCCACCTTTGGTAAGCTCCGCCTCAGAGTAGATTCCCGTCGTTTCGTCCGAATCAAAGAAGACGGCGCGAACCATCCTCATGTATCCTCTGGACTCCGGCCCCAATAACGCCCTGTCCTCCGCCAGCTTCTCAGCGGTAGGTAGCCAAGGATACTTTACCTCTCCTAAAGTAATGTTCGGACTCCGCTCACCATCCAGTCTAATATATTTACCGTTCCATTTAGTCTTCCATTCGTCAGCGGTCTGCGTGTCAACGGACTCCCAGCCCTTCTTCGGCTCCGACCAGACGCCGAACGCATCGAATCGGCTGTTCGGGTTGGACATACCAATCATTTGAAATGACGGGTTCTTAGATAAGTTAGTCAGGCCAGCCTGCAAGATGCTCTCAGAAAGTTCTGAAAGCTCGTCGCCGATCATAATCACGCGCTTCTGCTTGATTCCGATGAATTTTCCGATGGCTTCTCGCGTCTTAGATTTTTCCGCTGCGATAAGCGAAAGACCTGCCCGTTCGATAAGAGTGCCGTTTTCATCGATGTAGGCCGCGTTTCCTATCGAATCCCGTATCTTGATCGGCGCACCATCGATCACCGACAACAAAGACATTACTGAACCCCAAATCCTCTTTCGTGCTTCCCGTAAGGTAGTCGAGGTCATCAGAACCAGCGTATCGCGTGGCTGCGACAACCACTGGACGATACCCCATGCGGCCATTGTGTGTGATTTACCGGACGACGCAGAACCACCGACCGCCAGATATTTGTGCTTAATCGCTGCCCGAATCATCTTTTCGGCCCAAGGATGACGAACCATCATATGCTCCGGTAGTTCTTCCCTATTCCATAGTTCGTCGCATACTCTCCAGAAGTAGAACTCCTTGGCCTTGTCGTTCGGGTGGTGCGCGAAACCGTAAAGTAGAGCGGTAAGGAGACTGGTGGGCTGGATCATTAGACCGCCCACGTCCATTTTCTTGGATTGTGGGTCGATGCGCGGCTCCAGAACGCGCTTGCGTTTGTCTGCTTCGGAAGGCATAATTAAGTGGATGTCTGAAAAACCTATACGGGAGTGCGAGGCCGAAGCCTTGCGCCTTAACAAAGAAGGTTACAGTAATAGTGCGATTGGTCAACACATTGGGGTCCACCGCAATACAATTCGTAAATGGCTGAAGAAGCACGGAGTCGCTGCGAAGGTGAACGGGGATATGTCGGACGGCAAGGTTCTCGACAACCTGATCCACAATAAAAAAGTCAAAGACGAACACCTGAAACCAGACGACGATAAAGATCAACTCAAAGAAGACCTCGACGACCACTTCAACGAGACCGTGAGTTCCGCGATTGTGGAGGAGCGGTTCCGAGCGTCCAAAGAAGAGGACGTTACCCTTAGCGAGATCGCAGAGGCGCAGAACTCACCCGCCGACAAATACCAGCACTACGTAGCCGCAGCCGGAATTAAGTTGCTTCGTGACTCGATAAAGACCCTACGCGGTCCGAAGACAATCCGCGAGATGTCTGAACTCGACCAGCTTATTCGACGTAACTTAGGTCTTAACGCGAAGACTGGTGGAGGCAGTAGTAAGATGCAGATCGATATTTCTATCCTGAACAACTCCAAAGCGGACAAAGGAGGAGGGGCGATAAAACAGAAAAAAACGATTGACGCCGAGACCGGAAAAGAGATTTAATACCGTCACAATGTTTGAAGATCGTGAACCCGAAGTAGGGGCAAGGTTCATTACCCGCGTAGATGAGGGTTCTGATTTCCGATTTCCTGTCGATACCGCCGACGGACTATGGTATCGAGTGAGAGCGTCAACGGCTCGCGAAGTGTTCTACCTGCAATCGTTGCCGAAAGGGATCAGGGTTCTTGTGCCAGCGGAGGGAGACGGCCTACTGATCAGAGGAGATTCAATACCAGTCAAATGAAACCCGAAACCCTATTCCGTCTCCACGAAGAGACGTGTAAGAAAACGCTCGACATCATGCGAGCAAAGAACAGCGACTACTGCGGCGGCACTGAGACAATCGACGCACTCGCTAATTTCAAGTCAGCTAAATCGTTAGGACTCCATCCGGTTACCGGATTGCTGTTGAGGATGCAGGATAAACTGATGCGGATTAAGTCGTTCGTGAACGACGGTCAGTTGCAGGTAGCTGGCGAGTCGGTTGATGACGCCTGTGAGGATCTTGTGAATTACTCGATTCTTGCGAAAGCTCTCCTCACTGAGGAACGCGAGGAACACTGCGAGACGTGCGACGGGACTGTGGACGAGAACTGCGACAATATGTATTGTCCTGAGTACCAGCCTAAGAAGACACACAGTTAAAAACAAATGAAAAAAGTAATAGTAGTATTAGCAGCCATAATTTTTTTCTTGTTAGTAAAATCTGGAGTGGAGTCGTATGTTTCTCGCGCCCCCGATTATCCAGACGGGCCGACCGTAAACGGTTTGGATTTGTATACCAACAATCTCACGTCCACGTTTTATACGTCCGCTAGCATGGACGAAGATAGCTTGTTTTCAGGAACATCCATTAGGTTCCATGAAAATGGCAAACTCCTTGTTAAAGCTGGAATTGAAAATGGCAAACTTCACGGGCCATTCGATTCATGGTATGACAATGGGCAAAAACAAGTATCTATATTGTGGAAAAACGGCACACATTGTGAGTTTCTTGGGGCGTATTATCCTAACGGAGACCCTATTCTCGGTAGCCCACAAGAAATCGCGGAGATTGTTTTTGGCGATCTAATTATGATCCAACCGTAAAAACAGCGGAGAAGAGACGCTCTTGAAATATGATCGTCGGAGTAGACAACGGATTAGATGGCGGACTCTGCGCCATATCGAAACACGACGGCAGTCTCATCGATAAAATCCGTATGCCTACTCTCCAGATGTCGAAGAAGAAAGAAATCGACATCCGTAAAGTCCACCAATGGGTAATGGATCTAAACACCCCCTTTATCTTTGCGGTCGAGGAACCACTCGCGCACGCGAAGAGTAGCCAAGCGGTGAGGTCAATGGCGATCTCGTTTGGTAAATTAGTTGGCATGGCTGAGTCCCACGACTACGAAAACATAATGCGCGTGTCAGTCCACAAGTGGCAGAAGGTCATGCTGGGCAGAGTCCCTAAAGGTAAGACCAAAGAAGTTGCGTTGGGGCTAGCAAATCAGCTAGAGCCGTCAGAGAACTGGCTGGCTAATAAACGATGCCGCACACCGCACGACGGCATGATCGACGCCTACCTCATCGCCCGATATATTTGGGGCGGTAAAAAAAGTTGAAATTTTTCTGGACGTATAGCGGAACTTCAATTATTTGTCTGTTCATAGACAATAAATGAAGACGTTATATCCGAAACAACAAGACGCATTAGACTTCTTCCTAGCGAAGCACAAGCTGGGATCGAACTCACTCGACACTAGCCATGTCGGGACTGGTAAGACAGTAGTAGCCGCTCATCTGGCCAAAGCTTTGAATAGACCTGTCGCGGTCTTGTGTCCGAAGGCGGTGATCCCGTCATGGGAGCGTGAGCTTAAAGAGACTGGCATCGATCCGTTATTAGTTCTCAACTACGAAAAGATCAGAACGGGCCGGACGGACTTCATGACCAAGCGTGGCA
>Ga0098042_1000331_pt1 | contig 18487 bp, 9 predicted proteins | sample 9_EtaG_FD_75066 | JGI IMG/M metagenome (GOLD analysis project Ga0098042, IMG submission 75066) | Marine viral communities from the Subarctic Pacific Ocean - 9_ETSP_OMZ_AT15188 metaG | ecosystem: Environmental > Aquatic > Marine > Oceanic | place: Pacific Ocean | collected 2015-01-10
CACCGCTTTAGCACATTGGTTTAAAACTGATGAAGGTATGGAGATATATTCAAATATTGAAAAAAGATTAAATTAATCTAACTGTAGATGCAGTCGCTCTACGGGGCGATTGCAAACTACAAACAAAATACAATTATGAGAGGAAATTTGCAAAACTACACTAGAAAATCTAGGGGACTAGGAGATACAATACATAAATTTACAACAGCAACTGGTTTGAGCAGCTTGGCTCAATTGGGAGCAAAGGCAGTAGGCAAAAAAGATTGTGGCTGTAAAAAAAGACAAGAAGCTTTAAACAAAGCTTTTCCTTATAAAAAATAACAAAGATGATAAGTATAGATACGGTATATCAAAGAGTTTTAGCTTTAGCTAATAAAGAGCAAAGAGGTTATATAACTCCTTTAGAGTTTAATCTTTTAGCTAACCAAGCACAACAACTTATATTTGAGCAGTATTTTTATGACTTAGATGAAGCAAAGAAACTAGATACTGATACAACCTCTGTGTCAGATATGGTAGAGTTAATTGAAAGTAAATTAGCTACTTTTACTTCACTAGCTCAAGTTAACAATGGTACGCAATACCCAACGGAAATAAATGACGTTGTTACTGGCAACCCTATACCAGTATATAGAACTGGTAGAATTTTTGTTTTAGTTGGAGGAAACGTTATTGGTAGTGCTTCTAATTACGAAGCCAAGTTGGTTGATGTTAATGAATCACGAAATTATTTAGACTCTCGTTTTCACAGGGCTGGTTTACGAAAAAACCCTATATACGTAAGAAGCAATTCGGCTGGTGGTGATATAGAAGTTTATAATCACAATGGCGTGTTAGACCAAGATGTTACTTGTGAGGTAATAGTTAGACCTGTTAAAGCTGAATGGGGCTACGACGTGATAAATGAAAGGGCTTTATACAACGCTAGTAGATCTACACTTTTTGAATTACACGAATCTGAAGAAACAGAACTAGTGCAAAAAATATTAGTATTAGCTGGTATTACTATTAATAAACCAGACTTAGCTCAAACAGCTGTTCAATTAGAAACTTTAAAAATACAACAAGAAAAACAATAGAATATGAATCAACATGCCTATTATAGTGGTAATGATTTTGGTGGATACCAATTTATTTCGCTAAATGAAGTTATAGATAATTTTACAGCAACTTATGTCGGTGAAGGAAAATTACTACAAAGAACGCTTAGAGCTGATGTTAGTTTTCACGCACATAGAGCACTTCAAGAATTATCTTATGATACTTTAAAATCTTGTAAGTCACAGGAGATAGAGGTTAACCCAAGTTTAACAATGCCACTGCCTCACGACTATGTTAATTATGTAAAATTATCTTGGGTTGATAACTCTGGAATAGAGCATATAATATATCCAACTAGTAAAACATCAAATCCTACACCTATAAGACAAAATGAAGATGGTGACTATACTTTAACCGCTGTAGGGACATTAACAGAAAATTCTCCAACTGTAGTATTAGACGGGGAATATCCAGAAATATTAGTTGGTATGCAAGTTGTAGCTCCAAGTATACCAAATGGTAATGGTAGTAGCGCTACGAGTAATGCTGGTTATTTAAGTATAACTGTTGTTGGAGCTGTTTCTAACAGTGGTGGAATTACAACTATAACGCTACATGATGAAGTTGGCGTTGAGGTAGACGCCGATTGGGGCACTGGTACTTCTACTAACTCTCAAGAAACTTTAACATTTCTACCAACCTACATGGCTTTGCCAGCGCTTGTTCAGCCAACTACTTGGCCTAGTTCTCAAACTAATCCCCATCTAGCAAATGCTACTGGTCCTTCTGATGTATATTTACAAGAAGAAACAAATCACATAATAGAATCTCTTAGCTGGGATACTTCAGACCCTAAAATACTAGCTGCTTCAGCCTCTGATATATCTGATATTAAAGTTGGAATGAAAGTTTCACATAAAAATTTTCCACCAGGAACTGTAGTAACAGATGTTAATGGCGCTTATATCACTGTCTCTAATACAGCTAGTGTAGCAGTCACATCAGCAACTGGTGAAATAACATTTTCTTCAGGTGAAATAGTTTCAGATACTTTTACTAATTATAAATCTTCTATACCATCAGAAAATAACAACCAAGAATACGAAGACGATGTGTATTGGCCAAACGAAGGTAGAAGATATGGTTTAGATCCACAACACGCTCAGGTAAATGGTTCTTATTATATAGATTGTGCGGGTGGAAAAATTCATTTTAGCTCTAATTTATCTGGAAAAACTGTAATATTAAAGTATATAAGCGACCATCTTGGAACTGAAGAGGAGACAGTAGTTCCTAAATTAGCAGAAGAGGCTATATATAAATGGATAGCTCACGGTTGTTTATCAGCAAAAATAGGTATTCCAGAGTATGTGATAAATAGATTTAAAAAAGAAAGATTTGCTGAAACCAGAAAAGCAAAGTTAAGACTTTCTAATATTAAACTAGAAGAAATTACTCAAATATTAAGAGGTAAGTCAAAACAAATTAAACACTAATTAAATGCCGGATTTAAATCGTAAGTTTTACGCAGGTAAAATGAATAAGGATCTAGACGAAAGACTAGTTCCCAATGGAGAGTATAGAGACGCTATGAATGTTCAAGTGTCAACTTCAGATAATTCTGATGTTGGCTCTATACAAAACCTTTTGGGAAACATAGATGTTTCGTCTAATTTTTTTACAGATCCACAAGGTAGTGTTTTAAATTCTGCTCTACTAGAAACTTATGGTTTTTATTGTGTTGGTAGTGTTACTGACGATAAAAACGACAGATTATACTGGATGGTGTCTGGTCTTGGAATAGACTTTATTGCTGAATACGATTATAAAACAAAAAAAGTATCACCTATTGTTGTTGACATATTTCAAAATAATGTATCACCAGGTGGTGACGGTAGGGTTTTACATTTTGATAAAAGCTATTTAATTACTGGTATTAATATAATAGAGGACACGTTGTTTTGGACAGATAATAATACAGAACCAAAAAGAATAAAAATATCAGAAATTAGAATTGGTACAACTGATTTTTTAACTCACACACAGTTTTATGTACCAAATCCAAATAAAGGCCCCGCATCAACCTCAACTCCTTTTGTGTCTGCTGGTGATTTAAAGCATGAGCATATAACGGTTATTAGAAAAGGCCCGCAAAAACCTCCAACGTTAGAAATGAAAAATACAAGACGTGAGGATGTAACAGGGTCTGGGCCAATACGAGGAGAAATAACAACAACTATAGAGCAAGCTAGTGGTCTTTCTTATCTTTTTGATGTTGCTACAGGAACGTTTATAAATCCTCCTGGAGGTGTATCTATCACGTTTGACACGGCCCCAGATTTTATTGAAGGAGATAAATTAGTTATAGAATCTAAAAAACCGGGTACTAATGTTTTGAAAAAAACAAAAATTATTGTTGAGGTAGTAGGTGCTATTTCTTACTCCGCACCTCCCAACTCACAGTTAACATGTAATGTAAAAGTACTTAGTATGGATAAAAATATAGATTTATCTAATACTTCTTATTACGTTTCTTTACTTCAAGATACCCCATTGTTTGAATTTGTTTTTCCTAGGTTTGGATGTAGATACAAATACAAAGATGGCGAGTACTCTGCTTTTTCACCGTTTTCAGAAGTAGCGTTTTTACCTGGGCGATATGATTATCTACCTAAAGAAGGTTATAATTTAGCAATGGTGAATACAGTGAGAGCACTTGGGGTTTGCAACTTTGTAGACGCTCGTTCTATACCTAAAGACGTTGTTTCTATTGATATACTTTATAAGGAGTCTAACTCTCCAAATGTGTACTCTATAAAAACCGTAGATAAAGTTGCTATAGAAGAAGGTGTTTACGATTCTTGGAACGCTATTTCACCAACAGAAATGAGAGACCCAAACTTAATTGCAAAACAATTAACATATGGTTATTTAGACGTAGAAGCAGAAATGATTCACTCTATACTTCCTTCAAATCAACTTTTAAGAGGCTGGGATAATGTACCTAGAAAAGCACTTGCACAAGAAGTTATTGGTAATAGACTTGTTTATGCAAATTATTTACAAAATTATAATGTTTTCTCATCTGCACTACAAAGACCGTCCGCTCTTTACAACGACATTAATTATCAAGACGCTGTATTAAGGCCTTCTAAAAATATAGAAGTAGACGTAAAACTTAGTTATGATTCCACCCTTGATGTAGGAACTATTATACCTGAACAACTCGATGCTGGTAAAGCGTATACTTATAAGTCTGCAAAAACAATAAAATCTCTTAGAACGTATCAAGTTGGAGTTGTTTACATTGATGAGTTTGGAAGAGAAACACCTGTATTTTCAGATCAAAAAAGTAATAAAAACACAACGTATGTACCAAAAGAAAGCGCACATAAACAAACAAAATTAAACGCTCAAATTTTTAGTTCCACACCTGACTTTGCAAAAAACTTTAAATTTTTAATTAAAGAAACTTCAAGCGAGTATTATAACTTAGCTATGGACAGGTGGTACTTTGCTGACGATGGTAACATTTGGGTTTCTTTTCCTTCTTCTGATAGAAGTAAGGTAGATATAGAAACATTTTTAATATTAAAAAAAGCTCACGAATCTTCCGAGGTAATAACAGATTTAGCAAGATATAAAATACTAGATATTGATAATGAGGCTCCTAAATTTATAAAAACCAAAAGAACTGCTGTAAGAACTGTAAATAGTGGTTTTGTAGATGTTGCAAACAATATACCTATTATAATGCCGAATGGTACATCTGATGGTAATTTCCCTTATATAGACGGAACTTTTATACAGATACATGATGATGTTTTTGGTCCTCAAGTAAGATTATGGGATGCTGAAACTGAAGCAACTGAAAAACAATTTAGATTAGTCTCTCCTGAAGGTGCTAGTGATTGGTATGATGTTAAGAGTTGGGAAAATCCTAATTTTCAATCTGGCTCTACTACAGCTTCAACCGCTACTATTGGAGTTGGTGGATATTGGAATATAAAATCTTCAAGAAAATTTGGAGTTGATATGTCCATAACAACACCTTTTGCGGCGCCTATTTCAACAGTTGAAAAAGCTTACGCCAACATTAAAGTTGAGTTTATTAAAAAAGAAGAGAAAAATTTACCAGAATTTGAAGGTAGATTTTTTGTTAAAATATTAAAAGATGCGCAATTACAACAGTATATCATAGGTTATGCTGACACATCTACTACGTACACATCTATTAATCAAATAGTTTGCCAATACATAAACCCTATGGACCCAGAGGTTCAAGCAGGTGGTGAATTAGATGATGGTACTCAGTTTTACAACTGCGAAAAAGATAAAATATCTATAGACAATAGTAATACAACTACGGGTCTACATCCATTAATAGGAAATGGCCACGGTCATTATTTTTGGCAAAGTGCTGGTGACACGGAGCATACAACGAGCGAATCTAGCGGTTGGTTTATAGACAAAATAGAAGCCTTTAGGCCGTTTGCTTATAATGCTTATTATTTTGATAGATCTGATGAACACTCGAAAATTAGTCTTTTAAATAGCCCAGTTCTTAGTGTCCCAGCAGGTAAAAGAGCACCGTATCAAGAGCCAACTCTTTTTGATTTTAGTACCATGGGCTCACCATGGGAAGCTGGTTGGGACGATGGTCATGGTACTACTTGGAACGCTCCAAATAGAGCGTTGGGAATAAAAGCACAGCTTTATGGTGCGGGACAAACTGATAGATCTTGGAGCGATGGATGGTTTGAGCCTCTCACACCTCCAGCTTGGGGGGTAGGTTTTCCAACTGGAAATAATTTTGGATTGGCTTGGGATACACCAGGTCCACCAGCAACAAGTGTGCCGGGTTATGTAACTCCTTATAATTATATAGAAATGACTGATCGTGCTGGTGATAAAGCAAAACAACTTCAATTAATTGGTGATTGTACTAATTATCGCAACGGTCAAGGTGCGCCGCATAAAGGATATTTAGGTCACGATGATATTGCAACACCAGTTAGATACATTAGCGCAACTGGAGAGTGGCACCCTGTGCTTGAGTTTGCTAAAGAACCAGCATCGGGTAGTAGAAATCAAAACGGTAGAATATTACCAGCTGTTGGCGTTGATCAAGTTAATAATATTATAACTCTTTCTTACGCTGGTATAGGTAATTCAAAAAACTATACAGATAAACATTGGAATGGTTTTGAAAATACTGACGGATCAGAAACTCTTAAATCGTATTTTACACACACTGCCTGGGGTGGTACATATGTGTCACACCAAACTTTTATAGATTCTATTACCACTCCTGGAACAATATGGAGATGGAAACAAGATCCTAGTCAAGTTGTATATCAAACACAACAGTTAGATGCGGCTAGTGGACATGGTTCTAACTCTAGCGTTAGCCAAAACACATGGAATTACAACGAGGTTGATTATGCTGACTGGAACTCTTCAACGGCAAAAGGTGTTGAGCTTTTTAATTATACTAAAATACAAGATTATCTTACTTATCATTTTTTAGAAATACAAAGAATGTCTACGAGCACAGCACATTGTTACGCACCAAGAGCTAATTGGGCAACTCAAGCTATAGGTAATTATTCCACTCCAGAGAGCACTGGGATAGGAAGTAATTTATGTATACCGATGTCGCAGTCTTTTTATTCTTATTCTGCAGAAAAGTCATTCTTTCCTAGATTTAACTCAACTGACGACGCTGTGCCTGCTCAAGGTATCACTGCTGAAGATCGTAGAAGTAGAAGGTGGCCTATGTTTACCTCAGACTGGGACTCAGCATCAAATAGAAGAAGACGTTATACAATACATGCGAAACCTTTACCTTATCAATTTACTGGTACAGCATATGAAACAGACGGTACTGAAAAAATTGGAGATATAGGTCCACATTTTTATTCCCCAACAAACAACTCGGCTCTTGATCCGCATTTTGATCATAATGGAGATGTTCTTACTACGATACCAGCTACAAAAGCGCCTGGTATACGCCCAGATGGTATGTACACAGGCCGTCCTCATTTAACCGACCAATCACTTGGTATTACAACGATTCCAGGTTTAAAAACTTTAAATACAGATACAAATAAAGTAGGTCGAGCACCTGGAAGTGTTATTTGGCAAATACTAGATAATTATGTTGAAGACGGGGCTAGCGAAGGTTATTTTAGTCAAAACCCTGGTGTTTGGGAAACAGAACCTAAAGAAAAATTAGGATTAGAAATATATCACGAGGTAGGACAGATATACCCAACAGAGTTAAATGAAACAAATTTAGAGCAATTTTTTGGACCTATTTATCAAGGAGATCCTACTGTTGATCCATCTTACTTAATTAAAAACAGTAAAGTAACTTGTTTTCAACCACCACCTGTTACTTTAACACCTACCGGTAGTCCAAAAGCTTTAAGTACCAATGCTGGTAATGGAGATCAAGATTTTGATATTAGAGTGCAACGGGTGGTTTGGAATGGTGACAAGGCATATGTTTGGCTTATGGATGTTAACGGTAACGCGTTAACAAGTATAGGTGGTACAGTTGCCCCAGCAAAAGACGAAACTTTAATATTCACTAGAGCAGACGGAAGTAAAACTCAAGTAAATGTAAAAAGTGTAGTGTCAACATTTGTACAGATTTATGAAGTGCATCTTGATACTCATAACTACGAAGTAACATTGCCTTTTTTCAACGCTTATTCATTTGGAAATGGTGTTGAATCAGACCGTATTAGAGATGATTTTAATCAAGTTACTATAGATAATGGACCAAAAGTTTCTGCAGTTCTTGAAGAACCATATTTAGAAGAAAATAGATCAAGCGGTTTAATATATTCTGGTATATACAACTCAATGAGTGGTGTCAATAATCTTAATCAATTTATTCAAGCAGAAAAAATAACAAAAGATTTAAACCCAAGTTATGGTAGTATACAAAAATTATTTGCTAGAAATACAGACCTAGTTACATTTTGTGAAGATAAAGTATTTAAAATACTAGCCAATAAAGATGCCTTGTTTAACGCTGATGGAAATGCCAACTTAACAGCAACAGAAAACGTATTAGGACAAACGGTTCCTTTTGTTGGGGATTATGGTATATCTAAAAATCCAGAATCATTTGCGGCAGATGCTTTTAGATTATATTTCACAGATAGAACAAGAGGTAATGTTTTAAGATTATCACAAGATGGTATTACTTCAATATCTGATTACGGTATGAAGGACTGGTTTAATGATAATTTAACAGGCGCCAGTAGAGTTATAGGTAGTTTTGACGATAAAAAAAGTGAGTATAATATAAGTTTAGATTATTACAACTACGAGAGCTATGAAGTTGGAATTATAGGAAATCCTAATATTGGACCCGCTATTCCAGGCACAACCACGCCATTGACTTATGTAGTAACTAACGAGTTAGCAGTTTCTTACGAGGTTGCTAACAATATGGAAGTAGATGATACTATATTTGGAAATGGAATACCAGTTGGAACAACAGTTGTTTCTAAACAAAACTTAGGTGGAGGACAGTGGAAGATTTATATGAGCGCACCTGGTGACAATACTGTTTTAGGTTCTTATGTTTCATACGGTGTTCAGCAAGCTGGAGTTCCTGGTCCTGTTATATGGAAAACTAAAGTTTACAGTTCTAAAGACGATCTACAAGCATACACACTATCTTACTCAGATTCTGTTAGAGGTTGGCCTAGTTTTAAATCTTTTTATTATGAAAATGGTTTAAGTTTAAACAATGATTATTTTACTATTAAAGGAGGTCAACTATATCAACACCATGCCAACGATTCGCACAACACTTTTTACGATGAGTTTGCAGAGTCTAGCGTTGAGGTTTTATTTAACGAACAATCTGGCTCAGTTAAAAGCTTTCAAACTCTTGATTACGAAGGTACACAGTCTAAAGTTACATCTGATGGTGGTTTAAATGAAACAAGCAACTCTGCGGAATACTGGGATAATTACGATAAATTAGGTTGGTATGTTGATAACATGTTTACAGATTTACAAGAAGCAGAGCCTGCTGAATTTAAAAACAAAGAGGGTAAATGGTTTTCTACAGTAAAAGGAGTTGCTACAGAGTGGTTAGATGATGGGGCTGCTGGAAATATAGATACTAAAGAATTTTCATATCAAGGTATAGATGAAGCAAGTGAGATTACAGTTCTTGATGAAGATGGTGGTTATACTTCTTGGGATTGTCAACCTATCAATGGTGGTTATCTTGGTTCTTGTTGTGTTGACAGCAATGGTAATCCACTGCCGGTTTATCCAACTATTTTACAAAGCAATCCACCTGTTGTTCCAAACACTCTTATTGCACCTGCTAGTCCTTTAGCTTATCAAATTATGAGTCTTTTATTTGATAATCCTACTATTTTAGTTAATAACACTGTTTTTGAGTACGATGATGGTACAGCTGGCTCTATTTGGTGCTCTGCTTTTGGTGGTGGCGCATTAATAGATGGCAGTGTATATCCTAACTCTCAACTACAACCTTTTGTAGACATACACTCAAACCCTGGTCCACTTACGGGTGGAACTCAATATGTCGATAATATTACTCTTCAACCAGCCGCTCCAGGACAAGTAGATTCTTATACTGCAAATCCAGATTATGCAAACACTACTGACCACCGCGTAGTTTACACTAATATAAACTATTTAGTTCAGTGGTGTTCTACATACTTAGATTCAAATGTATTTTATTTGGGCATGAGTTTTCACGATTGGTACAACGCTATGGCCGGAAGCTCTCATGGAGGATCTTTACCTGGTCAATTTGTTTATGCTGGTGTTTACGCAAACGTAACAAATCCTTGTGCTAGCGGTGGTGCTGTACAACCAGGATCTTTTAACTGTATTGAAGTACAGGGCTTAAGCGGTGCTTATCCTAACGAAGCTGCATGTTTGGCAGACCCTGATTCTGAGTGTAATCCAGATTGCCAAACTGACAACGATGTTACAGTGCACACTGTAGACGCTTTTGTATCTTCTTGTATTAACGGTAGGGTTTCTGTGGAGGTTTATTTAGCTGGTAATGCTACTAGTTGGTCTGTAGAATATTTTTACTCTGCAAATGACGCACCTGTATATTATCTTGTAGATAATAATAGTTATACTCATAATGGTTTTTCTAATGATTTAATGGGTGCTCAAGGTAGTTACTACGCTATAGTTACCGATGACTTAGGCTGTACAGTGAAAAAATACTTTACAATAGGATGTAATCCTGTTGCACAACCTTGTTCTCCAACAAATCCACACTCTTTTAATGGTCCTTTAATACAAAATCCTCAAGATCTCAATAATACAGGTTGTTGGGAGACTGGTGATCCAAATGTAAGTACAGAAAGTGGTAGCATTACGTTTATAAATACTTCTCTAGTATCTCCAGCAACATCTTGGGGATATGAACTTTATGTAGTTATAAATGGAAACGCCACTATAATTGCTAGTGATACTGGTTTGCTAGCTGGTGGACCAAACGAAAAAATTGACGGTCTTGAAAATGGAGATTACGTATACCGAATAACTGACGATAATTGTGAATACGAGTATGTTCCATTTACATTAGACTGTACTGATGCTGCTGCTCCGTGTGATCCACCAGTACTTGGTCAATCAAGCACAAGTACAACAATGAGTACTAGTAATGATAATTGTGTAACAGATAACAGCGATGGTAAACACGAACTTTTAAATGTTTTATCTGCTCCTACAGGCTCATATTATACCGCGTACTACCGTTATGACAATACACAATACTCATCTTGGCCGGGTTTTGCTAATGCAACAATAATGGGCACAGTTCAAGGACCTTTCACATCTACAGCACCAATTGGCGCAAATCCTAATATTGTAAGTCGTTCTGGTTTATCAGACTCTATTTTAAGTGGTAATAACTATGTGATTGTAGTTTCAAACGATATAGATTTTGAATGTGCAAGTGTAAATGAGTTTACAATTAACTGTGATGATACTGAACCTGTTGACCCTTGTGTAGGTGAGAATAATGTGAGTTTAGGCCCTAAAGTTACAGGTGCTATTATAAACGCGACTAGTTATGATTGTGATGCAGCTAGTCCAATTTACGTATCTTACGGCTCTCATACTCTTACTACTGTGCAAACACAACCTGCAGCACAAGGATTTACAGTTGAATATTTTTCTCCAGCAGGCTTTAATATAACAGCCCAAGCTGGTGGTGTTCAAAGTTTTAGCGCTGGAGCAACGATGGTGCAAGCAAACGGTCATGATTTCTTAATGCCCGGCGGTCCTTACACTTGTGTTATAACAGACAATTTAGGCTGCTCTACAACAATAACGTTTGTGGTAAAGTGCGAACAAATAGTAGGTGTAGATCCTACTTATGATTGTAATAATGGCTGTAACCCAAGCACGCTACCAATTTCAACAGCAGCGCCGTTTACTATTTTTAGTAGTTATGCTGCTTGTATAGCTAGTGATTGTTATACGTCTCAAGTGTGCACAGGACAACCCTGGGTTGGTTGTTGCGATTATGTGCAAAATACTGGTCAAGCATACCCTCCTTCACCAAGCGTTGGAGATAGTGGTCCAAATATAGATCCTGTAACTGGAGTTGGCAAATCTTGCTATGAAGATCCTTGTTGCGATTGTTGTGGGGAAAATAATTTGGGAGCCACTGCAAGCGGTTTGTATCCTATACCACATCCATCAAACCAAAATTATTTACATCAATCTTGTCAAGGCGCACATTGGGACTTTCCTAATAACACTGGACCTATTTGTGTAGAACCTAACTTGAGTTGCTTTACTAAAAATGATTCAGTTGAAATGTTTGATGGTGCATTAAAACCTATAAGTGAGATTAAAATTGGTGATGAAGTAAAATCTATTAAAAATGGTAAAACTACAAAAGGTATTGTAACAGAATCGTTAGTACATCCATTTAACAATACAACTGAAGTTGTAAAAATAAACGGTATAACTGCAGAACCTTATCACCCTGTCTACATAGATGGTAAATGGATACCTATTAAAGAATTAGGCGAAACAACTTATCAATTTATTGATAGTTGGTACAACTTAGAAATAGATGGTAATATTGATGATAGTGAACATAATTATATTATTGGCAATCTAATTGCCTCTGGACTAGGTGATAACGAAAGACTTAACAACAAGTACAAACGTCAACCCAAACAAATATTTAACTTGTAATAAATGGAAAAAAAAATAAATTATATTGAAGTTGAAAACGCGATACAACACATCAAATCTATTGGTGAAACTCGTAAAATTAAAGTTAAAGGCACAAGCGGAGCTGGTTTTTCAATAGAGGTAAATGATGGTAGCGGTGCTTGCATTTTAGAAGAACCGTTACAAAACATAGAAATACCAGAAACAGGCGTGTATATATTAACTCAAGAATTTCCAGACATTACAACAAGTGCTAATGGAGGTTTAACAGAGGAGTACTATGACATAGTTTTAAAACCACACGCGGATGTTGAGGCTAGTATACAAGCGCAAAGATTATATCAATATCCAGATGTTACAATGACACTAACAACAAAGTCATCAGCGACTTCACCATCTATAACTGTTAGAGATGATGATGGTGTGTTTAGCAGTATGACAGCGACAATGCCGGCTAAATCAAAAAATAGGGTTAATAAAACTTTAAATTTAACAATTAACGAAGCTAGTGGCACGGCTGGGTTTTTTTACATAAAAGACACTTTTAACAATTCGCTTTCTAAAAATACCACCTTTACGAGAAAAGTCACAACAAGTGACAAGCCCAAACTAGGAAGTATTGTCACGTTAAAACCTCTTACCACAAAAACAATAGGCTCTACAACGTCTGGAGATTTAACTAGAGGAAACGAAAATGATTTAATGAGCAATGATATTGAGGTTGGTATGAGGGTGTATAGCAAATTAACAAAAAGTAAAATTGTATACGAAAGCTTAGAAGTTCCAACATGTAAAAGAGCTACAAATAAATTCGCATTAAGCGACACTGTTGGTTTGTTTCCCGGTATGATAGGTAAAATTAAAGGCCTGCAAGACTTTACATTAATTTCTGTTGATTGTGAAAAAAATATAACAGTAAGTAAAAAAATAATTATACCTGAAAATACAGATGTTGATTTTGTTTATGAAATTACATCTTCAGTAGGTAAAGTGCTTGAACAAGTAGACAAAGAAGGTAATGCTTGCGTTACTTTAAGTAATGAAATAATGATAGTAAACGATATGGTACTTGATTTAGATGCCGATAAGTCTCAATTTTTTTCTGATTTTGTTTTTAGTGGTAGCGGTACCGACGTTGTTACCTTAAAAGGAAACGTTGAGTTTTCAAAACCTGGATTAAAAGATGTTACTTATACTATAGATATAGATAATATGGTAACTAGAATACCTAACATTCGTGATTTTAAAGTAGATGTTCCAAAAAATAGTAGTAGATACACAATAAACACTCTTAAAGGTGAAATTGATCAAAATGCTTCGGCTACAATTAGCGAAGATACGGTTGCAAGTGGAAAAGTTGTAGCTGTAACAAGAGAACCAAGTAATGGTTCGACAGCAATAAGCGCTAGAGACTTGTATTATACTCCTAATCCAGATTTTGTTGGTAGCGATGAAATATTGTACACTCTTAACGATGGTACAAACACTAGCTTAGAAGGTAAAATTAGTATAACTGTAAAATAAAAAATATGCCATTAGTACAATTAGATTTTTCAAACCCACTAAACACTTCAGTTCAAACTGGCGATGTAGCTTATTTTTCTAATCCAATTGATTATGGTACAGCTGGTAATTCTTTAAACAATGGGGACCAATGGAGCTCTACTACAACACCTCATTTAACATCAAATCAAAGTGATATTATAAAAATAGGTGTTATTGAAACAATAATACCATGGGATGGCACTGTTAGTTCTATAATTTGTGACATGCCACAAAATTTATTTAACCAATACTTTTCAAAAATACAAACAGGTGGTTGCACGCCAGACACCAGCGGGGGTCCACTTACAAATTCTTGTGATGGATACACTTTATACCCTGATGGACAAGCATTGATGGATTATGCTTTTATTAACGAACCTACCGTAAAGTTTCAGTTTATTGGCGCTTATGACGCGATAGCATATTCTACTGGTACTGGGCAAATTTGTGACGCTAAAAAACTATTAGCTGCATATTACCACCCGCAAACGGGGTCAAATCCTGCAATACCCTCATTGTTAGACGCGCAGTCTGTTATAAATTTTTTTAAAAACCAATATAATGTTCCTGGTTTGTCTGTAGGCATGTCAAGATTAGATTTTGAAGCCGCTGTTTACGCTGTTGACTCTGATTTTTTTGGTCACACCGGGGCTTCGTCTTCAAAATGTAAATGTACTTATCCAGAAATTTGTGTTGATGGTAGCTTTATAATGTTTAGTAAAGATAACAAAGTAAATTTAAGTAGTGCATTAGGTTATTATGCTAGTGTTACGTTTAAAAACAATTCTACAGAGAAAGCAGAGCTGTTTAACGTAGGTGCTGACGTATTTGAAAGTAGTAAATAAATAGTGAAAACTGTGACTATATTAGTATAAATTAAATTAAATTATGCACAGTGAATTAACTTTTAGGAGTTTTAAAGATAAAGATTACAATACGGTAAATAGTTGGTGGGATTATTGGTGGACAGAAGGAGATGGAATAGAAAGAAAGTTTTTACCACGCAACAAATCTTGCTTTATAATAGAAAAAGGTGATATACCTATAGCTGCTGCTTTTTTATTTATAGATAAATATTCACCTATGGCTTATTTAACATACATGGTATCTAATCCAAAATACAGAGAGAAAGATAGAAGAAGTATTATAGAGCAATTAATAGCAAATATAGAAAAAGAAGCAAAATCACAAGGAGTAGAGTTTATATTTACTGTTTGTGGTAATATACACTTAGAAAATATACATGGAAAACTAGGTTGGACAATTGATAAATCCGCTCCAGCTTACGAAACTTTTAAATATATATAATATGGGAGGAAAAAAAAGAAGAGCAATAGCTAAAGAAGCTAAAGACGCGGCTAACGCGTCATTATTAGACGCGGAAGATAGAAGAGCGGTCGCTCAAGCTGGTGTTGACAAACAAAGAGCTGCGTATGAAAGTTTTGAATTTACAAATCCTTATGCCAACATGCAAAATCAATATGCGGGCATGGAAAACACTTATGAAGACCTAACTGTTAACCAACAGCAGGCTCAATTTCAAGCGCAACAAGGGCAACAGCAAAGAGCAAACATAATGCAGCAAATGCAAGGCGCTGCTGGAGGATCTGGTATAGCTGCGCTAGCTCAAACACTAGCTAATCAAGGCCAATTACAAACACAGCAAATATCAGCATCTATAGGACAGCAAGAGGCGATGAATCAAAAACTAAGAGCTCAAGGTGCTGCTCAAATACAACAACAAGAAAGAATGGGAGCCGCCGCTGTAGATTTACAACAAAGACAAGGCGAAGCAATGGTACAGCAAGCAGAAAGCGGAAGAATATCAACTTTATTGGGTATGGAATATGGTGCTTTAACAGGTGCAGAAGCAGGTGTACAACAAGGCTTTGCTAACCAACAAAGCGCTATTGGTATGGATGCTCAAATGTATGCTGCAAATCAACAAATGAAAGGTCAAATAATAGGTAGTGCTATAGGAGCAGCAGGAAATGTAATGGCTGCAAACATGAAAGTGCCAGCAGTGCCACCTTCCGACAGAAGGTTAAAGAAAAATATAAATAAAATTGGTGAATCACATAGTGGGTTGAATATATATAGTTTTGAATATAAAAACCCTAAACATGGAGAAGGATTATTTCAAGGTGTAATGTCTGATGAAATACCACAAGAGGCAGTTGTAAGTAAAGGTGGTTATGATCATGTAGATTATAGTATGCTAGACGTAGAATTTAAACAAATATAAATATGGCAAAAGGAGTAGGTAGTTTATCAGGTAGAGCAGATGCAACATTAGTAGGCGCGGCAACAAGAGCGTCGCTAGCTGCTGTACCAAAAGATCTTAGTGGTGTTCACCAAAGGACAGCTGCTGCATATGCATCTATGGCACAAACCACAGGTGCTGTATATGGTAAAGCTCTTGAGGTTATTGGTCAAATTGGTGGCCAGCTAATAGAAAACGCAAAAATAAAAAAACTTGAGCCAGAAAGCGAGTGGAGTGATAACCAGATGAAAGATTTTGAAACAAAACCACCACCACCACCAAAACCAGCTGATATTAAAGCACCCGAAACTGATTCTCCTATTGTTGAAGTTGACGAAGACTCTGCAAGCGGTGAAGAATATACTGTATTCTTACCTGGTGAAGTTGAAATAGGTGCTGCTCCTGAAAAACCAAATTATGTTTACACTTACGCAGACAATGATGGCAACGAGGAGCCTATAACTGTTCAAACTACAGCTCAAAAACTAGAAGGCTTAAGAGAAGAATTAAAAAATGTTAAAAACCTAGGTTTAGATAGAAAAGGTAGAAAAGCAGAAAAAAACAGAATAAGAAATGTTATGGATAGGATAAGGCAAGAAAATGTTACTTTTGGCGCTTTTCAAGAAACTATGACAACTATGCTTGCGCAAGATCAAGTTAATTTTGAAGCCTCGGGTATATACGGCATGAGTAAAATGCTTTTTAGTCGAGCGTTGTTAGCTGGTGGTAAACCGGTAAAAGAAACAGATCCAAACTTAGCCGCTTACAACGGTGCTAGAGCTATCCAGGGTTACGACAAAAATGGTAGAATGGTATTTACTTATGTAGATAAGTACGGTGTGCCTTTTAAAAACGAAGATGGTAGCGATATGACTATAGATAAATCAGCAATTGCATCTGGTGATTTGTTTATTGCAAAATCAGAAAAAAGACCTATTATAGATGGTTTAATAAATACACAGTTTATACAACAAAATTATAAAGCCGGTTTTCAAGATTTTGAAAACTTAATAAATAAAGGTGTAGATGAAAACATAACTGATAAAAATACTTTTCTTGATATAGCTCATTACCATAGCTCAAATACTACCGGTTCTTTAGCAAGTGTATTAAACAACGTTGAGTATGATGGTGATGGAGTACCACAAATTAAAGAAACAGAAATGTCTGGACTACTTGTTGGTGCTTTACAAGGGCTTGGTAACAAAAATCAATTTGACGTTAGTGGAGATGGTGTGTTTGACGAAAAAGATTACGCAACACAAGAAAACTATGCCATGCTTGTTAAAAAAGTATTATCTGGAGATGATCTTCAACTTGGAAAATCGTTATTAAAGGCTCATTATAAAAACGCTACCAATGCTCAAATTGAAAAATTTAAAAGTTTAGAACCAGCTCCAGTAACAGACGCGCTTACTGTTGATCAAAAAAGATATTACGACGTAATTAACGCACGAAATAGAACAGCGTTAGATAACGCAAAATTTTTATCACAACAAAAAGTAAAAGAAGAAGAAAAAGTAGACACGCAGAATACTGTTTATAGTATTGAGTCTGAATTTAGTGCTGGGCAATCAACTATTGGTAAAGGAAGTAGATACGTGCAAAAAACCGAATCAACTCCAGAAACAGTTGTTGATGGTGAAACAATCCCCGCACAAGAAGCAGGTTGGACATTTTATAAAGATGGTAAAGTAGTTAAAACTATGCTAACTAGCGAGGCAGATATACTAGATGAAATAACTAAGCATGTAACCGATACGTCTGGAAAGTATGAAAGTTTTACAATTGGAGAAACAAAAGTAGTTAAAACCGGTACACCTGTTAGAAACACTACTTATGAGTACAAAGGTAATGGCAAGTGGGAGCTTAAAAATTAATATATGGCTAATAAAACAATTACAACAGAAGAATTATTTTCTTTAGATAATATTGAAACTACTACACCAGTAGAAAATGATAATCTTATTTCAACTGAAGATCTTTTTAAACTGGGAAAAGTAACGAGCTCGACGATAGATCCGACGACGGCGAGCGATACGGAATTAGAGTCGGACGATGGTTCTTCGGAATTACCAGATAACAGGGGTTGGTTTGAGCAAGCAATGGATGCTGGTGCTGTTAATGCAGATTTATATGATAATGCTGACGCTATATTTGATATTAATAATACTGAAGACGCTAGAAATTTAACTGATTCTGAGCTACAAGCTTATATTGATTTAATTGGTAAATCAAAACAATCGGCATCTGAAATGGAAGAGTTAAATAAGTTTACAAAAGCTTTTGAAAAATACAACCAACAAGGTGAAAATTGGTTTACATCTACTATGATGGCTATTAAAGAAAATGGTGGCGTAACTGGTGGTGGTATGAAAGGATTTGCACAAGCATCTATACAAAGTTTTAGATCAATGG
>Ga0098042_1000332_pt1 | contig 18487 bp, 7 predicted proteins | sample 9_EtaG_FD_75066 | JGI IMG/M metagenome (GOLD analysis project Ga0098042, IMG submission 75066) | Marine viral communities from the Subarctic Pacific Ocean - 9_ETSP_OMZ_AT15188 metaG | ecosystem: Environmental > Aquatic > Marine > Oceanic | place: Pacific Ocean | collected 2015-01-10
AAACATTAATTAAATGCCAGAGATTAATACTACTTTTACACAAGGTCGTATGAACTTAGACCTTGAAGAAAAAATATTACCTAATGGTGAATATAGAGGTGCTTTAAATATACAGGTTTCTACCTCTGATGAAGATTCAGTTGGTAGCGTTCAAACTATAATGGGTAATGAAAAATTAACTACAGGTCTTGCTCAAGGTTGGAGTAGTTTTGAGTGTATAGGTTCTATAGCAGATGAAAAAAATGATGCTGCTTATTGGTTTATAGTTAAAGATGATAACACGCAAAGTGCTATATTAAGATGTTTTAAAAACAATAGTGGTAATTTAGAAACTGGTATTGTATTATCTGACAATGAAAATAAAGTTTTAGAATTTACAGTAGAAAATTATATAACTGGTATTAATGTTGTAGATAATTTTTTATATTTTACTGATGGCGTTACAGAGCCAAAAGTAATAAATATAACACAATTTTTAAATAATACCGTTAGTCTTTCAAACACTAGTAATCTTTATATTAACGGAGAAAACAAAGGTACAGTAACAAAAAACGATATAACAGTTATAAAACCAAGACCTTTAAATCCAATTACATTAGATTTAGTACCTGGCGACGAAAGACAAGTTTTATATAATACTCCTGAGGCTAATTTTACTAATAAAGTTGCTGGACAATCGATATCATTTAAAATTGGTTTAGAAGAATTTAAAGTTCTTGGTCGTAATGATATATATGATACTAATAACGATGGTACTGGAGAAGATTATTATCATTTAGGTGTAAATCCTATTACAGGAAAATTTGAAGCTAATTATTCTGGTTTTGGAGCAATAAACGTAACAACAGCAGGAGCTAGAAGCGTTACTCTTGATACCGAACTTTACGATTCTTACGCACCTTTGTTAGAGATTGGTGATATTTTGCTTTTAAGTGAAACTGGAGCTAACGGTTCTCTTCCTTCAAATGTTCAAGCTAGACTTAAAATAACAGGTTTAGCTGTTAGTCCTTCTATTCCAGTTGGAGCTCCTCCTGTTCCAGGAAAACCTAATAGAAACGCTCGTATATCAGCTGATATTACTTGCGAAATAATACAAAGATCAACAGCTATTGCAAATCAAGTTTATTCTTTCAATATTTTAAAAGAAGATCTTTCGGTATTACTTTTTGAAAAAACTTTTCCTAGATTTTCTTATAGATACAAATATGCTGATAATCAATACTCTTCTTTTGCACCATTTACTCAACCAGCTTTTTTATCAGGAAAGTTTAATATTCATCCAACCGAAGAACCATACAATACTGGTATGGAAAATAATATTAATAAAATAATATTAAAAGATTTTGTACATCAAGGTATTCCTAAAGATGTTATAGAAATAGATTTATTATATAAATCAGAAGATTCACCAATAGTTTATACAATAGATACTATAAAATCTAAAAAATCAGATGGTGGAGATGTAGTTGCTTGGCACAGCGTTGATGGTAAAGCTGGATCTAATACTTTTGTTTTTGTAGATGGAAGCGAGTCTAATAGCTCTAACACAAATTCTGGATATTATGAATTAAATAAAGAGTTAATATATGCTGCTTTGCCAGAACTTCAAACTTTACGAATATATGATAACGTTCCTAAAAAAGCCAAAGCACAAGACTTTACGGCGGGTAGAATAATATATGGAAACTACACTCAAAATTTAAATGTTGGAGACTATGAAAATGATTTAAGATTAGAGTTTGAAGAAAGAAAATTTGGAAAAATAAATAAAAAATTTGATGAAGGTGGTTTAAAAACAATAAAGTCACAAAGGACATATCAAGTTGGTATGAGCTTACTAGATTATCAAGGTAGAGAAACACCTATTTTTACGTCTGGTGAAAAAGGTTCTATTACGGTTCCTTTTAGTTTATCTACAGATCAAAACGCTATAGTTTCTTTTGATGGCGCTGCTTCTAAAAGTCATAGATTAAAAGTATTAGACATACCTAACATACCTTGTCACGTAAATATTCCTAATGCTTATAATCTTGGTGGTGGTTTTGAGTTTGATCCTTATTACTTTAAACTATATGTAAAAGAAACTTCTTCTGAATATTATAATTTAGTTTTAGATAGAGTATATAGATCAAAAGAAGATAATAGTTTATGGATTTCTTTTCCTTCTGCAGATAGAAATAAAATAAAAGAAGAAGATTTTATAATACTTAAAAAACCTGTAGACTCTGACAGTCAAGTTCAACTTGAAAATAAATTTAAAATAATAGCTATAGAAAACGAAGCGCCTGATTTTATAAGAGATAAACTTAGATCTATAGGTCAAGCTAACGGTGATGGTGATTTAAGCCAGTTGTTTACAGAAGAAGCTTTTCAACCAGCACCTGGACAAAATAAATTAGTTTTTAATAAAGATCAATTAGTAAGCGAAAGAATTGTTGGTATACAACAGCTTTTTAACAGCGGAAAAGAGTTAAGTATAAAATTTAAAAAAGTAAATTCTAGTGGTAATATAACTACAAATTCTGTAACATATAATTTTGTTAATGTACAAATAACCGCAGACGTATATATTATTTCTATTGATAAACCTATACAAGATTCTGATAGTTGGATAGAATCTTTGCCTGGTGTTTTAAACGAAGATTTATTAGTAGTATTTTTTGTAAATGATAATAAACAATGGCAAGAATTTCAAGGTAGATTTTTTGTTAAGATAAGATCTAATATAGTAACAGCGCAATACTTAGAGCCTTTGATAGGTAATGAAATAGGTAGTATTATTACAGCTAGAGCAAAAACATTTAGTCTTAGAGATGATAATCTTTTTGATTCTTTTGATTCAGATGGTAGATATAGCGGAACACATAGTTATGGTCAAAACACAACTAGCAATACTGGCGCTGTAACAAACGCTTTACAAAGTCGAAGCGTTAAGCCTGAACACTTTAAAGATCTTTTTAACCACGAAACTAATAACCAAGGTACAGATGGTCGTGATTGGTTTATAGATGAGTTACACTACGCTGCACACCAACCTTTAGAAGTTCCTAATAATGCTAATAATACATATAACATTACAACTTCATACAGTTTTTACGAGGGAGATAATAAACCTGATATAGTTCAATTACAACAGTTTGACGCGTCTATTAGTGGTAATTTGCGTGGTATGAATTTTAATCCTCTGTATGGGAACTCTACGTCTTTAAACTTAGGAACCGCTAACAGGTTTACTTTTGCAAATTCTCAATATGATAGTAATTCGCAAGTTCTTCAACAATCCAATTATCAAGAGGTAGATCAAAATGATTCTTTTAAAAGATCTGCTATGGGTTCTCCTATGAATGGTATGCAAGGTATAGTTACAACTGTTACAGGTCATCTAAATAAAAACGCGCCTAACGCTTCAGCTCCTTGGCCACTTATTTGGAAAAAACAAATAGATCACGTTGCTGATTTTAATGCGCCTAATGATATAAAAAACTATAGAGATATATATGGAGATTCTACTGGTAAGTTTTTTATGCACTTATCTTTTTCTGGTGTAGGTGTAGATTTGATGGATCAAAACGCTCCTTTAATTGTAGAAACTGGATCATTTGGGTTTGGTGGTAATATTTTTTATGACGATTCTGATATAAATAATGTTAAATATCCAGGTGGAACAATGGATCTTCAAGGAATAATAAACCTTAACACGCAGAAAGGTCATGAACAAGCTAAAGGTTTAGGTCTAGTATTACCATTTCCACAACATCCTAATTTTAATAAAGATCCTAATTGGAGGACAAAAGTAGAAACACAGTGGGATCCTATAGGTCACTCTGATCTTGGTAATTTTAGTCTTGGTAATAAAACTTTTGTAGAAAATTTAGAAACAGTAGGTAACAATTTTAGATTTTCTAATGATACTAATGAAACTGTATTTAATATAAAAAAAATAGAAAAAGTAAGAGTTTACAATCACACTACTTGGAATTGGTCTGTTACAGTTCATGATGCTGCCGCTCAAAACGGTCAATGGTATGAAAAAGAAGAATCTGTAGCTAACGCATATTATAAATGGTATAAATATGCTATTGAAGGTAGTGATCAAGCTGAGTTAAACTCTAGATTTAATAATTTAAAAAAAGTTATACGCCAATTTGGTCAAGCAGATAATAGAAGAATTTGTTATATAATAGAGTTAGACAAAGATCCTAGAGTAGAATGTTCTATAAATCCTCAAACTTATGATTTTGATTTTGATGGTACTAACGATGATTTTGGTTTTATAGAGTTTTTTGAGCAAGATTTTTCTGATGGAGAAAATCCAATAAAAGAAAATCCAGCTATATTTGAAACAGAGCCAAAAGAAAAAGTTGATTTAGATTTGTATTACGAAGCTTCACCTATTTATCCTTTAAAACTAGATGTAAACTCTACAGTAACTTCAAGTTATAATCCTGCGCTTGTTGAAGCAACGAATAATACTAAGGGGTATTTATCAGCTAAAGTAGGTACTAAAGTTAAAGTTTCTGGAACAGGTGTAGATATAGCTAATACTTATGTTGAAGCTAGTAACAATGCTTTTGAATTACCAATTGATTGTAGAGTAAAAGTTTGGGATGGAGATATAGTTGAACTAGCAGGTGGTATAAGTGCTGTTGGAGGTGATCAAGGTTTTAATTTTCAACCTGGAAACATATATGGAAACCCAACAAATATCAATCATCAAAATCAATTTTTTACTAATAAATTTTTAGAGTTTTATGATGATCAAGAAGATGGTTATATTAAATATAAAATATTAGAAGTTGTAGAACTTGGTACAACTAATCCTACTGGTCCTGCGCAGCAGTATAATAGCGTTACAAGATTTAGAGTAAAAATTAAACCAGAAGAAATTGCTTTACCTTACTTTAATGCTTTTAGTTTTGGTAATGGTGTAGAATCAAATAGAATAAGAGACGATTTTAATCAATCTTTTATAAAAAACGGAGCAAGAGTATCTACAACTTTACAAGAAAAATACAATCAAGATATAAGAACTAGTGGTTTAATATTTTCTGGTATATATAACAAAAGCACTAGTTTAAATGATTTAAATCAATTTATTCAAGCAGATAGTATAACTAAAGAGTTAGATACTACTTACGGTAGTATACAAAAATTATTTGCTAGAAATAGTGACTTAATAGCTTTATGTGAAGATAAAATAGTTCAAATATTCGCTGATAAAGATCTTATATTTAATGCTGATGGTAATACTCAACTAACAACATCTAATAAAGTTTTAGGACAATCAAGACCTTTTGTTGGTGAATATGGTATATCAAAAAATCCTGAAAGTTTTGCATCATCTTCATATAGAGCATATTTTACAGATAAACAACGAGGTGCTGTATTAAGATTATCAATGGATGGTTTAACACCTATATCTGATGCTGGTATGAAAGACTGGTTTAGAGATAAATTAAAAAATGATTATTATAGAATAATTGGTAGTTATGATAAAACTAAAAATGATTATAATTTAACTTTTGATTCTGGTAATGATTTTTCATACGTAGAAGATAATTTTGGTAATTCTAATAGTATGTATAAAAATGAAGATCAATCTATAACTGTTACTTATAAAGAAAGTGTAAAAGGCTGGTCTAGTTTTAAAAGTTTTATACAAGAAGCCGGTTTTATTATAAACAATGAATACGTAACTTTAAGAGAAGGCAAAGCGTTTCATCATAATGAAAATGTTGGCGCTTGTCATTTTTACGGTACTAGTGATTCAACTACAAGAATATCTACTGTTAACGCTATTTTTAACGACGCTCCTTTATCTATAAAAAACTTTAATACGTTAAACTATGTTGGTAGTTTTAAAGGCAATAATAATACGATTCCTGCTTGGACGTGTAATCGCTTAGAAACAGAAAAAGGTGAAGGTAGAATTTTATCAACGCCTTTTGGTGCTGATAGTATTATAGACAATCCAAACATAAATCAATTTGTTAAAAAAGAAGAAAAATCTTTTGCTTATATACAGCATATGCACGGTGAAACTGACGGCACTATAGACACAGAAAGCGGATCTAATTTAGGTGTTGGCGAAGCATTTGAAAATGAACAGTTATAATAAAATATATTATGAAGAATATAAATAGCTTTAAAATATTAAATAGAACAATAGACTCAGGAGCACAGACTATAGAGTGTTTTGTGACTGGCGATATTGACTCACATTGTCATTTACATATATTTGATAATTCTTCTCCAACAAAATTTTATAACTTTAAAACAAAATCTTTTGTAAATGGTTTTAATTCTCAAAATAATTTAAATATTGTTTTAGGAAGTAATACTTTTAATTTTACAATTAAAATACCAGCTTCTTCTGCCGGAAATAGTTATACATTTTTATTAATACCTAATTATCATTTTGAAACTCAAATACAAAATGGCACAATTGGATTGTTAACACAAAAAATAGAACAAGAAAAAGATGTTACAGTTAGATTTAGTACTTCTTCAGATCAAGCAGATACTAATTTTGTAGGTATAGGTGCTTTTATAGGTAGTACAAGTGGTAGTTCAAATAGTAATTCACCACAAACAGTAAATATTTCAGAAGATTTAGCAGATTCAGGAGATGGTTTAGGTCTTGGTTATAAGTATAGTTTTGATATAACTGGCTTTGGAGGCGCTAGCACGCCTAGAAGAGCTTTTTTAGCAGATTCTTTACAACCAGTAGATACAGATTTTTTTACTAAATTAACAAAAGAAACTAATGGTTCTGGTAGTAGCGTAACATCTATGATTTTAAATGATGTAGATAATTTAGTTGTTGGTATGAGTTTAGTAGATATAGAAAGTAGTAGTGTTACGACAAGTGGTAGTTTAGGTGTTTTAACATACCCAACTATAACGGCCATTAACACACAAACTAAAACAGTAACTTTGTCTAGCACTCATAGCTGGGCAGATGCTAAAGACATTACGTTTAGGGCTTATGGTTCAGAATTAATAGATGAATCTGTAGGTCTAGTTGTTAGTTTTAACTTAAGCGTAACGCCAACTGGTTTTTTAGGTACATCAAATTTTGGTGGTGGTAGTGTTACGGTAAACGGCGATCAAAGTAGCACTAGTATAAATATAGATGGTATTAGAGGTGTTTCTGTTGGTAGTAAAATATTTGGTCCAGGTATTGATGTTACCAACAATACTGTCACAGCGGTACACGCAAGCGGATCGCCAATAACACTAGCTGGCACACAAACTTTAGCAGACAATACAATATTAACAGTTTATGGTTCTTCTATAAACGCTAATATAAAAGGTGTTATGACAATTAGTAGATTTCCTAGTATTAGTACAGATGTTTTTTATGATATAGACAGAGCCTTTATATTAGCAACAAATAGTTAAATTATGCCGACAAAAATAAAATTTCAAAGTAAAATAAATGAATCAGTTTCTATAGGTGATCTTTTGTATATTATAATACCATCACAAAATATTGATGGCTTAGCAGGTAGCGTTCCAAGAGGTGTTAATAGTGTTATTACTGACGTAGGTGAAGATTTTGTTACAATCGCTGGTAACGCAAGATTAGCTAGCCCAGCTGCTGTAGGTCATTTTTATTACGCAAGAAAACCTTTAGATAATAATACTAGTTTAAAAGGTTATGTTTTACAAGCTCGTTTAAAATGTGATGTTTCTGCTTTTGACTCGTACGATAGTTCAAATAAAAAACTTTTTTCACTAGGCTCTGAAGTAACACAAAGCAGTAAATAATTAATAAATAGTGTAATTATAAACACATAAATAAAAGAATATGAATATAGTAGGTTATAAATCTCCGTTTAAAAAAAGATCACCAATGAAGCTTGCGCCTCTTGCTATAGCAGCAATAGCTGCTGCGCCAGGTATAATTAAAGGTGTTGGTAGTTTATTTGGTATGGGCGCTAGAGCAGAAGAACAAAACAAAGCTAATTATGCTTATGAAAAAGCTAAAGAAGATTTTGAAAATATACAATACACAAATCCATACAAAAATCTAAAAAATCCTTACACTGGATTAGAAAATCCTTATGCTGATTTGCAAAATCCTTACGCTGGATTACAAAATCCTTATACCGAAAACATATATGAAGATCTAAGTGTTAACATGAGATCAGCTGATTATTTAAGAGATCAACAAAGGCAATCACAAGCAAACATAATACAACAAATGAGAGGTGCTGCTGGAGGATCTGGTGTTGCTAGTTTAGCACAAGCTATGGCTAATTTATCAGATAAACAAGCAAGAGAGGCTTCTGCTAAAATAGCTGATCAAGAAATGGCTAATGAAAAACTTAGATTAAAAGGAGCTGACGAAAGAAGAACTGGGGCGTTTAATTTAGATAAATTAAAAAGAGAAAGCGCTTATAGTGTTGATAAATTAAAAAAAGAAGCTGCTTTTGATATTGATAAACTACAAAGAAGTACTGATTTTGCAATAGATCAAGCTAAAATACAAGGCGAAATGATGAGGCAGTCGCAAGAAAACCAAAGGTTAGAAGCTTTGTATGGATTAAGCATAGACAGAAAATCGGCTGCAGACCAAGCTAGATCAGATGCTAGAGCACAACAGTTTAGTGCTTTTGGAGATATTGCAGGTTCCATTGGTGGACTATATATGCCTGGTGGAGCACTATATAAAGGTTAAACAAAATAATAAATTATGGCAGAAAACGAAAATGATTTAAATAGTGATGGTGTTAACGAAGATATTTTAAATATGTTTAAAAGTAATCTTTCTACTATGACTACGCCTAAAGTAGATACTTCTGCTGTAGACAAACAAATAAAAAATTTATCTACACCAGCTAGTGGTAGTGTTTACGATAAACAAGCAGCTTTGTATAGAATGCAAGGCTCAGGCCGTGTATTAGAAACACAAAAAAATATTGCTTTAGCAATAACGCCTGCTCTTGAGCTTTATAAAACAAGAAAAGCTGCGTCTGATGCAGAGTTTCAAGAGCGTACTAAAAACATGCCAGATTATGACGATACTAATATATTTGGTGAAATAAACAATACAACCATACCTTTATCTGATAATATAAAAAATATTAGTAATTTACTTAAAGAAGATTATCGTTTAATATCTAATTTAAATATTAACGATCCTAGATATGAAGAAGCTAGAAAAAGAATAGAACAAAACGAAAAGATTATAGTTAATTACGATGCTGTAAATAAAAAGTTATTTGATATTAGAAATGGTAGAGATAGAGACACTGGAGAAGTTATACAGCAAATACCTTTAGAAGAGTTTGACGAAGGTATGTCACCACAAGAAACTCAAATGTGGAAAGATATTTATTCTGGCAATGGATCTAACATTAAAAACATAGATGGTAATCTTTTTTGGGTTGATCCTACTGATCCTGAAAATAAAGACAAACAAATAGATCTTAGGTATATTAGTAATTCACCAACACAAATAAACGGTGTTAGTGTTAACGCGTATGTAACACATAGAGGTATTGAAGCAAAATATATAAACGAAGGCGGTCTTTTAGATGATTATTCATATACAGCTACTATAGAAGCTAGTTTAAACAACCTTAGAAGATTAAAGCCAAACGAAATAAAGTCATTAATATTTAATGGTATAAATGTAGAGCCAGATGATATATATGGTGGCCCTGATACAAAAGAATTTATATTAAAAGTAATAAAAGATACTTATGGTGGTAATTTAAATGAAACAGAAATACTTGCTAAAATAGATGAAATGAAAAGTATTAGTGTTATAGACGCTACTAAATATAAAGATGAAAATGGTAACAATGTTAGTTTGAAAAAGTTGTTTTTAAGATATGAAACTAATAAAACTAGAAACGCAATACAAGAAGCTGCAGATAAAAGAGAAGAAGAAAACAAAAATAAAAATACTAATACAACGCCTAAAGTAGAAACAGATGATGAAGATCTTGAAGGCGGCGGAGAAGACATTGTGGTTGGTAGCGTGAATGTAACTAAACTTAATCAAAATACTTTTTATAGAGTTTTTCAACAAACGGAAGATAATGCTAAAAAAATATTAGAAAACTTATTGCCAAAAGACAAAGACGGCAAATCTATTTATACTATAGAAGACGATGGTACACCTAGAGACAGACTTAAAATATTTAAAAATAACGTTCTTGTAGATATTTTTGATTTTGATTACAGTAATGAAGATTTAGCAAAAGATCAAGCATATAATTTTTTACGTAAAATAAAAAATGTTGGGTTTTTTACTGAAATTACAGAATCAAGCGAAATAAATAATAATATAAAAGAAAGTTTTTTAAGTTTACCTATAAATAAGAAAAAGTTAATTAAAGCTGCTAAAGATGGTACTTTAACGCCAGACATAATAAAAAAAGCAATTGAAATGATACAAAACAACCAATCTAATCCGATAAAAATAAATGAACAAGGTGTTATTGAAGGAAAAATAAATCCAACAGCTTTTAACAAAGCGTTTAAAGAAATACAAGAAATTGAAAAAATTGATTTAGGTTACTAATTAAAATTAAATATGGCTGTTTATCTATATAAAGGAAAAAAATATAATTATTCTCAGTTAGAACAACTAGCTGAAAAAAAAGGTATGCCTACTGATAGTTTTATAAATGCTTTTTTAAAAAAAGGCATGAAGCAAATTGATGAATCAGAATTACTTACCGACGCTCAACAATTTAAAAATGTTTTTAATAATGCTGCTTTAAGTTTACAAAACGCTTGGGTTAGTACGCAGATAGCTAGTGCTCCTGCGATGGATTATTTAGGTTTAATAGAAGGTGACACTGATGCTTTTATTGTTGATAAGTACGAAGAGCTTGATGAAATAAACAAGCGAATGAAAGATACGGGTAAAGGTATACTTGGTGGTTTTAAAGAAGGTGATATTGCTGATATAGCTATTGGTATTACCAATGCTTTAACTAGCACTGTAACTACAGTAGTACCTGCTATAGCCACTAGAGGTTTATCATTAGTTCCTCAAATTATGGCACCTATATATACAGAGTATAATTCTGAAAAAGCTAAAAAGTTATATGGCGATGACACTGAAGAAGCTATTACTAAACTTTTAGAAAACAACGAAGACGAAGTTGCTGTACCTCTTGCTATTGGTACTCTTTCTGTTGCTTTAGAAAGAATTGGTATAAAAGGTATAAACAATTATATTCTTAATAATGCTAAAAAAGTAGGTGTACAAAAGATAGCAGCTTTAGTTTTAACTGGTAGTAGAGAAGGTTTAACAGAATATTTTCAAGGTACTTTAAATGTTGCTAATGTAAGTATAGCTCAAGGTGATGATAACGAAACCGTTGTTAAAAAAGTTGTTGATCATCTATCTAGCGATCAGGCTAAAGAAGAATTTTTACAAGGTTTTGTTGGTGGTGCTGGTATATCTGCTGCTGGTAATACTATTAATAGCGCTATGAGAAGTGAAGAAGATAATTTAGTTATAAATAACTATATTAACGACTTAATAGGTTTAAACGAAAATAAAGTAAATTCAAAAACCGAAGATGCTAAAAAAATTATAGATAAAAAAATTAAAGAAACAGAAGATAATCTTAAAAATTTTTTATTAAAAAACGGTAAAAAATCTGAGTTTATAACAGACGATCAATCAAAAGAAATAATAAGCGTATTAGATAATAGAAAAAAATTAAATTCAGAGTTAGAAAAATTTAAACAACAGCTAAATAATCGTGAAATAAATTTAAATGAATTTAACATTTTAACAGAAAATATAAATAGCGAAATAGATACTAGTAATAAAAAAATAAACGATATAAAAAAAGAAGCTAATAAAAAGCTTTTACATGATGATTTAAGAACATCTACTAACGCTATAAACAAGATATTAGGTTTAGAACAAAAAGTTTATAAAACACCGCAAGAATTTTTAGAAGCTTACAATGCTAAAACTGGTAAAAACTTTACGTTAGAAGACATGAGAGGTGTTGATGGTTTAGTTGTTGGTAAAGAAGTAATGATAAACGAAGATGTAGCGGCAGATAATAATGCTGTTTCAGTAGGATCACATGAGCTTTTACATGCTATATTAAAGTCTTCATTAACTGGTAGTAAAAGAGTTGTTGGTAAAGATGCTAAAGGTAAAGATATTACTACTGACTTAACACAAGAAGGCGAGCGATTAGTAAACGATTTTTTAAACGAGTTAAGCTCAAAAGAAAAAGCTATTGTACAAAAAAGAATAGATGATAACTATAAGTTTAACAAAGATGGTTCTGAAAAAATATTTTCACAATACGCTGAAGAGTATTTAAATGCTTATGCTGATGCTGCTATAAAAAACGAACTTTCTGATAGTTTATTAGTTAAAATAGGTAAGTTTATATCTAAAATATTTAACAGTGGTGATAAAGGTTATAAAAACTTAGAATTTAAAACTGGTGCAGATGTAAAAGCATTTTTAAAAGCTTATGTATCAGACAGAAAAAAAGGTGAGTTTAGACAACAGTTTATTGAAATGGCACAAGAAGGTGTTGATATGGATAGTGTTGTTGAAAAAAGATCAATGACTTCAAAACAAACAACTGCAGTAACTAATGAGGTTGATAAGCTTGGAAAAGTTGATAAAGACGGTAATAATCTTAGAGAAAAAGGTACTGGTAATTTTTATTATCAAGCAGAAGCTGACGACGTTATTAAAGAGCTTAGAAAAAAACGTACAGATAAAGATCTTGGTTTAGAAAACGAAGGTTATTTAGATAATTTAATAGCTGCTAAATATAAAGCTGATAAAGTACCTGAAAACTTTGTTAATGATGTTATAACACAACTAATACCTGATATAAGAGGTTTTAAACCAGAAGAAAATGATAGTTTATTTGGTTATTTACAAGGTAGAATTCGTTTTAGAGCTGATGATGTCTATAAAAAAATATACGCAAAAAAAGAGCAAGAAAAAACAGCTAAAGACGTAGATGACAGAACAAAAGAAGGTGAAGTAAAAACTCAAGTTGCAGCTGAAAAAGATCCTACATTAGAAGCTCTTGAGACAGAAGATTTATCACCAGCAGCTCAAGCTAGAAAAAAAGCAGAGCAAGCTAAAGCTAATATTCAAAAAACTTCTAAGTTTAGAAAAGCGCTTGGTATTGAAACTGGTAGTGAAACATACAATAGAATTTTAGATTCAGTTGAAAAAAGTTTAATTACAGCCTACGCTAAAACAGAAAGTATTACTAATATAAACGAAAGAATAGATAAAATAGTTGAAATGATTCGTAAAGAATATACAACTAAAGGTAATTTTACTCCTATATTTAAAAATATTAAAAATTTATTATCAAAAGGTAATTATATCAAAAATTTAAGAGAATACAAAGATATTTTTATTAAAGAAATTAAAACAGCTGATCTTGTACAAATGTTAAGAGAAGCCCCTGAAAGTGAGCAATTTGGCCTTAAATTTATCAAACAACTTACTAGTAAAGCAGAAGTAGAAAATTACGTTAATTTAGGCATGTTACCTAAAGACTCTTTAAACAAAATAGATAAAGGTCAAGCTGTTAATTTATACGAAAAAACAAAACCTACTGATGAAAAAATTGTAGCATTTGCAGATAAACCACCAGTAAATCCCGAAACAGGTAAAAGATCTGGTTTAAAAGGTACTAGAAAAGATAACTTTGCAAAACGTTTTCAGCAAATAATGATAGACGACGCTATAATGCAAGTTAGGCAAAGTGAAAAGTTTAAAAGCAAAATAGACGAAAAAACTCAAGCTGAAAATGATGTAGCGTTATTAGCTTCTGCTATAGATAAAGATCCTAATGTTAAATTCTCTTATACAAAAATAAATAATAAAAAGTTTGATGCAGCACCTTTACAAAAAAGAAAATTAGCTTTTATTTTAAAAGAAATTATTGACAGTAATAAATTAGAAAATAAATTAGATAAAGGTCAAGTTAAAACTGTAATAAAAACAGATTTAAACAAAATAATACAAGAAGGAAAAAAGATATCACAAGCTGACCAAGATTTAATAGCTCAATTAGCTTATGCTATTACTATAGATAGAAGATACTCAAGGCCTGTAGATGATACAATTTTTAATTATTTATTAGAAAAAATAATAGCAGCTAAGAAAAAAAATATAAATTTAAATGCTGGTATGGCTTATCAACAAGACGTTGTAGAGACATTTAAAAAATATTTCCCAAGAGCAGCTAAAATATTAACTGGAAAGGTGTTAAAGGTGATTTATATGTTGATATTCTTGGTGTAACTTTTGGCTTTGAAACAAAACTAGGTTTATCGCAAGCTGTTAGTCAAACTGTTAACTATACTAAAGATGATGTTAACTTTTCAAACATTAACGAAGCAAAAGATAGTGAAGGAAACGTTTATGATGATAAAATAAAAGATATTATAATTAATAATAAAAAAGAAATAAATGATTTTTTAGAAGAAAATGGCATATTACCAATAGAAGATTTTTCAAAACCTTTAACACCTGGTCAAGTTGAAAAGCTAGCTATTCTTAAACCTCAAATATTTAAAAGAATACCAGTAGATGCAAATTATGTTCGTTGGCATTATATGAACGGTAAATATGCTAAATCACCTCAAGGAGTAATGATTTTTGAAAACAAAATGTATCGATTAGTAGAAGATGTTAAAGATAAACATAGTACTTTTATAAATAAATTTAAAGGTGAAATACCGCTTTTAGAATTAAAAGATGGCCAGTATATAGAAGTTGGTATTGAATTAGTTTTATATAAAAATGATAAAGGTGAAACTACAATAAAGACTAGAGTTAGACCTTATTTAGATATTAAAAAGTTTAAACCATCAGAAGTAGATATAACTGAAAGTAGTGTAATGAACAATGTTGTTAGTTCTTTAACAGAAGCCGCTGAAATACATAAAAAAAGCAAAAGTATTAAAGCTTCAAATATTGCTATAAACAACGCTTCAACAACAGAAAAATATAGTAAAACATCAAGAGGCATGAGTACTTTTGATTTTGATGAAACACTTATAGATAAAGGTGAAAACTTTATAATAGCTAAAAAAGGTAATAATACTATAAAAATAAGTAGTGGACAATGGCCTGTAGAAGGACCTAGTCTTACAGAACAAGGTTATGAATTTGATTTTAGTGACTTTATAAATGTTCGTGGTGGTGTTGAAGGACCGCTATTGCAAAAAATGAAAAACCAAATTAAAAAGTTTGGACCTAGCAACGTTTTTGTATTGACTGCTAGACCTCCACAGAGTGCCGAAGCAATACATGGTTGGTTAAAATCAAAAGGCATTACAATACCTTTAAAAAATATAACAGGTTTAGGTAATAGCACAGGTGAAGCAAAAGCTCTTTGGATGCTTGAAAAGTTTGCAGAAGGTTATAATGATATGTATTTTGTTGACGACGCTTTATCTAACGTTAAAGCTGTTAAAAACGTTTTAAATCAATTAGACATAAAGTCTAACGTACAGCAAGCTAAAGCTAAATTTAGCAAAACAATGAATAACGATTTTAACGATATATTAGAAGATGTTACTGGTATTGAATCTAAAAAACGTTTTTCAGATGCTAAGGCTAGAAAACGTGGCGAAGGTAAAGGTAGATTTAGATTTTTTGTACCACCATCACACGAAGACTTTGTAGGTTTATTATATAACTTTATAGGTAAAGGTGAAAAAGGTAACAAACATAGAGACTTTTTTGAAAAATCTTTAATACAACCTTTAAACAAAGCGTATAGACAGCTTAACGAGGCTAAACAAGCTATAGCAAACGACTATAGAAATCTTACAAAACAAATGCCTGATATACGTAAAAAAGTAACACAAAAAACCCCAGATGGTGATTATACTTATGGTGATGCTGTAAGAGTTTATTTGTGGAATAAAGCTGGCTTTGAAATACCTGGTTTAACTAAAACAGATAAACAAAACTTAATAGATCTTGTTGAAGCAGATGGTAAATTAAAACAGTTTGCTGATAAAATAGGTGAAATATCAAGAATAGATGAAGGTTATATAGAGCCAAGTGAACATTGGATAGCTGGTGATATAAGACAAGATTTAGCAGATGCTACAGGTAGAGTTGGTAGAAAAAAGTTTTTTGCAGAGTTTATAGAAAATGCTGATATAATATTTTCATCTGAAAACATAAATAAAATTAGAGCTGAGTTTGGTGATAACTTTGTTGAAGCTTTAGAAGATATGTTATCAAGAGTTAAAACAGGTGTAAATAGAAAACAAGGTGGTAATAGGCAGGTTAATTCATTTTTAGATTATTTAAATGGATCTATTGGTGCTACTATGTTTATTAATGCTAGATCAGCTGTATTGCAGACTTTGTCTACTGTTAACTTTATAAACTTTGCTGACAATAATATATTTAAAGCAGCAGCTAGATTTGCAGATCAAAAACAATTTTGGTCAGATTTTTCAATGTTATTTAATTCTGATTATTTAAAAGAAAGAAGAGCGGGTGTTGGATTTGATGTTAATGGAGCTGAAATAGCAAGCGCTGTTGCTAAATCAAAAGAACCTGTTAAAGCTGCTATAGCTTATATATTACAAAAAGGTTTTCTACCTACACAAATGGCTGATAGTTTTGCTATTGCTCTTGGTGGAGCTAGTATGTATCGTAATAGAGTTAAAACATATGTAAAACAAGGTTTTTCACAAAAAGAAGCAGAAACAAAAGCTTTTGAAGATTTTCAATCAGTTGCAGAAAGTACTCAGCAGTCAGCTAGACCTGATATGATCTCAATGCAACAAGCATCTGTACTTGGTCGTATGATATTAGCTTTTCAAAATGTAACATCTCAGTATGTTAGATTAATAAAAAAATCTGGTTCAGATTTAATAAATAGAAGAAAAACACCACCATATGATAGCCAAGTAAAAAGCGACATGTCTAATATATCTAGGATAATATATTATGGTGCTGTACAAAATTTAATATTTTATAGTTTACAAAGTGCTTTGTTTGCTATGGCTTTTGAAGATGATGAAGAAGAAAATGCAAAAAATGAAAAGTTCTTTAAAACTAAAAAACAAAGATTATTAAATGGTAGTATAGACAGTATATTAAGAGGTAGCGGTGTTGGTGGCGCTGTAATATCTGTTTTAAAAAATGCAGTTATAAAATACGGTGAACAACAACAAAAAGGTTGGGGTAAAAAACTAGGTGTTATAAGTGATGAGTTGTTGCAATTATCACCGCCAGTTGGTATTAAACTTAGAAAGTTAGATAGTTTTGAAAGAACTATGGAGTACAATAAAAAAGTAATACCTGAAATGGACAAGTTTGATATTGATAATCCTATGTGGGATGCGTATTCTAATTTAGTAGAGGGTTTAACAAATGTACCTGTGGCTAGGTTACTTAGAAAAGTTGAAAATGTAAGATCAGCTTTAGAAAGTGAAAACGCTTGGTGGCAAAGACTTGCGCTTGGTTTAGGTTGGAGTAAATGGGAGTTAGGTATTGAAGATACAGAAATACAAGAAATCAAAAACAGAATAAAAAATACTAACAAACAAATAAATAAAGAAACTAAGTTAAAAGAAGCTACACCAAAAGAAAAAATTAAAATAGTAGAAAAGTCTGTTTTTGATTTAAACAAAGCAGAGCAAGTTAAAATACTTAATGCTAATAATTTAGATCCTAAAAAATATCCAAAAGAAGCTGATAGAGTAAAAGCTATTATGAGTTTACGTAAGAATAATGAAGCTAAAATAGACTCTACAATAAATGCTATTGAAAATTACGTACCAACAAAAGAAGAGAAGCGTTCTATAGATTTATTTAAAATGAATAAAAAACAACAAGTTGATTTATTAATGGACTTAGGATTAAGTGTACAAAACATTAAAAAGCTTAAATACGAAGAAGATAGAGTTAAAAAAATAATACAGCTACAAAACAAAAGTAAAAAATAACAAAAACAAGTGATTTTATAAGATATACTATTGTCAAATGAAAAAATTTATATTAATATTTCTATTACCAATAATAACATTTGCACAGCCAAATTGTGTACCAACTACTATTGTAATAAATTTAGATCAATATCAAAGTGAAACTAGTTGGGGTATTTACGACACTTCTGGTGCGTTATTAACTTCTGGCTATGGTTATGGTTCTCAACCAGATTATGCTTCAGTAGTAGAGCAGAGATGCTTACCAGAAGGCGATTTAACGTTTATTATATATGATTCGTATGGAGATGGATTAAACGGAGCGCTTTGGGGTGGTTTAGATGGTTCATACTACGTTGTACAATGTAATGATACATTAGTATATGGTGATAATCCAGCTTTTGGTAATGACTCAATACATGTGTTTGTATCTGATGGATGTCCACCCGTCATGGGGTGCATGGATCCGATGTATTTAGAGTTTAATCCTCTAGCTGATACAGATGACGGTTCATGTACTACTTTAAGAGTTTTTGGTTGTACTGAT
>Ga0098042_1000334_pt1 | contig 18402 bp, 21 predicted proteins | sample 9_EtaG_FD_75066 | JGI IMG/M metagenome (GOLD analysis project Ga0098042, IMG submission 75066) | Marine viral communities from the Subarctic Pacific Ocean - 9_ETSP_OMZ_AT15188 metaG | ecosystem: Environmental > Aquatic > Marine > Oceanic | place: Pacific Ocean | collected 2015-01-10
ACATATTTCTGAATTTGAACCTAAACAACCACAATTAGAACCTAAACCTACAAGTGCAGATCCACAGGCTTTACACCATGCTAGCCCAGCAAGAACAGAATTTCCAACAGAAGATTTTTTACCTGAGAACCCTATTGTAACTTCTTCTAATACTACTTTAAAAATTAATTTTCCAAATGGAGATTTACAAGTTGATGACCACATTCGTTTACGTAATATTAAACAACCTGTTGGTGGAGTTGCAATTTCAACACTTCAACTATCAACAACTTTAAATGGAGCAATAACAGATTCAGCAACAACAATTGATCTTACCGATGGATCGGAGTTTCCAACATCTGGTTTTATTGTAATAGAAAAAGTAAATAGCACAACAGGAATTTATGAAAATGAAGTTATTAAATATACTGGAAGAACATCAAATCAATTAACAGGATGTACTAGAGGAACCAGTGCACCGTACAGAGGTGTGTCTCCTGAACCCACAGTTGCAGGTTCACACAGTAATTTAGCTAAAGTTTTTGGTTCTTATAAAGTTGCATCATTAAACACGACTCAAATTAAAGGCACAGGTCAACCTGAATTTTCTACACAATTTGATGGTATAAATGTTGCATTAGTTAATGCTGCATCAAGTACAGAAACAGGAGGCGGTTTACAGTGTACAATTGGACCGATAAATGATAGGGCTTAATTATGTCAGGAGTTTCTAAATATAATTACACAACATTAAAACAAGCAATCTTAGATTATGCTGAAGTAGATGACACTGTTTTTACTACAACTATTTTAGATGGTTTTATAATGGCAGCTGAAATGAGAATTAATCAAGAACTTCCTATGGATTCTGCACGACATGTTCAAGAAGGTACATTAGCTGCAAACAATAATACAATTAATGCACCAGCAGGAACTTTGTTTATAAGAGGTATAGAAGTATTTAATTCTACTTCAACATCTGAGGGTAATGGTACTTGGTTAGAAAAAAAAGATCAAACTTATTTATCAGAATTTGTGGATAGAAAATTTGGTCCTTCTGGTGAAATACAAGCTCCTACAGATACAGCTAATTCAGTGACAGGGTTTCCTAAATACTATGCTATGTTTGGTGGAGCTACTGGTACAACAGATACGACTTCAGGAGGAATGTATTTAGCACCTACTCCTGATGCAGCATATAAATTTAGAGTATATTATAATAAATATCCTACTGGTTTAGGGTCAGGAAGTGATGGTGTGGCCAATACTTACTTAAGTGATTACTTCCCTCAAGGTCTATTATACGCTTGCTTGGTAGAGGCATTTGGGTACTTAAAAGGTCCAACGGATATGTTGACATATTATGAAAATAGATATAAAAATGCAATACAACAGTTTGCAGGAATGCAACTTGGAAGACGAAGACGAGACGATTACACTGATGGAACAGTTAGAATACCAGTCAAGTCCCCGTCTCCATAAATAGGAGTATAATATTATGGCAATAACATCGGCAGTATGTAACAGTTTTAAAGCAGAAGTTTTACAAGCTTTACATAATTTTACAGCATCGTCTGGGAATACTTTTAAAATAGCTTTATATACAAGTTCAGCTACTTTGAATAAATCAACAACAGCTTACAGTTCAACAAATGAAATATCTAATACATCAGGTTCAGCTTATTCTGCGGGTGGTGCCACACTTACAAGTGTAACTCCGGCTTTATCAACTGATACTGCATGTTGTGATTTTGCAGACGTTAGTTTTACCTCTGCTTCATTTACAGCGAACGGTTGTTTAATCTACAATGATACAAACTCTGATAGAGCAGTTTGTGCAATCGCATTCGGTGGAGATAAAACTGTATCATCTGGAACTTTTACAATTCAATTCCCAACAGCAGACGCATCTAACGCAATCCTTCGTATAGCGTAAGGAGTAACGACGGATGTCCGTTACTAGAACATTTACAGTAACGGTAGTCTCTACCGGCTCGGGTAATAAATACGTTATTGATGGTGTTCAACAAGACACTGTAAATTTAGCAGAAGGTTTTACATATAAATTTGATCAATCAGACAGTTCTAACAGTAACCACCCATTAAGATTTTCTACAACCAGTAATGGGACACACTCTGGCGGAAGTGAATACACAACTGGTGTAACCACATATGGTTATCCTGGTTCAGCTGGAGCATATACTCAAATTGCAGTAGCAGCATCTGCACCAACTTTATATTATTATTGCACCAATCACTCAGGAATGGGTGGACAAGCAAATACAGTAGATCCTGATAGCTATGGAATGTTAGGATGGGATGTTAACTATTGGGGTAGACAGGGTCCATTTGAAGTTTCTTTAAGTGGTCAATCTACGACCTCTAGTGTTGGTAGTGTAATAGCCGCGCAAACTGTAACAGTATCTCCAACAGGTGTTTCAGCAACATCTTCAGTAGGGTCTTTAACTATTAATACATTAAAAGAAGTATCTTTAACAGGGGTGCAAGCAACCTCTTCAGTAGGTTCTGTAGTATCAGCTAATGTTGAAGGTTGGGGTAGACAAGAATGGGGAAACTCTGGTTGGGGTGTAGAGTATGCCGTAGAGCCTACCGGTGTTTCAGCGACATCTTCAGTAGGAAGTATATCGCCTGCAGATGCAGTAGGACTAACAGGAGTAGGTGCTACATCGTCAGTAGGAAGTATATCACCTACAGATGTAATGGGACTAACAGGAGTAAGTGCTACGTCATCAGTTGGTTCTGTAAACACAACTCTTACAGTTTTTCAAAATGTAACAGGAGTAAGTGCTACATCTTCAGTAGGTTCAATATCTCCTGCAGACATGACAATAGGTTTAACAGGGTTAAGTACAACATCTTCTGTAGGAGAACTTTCTCCTGCGGTTGTTGTAGGATTAACAGGAGTTCAAGCTCAATCAAATGTTGGAGATTTTGACAACGCAGGTACATTAGTTGGTTGGGGTAGAAATGGTTGGGGTGAAGAACCTTATGGAGATTCATTTAATAAATTAGTTCAGTTTTCAGCTTTACCAAGCATGACTGCTTCTGTAGGAACTATTGCACCTGCAGATGTAATGGGATTAACAGGAGTAGAAGCAACTTCTTCAGTGGGAACTATTGCACCTGCGGATGTAATGGGACTAACAGGAGTAAGTGCTACATCTTCAGTAGGTTCACTTGTTGTTGAAATAGGTGTTCCACTAACCGGAGTAAGTTCTACATCTTCTGTTGGCGCTATAGCTCCAACACAAATGTCTGTAGGTTTAACAGGAGTAGAAGCAACTGGTAGTGTCGGAGAAGTACAAGCTACTAATACAGAAGTTGCTTCAGTAACAGGAGTAGAAGCAACCTCTGCTGTAGGTTCAATTGTTATTGGCATAGGTGTTCCACTAACTGGAGTATCTGCTACTGCATCAACAGGTGCTATTACACCTGCAGATGTAATGGGACTAACAGGAGTAGAAGCAACTGCTGATGTTGGGGTCCTTGGTATATTAGGATATGGAGATATTGATATTACCGGAAATACCAGTTATAATGATGTTGACGTGACAGGAAATACATCGTATACAGACGTAACACACGTAGCGTAGGAGAAAAAATTATGGCTTCAACTTATACACCTCTTGGTGTCGAATTAATGGCAACCGGTGAAAATGCCGGTACATGGGGAACAAAAACAAACGCAAATTTAAATTTAATATCACAATTAACAGGTGGTTTTGCTCAAGTATCTATTGCAGGTGGAGCAGGCACAACAGCTTTAGACGTTGATGACGGTGCTTTAACAGGAACTGCTCAACAAAGAATGATTGAGTTTACTGGTAGTATTACTGGAAACAGAATTGTAACAATACCATTAGACGTAGAAACTTTTTATATTTTAAGAAATTCAACATCGGGTGCTTACACAGTTCAATTTAAATATGCTAGTGGTTCAGGAAGCACTTTTACTTTTGCAGCTACAGATAAAGGTGACCAACTAGTATTTGCAACAGCTAATGACGGCACTAACCCAGATATTTTAGACTTAAGTTTTGGTGATGTAACTCTTAATGGAACACAAACTTTAACAAATAAAAGTTTAACAGCTCCTATTTTAACAGGTAGCTCTAGTGCTGCAGGTTCTGTTTTATTTAAAGAAGATACCGATAACGGAACAAATGCGGTAACTCTTATTGGTCCAGCATCAACAGCAGATGTTACTGTAACGTTGCCAGCAGCTACAGATACTTTGGTAGGTAAAGCAACAACAGACACTCTAACAAACAAATCAATAGATTCAGATAACAATACAATTACAAATATTGTAAACGCAGACATAAAATCTAGTGCTGCAATTGCTTTTAGTAAAATGGCAGACTTAACAGCTTCTAGAGCTTTGGTATCTGATGGTAGTGGGGATGTCTCAGTCAGTGCTGTAACTAGTACAGAAGTTGGATATTTAGATGGCGTATCATCAGCTATTCAAACACAAATAGACAGTAAAACTTCAACAGGAAAAGCTATTGCAATGGCAATGATTTTCGGATAAAAAGAAACCAGGAGAATAAAATATTATGGCTAACCCAAATATAGTAAATGTAACATCGATACTTGGAAAATCAGTCCAAGCAACATTAAACACAACTCTTACAACAGAAATTTTAGCATGTGCTTCTGATAAACTTTTAAAAGTAAATAATATTATCGTAGCAAATATAGATGGTTCTAGTTCTGTTAATGCATCTGTTTTTATAACAAAATCAGGTGGATCACCAATTGCAATTGCAAGCACTATTGCAGTTCCAGCAGATTCAACTTTAATTGTTTCAGATAAAAATACTACAATCTATCTTCAAGAAGGTGATAACATTGAAGCTGGTGCAAGTGCTAACTCAGACGCTACAATCACAATAAACTACGAAGAACTAGACGACGCGTAGGAGGTCAACTGTGGCTGATTTTGCATCTTTAGACGATAACAACATCGTAACTAACACGTATCATATAGCAGATTCTGACGCTTCAACAGAAGCTGATGGAATTGCATTTTGTGTTTCTTTGTACGGCGAAGGTAATTACAAACAATTTTGGAAAGACGGTTCTCAAAGAGCTCGTGGAGCAGCTAAAGGATTTGTATACAATGTTTCAAAGGACGTTTTTCATGCACCTAAAGCTTTTGATTCTTTTGTTTGGAGTGATGAAGATAAAGAATATGTTGCTCCTATACCAAAACCCACAAAAGATTTAGTTGATAGACCTTTTCCTTATACAGATGAAGATGTAATGGCTTCAGAAGCTATAGAACAAGCTGTTACAAGATTATTCTATAGATGGGACGACAGTAGAGGAACATGGTTAGCTAGTGAATTTACAGTCGGCACAAATGATTTTGGAGATAAAGTCCCTGAACCAACTGGCAATGATTTTACTTGGAACTCGACAAATTTAACATGGGATGCTATATAATATACTATGTCTAGATTTGTAAATGATAACTTAGTTAGTAACAAAAAAATTTCTCAACCACCATTGGATAATGGTGGAGTTGTCGGACCAGACAACGACCCAACAAACACAGCAGCTGTTCCAGCTGTTCCAGGTGTTCCTGAATCTAATACTACTTACAATTCAGGATCAAACTATGCAGCTAACCCAAGAACAACTGCAGTAGATGTTTTATTAGTTGGAGGCGGCGGAAGTTCTGGCGCTCACTACGGAGGTGGTGGAGGCGGATCAGGTGTTATATATCGTCCAGGAATGCCTGTGTCAGGCGGAACAACTTATCCAATATCAGTAGGATCTGGTGCGCCAAGTCCCCCAGGTAATTTTAACACTGGTGGCTCAGGTGGAGATAGTTCTGTTTTCGGTTTAACCGCTATTGGTGGTGGACACGGAGGTTGGAACCCAGGACCTAGTGGTGGTGCTGGAGGATGCGGAGGAGGAGGTGGTCCAGGTGGCGGACCAGGAACTCAACCCAGTAGACCAGGTGATTCAGGTAATTATGGACACGGAACTAATGGATATGCACCAGGACCAGGTGGAGGCGGCGGTGCCGGTTCTTCTGGCGGTACTAATGGTGGTAATGGAAGAGCTTTTCCAGGCACTCAATTTCCTGGAACTTACGCTGGAGGAGGATGTGGATCTGGTGGATCTGGTGGACCCGGAGGCGGAGGAAACACTAACCAAGGTGGTACTAATGGTCTTGGAGGCGGAGGCGGAAAAGATTTAGGTGGCTCTGGTGGTAATGGAGTAGTTAAAATATATGTTCCAGCTGTTTCTTCAATACCTGCTGTTCCAGAAGATAAAGTTGCAAATGGTATTTGGGGAGTAAAAACACAATACTCATCTAGAGTGCAGGATATTTGGCCTACGTAATATAGACTTTACACTTATTACAGTGTATAATTTTTTTAATGAAAGAATATAGATCCAGTAAAGAAAGTCATATTGGAGGTTGGTATATAGATAAATCAATATGTGATAAACTTATTGATTATTTTAATTTAAACAAACATCTACATGTAAAAGGTATAACTGGAAAAGGTTATAGAACAGATCACAAAGATTCAACTGATCTTGAAATTGGACCTGATAGAGCAGATCTGCCTTTTAATTTATATAGAAAAAGTCTACAAGAATGTTTAGATTTGTACTGTGAAAAATATAGTTTTTTACAAGGTTTTAAAAGATTTAACATAATAAATAATTATAATTTACAATACTATAAAGCAAAACAAGGTTTTAAAGCTTGGCATTCAGAAAGACAAGACCTATCAACTTCAAGAAGAGTGTTAGTTTTTATGACTTATTTAAACGATGTCCCTGATGGTGGAACTGAATTTTTATATCAAAAAATAATTACACCCGCTGAAAAAGGTTTAACTTTAATTTGGCCTACTGATTGGACCCATACACATAAGGGACAGATAAGTAAAGTAAACGAAAAATATATCATAACAGGTTGGTACGAATTTTGTGAATAAAATTTTAGCTTTACACACTTCTCATGATGGAAGCTTAACTTACGTTGTAGATAATGAGATTATATTTCATACACAATTAGACAGGTTTAATAGATTTAAACACACTAGTTTCCCTGTAAAATATTTATTAGATTTAATAAAAAGTTTAGACTTCGATACATTTATTAACACTAGACACTATAGCAGTAGTAGTCATAATATATGGTCTTCATTTTTTGAAAAAATGAAAGATACCTTTAAATACGTTAATGTTATCCATCACGATATAGATGTGCATCATTATTTTCATGCTTGCTGTAGTTTAATTTGGAATAAAGATATATCAAACATTTTAGTATACGATGGAACAGGAGCTTATTTAAATAACTCTTTATATGAAAGAGAAAGTTTGTTTAAACACAATAAAGATCTACAACTATTAAATCGATACTATAACAATTTAGGTATTGATTATGAATTAGGCAGTCTTAAAATTATAGGTGAAGATCATGCCGAGGCTAAGACCATGGCATATAGTTTATTTAATGAAGAAGCAAAAATACTGCAAGAAAACTTTGAAACAAAATCAATTAATTTTATTAGATCTTTAAATAAAAAAGAACTGATATTAACAGGAGGGTGTACACAAAATGTTTTATTAAACAATAAGTTGTTGGATATTACTGATAATCTTTTTTGTGATCCTTTTAATACAGATGCTGGAATATCTTTAGGAGCACTAAACCATGAAGTAGGTTATAAGATTAAAAACGATACTATTTATTTAGGTATAAAACAAAATATAAATACAGATTTATTTTTAAAGCACACTATTAAAACTGTTGAACCTTATGAGGTAGCACAAATTTTACAAGAAGACCCTGTTGCAATATTTCAATCTAGAAGTGAACAAGGACAAAGAGGTTTAGGAAACAGGTCACTGTTAATGAACCCTTCTCATTCACAAGCTCATGATAAATTAAATGCAATTAAAAAAAGAGAATGGTATAGACCCTTTGCTTGTTCTGTTCTTAAAGAAGAGGCGTCTAAATGGTTTGATTTAAAAAAACTAAATGAATCTCCATACATGATGTATGTTTTTGATTTATTAGAAAGTAAAAAACAAATTATTAAATGTGGCGTGTCTAAAGATTTTAAAAGTAGAATTCAAACTGTTTCTCAAAATGATAATAAACACTACTATGAATTAATAAAGGCTTTTAATAATATTACAGGTGTGCCAGTTTTAGTTAATACGAGTTTAAATCTACCTGGAGAAGTTTTAGTTGAAACTATGTATGATCTATACTGTATGTTTACAGAGTCTGATTTAAAGTATATATATTTACCTGAAATTAAAAAGATAATAGTTAAATGAATTTAAAAACCAAATATTGGTATTGGAGAAAAGTTTTCCCAGACCACATGTGTGACCACATCATACAACTAGGTAAAGAGAAAAAGAAAGAATTTGCTGTTGTTGGGCATAATGAAAACAAAGAGCTAACAGAAAAAGATATTGAAGAACAGAAAAAAGTTATAAGAGATTCAAAGGTTGCTTGGTTTAATGAACCTTGGTTGTTTAATATGTTAGCACCTTATTTTTTAGAGGCTAATGAAAAAGCTGAATGGCATTTTATTTATGATTTTATAGAACCCGTTCAATTTACTGAATACAAACCAGGTCAGTATTATGGTTTTCATCAAGACTCAGACTTTTGGGTAAATAAAAACCCATTAAGAAAGTTAAGTTGTGTGGTTTCTTTGTCAGATCCAAAAGATTACAAAGGAGGAGAATTTAGAATGAATCTTAAAAGTGGTTTACATGGAAGTGATTCTTTTTTAGATGTCACTCATCTAAATGAAAAAGGCAACTTAATTATATTTCCTTCACAACTGTGGCATGAGGTTACTAAAATTACAGAGGGCACTAGGTATTCTTTGGTTGCTTGGGCAGGGGGACCTCCTTTTCGTTGATGAATTATGAAATAAAAGATAATTTTTTAAATCAAAAAGAGATTAATTATTTTAGAGAAACTATATTAAGTAATAATTTTCCTTGGTTTTTAACTGGTGTGCAATCCAATGAAGACCCATTGCATAAACAGTTTGTACATATCTTTTACAGAGAAGATAATTTTAACACTGACTATAAAGAACTACTGCGCCCCATATTAAACAAACTTAATCCCACTGCAATTCACAGAATAAAAGCAAATCTTTTAACTAAAACACATAATATTATAGAGCCTCCTTTTCACACAGACCATACTTCTAAAAATGTATTGTCATCTATTCTATATATAAATACAAATAATGGGTATACAGGGTTCAAGGATCAAAAATCATTATCTATTGAAAATAGATTAATAACCTTCCCTTCTTGCACGCCACATTATGGTAGCACTTGTAGTGATGAACACTTTAGAATTGTTCTAAACATGGTGTATATAAAATGAATTATAATATTATTGACAATTTTTTAGATAAAGAAAATTTTTTACAGATAAAATATTTATTAGAACATCCTGGGTTTAACTGGTTCTATAGAAAATACATGGCAGGTGAAAAAGATGCACCTTATTTTTCTCACGGTTTTTTTAATCACAGTGAAAAAACATCTCCTAGTTTTAAAATTATTCAACCTTTATTAGATAAATTAAAATATATAGCTTTAGTTCAGGTGAGAGCTAACTTAACTTTAAAAACAGACCAACCAATTGAAACTGCTTGGCATACGGACTACAATTACTTAAACGGAAAAACAGCGATATATTATTTAACAACTTGTAATGGCGTTACAGTTTTAGATAAAGAAGAAGAGATTAAAGTTAACTCGGTTGAAAATAGGGTGGTTGTTTTTGACAATAACATATTGCATAAATCTGTTACACATACAGATACAAAAAGAAGAATTATATTAAACATAAATTATTTTGATGAACAGTAATAAAATTATAATTGTTGGAGGAGGAAGTGCAGGTTGGATGACAGCTGCTACTTTAATATCTCAGTTTCCTAATAAAGACATTACTGTAATTGAGTCTTCAGACATACCAACAGTAGGTGTTGGAGAAAGCACTTTAGGTCAAATAAACAATTGGTTGGATTTACTAGGTATAAAAGATGAAGACTTTATGCCATATACAGATGCAAGTTATAAACTAAGTATTAGGTTTGAAGATTTTTATAAAAAAGGGGATGGTGGTTTTCACTATCCTTTTGGTCCTGTAATTGAAAACTCTAGATTAGGTTTAAAACAAATATGGTATTTAAAAAAATTATTATACCCAAAAACACCTATTACTGATTATGCAAATATGTTGTATCAAAACATGGCACTTGTAAATAATAATGTTTTATTTAAAAATAAATCTAAAGAGTTAGATACGTTTAGTTTTAAAAACGATGTTGCTTATCACTTTGATGCTATTAAGTTTGGTTTATGGTTAAAAGAAAAGTATTGTAAACCTAAAGGTGTAAAACATATATTAGATAATATACAAACAGTTGAAACAAACGATGAAGGTATAACATCTTTAAATAATACATATACGGCAGACATGTATATTGATTGTACAGGTTTTAAATCATTACTACTTGGCGATGCAATGCAAGAACCTTTTAATAGTTATTTAAATTTATTACCTAATAACAAAGCTTGGGCTACAAGAATTCCTTACAAGGACAAAGAAAAAGAATTAGTTCCATATACTAATTGTACAGCTATTGAGAATGGGTGGGTGTGGAATATACCTAGCTGGGAAAGAATAGGTACAGGATATGTGTATTCTGACAAATACGTTAGTGACGAAGAAGCTTTAAATCAATTTAAAAAACACTTAGATAAAAAACAAAGTGATTATTCTAATAGTAAATTTAAAAACATTAAAATGAGAGTGGGAATACATAATAGATTATTTGTAAAAAATGTTTGTGCTATAGGTTTATCAGCAGGTTTTATAGAACCTTTAGAATCAAACGGTCTTATAAGTGTACATGAGTTTTTAATTAATCTTATAAAAATAATGAAGCGAGGCGAACAAGATACTATTAGTCAATGGGATAGGGATAATTTTAATGTAGAGTGTAAAAGATTTTTTAATGGTTTTACAGAATTTGTTGCTATGCATTACGCATTGTCTCATAGAGATGACACTGAATATTGGAGAGACATTTCAAACAAATCTTTTTATGAAAACAGAATAACAGATGATTCTATTAAACTAGATTTACTAGCTAAGATGAATAATAAACAATGGTTAAATTCAGACGCTGGAGTTCATTGTATAGGAACTGGATTAAGATATTTTGGTTTTGATATGTTGACAGATACTTCAAGCGACGAAGAGAAAGCAATGATAGAATTAAGAGATTTAGAAGTTAAAAAATGGAACACTGTTTGTAAAGATAAGCCAAAACTTTTACAATTTTTAAAAGAAAATATACATAAAGATGACTAATTTTTTAAAAGATATTAAATACAAGATTATTAGAAACGTTATACCGGAACAACTATGTGATTTTATATCAGAGTATTTTTTATTAAGAGAAAAAATTGCAAGCACCTTAATAGAAAATAAAGCAATACCACCTTTTGATGAAAGCTGGGGCATGTTTAACGATGCTCAAGCCATGGGCCATTACTCTCACTATAGTGACACAGCTATGGAGGTTTTATTGCAAAGGATAAAACCACTCATGGAACAGGAAACAGGGTTGGGCTTATATGAAAATTATTCGTATGCAAGAATATATAGAAAAGATGCTGTTTTAGATAAACACACAGATAGATTTAGCTGTGAGATATCCACTACTTTAAATTTAGGTGGTGATCCTTGGCCATTTTTTTTAACAAAAGACGGAAAAGAGATTGAAGTTGATTTAAGTAAGGGTGATATGTTGATTTATTTAGGTATTGAATTAGAACATTGGCGAAAAAAATTTAATGGGGACTTTTGTATACAGGCATTTCTACACTATAACGATAAGAATAATCCAGATTCTGAAAGTAATAAGTTTGATACACGAAAACATTTAGGTCTTCCTTCTTTTTTTAAAAAGTGATATAGCTAGAGGGTTAAATACATATTTAAAACACTCAAAATATATGGTAATAAGCCATTATGCTACAAAAATTAGGTTTTGCCCCAGGATTTAATAAACAAGTCACAGAGACCGGCGCTGAAGGACAATGGTTTGATGGTGATAATGTACGTTTTAGGTATGGTTCACCTGAAAAAATAGGTGGTTGGCAACAACTTGGTTCTAATAAATTAACAGGTGCTGCAAGAGCCCTTCATCATTGGGACGACAATGCTGGTATAAAATACTCTGCAATCGGAACTAATAGAATTCTTTATGCATTTTCTGCAGGCACATATTATGACATACACCCTATACGGGCTACAATTACAGGCGCTAACTTTACAAGCACCGCTGGTAGTGCAACTGTAACTGTAACAGTTGCTTCTGATCATGGTTTAAAAACTGACGATATCGTTTTATTTGATAGCGTGTCAGGGTTATCAGGATCTACTTTTACAAACGCATCTTTTGAAGATCTTAAATTTATGGTGTCTTCAGTTCCTAACTCTAAAACATTTACTGTTACAATGACGGTGGTTGAGTCAGGAACACCGGTAACAAACGCAGGGACAGCATCAGTCTTATGTTATGAATCTGTCGGACCCGCACAACAACTTGGAGGGTTTGGTTGGGGTACAGGACTTTGGTCAGGAACCGCTGCAGGATCTGTAACAACTACTCTTGCATCAAACATAACAAACACCACAGACACAAGTATAACATTAACTAGCTCTGCAGCTTTTCCATCTTCAGGTACAGTGCAGATAGGAACTGAGTTTATTACATTTACAGCAAATAATACGGGAACAGGAGTTTTATCTGGAGGAGCAAGAGGTGCTGCTGGAAGCACGCCTGCAACTCACAGTGCCGGTGCCACTGTACAAAATATTACAGCGTACACTGGTTGGGGAGATGCGAACAATAGTGATTTTGTTATCGACCCTGGTTTATGGGTGCTCGATAATTATGGTACAAAATTAATTGCACTTATATATAATGGTAAATGTTTTGAGTGGGACGCAGCTGCAACAGGAGCTATTAGCACCAGAGCAACTTTAATATCAAATGCTCCTACAGCATCACGACACGTGTTGGTATCAACACCAGACAGGCACTTAGTATTTTTTGGGACAGAGACAACTGTTGGCACAACAACTTCGCAGGACCAAATGTTTATAAGATTTTCTGATCAAGAAAATATTGATGGCACTGACGCATATACAGTTAGAGCCAACAACACTGCAGGTACTCAAAGACTTGCAGATGGATCAAAAATTATGGGTGCTTTAAAAGGTAGAGATGCAATTTATGTATGGACTGACACAGCGTTATTTTTAATGAAATTTGTTGGACAACCTTTTACTTTCTCATTTGAACAAGTCGGTACTAACTGTGGTTTGATTGGTAAAAATGCATGTGTTGAAGTTGATGGTACTGCTTATTGGATGTCAGAAAATGGATTTTTTCAATACGATGGTCAATTAAAATCAATGCCTTGTCTTGTAGAAGATTTTGTTTATGACGATATTAATTTTACTGCTAGAGATCTTATTAATGCAGGTGTAAATAATTTGTTTGGAGAGATAAACTGGTTTTATTGCACAGCTAGTTCAAATCAAATCAACAGGGTAGTTACTTATAATTATTTAGACTCAAGTTCTCAACGTCCTATTTGGACAACTGGAACTTTAGATAGAGCAGCGTGGCAAGACTCTGCAGTTTTTGATAAACCTCATGCAACGTATTATACTCCCTCTGATAATGCATCTACTGATGTTATTGGTAATACAAACGGACTTAGTATATACTATGAACACGAAACAGGGACTAATCAAGTTCTTTCAGGTGGTGCTACAACCGCTATTATTGCGTCAATTAAGTCTGGAGATTTTGACATTACGCAACGTAGAAGTAATACAGGAGCCACAGTAGGAATGCCTGACACTAGAGGAGACGGAGAATTTATAATGAGAATTAGTAGATTTATACCAGATTTTATTGAACAGACAGGTAACACTGCAGTTAAATTTAAAACAAAACTATATCCAAATAGTTCTGAAGTTACAAACAGTTTTACTTGCACATCTTCAACAACTAAAAAAGATATTAGAGTAAGAGCTAGACAAGTAGCTTTAGAAATTTCTAATACAGGTCTTAATGAAGATTGGAAACTAGGAACATTTAGATTAGATATACACCCAGGAGGAAGAAGGTAATGGCTACAGACCAAGAGATACGAGACGCAGGTTTTAAATATATTCCACAACAACAGTATTTATTAAATCCTTTTAAAATACCTGTTGCACCAGAAGCACCAGTAATTAATCAAGGTATTGTAAACACAAATGCTTTTGCTGGCGGGGGTAATGATGGTTTTAGTGTTTACAACGCAGACCCTAATACCATAACAAACATGAACCCTAATATGTACGCTTTGCAAGATGCGAGACGTAATAATGAATTATCTTATGTTGGAAAAAATTTAATGGAACCTAGCGATCCAAATCCTCTTTATAGCACTAACACTGCAGCAATGAAACACATGGAAATGTATCCTGAGCAATATGGTTTAGATAAACCACCTCCATCAAAAGCAGCAGAACTTTTATCAAAAGGAATAAATCTTATACCAGGAATGGGTCTTGTAAAAACAGGGACTGCATTTTTAGGAGATTTTGCAAATCAATTTTTACCTATAAACAGAAGAGCAATAATGGAGAATCAATTAGGTACTCAAGGTGTTATGATAAATGACATTGGTCAAATTGTAGTAGGACAGGGTGGACAGTATAATACACCACAAGGAATTATGGCTGGATACAATGCTAATAAAATGACCGATGAAACTTTTACTAATAGACAAAAAGTAATGAGAGATACATTAACAAATAAATATGGTTTATCTAAAACACAAATTGATGGTTTAATTGGTGGCTCGTTATCGGAAGAAGAAATGGAAGAAATTAATGAAAAAGCATTTAATAAAACATTAAACAGACCGAGTGATTTAATATCTAAAATAAGAAACGTAGAAATAGCTAGAAAAAATTTTGGTAAGGCTACCGATGCAACGGATACAATTTTTGATATTAAAACAGATACTAAGACCAATAACCAAGATGATGGCGGTGGTCCTACATACATTGGTGGAGGAGCGTCTCTTCAAGATGCGGGTGGTACATATGATGGAGGAATGCATAGTGCTGAAGGTGGATTTGAAAATACTGGACCTGCAGGAGTTGATGCTGGAACTGCGGACGTTCAAGATTATGCTGATATTTATGCTAATGGCGGAAGAGTAGGTTTAAGATATGGAGGACTATTAAGTATTTTATAATGGCAAAAATTGTACAATCATTAACTAGAGCAAAACCTGAGTATGAACAATCTAATATACAATCATTAGTCAGGGATCTTGATAGTGTAATTAAAAAATTAAATTCTTCTTTTCAAGAAGAAGTGAAACAGGAGATAGAAGCTAAAAGTTTCTTTCTAGAATAATGGCAGTAGTAAACCAGTATAAATTTGTGGGCATAGACAACAGCACATCAGGAAGCGCTCTTGTTCCCTTTGGAGCAGGTAATCCTACTGTAAACGAAACATACATTATTAAGTCAATATTGGTTACAGCTGCTGGCACACCTACAGTAACAGTTTTAAACAATAGTATAACAGCTATAAAATCAGCAGCTTTAACAGCCAACGTTACGACAGAATTGTTGACCCAACCCATGGTCGTAGAAGGAGGGTCAGCACTAACTGTGCAGTCAAGCAGCACAGATTCATTTGATATAGCAATAAGCTATTTAAATATATTAAAGGAGAAAATAGACTAATGAAAGTATATAACGCTAAAGTAGAAGAAACTTATAGACATAAAAAAACAGGCGAGGTTTTTAAGGAAAGAAAAGACTGGGAAGCTAAGGGTTATAAGCCGGAAGAGATGGCACAAGACGTAAATGTTATTATGCCTCCTCTTGATTTATTTAGTAAAACCAAGTAAACATAGGAATTAAGGTAAATTTATGGCAATATCTAGAATGCAACAACCACAACAGATGCAAAGCGGAATAGGTTCTTTACAAGATCCTAGACAACCTTATTTCTTAGGTAAACTTGTAAAGAAAGCTGGTCGTGCTGTAAAGAAAATTACTAAAAGTCCTTTAGGTAAATTAGCTTTACTAGGTGGTGGACTTTATTTTGCTGGAGGTGGTGGACTTCCCGGTTTTTTAGGGGGCAAAGGTTTAGGTGGTTTTGGTAGTAATAAATTTGGAGCTTTTCTAAAAGGTGGTTTAAAAAATATTAAAAGTGGTGAAGGCATAATGGGTAAATTTGGAAACATGTTTAGAGAAGGTGGTAAGAAAGGTGCTGATTTTAGCATGGGTAGAATGTTAATGGGTGGCCTAGGTGCTACAGCAATTGCAGCTCCATTCTTTATGGGTGGTGGAGATGAAGAGGAAGAGGTTGTAGATGTTATGGACCCAAGATACCAAGTTCAAAGAGCAAAAAATTATTACAGCGGTGCAGGTGATGCAGGTGCTGGTTTAGATTTTATGCCACAAAAAAAATATGTAATGCAAAATTTTTATGCTGCTGATGGTGGACTAGCTGACATACCAAGAGGAGGATACGCTGACGGTATGATTGTCGAAGAAGATGATGAAGAAGAGTATGTAAGATCAGGTGCAGGTATGTCTAGAAGACAACCTCAAACATTTTTAAATATGGGTGGTGGCGCAGGCCAAGCTCAAGCAGAACAAATGCTCATGATGGAGTATGTAAAATACAAAAACAAAGGTGGCGACATGTCCTTTGAACAATTTGTAAAAGCAGTAATGCAAGAAGCTGCACCAGAAGGTGCAGGTATGGAGCAACCACAACCTGTTATGATGGCTGCTAATGGTGGTAGAATTGGTAAACAAGAAGGTGGAATTATGGAAACTGAAGTATCAGAAGAAATAATGCCTTTACTTGACATGGGTGGCAAAGAAAAAGATTATAGAAATACAGGTGGTTTTGTAGAGCTTGGTAGAAAAGAAAGAGCAGATGATGTGCCAGCAAGACTATCTAAAAATGAATTTGTATTTACAGCAGATGCTGTTAGAAACGCTGGCGGTGGAGACATAGACAAAGGCGCAGAAGTTATGGAAAACTTAATGAATAATTTAGAGCAGGGCGGTGAGATTTCTGAAGAGTCACAAGGTTTAGAAGGAGCACAAGCAATGTATGAACAACAACAAATGTTACAATCGAGGATGATATAATGGCAATAGCAGAATTTTTAGAGCCGGCAGTAAAAGATTACGCTGAACAGGCGAAAGCCACTTACTCCGCACCAATTGATACAACTAAATTTACAGGCAGACAGTTTGTTGCTGGTGAAGATCCATTACAAACACAAGCAATTAATCTTGCAACACAAGGTGTAGGTTCTTATCAACCATTTTTATCTGCAGCACAAGCAGCGCAACAACAAGGAGCTGCAGCTTTAGGACAATCAGCAGCTGCTCTTGGTGGATTAGGTGCTTATCAAACTGCAGCAGGAAACATTGCAGCCGGTGCAGCTGGTATGACAGGACCACAAGCTTACCAACCTTTCATGTCTCCGTATCAATCACAAGTTATAGATGCAACTTTAGCAGAATATGACAAGCAAGGTGCAGCAGGAGAACAAGCTATTAAAGATCAAGCTGTAGCGTTAGGTGGTTTTGGTGGCGGTAGAGAAGGTGCAATGCTAGGTCAGTTTCAATCAGATAGGTTAGCAGATAGAGCAGCATTACAGGCTTCAATGTTACAACAAGGATTTGGTCAAGCTCAACAAGCAGCACAACAAAATTTTCAAAACCAACAAAACTTATTCGGTATGCAACAAGGATTGTTCGGGCAACAGGGAGCTATGTCAGCAGCACAACAAGGTTTAGCTGGAGCGTATGGTAATCAAATGAATCAACAATTTGGTTTATCTAACTTTGGTAGAACTGGTATGGGTCAAGACGTTTCTGCATTAGGATCTCTTGGTGCATTAAGACAAGGTTTAACTCAAGCTCAATTGTCTGCTGATCAACAAGCAGCGCAAACAGGAGCTTATGAACCTTATGGAAGACTTTCACAATACGGCAATACATTAACTGGTTTAGCTGGTGGTGTAGCAGGAGGACAATATGCAGAGCCTCAAGCCACAAGTCCATTCCAAACAGCACTTAGCACAGCGTTAGGTATTGGTGGATTGTACGGAAAAATATTTAAATAGGAAAAATTATGAGACCATTAAATAGACCAATGTTTAGATACGGCGGCCCTATCAAAGAGGGTATCATGGATGGTATTCGAGAACCAAAAAAGAATGGTGGTTTAAGTAAACAATTTA
>Ga0098042_1000336_pt1 | contig 18398 bp, 15 predicted proteins | sample 9_EtaG_FD_75066 | JGI IMG/M metagenome (GOLD analysis project Ga0098042, IMG submission 75066) | Marine viral communities from the Subarctic Pacific Ocean - 9_ETSP_OMZ_AT15188 metaG | ecosystem: Environmental > Aquatic > Marine > Oceanic | place: Pacific Ocean | collected 2015-01-10
AAAGAGGATTAACATTCATGGACAAGAAAACAGAAACCCTTGTGATACTCATGGAAGAGTGTGGGGAAGTGATTCAAGAATGTAGTAAGATACTACGGTTCGGTAATGGTGATGAGGGGATGACAAAGAGGTTACATAAGGAACTAGGAGATTTAGTCTGCATGATAAAACTCACAGAGGATAATCTCAACCTTGACTTTAATAAAACCTTTGAGTATAGTACCGATAAGTATAATAAGTTAAGAAGCTGGTCAAATCTGGTCGGAAACTCTGAGAGGAAGTATCATGGAAGAACTGTATAATCAACTGTGTAGATTCGATTGGTGGTATGAATACTCTGATGATTATTCTGTATGGAAACGTGGTAGTGATAAGGAAAGGGAGTTAGGAGCTCTCGCCGAATCACTTGGCGAATCAGGTAAGGCGATGTACTCAAAGTTTCGATATGAGTACTCTAGTGGTAAGTGTGAACTTCCACAACTGTCTGATTTTACTGAAGAAAATTAATTACAAATAAGCCCTTGACATTCTCTATAGGATTTGTTATGATAACAGTATAGTTAAGAGAGGAATGATTATGAAAAAGATTTTAATTGCAACAGTGATGACGTTAGGTATGGTAACGAATGCGAATGCATTTGATATCAAGTTTGGACACAATCAAGATATAATGACGCAACACGTTATTGGACAGATTGTCAAACAATTGTTTCCACATAAGATTGTGACAAACAATGCGATTGTCTATACAGGTAGTGTTGCGAACAAACACGTTCAGAAACATTGTTATACCAAACTTGTCTATGCAAGTGATGGTACTGCGAAACCTATCGTGGTTTGTAGATAATGAAGTATTCTTGGAAGGTGACATATCCAGATGGAGATGTCGAGTTCTGGTATAATACAGTTGCAGAAACAATTTCGGAACTGGCCAGACTACAAAGAATACATAATAACAAAGTTAGGATAGAACCTCATGTTTGAAGGTGTAACAGAAAAAAAGGTTTCGGACTTTCTTCTATTTGAAGATGAGAAACTAAAAGGTACAGAGTACCAAGGTATTATTACATTTGACAATAACTACGAACTATCTATCATAAGACATAATAGTTCTTATGGTGGTAAGATGGGTTTGTTTGAGATTGCATTGTATAAAGGTGAGAGTTCTATTTGTATGCCTCCTATCACAGCCGATGGCGATACCGTCAATGGTTTCCTTACAAAAGATGATGTACTTGAAATCATTGAAACAACTAGAGACTTGCCCGGCACTGTCTGATGTTTATCTTTGATGTGAATGGAACTATAACTTTCCACAACGAACATCTTCAAGATAGAGAAGAACAATTTCTAAAAGACTTTCCACACCCATTTGTTTTGATAACAGGTGTGGACTATCTTACTATCGGAAGAAAGATTAATCCTCTCTTCAACAACAATACCGTCTACACACTATCAGGTAATGAGAAGTGGGTGGACGGTTTACTTGTATCTAAACGTATTGTAAACTTTGAGAATGCAATCGTTCAAAAGATTATGGACAAGTTCAAATGTCGTGTTGATTACAAACATGAATGTAGACTAGAGATACCTGTAGAGTTCTATGGTGGTGAGGGTTATGACATATGCGATTATGTTGAAGAAACATTTCCACAGCTCGATGCCTGTATCTCTACAAATAAAAGTGCAGTGGTGATACACAGAAAAGAATACAACAAGTCACAGATACTATGTGAGTATCACAATCCTACCTATGTTACTGATACCATTAATAAATATTCTTTTGATTACCACATATCAAAACAAGTAAACACAATCCATATAAACTCACCAGAAGAGCTTCCTACCATTCTATAGATTCTTCTTTGCAGTATAAATACTACAAAGAGGATTTTTGAATGAATAATATGTTTTCATATTTCATGGGCAGAGATGGCTTCCAATGGTTTATCGGTGTCTGTGAAGATAGAGATGACCCTGATACTATGGGGCGTGTTCGTGTTCGTGTCTTTGGTACACACACGGATGACTTGGTTAAACTTCCCACACAAGATTTACCTTGGGCCCATGTGGTTCTTCCCCCAAATGCAAAGCCAGGCGAGATACCAAACATCACGCCAGGGCAATGGGTATTTGGTTTCTGGCGTGACCCTGACTTCTTTCAAGAACCTCTTATCTTAGGAATACTGCCTGGCGCTCCAGCGGAGACACCAGACCCTACAAAGGGATTTAATGACCCTAACTCTCCTAATGCACCACAGTCACAAGCGACACAGTACAGAGATGCACCAGACTTTGGGCCTTACCCAAATCGCACAGGCGAACCAGATACAAACAGATTAATATCAAACGATACAACTAGAGCACATCCATTGGTTGAGAGTGTTCGTGCGTCAGAAGTTGCAGAAGTCGGAACAGTTCCAGCATCTACAGGAAATGATTTTACTGAACCAGAATATCCTTACGCACCAAGGTATCCCTACAATCATGCATACGAGTCTGAATCAGGTCATATCATTGAGGTAGACGATACACCTAAGAATGAAAGAATACATGAGAGACACAAGAGCGGAACGTACTATGAGATTGACGCAGGCGGTAACAAAACTACAAAGGTAGTCGGTGATAAGTTTGATGTTACTATAGGTTCTAATCATGTCTATGTCAAGGGCGATGTTAATTTAACTATTGACTCCAACTGCAATACATTTATTAAAGGTAACTATCATCTTCAAGTAGAAGAGAACATGATAGTGCAAGTCGGTGGAAATCTTACGGAGAATGTAAAGGGTGATGTACTAGAACAGTATGAAAGCACCAAGACTGAAAATGTAAAGAAGGCAGTCACAGAAGTTTATGAAGATACCAAGATTGAAAGTGTAACTAAGAAAGTTACGGAAACATTTGGTGAAGGACAACAAACATCTATCACTGGTGTATATGATTTGGATGTAACTGCTGAAGTATCTGTCGAATCAGATTCTACAGTCAAGATTAATTCGCCTGGCTCTGATCAACTTGCGGCTCGTAAAAATGATACCGCTGACACTGGTGATGCTGGTGGTGGTTCACACTTTGATGTTAATGCTGCTGGTACAGATATTATTGAGACAGGTTCACCAACAGTTCTTATCGGTGACACTGGTTCAACATCTCTTGCGACACCAGCGATTGCACCAGAGATTGATTTAGACCCTGTTACTACTGTAAGAACTGCAACAGGTGTACCTTCAAATATTAATGTAACACCAGAGAAGGCTCGTGAAGTTATTCGTGGTAGAAGTGTAGAACTTGAAAATGGTATTGATCCAGATTTGAATGAACCATTTGAATCAGGTTCATCAACAACTCCTGCCCCACTTCCATCTGCGGCTGACGGAAATGATTTCCCTTCTGCATCTGAAGAAGATACAAACTTGGTAGATGACGCAAACAATACTGACGTAGACAAGACAGACTTTGACGGACAACTCTTGAGATTCTTACCACACACTGATGATAGAATTAGTCCAACACTTAGAGGTATCATGGAAGAAGTTGCAAAGGAATGGGGTCAAACTTTAACAATCACTTCTGCATATCGTAGTGCAGCGTACAATGCATCTGTCGGTGGCGCAAAGAAAAGTCAACACCAACAAGGTAACGCAGTTGATGTAAGACTGAACAATACTTCTGTCGCAGATAGACAAAGGTTCTTACGCATTGCAGCCTCAAAGGGTATTCAAGGATTTGGTTGTTACTTCCCAGCATCTTCTGGTGGAAACTTTATTCATTGCGACATTGGTGGGAAGAGACAGTGGGGGCCGAATGGTTCACGCACAGGAAGTTATGGATGGCAAAGACAAACACTTAGTGGATTAGGATATTCGACATGAGTATAATATGGCACATACTATTGACAGTTTGTTCTGGAAGCAATTGTGTTGAACAAGATGTACAATGGTTTGAAAAAGAAAACGAATGTAGGGCAATGTTACAAACGTATGCATCTATTCCTACAGATGGAAATTGGGATACGGTGGAATATATCTGTAAACCTGTAGGAAGTAGAGGAACGTAATGCACGAATATAAATGTAGAATGGTAAGAGTAGTTGATGGTGACACAATAGATGTTGACATTGACTTGGGGTTTGGTGTCTGGATGCTCAAACAAAGAATTCGTATGTACGGTATTGACACACCAGAATCTAGAACCAGAGATTTAGAAGAGAAGAAGTATGGACTGGCTGCAAAAGACTTTCTTGTGAAGTGGACTAACGCAGGCGGACTTACTCTCAAAACACATAAGGATGGTAAGGGTAAGTTTGGAAGGATACTTGGAGAGATATGGTGTTTCGATACAAACGTCAATGAGAAGATGATTGAAGAACATCATGCAGTTCGTTACATGGGTCAATCGAAAGAAGATATTGCAGAAGAACATATCAAAAATCGAGCTCATGTCAATCTATAGTTTTCGTTATAAATACAAATAAGGAGAAATAGATGACTGTCAATCCAACAGCGTTTCGTGATGCAGAGAGAACAAATGACTCTGATAGAAATGCACAAGTATTTAAAGACATTAACTTGTCACTTGCAAGACATCCTATTACTGGTGACATTGCAAGTCTTACTAATATTGAAGCAGTCAAACGTAGTGTTCGTAATTTAATTAATACAAACTTTTATGAACGTCCTTTTCATCCAGAGATAGGTTCTAATGTTCGTTCGGTTTTATTTGAACCAGTATCACCAATTGTCGCAACTGTTTTGGAAAGACACGTTAGAGATGTAGTAGAAAACTTTGAACCAAGAGCAGAGTTAATAGATGTACAAGTTACAGATAATTCAGATGCAAATGAGTATAGAGTACAAATTAAATTCTATGTAGTCAACTCTTCTGACATTGTAGACATGAACATATTTTTAGAGAGATTAAGATAAGATGGCAGAGTCAAAATTACAAGTCACTGAATTAGATTTCGATGACATTAAAAATAATCTAAAGACATATCTAAAAGGCCAGACAGAATTTTCTGATTATAACTTTGAAGGTTCTGGTATGTCTGTTCTTTTAGATACACTTGCATACAATACACACTATCTTGGAATGAATGCAAATATGCTTTCAAACGAAATGTTTCTTGACACTGCAACACTTCGTTCATCTGTTGTATCTCACGCAAAGAAACTAAACTACACTCCACGTTCTGCAAGAGCCCCAGAAGCATTTATTAATGTTCAAGTTAATGATGACAGTCTTGCATCTGTAACAATTGCAAAGGGTACAAAGTTTACAACCACTGTAGATAATAATACATATGGTTTTGTTGTGAATGCTGCACAGACTGTACAACCAGTGAATGGTGCTCTTAAATTTGAAAACCTACCAATCTATGAGGGGAGTCTGGTTACTGCAAAATATACTGTTGATTTTAATAATCCAGAAAAGAGATATGTTCTTACAAGTGACAGAGCAGATACCACAACACTAACAGTCACAGTACAAACATCTTCAACTGATACTACCACTGACGTTTATAATCTTGCAAAAGATATATCCACAGTAACGTCTACTGACAAGGTTTATTTCTTACAGGAGAATGAGGATGGTAGGTTTGAAGTTTACTTTGGTGACAATGTTATTGGTAAGAAACTTGCAAACGGAAATATTGTAATCTTAGAATATATTGTTACTAATAAATCAGAGGCGAATGGTGCAAGTTCTTTTTCTGGTACAGCAGTTGGTGGTGTATCTAATATTACTATTGAAAGTGTTGCGGCAGCATCTGGTGGTGCAGAACCAGAAACAATTGAATCAATAAAGTATTATGCTCCTTTAAATTATTCTGCACAAAGAAGAGCAGTAACAACTTCAGATTACAAATCTATTCTTCCAGAGATATATCCAAACATCAAGTCCATCCAAGTATGGGGTGGTGAAGATAACGATCCACCAATCTACGGACAGGTATATATTGCAATTAGTCCATTGTCTGGAGCAAAACTAACTCAGGCTCAAAAAGAATTTATCGTTACTGGATTAAAACCATTTAACGTAGCATCTGTTCGTCCACAGATTGTAGATCCTGAAACAATTAATATTATTGTAGATACAAACTTTAGATATAATGCTCTTGCAACAACAAAGACTGCATCTGATTTACAAACAAATGTTACCACAACAATAACAAACTATTCTGTGAATAACTTAGAGAAGTTTGATAATATGTTTAGATATTCTGAACTATCACGTTTGATTGATAACACAGACACTTCTATTCTTTCAAACATCACTACCATTCGTATGTACAAATCAGTAACACCATTACTTAATACCTTAACACAATACACTGTAAAGTATTATAATCAATTCTTCAATCCACATTCTGGACATGGTTCTGTTTTGTCCACAACTGGTTTTAAGATATCTGGTTCAACTGCTGAACAATTTTTGGATGATGATGGTAGAGGTAATGTTAGAATCTTTAGAGTTGAATCTAACCAAAAGGTTTATGCAAATGCAGCCGTTGGAACAATTGATTATCAACAGGGAAGTATAGTTCTTAATAATCTTACAATCACATCTACAACAAATACAGATGGAACAATTCATATGATTGTAATACCAGATTCAAATGATGTTCTCCCTGTAAGAAATCAACTCTTGCAGATAGATATTTCTAAAGGAAGTGTTAGTGCAACATCTGACAATTCTGGTCAAGGAGCATCAGGTAGTTCATACTCTCCTGTCGGTGGTGGAACTATGACAATGACAGGTATGACAACCACAACGAGCAGTTCTTCAAGTTCAAGTAGTTCATCCTCAAGTAGTAGTTCATCAAGTTCTTACTAAGATAGGTAATTAAGTATGGCTGGTAATAACCCATCTTTTAAAAATAAAATATCTCCTCTGGTTCAAGACCAACTTCCTACTTTTGTTCAGGATGACCATCCTCTATTCATAACTCTGTTAAAACATTACTATGAGTTTATGGAAGGAGCGCAGATATCTCTTGGTGGATTTAACGATTATATTATTCAAGAAACAAACTCTGTTAATTATGTTCTAGATCAGAACGGAGATAATATTGTTCTTGAAACATCTGTAGCAAAGTTTGTTACAGGAGAAACTATTGTTGGAGATACTTCAAAGAGTAGTGCAAAGATTATTGTCGATGACTATGACAATGCAAAAAAGATTTACATTACATCCCAACAAAGATTTAACATTGGTGAAAAGGTTACTGGCCAGACTTCTGGTGCAAGTGCAGTAGTAACTGATTACAAAGCAAACCCAATACAAAACATTCAACAACTTCTCGCATATGCAGATGTTGATAATACTGTATTTCAATTCCTTGACAAGTTTAAACAATCTATTCTTAATTCAATACCAGAAACAATTGCAGAAGGAATTGATCAAAGAAACCTTATCAAAAATATTAAAGACTTGTATGAAGCAAAAGGAACTGAAGATGGACACAGACTATTCTTTAGAATTCTTTTTGATGAAGAGTCTGAATTCTTATATCCAAGAGAGAGTATGCTCAAAACATCTGACGGTCAATGGTCAGATGATTTTGTTATGCGAGTTGTTGAGATTGGAACGTCTAACTTTAATGAACTTATTGGACAAACTATTACTGGACAAACATCTGGTGCAACAGCGATTGTGTCATCCCTCGTTAAATTTAAAAGTGGAACAACGCTTGTCACAGAACTTAATCTAGATCAAACTACTCTTAATGGAACATTTACAATTGGTGAAATTGTAAAAGGTATATCTACAGAACTTGACTTAGAAATTAGTGCGACACTATCTGGTATTGTTGGTGAGGTAACTATTACTGATGGCCCTGTTGGAATGGCAGGCATGAACATGGATAGGTATGGTATTAAGGGCGGACAATACTATGAGGTTGGTGATGCAGTTGCAGTTGAAAAACTAGGAACGATTGGTGTTCGTGGACAGGTAAGTAGAATTGGTGCTGGTAGCATTGATGAGATATACATTGCAAATCGTGGTACTGGTTATAATGAAGGTGATGTAATCACTTTTGATAATGCAAACACAAATGGTGTTGGCGCCGCAGCCAAACTTGCAGTTGTTGGTGGTTCTCTACTACTAGAACCATTTACTGCTCCAGATAGTGTTGTACAGAATTGTACTGACGTACATGATTTGATTATAGAACACGCTGGACAGATTGATTTACAGGATGCAACTATAACCACAAAGTACTTAGAACTTGAAAGTGCAACAGGTGGAGACAGACTTGTACAAGAAGATGATGATGCGCTTTTAATTATAGACGAGTCTGACTCTGAGGATATTACTTATCAGGGTGAAGGACTTCTACTTGAAGATGGTTTCAAACTTCTTAGAGAAGAAACAAACGAATTTAATATTGGACTAGAACAAGATGCAGATGGTGTAACTAAACTTCTTCTTGAGAATGGTGATGATATTATTATTGAGAGTCAAACTTTTACAGACTTGGGAGTTGCAACCGAGGCAGGGCAAATTACAAAGGTTACAATTATTGATGATGGTAATGGATATACATCTCTTCCATCAATGGGTGTAACAAGATCAGTTGCAAACTCTTCGGCCACGGATGCAGAATTAATTGCAATATCTAATAGTGGCGTTGGTAGTGTAAAAGATGTTAACATAACAAACTATGGTTTGGAATATACTGGTGATCCAAAAGTTACATTTAATAAAAAACTTATCATTGCAAATGCAACAGGTAACTATACAATTGGTGACACACTAACTTCTTTTACTGGTAGTATTGTAGAATGGGATTCAAACACTAGGCTTCTTGAATTACAAACTCCTGTAGATGATTTTGTTGAAGGAGATATTATCACTTCAGTTGGTGGTATTACTGGAACTGTAGTACAAGAAACTGGTGCATTTGGTTCAGCCAAACTCGAATCTGTTGTTCGTTCTGATGGTGCATTCATAACTGACAGAGGTAAAATATCAGAAGATACTATGAGAGTTCAAGACTCTTTCTACTATCAAGACTATTCATATGTGGTTCGTATTGGTGAGTCTATTAATCAGTGGAGAGAGAGTATTAGAAACTCTGTGCATCCTGCTGGTTGGAACGTCTTTGGTGAGGTTTCTTTTGCAACAAGTCTTGCAGAGGCTCAGACAAACTCATTAAGAATTCAGGCACCTACTGCTGGTGGTGTTCAAGACTTTACTGCTGATACTGATACATTCACACCAGAACTTGCATCTACTCTTACAAATCTTTTCACAGAGATATTTGGTAGAAGGTTGGGTACACTTACAGATGGTTCTACTCTTCGTGAAGAGATAGGAAGTTTACTTCTTGAAGATGGTAAGTTTGCACTATTAGAAACTGGACATAAAATAATCACTGTCAGAGATGGTGCAATGACAGGTACTTCTGAACCACTACAAAGTGGAATAAGAGAAGTAACATTAACATCTTCTGTATCAGTAAAGGTTGGCACAGGAAACAATATTGGAAAACAACAAACCGTCTTAGGCCCAACACTTGACTTGTTACCCAAGTATGCGTTTGCAGTTCCCCCTGTATTAGATGATGGTAAGATACCAAACTATCCAGGCATCTATCGTAGTCCAAGAGGTGGACATAATAGTGGTGCATACTTTACTATTGACCAATTTGGACAGTATCCAATTAATCATGTGTCAACGAGGTTTGGTACATTAGATAGCTTTGATGATACTACTCAAACTTTTGATTCAAGTACTACATCATTTGATGATAATGATATTGTTATTCCACCAATCGCATTCAAGACAAAGATTAATGTTCCACCGCCGGGCGAAATAAAAGTAACTCGTGGAACAAAGATTAACGCATTTGATAATAACTTCTTGACATTTGATAATGCAAATAATACATATGATGAATCTGGAACACCAAGGGCTAGTGCCGCTACATTCTATACATCTTTTGATGAAACTGGTGCAATAACCTTTGATGAAACAGGAACAAAAACATTTGATGAGGGTCAGGGGCAGAAATCATTTGATACCACTTTAATTTCTATGGATTCAACTGCACATACACTTGACGAAACCTTATAAATAACATTAGAATATATCTACTAGGAGATAAGAAATGGCAAAAGCAGCAATCGGCGTAGGCTCATCAGCAAACGATGGTACAGGAGATGACCTTCGTTCTGGTGCAGTTAAAATTAACGCCAACTTCAGCGAACTATATACGGAATTGGGTGACGGTACTAACTTGCAAACTGCATCCAAAACTCAAACACTCACAAATAAAACTTTAACAGCACCCTCTATCAATGGTGTCGTTGGTGGAACTCAAACTTCAGCAACAATCACCACACTTACAACTGCTGGGATTACTGGAACTGGTGGTGCTCTAGAAGTTACCCCAGATAATAATGTACTTGAAATTAGAGGTGATGGTTCTTCGGTTGAAGGACAAATTCAACTTAACTGTCATGCAAACACACATGGCCAAAAGATTAAAGCACAACCACATTCTACAAACACAACAAATACAATGTTGTTACCCCAAGGTGCAAGTTCTACATTAGTAAGTTTGGTATCTGCTGATACACTTACTAACAAGACTTTGACTGCACCTACTATTACTGGTGCTGGTAACATCGCTGGTGTGTTCACTGGTAACATCACTGGTAACGTAACTGGTAATGTGACAGGTAACGTAACAGGAAACATTGACGGTATCGTTGGTGGTAACACTCCTGCCGCAGTTACAGGTACAGCAATTAGTGGAACATCTATTGCCGTTACTGGTACTGCTGGTGCAATGACACTGAACACAGTTACAACAACTCAACGTAACGCACTGTCTGCTGCAAACGGAATGGTAGTATACAATAGTACTACAAGTAAAATTGAAGCATACGCTGGTGGTGCTTGGGTACAATTACACTAAGGGATAGATAACAATGGCAATTGATAAGTTAGGAGCAAACGCTCTCGCAAGTAACTCTGTAACATCAACAAAGATTGCTGATGGAGCAGTGGTTGCCGCTGATGTTGCTGATGGTTCGGTAACAACTGCAAAACTCGCTGCTGATGCAGTGACAGCCGCAAAACTTGCTGACAACGCTGTAGTAACTGCAAATATTAGTGCTGGTACTCTTGAAGGTAGTGGTGTAAACCTTGGTCGTAGAAATATGATTATTAATGGAGCTATGCAAGTGGCCCAGAGAGGCACCTCGTTTACTGGACATGGTGCTGGTGTAAATTATGGACTTGATAGATTTTTTGATTTTCACAATTCAGATGGTGCTTTCACAATTAGTCAAGAAACTTCTGTAGTTCCAGTAGGTTTCAGTAATGCGTTAAAAATTCAAACAACAACTGCTGATTCATCTATTGCTGCTGGCCAGAGATTAATTCTTGGACAACGACTAGAGGGTCTAAATGTAGCGCATCTTAATTGGGGAACTTCTAACGCAAAGACTGTAACTCTTTCTTTTTATGTTCGTAGTTCTATAACTGGTACACATGGTGGTGCGATTGGTAATGGTTCAGATAATAGAAACTATCCTTTCACTTATACGATTAGTTCTGCCGATACTTGGGAAAGAAAAACTATTACAATTCCAGGCGATCAAACTGGTACATGGGCAACTACTACTGCTCGTTCTCTTCAAGTAATTTGGGGATTGGGTGTGGGTTCTACATATAGTGGTTCAGCAGGTGCATGGGCATCGGGCGATAAAAACTCTGCTACTGGTGCAACAACTGCTGTAATAGGAACATTAAATGCAACTTGGTATCTCACTGGCGTACAGCTTGAAATTGGCAGTGCAGCCACAGATTTTGAACACCGCTCATTTGGGGAAGAAATGTCACTTTGTCAACGCTATTATTACAGGCACGTCCAAGGTAGTAATGCAGGCAGAAAAATGGTAGGCATTGGAGATATTTACTCTGGTTCTCAAGTAAATTTATTTGTGTATTTTCCTCAATATATGCGTGTTCCACCAACTTCTGATTCCTCTCATGGAACTGGTTACTTTTCTACTTTTGGTGGTGGAAACCCAGATTTCAATAATGCTTGGAATATTTTTATCCCAACCAACGCAATGGCTTCTTTTTATACAGCACCAGCAGCAAGTCAAAATTCTTATGTAGGTAGAGCAGTCAGAATTTATATTCCTACTGACAAAACAAGTGCTCATATTTCACTAACAGCGGAGTTATAAAAATGAAAGACATAATTACAAACGCACAATACTCTAGTCAAGATGGTAAAACTAATGATTCAATTTTGTGCTCTATTAACGGTAAGGTTCTATCTGTTCCTTTAGTAGAGGGTAATAATGAATATGATCAAATTATGAAACAAGTAAAAGAAGGCACTTTGACAATCAAAGACGCAGACTAAATAAGATTATAGGAAAAAACAATGGCAGCGATTATTACTGAAAAATTCAGACAACACAATGCAGACCAGTTCTTTGAGTCATTCTCTGAAGCGGCTGCAAATAACTATTACTTGTTCATTGGTAAGACTTCACCTTTTACCACTGGAACAACTGGCGGTTCAGACACAACTCCCCCAACACCTGTAGATACAATTACACTTGATAACTATAAGTGGGATTCAATGATTGCTGCCAAACGCATTGGAACTACTGATGTTACTTATGTAATACCAAGAAGAAACTATGTAAATGGAACTACATACGATATGTATGAGCATGACATTAGTTCTGGTAACACTACAACCTCTGGTGCAACAAATCTCTTTGACTCAACACACTACTTTGTCACTGATGAGTTTAAGGTTTATAAAGTTCTAGACAATAATGGTGGAACTGCAATTAGTGCTGGTGCCGCTGGCCCAACATCAACTGCGTCAGACCCTTTCTTCTCTGGTGGTTATTATCTTCAGTATATGTTTACACTTTCTACTTCACAAATTCAGAAATTTGTAACAACAGATTTTATTCCAGTGGTTTCAAACTCAACTGTTGTAGGTGATGTTGAAACAAACTCTGGTGATACTGCTCCGTTTAATGGAGCTCCAGTTAAAGTAATAAAAGTAACTGGTGGTTCTGGATATACTAACGGAACATTCTATGCCCCTATTCGTGGAGATGGTACTGGTGGTGTGGTAAAGATTGTAATATCAGGTGGAGAGATTCAAAAGTTCGGAAACTTATCAACAAACAGTCAGGTTGAAAATGCTGGTGTTGGTTATACATTTGGTACAGTTGATTTAACAAACGATATCTTCACTACATATTCTAGTAACACATTATCAAATGCATCTTCAATTGGTTCAGGAAGTAATGGTGTAATAACTCCAATAATTTCTCCAAGGATTGGACATGGACATGATCCAATTGCAGAACTTGGTGGCCACTACGTTATGATGAATGCAAAACTAGAACAGGCTGAAGGTGATGACTTTGCAGTAGGAAATGATTTTAGAGAAGTAGGACTTCTAGTTGACCCAACTATAAACGGCGGTACAGGTGCATTTAGTGGAACTACTGCAAGACAAACTTTTGCAGTGTCGTTCTCTTCTTCGTCTGCAACATTTGAACCAGATGAAAGAATTACACAATCAACAACTGGTGCAGTAGGTAGGGTTGTTGAGTATGATGCGACAAGAAAAATACTTTACTATCTACAAGAAAGATTTGAAACATACGGTGTAAACACAAGTGGTGATTATGTTGCATTTAGTGGAAGCGGTGATATTGTTGGTGCAACATCTGGTTCTACAGGTGTTCCTGCTCAGCCAGGCACAAACCCTGTAACACTTGCCGGTGGTAATACTTTGCAATTTGATACAGGTGGATATGCAAAACCAGAACTACAACCAGACAGTGGCAATATTATCTATGTAGAAAACAGGCGTCCAATTTCTCGTGCGTCTGATCAAACAGAAGATATTAAAGTTGTCGTAGAATTCTAATTTGAGATAAGGTGTATATAAATGGCTGTCACGCTAACAAACTTCAACGTCACTCCATATAATGACGATTACTCAACCACGAAAAATTTTCATCGTGTCATGTTTCGTCCAAGTTTCGCTGTGCAAGCAAGAGAACTTACACAGTTGCAAACCATTCTACAGGAGCAGATTAATAAACTAGGTTCGCATTTGTTTGAACAGGGTTCTATGGTAATCCCTGGCGATATCAATGTTGATATGTTCTATGACTATATTCAATTAGAGTCAACATTTAACGCAGTGACAGTAGAAACATACAGAACAGAATTTCAAGATAAGATACTTGAATCTACAACCACAGGATTGAAGGCAAGAGTTATTACAACTACTGCAGCGACTGACACTGATCCTCTTACTCTTTATATTAAATATGAGAACACTGGTACTGATGGTGTTACTCAAAAATTTGGTGTTGGTGAAACAATCACTTCCACCAATGCGAATAACACTACAACCACAAACTTCAAACTTACAGCCAATCAAACCAATGAGCGCTCTGCACAGATTGGTTCTAATTCTACTTCAGTAGGAATTGGTTCAGCCATTCTAGTTCATGCAGGCGTTTACTTTGTAAACGGTTTCTTTGTAGAAAACACAGAACAAATTATTCTACTTGACAAATATTCAAATCGTCCTTCATACCGTATTGGATGGGAAATTTCTGAATCATTTGTAACACCAGAAGATGACTCCTCACTTCTGGATAATGCACAGGGAGCATCAAACGTAAATGCGCCAGGCGCTCATAGATTTAAAATTAATCTAACATTGATTAAAAAATCTCTTACTGCAACTGATGACACTGACTTCATTGAACTTGCTCGTCTTGATAAGGGTAATATTCAAAAGTTTGTCAAGTACTCTGATTACTCACAACTAGAACATACACTTGCCCGTAGAACATTTGATGAAAGTGGTAACTATGAGGTTCGTCCTTTCAAACTTGAAAAGAGAGAACATCTTAATGACGGAACAAACAGAGGTGTATTTCTTTCCACAGGTGGTGGATTAGAAACCAAAGTTGCATTCTCAATCGAGCCAGGCAAGGCATATGTTGAGGGTTATGAATTAGAGACAATGGGTTCACAGATTGTTCCTGTAGATAAACCAAGAACATTTGACAGAGAGGTTGATAGACCAATTCAAACTCCTGTTGGGAACTTTCAACTCGTAGAAAATGTAAAGAATATTCCAAACATCAATGCGTTTGAAGAAGTTGCATTGTTTGATGACTTGGGTGGAAACCCAGGCGGCGGTGCTCAAGTGGGTACTGCAAGAATTCGTGCATTCTCTTTGCATGATGGTGATTACACTGCGACTGCGGCAAACATTAAATTTAAACTTGGTCTATTCGATGTGAATATGAATACAGGTAAGGATTATGATAGAGATGTAAAATCTTTTGATGGTGCAAACTTTCTTGCAGATGTAAGTCCTACACAATCAACACTCTTTGGTTCTGCCTCCATTGGTTCTGGTGGTACTACAATCACTGGTGTAGGAACTCTATTTAACACTGAACTAAAAACTGGTGATTATATTTTCCTAAACGGAACAAGACTGGGCCCAGTAACAGTTGTAAACAATTTGAGTGCAACCATTCCTGGCTCTGCATATAGTGGTGCCGCAATCAATGGTGGACAGATTAAAAGATTTAATGCAAAGATTGAAGAGGCAAATAATAAACCTCTCGTCTTTGACTCAAACTTTTTCAGACTTAGAAAAGTTAGAGGTGACTCTACTTCAAATCCAGATAACGAACAATCTACGTCATATACTTTAAGAAGGCAGTTCACACCAGTGCAAGTTTCTGGTGCCGGTGTTGCTCAGTTCAGTGTGACAGATAATGAATCTTTCGCATCTGGTTCAAACTTACAAAACTACACTCTTGTTATCACTGCAAGTTCTAATTCAGGTACTATCGGTAGAGTTCTTCCAATCAGAACAAGTGATATTACTGTTTCAGGTGGTGGACTAACTGTTAGTTTTGCAAACCTTACTAGTCTTTCGGCTGCAGCTGCATCTGGTGACTCTGTTGCTCTGATAGCATCAGTTGATGTAAGTTCAACTGCGGCAACCGAAAAAACTAAAACCCTTCTTGAAAATCAAACTGTAGAAATTACAACATCAGCCGCAACTGCATTAACGAATGTTACATTGGGTAAGGCAGATGGATTTAGACTTCGTTCTGTAAAAATGGCAACGGCGTTTGGTACATACAGTACAACAAATCAGGTTGACATTACAAATAGATATACTTTTGATACTGGTATGAGAGATGCATTTTATGGACTTGCATCAATTAGACTGAAGCCAGGCCAACCTGTTCCTACAGGTTCTATTCGTGTGGCATTTGATTTCTTTACACATGGAGCAGGTGATTACTTCTCAGTAGATTCATATACTGGACAAGTTACTTATGAAGAAATACCAACATTTATTTCAAAAGATAATGGTACTTCTTTTGAATTAAGAGATTGTTTTGACTTCAGGCCTCGTGTAGATGACAATGGAACATTCTCTGGTGCAACTGCATCTATAACAGAACTTCCATTTGTTGGTACAAATGTTTCAGCTGATTTCTCATTCTTCTTAGGAAGAAAAGATTTGGTATTCATGGACAGACTTGGTAAGTTTAATGTAATAGAAGGTGTTCCTTCACTTACTCCTACAACTCCACAGGCTCCAGATAGTGGTATGGTTCTTTTTGAAACAACCATGTCTCCATATGTTATTGGACTAGATGAAATCAATATTAGAAAACTTGATAATCGTAGATACACAATGAGAGACATTGGTAAACTTGATAAAAGAATTACCAATCTAGAATATTATACTTCACTTAATCTTCTAGAAAAAGAAGCCGCGGCACTTGTATTGAAAGATAGTGACGGTAATGATAGACTTAAAAATGGTTTCATAGTAGATAACTTTACAGGACACGCAATTGGTGATTATGAAAGTCCAGATTATAAAGTTGCTGTTGACTTTCAGAAACGTCTTGCCCGTCCAATGGCATTCTCTGATAATGTCAATATGATTGAGACTTTATCTTCTGCATCTGCAAGAGCATCTTCTGGTTATAGAAAACATGAAGATGGTATTATAACTCTTCCATATTCAGAAGTTACATATATTCAAAACCCATATGCAACAGATAGTTTTGATGTAAACCCATATAAGGTTGCACCATTTACTGGTGAGATGACACTTGTTCCATACTCAGATGACTGGCAAGATGTAACTCGCCGGCCTGATGTTGTTGTTGATGATGACAATAACTTTGATGTTATCAATCGTCTTGCAGAAGAAATGGGTGTAACTGGTACAGTTTGGAACTCATGGCAGAACGCTTGGTTTGGTGAAAGACAATGGACAGGAACACAGAGTTCGTCTAGTACACAAAGAATTAATACTGGTGGCGGTATTGCAACTATAAGAACAACAACCACTAGAGCAGTTGGAACACAACAAGTAGGACAAACTCGTTCTGGTATCGAAACATCTATTCAATCTTCAGTAGATTCACATAACATGGGTGATAGGATTGTCGGTATTAACATGATACCATTTATGAGAACACGCCCAGTAAGTGTGGCCGTTGCAAATATGCGTCCTAATACAAAGATGTTTGCATTCTTTGATAACGAAAATGTAACAGACTTTTTCCGTCCAGATGACGTATTCACAATAACTTCTGGTTCAAGGGATAACTTTGATTTTAATAATACAGAATTGCCTGGCCCAGAAAGTTCTACTGATGCTGCAAGATTATTTAATGGTGATGCAGTACAGGCATTTGGTTTTGGGGATATTATTAAAAACCAAACACATACTGCAACTGCTGTATCAGGGGTTGTAAAGAATAGTGACACTACTGCAACAATCACTCTTGCAAGTGTATCTGGTATTGCAGTAGGACACCATGTCCAGTTTAGTAGTATTGGTGGTTCAACAAGATTAAACTTTAGAACATCTAGAAATAATAATTATCTGGTAACTGGTGTAAGTGGAAGTACAATTACTATTCAAGAACTTGACGGCAGCGCATTAGGTACTATTAGTTCATATTCATCTGGTGGTTCTTGTCAGAGACTTCAGGCCTCTGCTCATGTTGTTGTGCAAGTTTCATCTCCAACTTCAACAACACTTCCAGTAGATATCAGAGTGAACAACATACAGAATGGTTTTGCAATTAGCGATAATCTTTCTGGTTCTGTTCCAAGAACAACTGATGGTGGAACAAACCTTTGTCAAATTACAGCAATCAATGGTTCAACTTCAACAACAACCACTCCTAGTATGAACGTAAATACTAGTAATATTGTGACAGATGATGATGGTAGAATTACTGGTGTCTTTACAATTCCTAATAGTGAATCTTTAAGATTTAGAACTGGTGAAAGAGTACTTAGAATTA
>Ga0098042_1000338_pt1 | contig 18358 bp, 29 predicted proteins | sample 9_EtaG_FD_75066 | JGI IMG/M metagenome (GOLD analysis project Ga0098042, IMG submission 75066) | Marine viral communities from the Subarctic Pacific Ocean - 9_ETSP_OMZ_AT15188 metaG | ecosystem: Environmental > Aquatic > Marine > Oceanic | place: Pacific Ocean | collected 2015-01-10
AAGTTGCACATCCTCAAGCAGACCATCTCTCTTCGCAAACTTCTTTGCTGAGTCTGTGTCCATGTGTGTTCCGTAGTAAGCCGACACCTTACCCCGTTTGTCGAAGATTGCCATCATCACTCCGGCTTGACTGGATGGTCGGGAGGTCTTGATGGGAATGACGGCAAAAGTGCCACCATCGGCTGCGGGTGCAGAGAAACTATACTCTGATGGCTTCGTCATTTGAAGTTGATTTCTCAAGTCTTTGCCAATGTTGGTTGCAGGCTTACGTTTCCCGCCACCACCCATAGGAAATGGAGCCATCGCCTCATCGATTTGCACATCTTCCTTGATTGCGATGAGCGTAGCAGTTTTGCCACCACCCAAGTCTTGCTTGTCACCAAGTTTCTTGATCTTTGGTCCCATCATCATATCAGACACGGGGTGAACCTGAAAACCAAGTTCTCTGCCCCCATCAATAAAGTAAAAACCATCACCGGAACTAGCGTGTTTCATAAAGTTCTGCATCATTTTTCTATATTGTTTATCAAAGCCGAACTTTTTGAGTTTTGCCGTAAACACTCTTTGTTCCATGTCGAAACCCTTGAACATGATTTTTACGGTTTCGTCAAGATCGACACTCTCGTTCATCAACTTACGAAACTTTTCACGAGATGCAGATGTCTTAAATTCAAGACTAATCTCTTTGCCATCGTCCTCTCGACCGATGACCAGATTGTTCATTTGCTTCAACTTCTTGGGATCGTCACCATCAAGCACCTTTTGAATCTTCTGTCCCATCGATGATGTCTTGGGCAGAATCAACTTGATACCTGTCGTTGGCTTGACACCGGGGGATCTTGCACGATAGGTGTAGCGTCTTGTTGCCTCATCGACATTTGAATCTCTGAGTCCAAGGATGTAAAGAGCGTTTTCTACGATAATTTTTTTATCATTCATTGTTGATCCTTAGAATGGTAAGCCTCCGCCTCCGCCTCCGGGTCCGGTCGGAGGAGTTGAAGGTGGTACAAAATCTGGAACTTCCATTGTCGCACCGGGGTTATCATTGATACTAGGACTATCATCTTTATCTGTCTTTTTAAACTGATCTGGTAAATCTTTATCATCTAAAAGTCTACTAAAGATCAGATCAAGAATACCATCGCCCTTCGTCTCTTTGACTTCTCCACCCTTTTCGTTACCCTTGAGTTGTTGGAGTGGAGAGTCATCTTTATCTTCTTTGATGAGATCATTGATTTCTTCACCAATGTCTTGACCCAATGCTTTTCGAATGAGTCTTTCAAGACTGCTTCCACCGAAGAACATGAGCAAGATTGTCCCTGAGATTCCAAGGCTTCCTTGCATGAAGAATAAAATCAACCCGATGACCGCCATGCTGAGGGCATTTCCTTCGGCAAATTGTTTTTTACCGTCATCACCCACTGGTTTATCATCAGCATCAAACAAGGCACTGATTCTTCTCATAAGGGTGAGCAACTGGTCAAACATTTCGCCTGTCAAACCACCCATGATCGCAATTAGTATACCCGGAAGAATGATACCCGGACCTGTTTTTGTTTCTAAATCAAAATCATCGGGAATGTTAAAGAGTTTTCTGAGAAGCACATATCTTCTTCTTGTTTCAACATCTTTGCCACCATCCTCTGGGTCGCCCTCGGGAGCAAATGGGTCGCCCTTAAGGTCAGGGAAGAAGAGAGGACTATTCTCTCCTTTTTCTTCTGATAAGTTAAAGGGATCATCAGGATCATCTGGGTTTGGAATATACTTAATTGGTGCGCCCGGTGTCGGATTATCTGGGTCTTCATCCATACCCGGATATTTTTCAGGGTTAAAGATCGGATCTCCGGGACTTATTGGTTCATTTGGATCAAAAATCTTAGGATTGAACCAGTCAGGTGGGAGAAGGTGTGGAAGGTCAAGAGGATTGGTATTCTTGGTATCACCATCATTGCCTTTTTGATCTGGATTCATCACAGGGTTCTTGGGGTTATTGCTGTCTTTCGGCTCCGTTTTATCTCCGGGTCCGACATCACCTTTATTTTCTAATTTATGATCCAGTACGTCTTGCTGTCCTTTGTCAATGAGATCCCTAATTGCAGCGATGAAAGAATCACCCTCTGGTAAATCAAGTCCGAAGTCCCTAAGAAGTTGAAAGATTCGTGCGAGAGCCGCCTCATTAAACAAAATGCCTTGAGCCGCGTCTTTGAAATCTCCAGCGAGTGCCACTCCAAGTCGGTCTAGAAAATCATCTTTACTAAAAACTTTACCATTCAGGAAATCGAGAATATCTGTATCTTTGTCACCCGGAATTTTTAGCCCACCACCCTTTTCGTCAGGCATGGTCTTGGGTTCACCACCCTTTTGTGGTTCGTTTTTTGTATCATCATCATCATCTTTTTCGTCTTCTTCTTTGTCATTCTCAACATCAGGTTGATTACTAATGCCTCCCGGTCCTTTTTTCTGGAAACCAAACATACCCGTTTGCAATGGAGTATCCTTCAAAGCGTCTGCGGGTACGATTGGTCTACCGGCTCCGTCTGCACCAGTCTCCTCTTTAAGAACTTTATATGATTCTTTGTGTGCGTCTTCTTTGGAGAAGCCTTCTTTCATCAAACGCTTTTCAATTGCCCTTCTTTGGGCGATCTTTGCTCGCTTTGCCTTTCTGTTTGGGATAACTTTTGATTGTTTTCCATAAACAATAAAGTTTTCAATTGTCTCTGGCTGAATCATTATCCCGTGCTGTGCAAAAAGTCTTTGCATAAATCTCGGGTCAAACATATCACCATCGTAGTGTTTGAGAATCGCCTGCATTTGTGCGATGATGTTTCTGTATTGGAGTGCAGCCAACTGGAACATAACTGCGGTGTGTGTTTGTTGATCCTCTGGGAGTCTTCGCATAATATCAACATACCTTGCCCCCACCTTTGCAGCCGCATCGGCAACGTTAATCATGTCTGTATTTCCGTCTTCAACTGCCTTGGCAAGTTCATCAAGAACAACAGTTCTAATCATGTTGATATTTTTTGCTTTTTTCGCAAGAGCATCAAAAGCAAGTGAGGGGTCGCCCTTTGCCTTTCTCAATTCTTTTTTAACAATATTTTCACCAGCAGCAAGTTTGTATGTTTCTGTATTAAATGGTTGTCTTTTAACTCCAGCAAAACCATCTCGGGTGTAAGTGCGTAATTTATTTTTAACAGTCTGAACCGTTTCGGGTTGATACTCTGACAAAACGTCATCAACACTTTTAACTTCTTTCGTTGCGATCACATCTTTGACTTTACTTCTCTTGTCATCAAGAACTGGTTCAAGATTATCGTCTTCCTGTCCCGGTGTTTTTACTTTTGGCTGTTTGTTATCTGTATTTGCAATAACTTTAGGATTTCTGCCCGAAGAGTATTCAGGAACACCAGCGAGTTTCTGCATGATTTCATCATCAGACATCACCGCACCAGTGGTCATAGAAATCTTACGCTCATCCTCAAAGTCTTTTGCCAGAGGTGTCACAGGAGAGCCATCAGCGATTGCAGTTTGGATCTCAATCTGTCTCGTCAAAGATGGGATCAATTCAGAACTTGGGTTGAACTTACGAAGATAATCAAGTTGAACACCTAAGTTGGATGCGGCAGATCTGGAGTTTTGACGGAACCAAGATAATCTTTCATCATCATCATCAACTTCAACAAATCCTTTACCCGGACCACCATAAACTGTCACTTTACCAGTTGGAATTGCTGATGTTCCAAAACTACTTTTTGTACCAGATTTTTTATTGCCCGATGTGGTCGGACTTTGCGTTTCAATGCCACCAATAGTGTTAAACTTACCGGGGTCTTGCGTCTCTCTGGCATCAGGAGAGATGTTTGGGGGTGCTGAACCTAAAGCCTCTTCGTTTTGTTGCTTGACAACTTTACGAATAGATTCATTTAAATTATTTTGTTCTTTGCGTTCCATTACGATGCTCCCAAAAACATGTTAAAAATATCCTTAAGACCGCCACCACTTTGTTGTTGAGCCTGTTGTTGTGCCATCTGTTCTTTTTGTTTTAAAACCTCTGGAGCGATTGGTGCATCCTTAGATTGACGAAGTTTAAGTTCTCGGGCATATGATTGTTTGATGACATCAGAGATAGCCGCTCTTCGATTTTCATCGGGAGTTTTTGGCATCTCTTGTGCCATTTGAGAATTGGTAGCAATAGTTGGGCTTTTTGGTTTTAAAAACATATTAATCCTCGACCTTTATTTAGGCAAATGTTTTGCTCTGATGTTTTTCTCATACTGTGTGCCTTTGACTGCTGGAGACTGACAAACTCTCTCCATCGCATCTGCAAACCCACCCACATTATGATATTTGTCAATTGCCATGTTATCGTCCATTTTCATCGCTGGTGCAGAACCATTAGTTGAAACATAACCTTGCTTAACTTTTTTCTTTCCACATTTAGGACATGCTTCTTTTTCTGGTGCAGATCTACTGTCCACCCACTGAAAAGATTCAAACTGGTGATTACACTCACGACATTCATACTCATACGTTGGCATCATTTTCTCCTTTAAGAGTTCTAATATATTTATCTGATCTTTCCTGAGCCTTCTCATCAAAGATGTCCCACTCGTTCAATAATAACAAGGCTCTCCTCTCTGCGTCAATCTCCAACTTCAAACTATTTTCTTCGCTGTCTCTCTTGTCCCATGCAAGGTAAAGGGGATCATCTTCATACCATTGCATCAAATGTGAAAACTCATGGGCAAGGGTGTGTAAAACTTCACTTAAATCTTTACCAGTGCAGACCACAAGAAAACCTGACTCGCCCTTTTCGGAAGCCTCAAAAAAACCATCGCACGGCTCACCACCACGAATCACAATACTGTCGGGAGAGATTAAAAAGTTTACATTGAATTTTTTACATTTTGACATAACATATAAAACAAAAGGCAAAGAGGTAAACTCCTTGCCCTTCGTCAGTTTCGGTTTTTTGATTTCACTCGTACGTTTTGCCATACAAGTATTTATGCTCAAGAGGCATCAACGCAGTTCACTTGGAAGGAACGGTTTGACGATACCGGGAATGTCAACATCCTTGAGTATTTTCTTGATAAGTGGATAGTAGTAGGGGTGTTTCTCCAGCCATTTAAGAAGTCTTCGAAGAGTGCCAATGTCACCGAAGCCCGGAGTCTCACCATTCAAGAGTCTGACAATAAATCTTCTTAATGACACTGGCATTCCGTCAAGTCTCAAAAGAATCAGAACAAAGTTAGGAGTATCCTCAGCCGCCTTTTGCAACTCTTCTATACTGAGAAATCCGTCACCATCAAGATCATATGGCTCAAGAGCAGGATCGCTCACTGGAATAGAACCGGGTGGCGGACCATCATCGGGCAAGGCTGGTTCGTCATCAGTGTTAGGTTGTGTTGGACCCTCGGGACCAGACCCAATTGGACCCATTGGCATGAATGGGAGAAACTGTGGAGGGAAACCTTTTTCTTCGTCTAATCTTTTGTTTAGACGCATTTTTTTTATCTACTTCCACCAGTGGGGGGTGGAGCGGCAGGTGGTCTAGAAGTCATGGAGCCTTTGGATGTTCCAATGTCAATTTGCGCACCCCGTTGCTGCTTCGCACCCGATCTTGCATCAGAAGCCATGTATTTGATGTAGTCAGCGGCATCCATGTAAGGAAGTCCAGCACTCTCCATTGACAGAAGAATTTGAAGATCAGCGAAATCAATCGTTCCGTCACCGTTGTAGTCATACAAAGAAAGAAACTCTTGACCCTCTGAGGTTTGGAAAAACGCTTCATAGTCGAAGTCATCGTCCATCATAGATTGCATGATAAGTTGAATGGCATCTTGCTGACCTGCATATTTTTCACGGTCGCTTCCACCGGCTTCTTCGTTAACGGGTTCCTTTGAACCTTCGCTAACTACATTGTTGATTGCTTCGTTAAGACTTCTTGAGATATCATTGTTGTTGAAACGCATGCGGGGTTTCCTCCAACATGTATTTATCAAGTCTTAGATTTGAATCCAGCGTGGTGTTTGCTTTTGGTAGGCAACTTGATTGAAGCCCAAGATCTCTTTTTCCTCAAGCACAAAGGACTCGGTTTGAAAGAGAAACTTTTTACCTCTTTGTGAACCTTTAAGTAAAGAAGAAAAGAAATCCTTCATTGCATCTTTGGCGAGCGTCACCGAGTCTCTCGGTCCACCGCCTCGGAAGTTCATCAAAACTTTGCCCCGACCTGTCGCACGATTTGTTCCAACAAGATCAAAAGAATCTTTATCTTTGTAAATAATTGAATCTTGATCGTACTCACCACCAAAATTCATGAGGTCACGCTTACTGGCATTGGGAATGAAGAGAGACAACTCATTCACGAAGCCTCCGTCCTCCTCCTTGTAGCCACCACGCATCTCGATGAAGCCGTAGCCCTTCTGTCGAACCTGATCCTTCAAGTCGGCATGACGCTGCATGTTCTCCTTCTTAGACAGATCACCACGAAAGGCTGAGATCACACCAAAGGATCTATCACTTTCGATATGTGAAAGAATGCGAGAAAGGCTTGATTCGTTAAGATTATTATTTGAGAGATTCATAAGTCATCAATATTTATAGTTTTTAGTAGCGACACCGGGACTCGAACCCGGACTGGATGGATTTTAAGTCCACTGCCTCTGCCATTGGGCTATGTCGCCAGAAAAGCCAACGAGAGGATTCGAACCTCCAACCTGTTCATTACAAGTGAACTGCACTGCCGTTGTGCTACGTTGGCATATGGCAATCTTCGGACAATCGGTTGCGACCATCAGACGATTCCATAGTAAAAGAGAAAGAATCATCGAATGATCTTCAAAACTTTCTGCACTTTACCCCAATGGATTTCACAATTCTCCAACTTCTTGCCTGTTGCCCACGGTGCTTTGGGACCACCGACATGCATGAATGAGATGTCTCGCAGCATGGGCTTTCGACCAAGACGTTTGACTGTACAGTATCGTGCCATGAAATTACGCACTGTTTTATCTGCATATTTTGGATCACGACAATCTTGATAGGTTCCGGGCATGTTGCCAAATTCAGAAGCATCTTTCCAATAATCTTCCCATATTTGGTAGACACCGATTGCCTTTCCACCATCGCCATCTTTGACATTTGGATCGTTGTTTGATTCAACATATCGAATGGCAGCAAGAACGCGAGTGAAGTCACGCTCAGAGATACCTTCAATAACGCTCATGCCATCATCGGCATCAACGCGAAGAACATTTGTTTCGACTACATCTGCCGAAGAGAAAGAGGGGACGGTGATGACCGGACCTGTGAAAACTTTCACAACTGATCCCAACAACACACCAACGACAATGGAAGCGACTGCGTTCGATAAAGACATATTAAAGAAGTCCTTTACTTTATTTATTAAAGAAGAAAGAGAAACGCTGCAACAATCAATCGAAAGTCAAGATCAAACATTAGGCTACTCCTGCAATCACTTGAACACCATGAAGCATGTTTGCAATGCCCAAGATAAACGCACTCAAAAAGAGAGCATTGGGAATAATACTAACAAAGATATCTTCGTTCTTTTGAGACTCATTGTCAGTGAACGTGGCGAAGAAGGTTTTCAATCCCAAACCACCAACGATAGCAAAGAAAAGACCAATCAAAAAGAAACCAAAACCAGAAAAAATGTCAATCATCGGGGGAACTCCAAAAGGATTGAATGAACTGAAACGCAGAGAGAAACGACTCCACCTGCCATGATTAAAAGATACATTACATTTGCAAACAAGTCAAACATTTTGTTGAAATCCTTTTTAATAACTCAAAAAAAGGGGGAATCCCGAATGAGAGCAGTTGAGTAAGCCTGCAATTTTTTTGGGATGTGAATTATTTTTTTTTATTTTTTTTAAACTTTTGGCTCAAGCCGCGATGAAATCCGTGATCTTTTCGACCAGCGGACGGCACGCGGCACGACCCTTGAGCGACTTGACATAGGCGTTACGAATCTTTGCCTTTGAAGCATTATCGTCAAGACATTCCATCGCGTCATCAACATCCGTAGCGGCATTATCGTAGACAACGAACGCAGCGTCCCAACCTTCTTTGGCTGCCTTCTTTTGAGACAGAAGACCCCAACGCTCATCCTTCCAAGTCTTGAGGTTTCGCTCAAGTTGGCTATGCTCGCTGCTATACTCCAACATGTTCTTGCCTTCTTTCTTACCAGTCATAAAGAAGTTGATGACCTTCGAACCAGTCTCTCCACGAATCCATTCGCAGATAGCCACCTGTCCACTTTGGCGACCGTAATCGCTTTGGACACTGTAGGATCTACGGGAGATCGGATCGGTCACCACAACGGCTTTTCTGCCACGATTCTGCACACCGTGATCGCCTTGACCATCGGTAAGGAAGATGATATTACCAATCTCGGCTTTGGTGCGAGCCATGAGCGACTGGTGGGTAAACTTGGAGATGGTAAGAGCAGCACCGAGAGGAGTCGATCCAAGATTGAAACCGTCAATAGTGTGCATACGATAGTCATCCGCAGACTCACCAAGGAACAGAGCCGTGGTCACATCTTGATTGAAAAGATTGTTTCGCACAGAAGTGTCAAGAATCTGCAAAAGTTTTGCATTGTTTTCGATAGTACCACCATCGAAGACCAGATCGGTCAGATCGCTGGTGAAAAGATAAACTTCGCAGGGAACATTGACCTTCTTACAGAACATCGCCAGCGTAACGGCTTGCTTGATCGTTGATTGACATTTGCCATTCATCGAACCCGACCAGTCGATCACCACGGTCAGAGCGTGGTTCTTGCCATTGGGACGCTGTTGGGTCTTGAGGAAAATGTCTTCCGTCAACTTATAGTTAACAAGTTTGTTCATATCGAGGCGACCAGACTTGGCGACTTGGGTGCGTTGAGCGATATGGGCGGCTTGCTTACGAGCGAAAGCCATTGCCATAGCGTTGACCGTAGGACGAAGATCGGCAGCAGAATCGGCAAACTTTTTGATATTCTTTTGGCTGATGTATCCACGGGAAACTGAATTGGCAAAACGCTTGCGAGTCTCGGATACAGGAAGAACAGCCTCATCGGTGATACCAGTGGGCATCTCGTTGCTGCCGACTTCACCGTACCAGTCGTTTTCTTTTTCTTTCCTTGCCATTTCTTGAAGATTTTTTGCCATGGCATCAGCAGACTTTGCCATCACATCGTCCCAGCCATTGCTGGCGGTACTGGTTTGTTGATCGCCTTCGGCAGTAGAGCCATCGTCTTCGGCATCAGCAGCGGATTCCATAGTGCCTTCGCCCTTAGTCTCGACACCATCCTCACCGCCTTCGCCAGTCTCGTCACCCTCTTGCTCGCCAGTGTCACCGGAGGCATTGTTTTCGGTTTCGTCACCTTGCTCGCCAGTATCCTGTGACTGATCGCCAGCGGACTGACCATCTTCGGAACCTTGGGGAGCATCGTCACCAGACTCAACGTCACCGGAGTCGGATTCTTCTTCGGGCTGGTTTTCTTGATTTTCATTGTGCTGCTGTTTCATCAGATCGAGAACGTCAGCAGTCAATTCCAAAACTTCTTCATAAGTTTCGGTGTTCTCGGCACGCTCGACCAGCGTACGCTCTTCGTTGGTGAACATCACTTCGCCATTGTAGGCTTTCGAATTGAGGTTCAAACGGTCAAGGAACGAACGCTCATTGATGTCCTCGTCCTCACCGACTTCGAAGAGGTTCATTTCACGCATTTCGGGGTAACCAGCAGCATAGTCCGAAACCAAACCGCGATATTTGCGTTGGATCAATCGGTCGATGCGAACATCTTCGACAACGTTGAGGGCATTCATCGCAACCTGATCGGGAACGCCAGCATTCTTTGCCAAAGACTGTACAGTTTGAAGCAAATCGTTATCATTCGTAAACAAAGCGTGAGAAACTTCGTGACCCAGCAGCATGTCAGTCAACTCTTCGCTCATTTTTTCCCAAACTGGCATGGTAAGCGTACGCGATTCGACATCGAACGATGCCGTGGGTGCGGACGAATCGACACGAACCGAAATGTTTTCGGTAGCCAAAAGTCGGGCAAAACCAGAAGAAACGGTAGGAATGGACAGGTTGCTCATGCCTCAAGTATACACCAAAAACGGGGCTGGGGAAGCCGTTTGGGCTAAAAAACTGTCAAAATGTGTCAGTTTGCCGGAATAATCGGTATTGAGAATGGTTCTCATCCAAACGCGGACCTTGGCGGGAACCGATACATTTCTTGATATTTACGCCAAATGGACGTTTTGGGAGGATTTTTCGGAAAATTCGGGCAAACTGACACGATTTGTCAGTTTTATTGAGCAAAAGCACTTGCTTCGCCTTGGATTTAGTGTAAACTATACGCATGAGCAAATTGACCAAACCTAGACGCGAGTGGCTTGATGCCCTTTCTGCAACTGGTTCCGTCCGATTCGTGACGGACGAAGCCCTCAAAGTGGCAAACGACAATGGCTGGAACGGAATTCCCCTGTGGTTCCGAGCCAACTCGTGTGAGTTCAAAAAGTCTCGCGGCTTTTGGGACATTTCTTCCTACGTCAATGGCGAGGTTGCCCCCGCTCCTGCTCCTGTGACTCCTGCCCCTGCGGTCGAGTCCGTTCCTGCTTCCCCCGTTATGCAAATGGCGGGTGCGGAAGCACGAATCGTCCCCGAAAAAATGGATGGCTACGTCAAGTGGGGTCACCATAAGGCTGTCGCCACCATTATCGCGTCCGGTGAGTTCTATCCCGGCTACGTCACTGGTCTGTCCGGCAATGGTAAGACCACGATGATCATGCAGGCTGCTGCCGATGCCAACCGCGAGATCTATCGCGTCAATATCACCGCTCAAACCGATGAGGATGACCTGATCGGTGGTTTTCGTTTGCTCAACGGTGATACCGTGTGGGTCGATGGTCCCGCTGTCGTTGCCGCTAAGAAGGGTGCTATCCTGCTCTTGGACGAAATCGACCTTGGCGGTCCTGCACTGATGTGTCTCCAGCCTTTGCTTGAAGGTAATGGCATTTTCGTCAAGAAAACTGGCGAGTACGTTGTGCCTGCTCCCGGTTTCAACATCTTCGCCACTGCCAACACCAAAGGCAAGGGTGACGAAACTGGTTCGTTCGCTCACACTGGTATCATGAACGAGGCTATGCTCGACCGATTCCCCGTGACGCTTGAGCAGCCATATGCCACCGAAGCCACCGAGAAGAAAATTCTTCGCGGAAAGTGTCAAAAGTTTGGTGTTGATGTCAAAGCCGAAGAAAACTTTATCACTGATCTTGTTTCTTGGGCAAACAACATTCGCAAGTCCTACGAGGTTGGTGCTTCGACCGAGATCGTCACCACGAGACGGTTGGAATCGATCATGAAGGCGTTCTCGATCTTCGGTAGCCACACTACTGCCATCGAAATGGGTATCTCTCGCTTCGATGAGCAAACCAAAGCCGACATGCTCAAACTTTATGAAAAGATTTCGGGCGAGCGTGCTACTGCTACCATTGAAGAGGTCAACGAACTTACCCAATCCGCCCGCGTCAACATCAACGTGCCATACGCTGCCAAGGATGAAGCCAAGGCATACGGAGCCAAGTGGGATGATGTCGAGCGTACTTGGTACACCACTGGCGAAAACTATGCACAAAACAAAGATTTCTTTGACGGTTTCAATCCCACCGCATCACAGGAGAACACCAATGCCTGCCCATGGTAATCAACAAATCACTATCGTACAGGGAGAACCTGATCTTCCTGACTTCGACATCGATCTAATTGTTGAAGATCCAGATTTCGATCTTCTTTCTGACCCAATGTTAGGTTCTATCTAAGGAGGCTTTTATGCCACGACCAAAAAAGGTTATCGTTCTTCCCGAGTCCCAAATTCAAGACTCACTCACCAATGGTCGCGTGACTGTTGCCATGCTGGCGACTGCTGCTGGCTGCTCTGTGCCTACCATGCGTAAGCACCTTGCGGAAACCTTTGGTGACCGCATCACCTTCTCCCGAGGTCGCACTGGTGGGCTTTCGCTCGCTGCTCCTGCGGCTCCCGAAGTGACCGAGCAGGTCACTGAGACAATCGCGGGCTAATTACCCGCTGCTCATAGGCTCGTACCGGAGAGATCCGGTGCGGTGCTTTTTATAAAAGATAATTTGCAAAACGTAAAAAAACAGTCTATGCAAGACGATATAGGCATGAGCCTCTAGGCACTAGCCCCCCGGTTTCTCAAAGCGTTTTTCAGATTTTCTTTATCAAAATTTTTTTTCTGGTAAAAAATGGGTTCAATACCCCAAGCAAAAAGGAGCGTAATGGTTGATCTTCTTGGAATCATGCTGAGTATTATGTTTCTTTCGATTTTAGATTTAGAAAAATAATCCCCAGATCGCTTGCACACCCACCATTTTTGAGGTAAACTATCCACATGCCAATCACCAACCACAATCTTTATCTTTCCGCTCCGACCAACTCCTCTCACGGACACCAAGTCGCCCGCTTTCGTTTTCAACACAATTCTGAAAATGATCAAGTTTTTATTCGAACTTACTGCGATCAGTTTGGTGAGAACGAACAAGAATTCAAACTTCACCGTGGCTACATGCAAAATCAATACCACTGGGCAATCTCCAGTTTCGTAAAAGAAGAGTTTGATGATATTGCAAAGAGCATGGTGACACAAGAAGAGTCAGAGTCAGACGATGGTGACTACAATGAATTCACTGCTCGGAAGATCTGGAATGCTCTCGCCAGCCATGGCTGGTCTACGGACATGGGTGAAGTCATTGCAGAGAACGACAAGCGACAACTGGCGGAGTCTGCGAATGGATAAGGCAGGAGTCATCGCGTTTCTTCTTGCAGTTTTACTCGCACTTCCTGTATTTTTTATTGCATCTTTGAATGTTTTGTTTCATCTTGGAATTGATTACGGGATTTCTGAAATTTTTTCCGCTTACTTTCTGATGATGATTTTCTCTGGTGGCACTGTCAAAAGTTTTAGGAGCAAAGAATGAACAAGTGGCAAGCATGGTGGAACAAGGCGAACGAAGTGATCGATGCTGCACCGAATGGTGTGGACTATTACTGGCTCGCTGCTCCTCCCACAGACGCAGTACCCGAAGTCAAACTTTTTCGTTTTGAACAAATCGTTCCCGGTCAAGTCGAGATTGTCAGACATAGGATCTACTTTGCCGAGAATGCCCACCAGCCTGCCGCTCGTCAAGAGGGTCGCCAAACCATGGGAGCAGGAGAAGCAAGATGCTTCTGGGAAAATCATGTTGAGTACGGATGTTTTCGTTTGCGTTCCTTGGAAGGAGAAACAGTATGAAGTTTCATCGTGTTGTAAAGAATCACAATCGTCAAGGCGGTTCGCACTACCAAACCTTGTGGTCCGACATGGGTGAGAGTCGTTGGGTCATTTGTTCTTCTTCTTTGATCGAGATCAACGGAGAGGTAATGTGCGATGAGGTAATGGCTTTCAAAAGTAATCCCGATGGCGATTTGTTTACTTCATCATATCTTGATGTTTGCTATCCTCACTCTCTAGATCATGAAGTCCACCGAACATTGGCATCGTCCGCCTATGACGAACTTGCCAAGGAATGGATGGGTGTAGATGGTGGCATGCAAGAACTCCGTGACGAGCAAGCCAACACTTCTGGCTGCACGCTCGCTCACATGGAGGAAGCACTCTAATGGCAAAACAAGTGTATACTCTTTTCACAGAAAATGCAAACATTGGTGGTTTTGTGCCACCGATGTTTTATCGTGCAGAGTATTCGTTTGTTCACTGGGATGACGAAGAGCATCCCGACTTTGTGGTGACACTTCGGTTCCTTGAGACGAACAGCGACAATGAATGTGTTCAGCAAGGAATCACACAGACCACTCGCAACAAGACCAAAGAAACAGCGAGAGACTTGTGGAACTCTCTGGCAAGAAAGGGGTGGGAACGTGGCTGTCACTGATATCAATCACATGTTGACCTTTCCTAAAACTTTGCCGGAAGATAAAGGAAAGATTTACATTCCTCTTGAGGAGAGAATGGATCACTCAAAAAACCGTACCTGCCCAACCGACTTTACTTGGTACGGGTTTCAACTCCGAGCCGAGGTTGACAAGGTTGTTCCGTCCGGTCCCACGAAAGGTCAATTGATGAGAGACACCGTTCCTGTTCTGTTCTGGCACAGTGAGGTTCCACAGAACAAAGGCTTGGTAATCTTTTCGTATGGAAGAATGTACGGTAAAGATTTTCAGTACGATGTTTTCACCAAAGACGAAGCAAGAAAACTTTGGGATCGATACGTCAATGATCGCTCCACTGTCGAAATGTATATCTCAAAAAATGCCGAGCCAAGATATGCGTGTGTGGTGTCTCATGTGAATCCCGAGTTGGCATACGCAAAGAAACTCGGAGGATCTTGGTTCATGGGAAACGTGCCATGGAAAAAAACCGTAAAGGAGATGTTGAATGTTTGAAACGAACAAACTGGTACGCGATAAGGTGGTCGAGTTTATGAATGATCGCGGCATCGCAAAAACAAAAAGTCGATATGTAGAGGGTAAAGAATATCAAACCTTTCTCTTTGCAAAGTTGATGGAAGAGTGTGCCGAGGTGATCGGTGCAAACACCAAGAAACAAATCACAGAAGAACTCGCGGACCTTCTGGAAGTCGTTGACGCGATTCGTAAAGAGTTTAATGTTTCTGAAATGGATCTTGACGAAACAAAAACTATCAAGCAATGTGAAAAAGGAGGCTTCTATGAGGGATGCGTGCTTGAACAAATCGACTATCGGTAAGGATCGTTATGTGTGTGGTGTGGCGTTCAAGGATCACACTTGGTGTACCTACAGTCAGAATGCGACTACGGACACGGAAGCAAAAAATATGCTTCGCAAATACTTTGATGACAGAATCAAGAATGGTGACGGGTTCAACGAGGACTCTGCCACTGTTGAGTTTATCAAAGTCCTTCGTGTCGAAGACATCGAAGAGGAGTATGAGGACGATGATGATTGGGCAATGAGTGACAAGCCCACCAAGATCATGGTTGCCAAGCCTGTAAGCAGCGTGAACTACAATGACGATCTCGATAATATTCCCTTCTACGATGTTGATCCCGAAGATGAAGATTTAGAGGATGATGTTCACATATGATCGTGACAACTTGTATTCTTGTGATTACTTTCTTTTGCCTTTTAGGAGCATTTCTTGAAACCCAATAAAGATTACTATGAACTTCGCTTTTCCGCTGATGAACTTCGCATGATTGATGAATCTCTCAAGCGTGGTCCGATTGACAAAGACAGCGAGGATGATTACAATCGTCTTCGTTGTATGCTTGCCAAGCACGTTGAGGTATCTGATGTCTTGGATGGCACGATTCCAGAACCAACGCATGAGGAGATTGTATTGTTATGATGAACCCCTTTCCTTACGAAAAAATTTACGATGAAAAAAAAGAAAGATACAACTACATCGCAAAGTTTGGTGAGGATGATCAGCATGAGTTGAAAATTTCTGTACGCAATCTGTGGTCTGGATATGATAGTATCATGTTCAAAGTAGACGGAAAGTTAAATGTGATGACAGGTGCGTGTGGTGGATACAAAAATGTTTTACGTTTGTATGACAATATTCTCGCAGCATCGATGGATCACTTTGGAAGCGTAAAGCCAAACCTATTTGGTTTTGAAATTTCTGAAACAACAAAGTCAGCGTATGGTAAAAAATCTTTAGTCTTTTATCGTAAACTTCTTACGAGTGAGAAGTGGTTGGGGTCTGCAAGAACCGCAGGATACTCACTGATCGGTGAGCGTTTGCAGCGAAATCTTTTAACACCAGTCAACCATATCTTTTTATACAAAAGACTTGACTACAATCCAACATACGAAGAATTCATCGAAGAAGCAGAAACAGAAAAGAAAAAATACAGACGCAGAAAACTGTGGGAAAAATTTGATGGCTTCGTGCAAGATCCCGCGTATACTGTAACCCGAGAGGATCGAGCAAGACTGCTACGCAAACTTGACGAACAAAAAGAAAAGGATGAAAAATGAAACCGTCAACTTTTACAATTTCAAATCACATCGAGGCAATTCGCATGTTCACAACTTATTACATGTACGAAGATCCCCGGAGTGATAGTTTTTTACAAAATGCTTTACCCGCCTGCACCGCAGCAAAGTATATCTCAGAACATTGGGATAAAATTTACCCTTCACTTTCTGAAAATGAAGCAGACAAACTGGTGCATATGGTTGATCGGGCTGCTGATCGCATGGAAGAATTTAAGCGTGACTTACTGAACCGCATGGAAAAGGAGATGGACAATGAGTGGGATTGAAAAAGTTGATGGGCTAAGGACTTCTTTTAACTTTGGTAAAAATCATGAGGGGAAACATGCACTGTTTCTTTATGATGTCGATACAGTCGAGCAGTGTGACGGGTTCAATTTAGATGAACTAAATACTTTCATCGATGCTTTGACTAAGCAACGTGATCGACTTGAATTGATTGAAGAATCTGAATACCAAACAATGCTATTCAAAACAGGGTTTGGAATGCCAACAGTAAAGGATGAACATAATGGCTAAAAGAATTGACCTCACAGAAGAAAACTACTCATCGCTCAGACCAACTGGCGAGCGTATCTTGGTAAAACGAGACAAAGGCGAAGAAAGAACTGAGTCTGGTGTCTGGTATGCCAAAGAACAAAATAGACAAACGGGAACTGTCATCGCTCTAGGTGATGCAGAAATTTTTGAAAAAGAAAACAATCGAATTAAACTTGGCTCTAAAATTTACTTTATTGAGGAAGGATATCTTCCGATTGGTGAGTTTATGTTAATGAAGACATCCTCCGTCTTGGGAGTTTTTGAATAATCTTCTTTTCTTTGATATTTTAGTGATGTATACTTGAGGTGGTCTAACAGAAAGGAATATTATGATTCGGACCATAGTTAGTGGAAGTTTTTCTTGGATGCGATCTTTTTTACATTTTATTACCAACAGATTTGCGATCATTGGATTGTTGATTGGAATGGTTGTTTTTTCTTTTCCAGTTGGACGATTCTTTAGACTCTCAACTTTTGACTGGATTTCAAACGAAAGCATCACGATGCATTCAACTCTCTCTGATTCTTTCAAAAGCATTGGTGAACTGAATACTCTTCGTGTTTCAATGTCCGGTGTCATAGAAGGTATTGATGAATCTTTTTGGGGTGACAATAAAGTTTTGATTGTTGCTCAGGGATATGCCGTCTATGGTGTTGATCTAACAACTGCAAACATTGATGTCACAGAAAATTCTGTTGAGGTCACCATCGATGAGCCTATTATGAATGAGGCTTACATCGATATGAATGATTCGTATGTTTATGAAAATGAAATGACAGGACTTCGTGTGCATGACAAGGGAGCAGAATTGCTAAATGAAACTTGGAACAATGCACAGGATCGTATGATTGAACTTTCACTTCATCCTCGTAATTTGAATATGGCAAAACGAAATCTTGAAGTTTTGATTGAAGGTTTGGTTGAACCACACATTGGCGATATGGATCTTAATGTTAATTACCGTGTTGAAGTCTCTGGAAACTTTTTCGGAGAATGAGGGTTGACAAGAATCCAAGTAGCCTTATAATGACATCTGTGAACGGGAAGCGGCTGGCGGCAGAGTCACTTCCTTCTCTTAAACCTGCCGTTACTTTTTAGGAGTTTATTATGCAAAGCAAGACTCGTCAAATCATCTCTTTCCTTGGCACTGGCAAGGATCTCACCACTTCTCAAATCCAACGTCAGTTCGGCATCTCAAACGTGTCGGCTACCATGTCCCGCGTTCGCTCGATTGTGGAACAGTATGGCAACTGGCGTATGGTCAACAACCCATTGAAGAACGGTAACGGCACTCGTTACTCGTTCAAGCGAGTCATCCTCGCCAACCCAATGGTTGATGTTGCTCAAGTCGAATCCGCTCTCGCGTGATTCGATACGTTACTGACGAGGGGGAAGCGTTGGTAACAATCATGCAGCCGATTCTGGAAACGGAGTCGGCTGTCTTTCCGAAAGGAGACAATTAAATATGGCAGGAAAAGGTGATTCGTATCGTCCCACGAATCAAAAGAAATGGGAATCTAATTGGGATCTTGCTTTTGGCAAGAAGAAAGGAAACAAGAATGGAAAACGTACAACTCGTAAGACTGGTGAGCGGGGAAGAAGTTCTCGCAAAAATTGAAAACATCGGTGAGGCAACAAAGTTTGATAAGCCACACTTGATTATTCCAACGCAGGCAAAGGGAATCGCACTGATGCCTTGGTGTCCATACTCCAAGATTCAAGATGATGGTGT
>Ga0098042_1000343_pt1 | contig 18062 bp, 18 predicted proteins | sample 9_EtaG_FD_75066 | JGI IMG/M metagenome (GOLD analysis project Ga0098042, IMG submission 75066) | Marine viral communities from the Subarctic Pacific Ocean - 9_ETSP_OMZ_AT15188 metaG | ecosystem: Environmental > Aquatic > Marine > Oceanic | place: Pacific Ocean | collected 2015-01-10
CATTGGTTTGAGATGTCACTAGCTGGTGACTCTGGTGATGGTATCGCAGGTCTTAAAGGTATGGGTATGGTTACTGCTTCCAAGACACTAGCCAATACTCCTGATACTAGAGATGCACTATGGTCTAAGGTACAGGAGACATATACAAAGAAAGGTTATAGTATTGCTGATGCTATCCTCAACGCAAGGCTTACAAGAATACTAAGAGAAGGAGACTATAACTACAGCACAGGTGAAGTAAAACTTTGGCAGCCATAAAAAAACACCAACAACGTGTTGCTCCGTCATTGGTGTTTCTTTGTAAACCTCTTATCTTTCCTAGCACACTTCGTTTAGGTCAGAGGTTAGTTAACCTAAATGTGAGATCGGCAGAAAGATTTAATTACCCCCTCGTTCTTGATAGCACTTACGAAAAGACCTGAGGATATAGATCTAGTGATAGTGACCGAAGTCTTGAACTTAATAAACAATATAGCACAAGTTCCCATAAAAAAAACCCTAGATGGAACCACTCACCTAGAGTCTTTTCATTTTTCTGTGCAACAAGGTAACCACTCCTTGCTATCATTAAGATAACATATAATATAGATATAACACTTTAATCTCTGTGAATTTACCAGTAATTACTGACGAACTTATAAACAGTTTAGATAGTGTGTTTCCTAACAGACACCCAGAACTTTCACTTTCTGATCGAGAGATATGGTATCGTGCAGGGCAGAGGTATGTTGTTGATTATCTTATAGAACAACAACTAAGACAGAAAGAAACCATGTTAACTGAAAGAGTTTTGGAGAAATAATTATGTGTCTTGGTGGTGGTTCTAGTTATCCTCAACCTCAAAGACTTGAGTTTGATGACTCTCCTCCTGTTGTAACAGGTAGTCAGACAGGTGTAGATAATCCTAAAAATACAAAGAAAGCAACAGAAGAATTAAAGATAAATAGACGAAAGAAAGAAGGTACTTATGTTGACCCTAACCTTGCAGCAGTTGAAGAGAAATTAACAAGAAGTGGTGGTGGTAACAAAACTGCACAACAAAAAGCTAATATAGCTGCAAATAGAAAAAAAGCACAAAACATGGCAAAGGCTAGAATAGCTAAAAAGAAATCTAGCCGAGTTGGAGGGAGAGTTTAACTATGTGTTTCGGAAGCAGACCATCACCGCCACCTTTACCAGAGCCAAGGCCGACACCGCCAAAGCCAGAGCCTACTGCTGAAAGAGTTGTTGTAGGTAGTAATAGAACTAGACCTGCACCAAGCAGACCATCACCAGCTAGTGTTACAGGACAACAGACTACAGGAGAAACAGGTAGAAAGAGAACAGGACAACGACAACAAAGAGCTAAGCGTTTAGGTACACGTTCTTTGCGAATACCTTTAACAAAAAAAAGAAACACAACTGAAGACCTTAACATTTAATTATCATGTGTCCTCCAAGAAGACCTAGACCCAGACCACCTGCACCACCAAGACCAACTCCCCCACCTGCACCACCGACTCAATCTCCGCAACCTAATACTAGAGATAGCGGTAATACGATAGCTCGTGTAGAAAGAACACCTACACCTACACCTACACCACCTCCACAGGCATTAACTCCACCAGCACCACAGGAACCAGCACCAAAGATGAGAACTATTGGTAGAACTTCTGCTGGTACTACTGTCTCTGGTCAACAAACTACATCTACTTCTGCACCTTCTCGTAGAAGAAGACAGTCTGTAAGAATGGGTAGAAGGTCTGGTACTAGATCTTTACGTATATCAAGGAATCCAAATACAGGTCAGGGAAACTTAAACTACTAAAATGGAATACTCAGCACAAGGCACAACAGCAGCAGGTAGGTATGAATCAATGGTAGGTCTAAGATCTACCTTTGATCGTGAAGCGAAAGAGTCTTCTAAACTTACTATTCCTAGCCTTATACCTGAGTCAACTACTGGTACTAGAAGTAAAATTAAAACTCCTTTCCAAGCAGTAGGAGCCAGAGGAGTTAACAGCTTATCAAATAAGCTATTGATGACTCTTCTACCTGCTGACCAAACATTTTTTAAGATGACTATTGATAGTCTTGAACTTAGAAAAGAAGGGCAAGAAGGTTTTGAAAGTGAAATAGATAAAGGTCTTCGTGTTATAGAAAATGCTTTACAGAATGTAATAGATACTTCTAACGATAGAGTTGCAATGTTTGAAGCACTTAAGCATCTCGTAGTATCAGGTAATGTTCTTCTCTACCTGACAGATAAAGGATTGAAAGTATATCCACTATCCAAGTTTGTCTGCAAGCGTGATGAAGTAGGTAATGTATTAGAAATATTAACCAAAGAATCTATACACCCACAAGCTTTACCTGCTGCTTTCTTAGAACAGATTAAAAAGAAAGAGAACTATGACGCACAGGAAATGAAAGATGATCTTGATATATATACACATATCAAACGTATGAATGATGATGTGATGTGGTATCAAGAATGTAAAGGAGAAAAAATACCAAACACAGATGGCAGATCAAAGGTAGATGTATCACCCTGGATTCCTCTTAGGTTCATTCGGATTGATGGTGAAGATTATGGTCGTGGTTATGTAGAAGAATATAGGGGAGACTTGATTACATTAGAGTCTTTGATGCAAGCAATAATCGAAGGTGCTGCTGCTAGTGCGAAAGTTTTATTTCTGGTAAATCCAAATGGCACAACAAGAGCAGCGACTTTAGCTAAAGCACCTAATGGAGCTATACGAGAAGGGCAAGCTTCAGATATTTCTGTGATGCAAGTAGGTAAAGGGGCAGACTTCAACGTATCTTTTTCTGCTATACAAAGAATTGAATCAAGATTAGAGTATGCCTTCTTGATGGCAAGATCAGTACAACGTGACGCAGAACGAGTTACAGCAGCAGAGATAAATCTTATGGCTAGAGAATTAGAAAATAGTCTTGGTGGTATCTACAGTATCTTGACTCAAGAGTTTCAACTACCTTATTTGAAAAGACGTATGCACATGTTGGTAAGGTCAGGCAAAGTACCAAAGCTACCAGATAAGCTAGTCAAGCCAAAGATAGTTACAGGTTTACAAGGTCTTGGTAGGGGTAATGATAGAAACAAATTGATTGAGTTTATAACAACTGTGGCTCAAGCTTTAGGACCAGATGTAATGAGACAGTACGTAAATGTGGATGAAGCAGTAAAAAGACTAGCTACCAGTATCGGTATAGATACTGCTAACCTAGTAAAAACACAAGAAGAAATCCAAGCAGAACAACAAGCTTTGCAACAGCAACAGCTTATTCAAAGTCTTGGGCCAGCAGCTTTAGGATCTCCATTACTTGATCCTAAAAATAATGCACAGGCACAACAACTACAAACGGAGGAACCTCAAGATGCCAACCAAGAAGTCCAGTAGGAAAAGAGATGAAGACGGAAAGTTTGTCTCTCAATCTGAAAAAGCTATTGTTAGCGAACTAGGTGTTAACGAAGAGAACCCTGTACCAGAAAAGTCTGGTGACGTTACTACTAGACATGGCAGTACAATTCACTATAGTTAAATAAAAAACCACTATGACATCATCACAACTAAATGTGTCAGAGACACCACCTGTTTCTACGGAAGACCTACAAACTTTAGCTAAAAATGAAACTGATGAGAATGGTCTAATACTTGGTAAGTTTAAATCAGTAGAAGATTTAGCTGCTAGTTATAAAGAGCTAGAAGGTAAGCTTGGTACAGTAACAGAAGAAGATCAAGCTACAGAAGAAACACAAGAAGAAAGCACAGATGAATTTAATCCAGAAGAATACTATGGAGATGGTCTTGCTTCTGTATTAGAAGAAGTTGGTATTGATGCACAAGACATCACTAAAAGATTTACTGATACAGGAGATATTAGCGAAGATGACTATTCAAAATTAGGTGAAGCTGGTTTTTCAAAACAAGTAGTTGATACCTACCTTGATGGTTTGAGAGGTGTAGCAGAAGGAGATGAGATACCTACACAACAAATACAAAATATTAAAGACTCTATCGGTGGAGATGAATCTTATGAACAGATGGCAAGCTGGTGTCAAGATAATTTATCTGAGCAAGAAGTAAAAGCTTTTGATAAGATTACAGAAACAGCAGACGCACCTGTTATTCAATTAGCAGTTGAAGGTTTGTATTCACGCTATCAAAATGCTATGGGAGTAGAACCAGACTTAGTAACAGGCAGACCTGCTGCAAGTGGACCAAGACCTTTTCAATCTTCAGCAGAAGTACAAGCTGCTGTTAATGATCCACGTTACGGAAAAGACGTAGCATATACACAAAGCGTCTATGCACGTTACGAAGGTTCTGACGTTTTTAAAGCAGGTAATGGCTAACACACCAACAAACCCTTCACTCTATTCAAGAGTAAAATCAGAAGCAAAGAAGAAGTTTACAGTTTATCCTTCTGCTTATGCTAATGCGTGGCTTGTAAGAACTTATAAGAAACGTGGTGGAGGTTATCGTAAAACTTAATTATGCCCTTATCTAAAAAACAAAAACAATTAGACAAAACTGGTGATGGTAAAATCACTAGAGAAGATCTTATGATCTTACGTTCTAAGAAAAAGAAAAATGGCAAAGCTAAGTCTTAGTCAAATGAGAACTCTGAAGAAACATTCAGAGCATCATTCTAAAAAACATATGGATATGATGAAGAAGCTTATGCGTGAAGGTACATCATTTAAATCTGCTCATAACAAAGCACAGAAACAAGTAGGCAAATGAGTCTTAAAAGATGGTTTGATGAAAAGTGGGTAGATGTAAAAACAGGTAAAGACTGTGGTAGAGGAAAGGATGAGAAAGGCAGACCTTACCCTGCTTGTAGACCTTCTAAAAGAGTTAGTAGTAAGACTCCAAAAACTACAGGAGAGATGAGTAGTAAAGAAAAGGCAAGATTTAAAGCAGCTAAGACCAGTTCAAAGAAAATCAGTTATCAACATAGAAGAAAGAAAAATACTAGAAGCAGTTTAAAGATTGCGTAATAATGCTATATTTTAAATAGCTTACATCTTTTATGTCTAAGGGAGTATCTCTTACCAAGAAGGACAAAGACCCAACAGGGGGTCTGACTGCTTCTGGTCGTAGGAAATATAACCGAGCAACAGGTGGAAACTTGCAAGCACCTGTTACAAAAAAGACAGGTCTTTCGCCTAGACAAAAATCAAGAAGGAAATCTTTTTGTGCAAGAATGTCAAAAGCAAAAGGACCATTAAAGAAAGATGGCAAGTTAACTCGCAAAGCTCTTGCACTACGCAAGTGGAATTGTGGGTCAGTATAAATTAACAAAGTAGAAATCTAAATATCTAAGTGCCTGATGCGTCAGATACCACTTGTGAGAAAGGATTGAAACGAAGTTAGTTACTCAAATTTGTAAACATTAATCAAGGAGTTTTCCTATGGCTAACGCCACAGTCTCTCGCCTTGGTTTGGTTAATAATTCTGGTACAGGCTTTGATGCCCTTTTCCTTAAAATTTTTTCAGGTGAGGTCCTAACTGCGTTTGCCAGAAATAACATTTTCAACGAGCAACTTCATTCAGTTCGTACTATTACAAGTGGTAAGTCAGCACAGTTTCCTGTTTTAGGAACTGCTACTGCTGCGTACCATACAGTAGGTACTCCTCTCGTTGGAGCAAACCAAATCTTGGCAAATGAAAAGATTATCAACATAGATGATCTTCTAATTGCACAAAGTTTCGTTGCTAACATTGACGAACTAAAAAATCATTATGACGTAAGAGCAACTTACGCTGATGAGCTTGGTAAAGCACTTGCTCGTACATACGATCAAAACGTAGCCAAGCAAATAGCAAATGCTTCAAGAGCATCTACAAACCTTACAGGTGGTAATGGTGGTCTTGTATTAACACTTGCTAATGGTAATACTGCGTCAGCAAACGTAACTGGTGATGAGATAGCAGCAGCTATCTATGACATTGCACAGACATTTGATGAAAGAGACATCCCACCTACAGATCGTTTCTGTGTATTACCACCTGCTGAGTACTACAAACTTGCTGAATCTGCTACTAGAACAGTAGACGTTGACTTTAACCCTGGTGGTAATGGTTCGTTTGCTTCTGGTAAGATCCAACAAGTTGCTGGCATCCCTGTAATGATGTCTAACAACGTACCTCAAGCAAACGTAGGATCTAACCCAAGTGGTGCTAATAACACTTACTCAGGTGACGATAGTAAAACTATTGGTCTTGTCTTCCATAAGTCTGCTGTTGGTACAGTAAAGCTAATGGATATGACAACTGAGATCTCTGGTTCTGACTACGGAATTATGTATCAAGGTACATTAATGGTTGCTAAGTATGCATTAGGTCATGGAATCCTAAGACCAGAATGTGCAGCTACTATTAAGTTATCTGCTTCTTAATTGCAATTTATAGGGTATCTTATTATTAGATACCCTTTTTTTTATTATGTATTCATCAAAGAAAAAGAAAAAAAAGAAAGGTGGGAGAGACTCACTTAAAATAAAAAAGTACTAAATCATGGCTGTAGCTGCAACCACCGAACTTGAAGCTATCAACATTATGTTGGCTGCTATAGGAGAATCACCTGTTAACAGTCTTATTGGTACTCTTCCTGTAGACGTAAAATTAGCTCAATCAACTCTTACAGAATTTAATAAAGAGATTCAATCAGAAGGTTGGTCTTTTAATACTGAGATAGATGTAACTCTTACTAGAGATGACTCTAAACAAATAGCTCTATCACAAGACATTTTAAGGATTGATGCAAACATACATCAACACCCAACGATTGATCCTATACAACGTGGTTTAAAATTATATGACAGGTTAAATAATAAATTTGAATTTGATGAAGATTTGATTTGTACTGTTATCTATCTAAGAACTTTTGAAGAGATACCAGAACCAGCAAGAAGATATATTAACATTAAAGCTGCAAGAGTTTTTGTCGATAGATTAGTTACTGATGATGGGTTAAGAACTTATACAGGACAAGATGAAACTAGGGCAAGAGCTATACTAATGGAAACAGATTTAGCAAATGGAGATCACAACTTACTTAGAGGTGATCCTTCATTAACAAGTGTCTTTGATACTTATTCACCAGCAAACGGACTTATTAGATAACTATGGCTGTAGTTTCAAGAGCAATACCTACTTTACTAAGAGGTGTATCACAAGCTGCTGACTCTACAAAGCAAGCTGACCATGCTGACATACAAGACAATGCAAATAGTAACCCAGTACAAGGTCTTACAAAACGATCTGGTACACAGTTTATTACTTCATTAGGAAGTTCTGCTATTGGTAATGTTCATATTCAAACTATCAATAGAGATATAAGCGAAAGATATGTAGCTGTATTCAGTAATGGTAATGTCAAAGTTTATGAACTAGATGGTACTGAGAGAACAGTAAACAAACCTGATGGTACTGCTTACCTAAATACTTCTAATCCTAGAGGTGTCATAAAAACTATTACTATTGCTGACTTTACCTTTGTTGTAAATACAAGCGTGACTACTGCTATGGATAGTGCGGTAAGTGCTGGCAATATAACTCAAGCAGTAGTATTTATAAATCAGGTATCAGATAAGACTACATATTCAATAACTGTAGATGGGGTGACTGTTACTGATGACACCACAAATGATGCAACATTATCTACAACAACAGTTGCTTCTGATCTAGTATCAGGTCTTAACTCTGGTCTTACAGGTTTTACTATTGCTCGTAATGGTCCTGTTATACATATCAAAAAGAATGATGGCAGTAATTTTTCTATAGATGGTAGTGACTCTCAAGGTAATACACAGTTAACAGTAGTAAAAGATTCAGTACAGAGATTTACTGATCTACCAACAGTTTCACCCAATGGATATGTTGTAGAAATAAAAGGAGATGAAGCTACAAACTTTGATAATTACTACGTTAAGTTTGTCACTAATAATGGTGGTGCTTTTGAAGAAGGGCAATGGGAAGAGACTGTAGAAGCTGGCATACCTTTTAAATTTAACTATGACACTATGCCACACGTTCTTATACGTCAGGCTGATAATAATTTTAGATTTGCAAGAGTAGATGGTGATAGTTATACCATCTCTGGTACTACTTATACATTACCGAAATGGGGTGAACGTACTGTAGGAGATCAAGATTCTGCACCAAACCCTTCTTTTATTGGAGCTACTATAAATAACGTATTCTTCTTTAGAAACAGATTAGGCTTTTTAGCTGATGATAATGTTGTCTTATCAAGAGTTGCAGAGTTCTTTAACTTTTTTCCTGAGACAGTTATATCTGTTATAGATTCTGACCCTATAGACGTTGGTGCTTCTCATACTAAAGTTGCGATTCTTAAACACGCAGTAACTATGGGAGAACAGTTGATCTTATTCTCAGATCAAACGCAATTTGTTCTTACCTCTTCTTCTGATGCCTTAACACCAAAGACTGCAAACGTAGTCGTAGCAACAGAATTTGAGTCTAGTGATTCTGCACAGCCTGTAGGTTCTGGTTCTTCTATCTATTACTTAACTCAAAAAGGTAGTTTTGCTGGTGTAAGAGAATATATAACTCAAGAAAATGTAGCCATTAAAGAAGCTAGTAATATCACTATTCATGTACCAAGACTGATACCAAGTAATGTTTTTAAATTAGCTGTATCTACTAATGAAGATGTTTTAGTTTTGCTTGGTACTGATAATCCAAACAAGCTATATATCAACAGATGGTTATATGGTGAGAACTTTCAGAAGATATTAAATAGCTGGTCAACTTATACTTTTAATTCTGCCAGATCTATCAGAAATATAGACTTTATTGGTACTGATTTGTTTTGTGTAGTAGAAGAAGCAAATGGTACGTCATTAGAAAAGATACCTTTTGAAGCAGAATTTAGAGAAACTAATTCAGACTTTGAATTTCATTTAGACCATAAGGTAACAGAAGCAACAAGTGGTGTTTCTGTTGCCTATAACGCAAGCACAGATGTAAGTACCTTTACAGTTCCTTATAGACTAAGAGCCAATATGAATATTGTTGGTAGATATTTGGCAAGCGGTGAAACAAGTACTTTTGTAAATCCCCAGGGTAATACAGTTACCTTAAAATCTGGACAACTGATACAGTCAACAAACACTACAAATGGTTCTACCTCTACCATTACAGCTAATGGTGATTTTAGAAATAGTAAATTTATTATTGGTGAACCTTTCTTAATGCACTATAGATTTAGTCAGCAAAGACTTACAGAAGGTGCAGGTCAACGAAGTGAATTTATTAGTGGCAGATTGCAACTGCATCACTTCTATATAAAGTTTGAAGATACTGGATTCTTTAAAGTAGAGGTAACACCTGAGAATAGAGACACAAGTACCCATAAATTTACTGGTCGTCTGCTTGGTGCTGCGTCTGCTGCTATCGGTCAGATAAATCTAGAGACAGGTACGTTTAGAGTACCAATAATGAGTAGGGCAGATAGAGTAGATATAGATGTTAAGAATGACACGTTCTTACCAACACAGTTATCAAGTGCAGAATATGAAGCTATGTTCTATATGAGAAGTCGTAGAGTCTAAATGGGGTATTTGAGAAAAGCAAACTTACATGACCTTAACCATGTATGTAAAAACATGAGGGAGATGGATAAAATAGAAGCTTATTATCAGACAGGAAAAGAACCAGAAGATGCACTACGACTAACATATTTATATGGACAACAAGTTTTAGCTATAGCTGGTGACGAAGATCAACCAATGGGTTTATGTGGTGTAATAAGTGATGGTTGTATATGGTGTATAACAACAGATGAGTTGTTTAGTAATAGAAAATATAAAATACAATTAGTAAGAGAAGGTAAGAAATGGGTAGATGATCTATTGAAAAATTATAATTTGCTATACAATATGGTATATGCTGAGAATACAACAGCTATTAAATGGCTAAAAAGTCTTGGGTTTACTTTTATTAATTATCACGCAGAATATGGAAAAGAAAGTAAACCATTTTATGAATTTCTGAGGATTGCCTAAATGTGTGTTCCTATACTAGGACTTACTGCTACTCAAGGTGGACTTTTTCTTGGGTCTTTAGGTCTTGGTCTGGCTAGTGGTATTTCACAGAGAAACGCAGCGAGGGCAGCAGCAGATCAACAATATCAATCTTCATTAATAGCAAACAGATCAGCAGAACAATCTTTCTCAGCACAACAAGAAGCTTTAGCAGATAATCTAAAAGAAACAAGAGCTTCGTCAGCACAAGAAAATTTAGCAAAAACTATAGAAGGATTACAGGCTAGAGGTCGTACCATAGCATCAGAACAGGCAGGTCTTACTGTTGGTTATCTACTGCGTGATGCAGAAAGACAGTCAGCAAATGCTAGAGAATCTATAAATCAAGCACTTGAATCAGCAACTAAACAATATAGAAGGAATGTTGATGGTCTTGTTTCACAGAGAGATAATAGACGTAATGAATTACAAAGTAATATAAACCAGGCATATAATCAGATACCTTCATTAGGTTCTGTATTACTTAATGTAGCCACATCAGGTCTTAACTCTTACACTTCTATTGCTAATCTCGCATGACCTCAAGTTTTCAAAGTACAGCCTTTAGATCAGCAGCTAGTCCTGTAGATACTTTTGTAGCACCGCCAAGAGTATTGCCAAAGACAGGGGCAGAAGAGTTAGCAAGTGTTTTACAGGCAGTAAATCCTAACTTACAAAAATTTATTGGTACACGAATTGAACAAGAAGCCAAGAAAGAAGCTAATAAAGCCATAAATGATGCGTTAGATGGTTCGTTAGATGACTTTAAAGAAACTACAAAAATATTAAAATCAGGTGAATTGATTGGTGGAAATATATTTTATGATCGAGCTTTCAGAAGAAGTAAAGCACAAATTTTAGGTGGTACTTTAGAAACAAAATTAAAAAATTCTTACCGCACAACAACTATTGATGGTAAACCACTATCAAGTTTTACATTAGATTCTCAAGAATATAAAAATTGGGAAAGTGGACAGATAAATGAAGTTATAGATGCTGTTGGTGATATTGATGAAGATACTTTTACTAAAAAGTTTTTACCTTATCTTATAGACGCAAAAGATAAAATTAATGAGTTTGCATTAAAAGAAAATCAAAAACTTGAATTTACAAATATAGAAGCGTCAGCTACAAATATTGCCAATAATGTTCTTGAAATGTATTCAGCTAGCCTAAGTCAAAAAGATGGTTTTAATAAAAAGAAATTTTTATTGATGATGAACCAAATAGAAACTTTTGAAAATGATGTTAATAAATTAGGTCTTACTCAAACTCAAAGATCAACTCTTAATAAATCTATATTAGATAGTTTGGCTGCTAAAGCACAAGAGATAGGTTATGAGACAGGTGACGAAGAACTTGCTAGAGAACTGTTTGGATTTGCACAATTCTTTCCTTATGGTGCTGGTGGTAAATTAAATCTTACAAATCATCCAGATTTTATTTCTACTAGAAACAAACTTACAGAAGGTGTTGAAGACTATAGTGCCAAAAAAGATAGCCGATTAATAACAGAAGCTAAAAGAATAAAAGAAGAACAATTAAATAGTAATTTATTATTATATGTTGATTTACTTAATGCAAATAAAGGAGAAGAAGCAGCAAACTTACTCGAAAGAATTAAAGGGTCTAACCCACAGAAAGCAGCTTCAATAGAAACTAATGCAGCAGCTTTAGATGGTGATACATTATCAAGATATGCACAAGTTCAAGCAAACATCTATTCAGGTAATGTTTATGAAGATTTAGCTTCTTCTAGAGCAGCAGCAATAGGTTGGTTTTTTGATGATAGAACACCTAAAACTCAAAAAAATCTTACGTTATTAAATAAATTAATGACCTTAACTGGTTCTGTTGACAAAGGTATTTTAGAACCTCTTAATGGATATTTTGTTAGATATGAAAATAGATCAAAACTATTATTAGAAACAGATAATAAATTTAAAATATATAAAGCAATACGAAAAGATCAGATGCTTTCACTAATAAAAGTAAATACAGAAGATTTAAAAACAGAATTTAGAGAATGGAGATTACAAAATGAAGATGCTGGTACACAAGGTTTTGAAGAGAAATACTTAGACTTACAAGCCAAATACGAAGGAAAACTTATTGATCAATTAAATACACTTGTAGATCCTTCAGCAACACAAGATGATGTTAATACTGAAATAATAAATCAGAATGAAAGTGGTCTTGAAGGTGTGCCTACAAATGCAGAAGGTGTTGATACCAATAGTGCAAGTTTTTTTGGTAATCAAGAATTACCAAGAACAGAACAAAGAGTGATCACAGAATTGCAAAACATGGGAGGTATTACAAAAGACAACAGAGATAACCTTATAACAGCGATACAAAAAGAAAAAGAAAAAATGTTTATAACTAACGTAACTGGTAAATCAGAAGCAGATCGCATGATTAGATTTTTACAGACAGGTGAATATGGTTTTGGAACTCAAGGTGCAAAAGTATATGAACCAATGAAACTTTTAATAGATGGTGACAATATAGAAGCTGGTGCTTTTAGTGATGTAAGTGAAGAAGAGTCACCTACTACAGTTGAAGTTCAGCAAGGAGATACTTTAAGTCAAATAGCAGAAGAATTTGGTATTCCTTTAAAAGCTTTTATGGAAGCAAACAACATAACTAATGCAGATTTAATAAGAGCAGGTCAAGAATTAATTGTACCAATGGTTGAAGCTACTACTCCTAATAAAACAGAAACAAAAAATAAATTACCAGAAGTAGAATTAAATAAATTAAGACAAGAAATAAAATTAAAGACAGATAAAAAACAACCTCTTGATAAACAACAAATAAATAAACTATTACTTAATGCAGGGTTTACCCAAGAACAGGCAAAGATAATGACTGCTATAGCTATGGCTGAATCACTAAACAAAGTAGATGCTTTCTATGGTGGTACAAAAGACGCACCCGAAGAATCTTATGGTTTATTTCAAATAAATATGTACAACTACAAAGGCATGGAATTAGGAGATGATAGAAAACCTAAACTTGGTATAGATAATAATGAAGCTTTATATGATCCAGTACTTAATGCTATAGCTGCTAAATTAGTGTTTGATGAAACACAGGCACAAAAAGGTAATGGTTATTTAGCTTGGGGTGTCTATTCTAAAGATGGAGAAACTGAAGCTCCTGACGCTAGATACAAACAATTTCTTGATTAAACATGACAGATTCCAATATTAACAATCTTCTTAATAACGAAGAGGAAGAAGAAAAAAAAGTAGAGACACCTCAGACAGATGCCTTGTTTCAAAGATTTGACGAACAACCTTTATCTAATTTAAATAAGACTCTTAATAAAAGTTATGCAGGTACAGTAGATTTTTTTGATAATAAGTTTTTAGGAAACCAAAGAAGTTTTGAAGAGATACTTGAAAATAGATCAAGAATACAAAATGAAGCAAGAGAAAAACAAGAACAGGCAAATGAACAAATAGGTAAAACAGCAGCATCACAAGTCGTAAGAGGTGCTATTACTGGTCCTTTAAAAGCAATAAATGAAACTGTAGAATTTGCAGATGATATATACGATTATCTAGCTGGCAATCCATACGACAATAACGATCTCATTGATTACAGTTATTTTGAAAGAGAAGATGATGGTGCATTTTATCAGATACCACAAGCCATAACTCAGTTTTTACTTCCTATGGGTATCTTTACCAAAGGTCTTAAAGGAATAAAAAACCCTTGGACAAGAAACCTTGTTGCAGGTTTTCTTACTGATTTTGTGGTAGAAGATCCATTTGAACAAAACCTTTATAACATGGTTGATTCTTACGAAGGAATGTTAGAACCAGTTGTAGATATATTTAAAATGCCAGCTTCAATATTTAAGGCAGATGATGATATATCTCCTATAGAAGCAAGATTAAGAAAAGCATTTGGTGGTGCAGTAATAGGTGAAGCTTTAACAGGTCTGTCTGTAGCCTTAAAAGGTTTTAGAAATTCACCACTAGCACCAAATGTTTTAAAAACTTTAGAGGCAAAAAGAAAATTAAAATTTAAAGACTATGGTATTGATGAAGCAGGTAACGAATTATTAGATGAAAAAGTTATTGATTTAGTAAAACCTTTAGAAACTAAAAAAACAACTGGAATAGGAGATACCACACAAGTACCAGAAGTAGGTGAAAAAATACAATCTACATTTAATTCAAACATTACTGGTGGTGGTATTGATAGCTTGAGGGATAGTCTTTTAAATATAAGTGAATATTTTAGAGATACAGACGAACTAGGACAATGGGCTAGGTCTGTATCTTTAGGTGATATGTTTGCTGCTTCTCAAAGACAGACAAATAAAGAAGCTTTAGAAGCTGCTAGATTTTTTTTACAAGAGTTTGGTCCTTTTACAAAAACTAAAAATGGCAAAATAATAAATAACAAAAAATACTTACCAGCTACAAGTATTTCTGTTAATCAGATGATGAATAAAAATGGTGAAGCTGTTTATAATTTGTCTGCTGCCTTACATAATGCTATTGCAACAAAAAATGTAGATTTAATAAATGAAATTAGACCACAGTTTTTAGAAGAAGTAAAAGTCTTAAAAGGTCTTGTTTATCTTAATAAAGGAGTTGGGTCATTAACATCACAATCTTTAGGTGCTAGAAGAATTGCAGGTGATTTAAGAGAGACAACAACTACAGCTAAAGACTTTGGAAGAAGGTCAAGAGGTACAGAAAATGTAAACTCAATAAATAGAGACTTTGTTGAAAATGTAGGCATTGACGAAATAGATCAAACCTTTAATCAAATATTTGATCTTGTAGAGCAAGGAGATCAAGAAGCAGCTTTGGCTTTGACAAGACTAACTAAATACTTAAACATTGCAGGCGGTAATCCAGAAGTGATGAAACGCATGGTAAAGAAAGGATTACTTCTTAAAGGAGTAGAATTTACTAACGAAATATTTATTAACTCTATACTTAGTGGTCCACCTACTCATGTGGTAAACGTCTTATCTACAAGTCTGAATACTTTAATAAAGCCATTAACACAATCTGCTGGTGCTGCAAAAATTGTTTTTAGAAAAGATCAAAATGTTGGTTATGGTAAATCATTATTAAAACAACCTTCTAATTTAACTTTTAGACCAGAATTTAATACAGATGAATTTGTGAAAGGGTGGAAACAGTTTATTTATATGGCTGAATCTTTAGGTGACGCTTTTAATATTGCAGGTAAAGCATTTAAAGCAAACGAAAATGTTCTTGATAGAGGTGCAATGATACAAGATGCACAAAGGGTTTCACGAAATATTAATGCAGAAGATGTAAGAAATTTTGCAGACAGTAATGTTGTTACGCAAGCAACTGTAAAACCATTTGTAGATTTATTTATAGCTGATGCTTGGATTCCCTCTATATATAACACTTTCAGAAATATAAATGGTTTTGGTTCTCGTATGTTAATAACAGAAGACGAATTTTTAAAACAAGTTAATTTTAGAGCTTATGTAAAGGCAGAAGCCTGGGAACAAGGAATAAAAAAAGGTAAGCAAGGAGTTGATTTGACTGATTACATACAAGAACAATCAGAAAAAGTATTTAAAATTGTTGATACTGGCAGTACAAAAAAACTACCAAAAAGTATTCGAGATTTATATAAGAAAGCTAAAGACTATGCTACCGAAGCAACATTTACAAAAGACTTGCCACAAGATTCTTTTGGTAAAAAAATTCAAGATTTTGCAAGTCATCCCTATGGCAGATTGATTTTTCCTTTTGTCAGAACACCTTTAAATATTTTTAAAACACAGCTTAGATTTACTCCTGGTGTTAATTTAGCTTTGCAAGAATATAGACAAGCACTTAAAAGTACCGATCCTAGTGTGGCAGCTAGAGCTAGAGGAGAAATGTATTTAGGTGGTGGTTTTTTAGTTTCAGCAGCTTTAATGGCAAGAGAAATAGATAATCCTTTTGCAGAAATGGCTATAACAGGTGGTGGTCCTAATACTGTAGGATTTGGTGATGCAATAGAAGCAAACAGACAGCTAGTAAAACAAAAACAAGCCGAAGGCTGGCAACCATACTCAATAAGATTTTTAGTAAGAGACAATAATGGACAGCCTATAATTACTAAAAGCGGTAAACCAAAATACAATTATATATCTTTTAAAAGACTTGATCCTTGGTCTGGTACTCTTATGTTTCTTGCAGATTTTGTAGATATAGAAGGGCAAATTGGTAGTCAACAAAAAAATGATATTGCAACTGCACTTACTGTTGCAATCGGTAGAAATATAACAGATAGAACATATATAAGAGGACTAACTGAGTTTGCAGAATCTATACATAATCCTTTTAAAATGCAATCTTTACTAGCAAGAAGGGCTGCTAATATTATTAATCCTGTTTCTGGATTTGGTAGATCAATTCAAAGAGCTACAGATAAAACAAAGCTTGATACCACATATTATCCAGCAGATGACATGATTACAGGTCTAAGACAAACTTTAAATGAACTTGCACGAACAATACCTTTTTATAATGCCGATCTAGAACCTGATAGAAATTGGTTAACAGGTGCAGTCGTTGAATATCCTAGTGGTTTTGGACCAGATACCTTTGATGTTTTAAATCCTTTTACTGCTACTACTACAAAAGATAATTATGTTCTTAGTGTTATTAATGATTTGAATATATCTTTACAACCACCCAAAAAATTCTTTTTTAGAAAACAAGGAATCCAAGGAAGTGGTATTGAACTTACAAGTAAACAATATGCTGATTATGTTAAGTATTTAGCTTTTGATACAAAGATTGATGGCAAAAGACTTATTGTTAAATTATATGAAACATTAAATAGTTCTGAAAATAAAGCCTTGTATAAAACAGCTATGGGTGAAAATATAGATTCAACTAATCAAGAAGTCATGGTAGGAGTACAAGATAATGCTAGGGCTGCATTATCAAGAGCAATAAAAAATGAAATAGCAGATTACAAACAAAAGGCAAGAGCAGAATGGTTAGGTAAACCTGAGAATGAGGAGATATTTAGCAAATATGCTGATAACATAGAAGAAATAAATAACAAAACCATTCAATCAACTATTAAGAATTTATCTAATTTTTAGTAATTATGGCAACTAACACCGCAGCATCCTTTACAAACCATACTGGCAATGGATCTGCTGGTCCTTTTAATATATCTTTTTCATATCTTTCAGAAGCAGAAGTTGATGTGACTGTAGGTGGTGTATTAAAAACTATTACTACACACTACACATTTACAAGTGCAACCCAAATTACATTTACTTCTGGTAATGAACCTGGTAATGGTGTTGCTATTAAGTTTCAACGAGATACAAATATTAGTGCTAAGAAGGTAGATTTTGCAGATGGTTCTGTTCTTACAGAAGCAGACCTTGATGCTAATAGTGACCAAGTATTATTTGCTCAACAAGAGATTATTGATAAGTTAGGTGGTATTGAAGAAGGAGCCACAGGAGATCAGACAAATGCAGAAATCAGAACGGCAGTAGAAGCTGCAACTGATAGTAATGTCTTTACTGACGCAGATCATTCTAAATTAAATGCAATAGAAGCTTCTGCTACAGCAGACCAAACAGCAGCAGAAATAAGAACACTTGTAGAGAGTGCTAGTGATAGTAACGTATTTACTGATGCTGACCATACTAAATTAAATGGTATTGAAGCTAGTGCAACTGCTGATCAAACTAATGCTGAGATTAGAACAGCAGTAGAAGCAGCTTCAGATTCTAATGTCTTTACTGATGCTGACCATACAAAACTAAATGCTATAGAAGCAGGTGCTACCGCAGATCAGACAATATCAGAAATTAAAAGTCTTATAGCTGGCAGTCCTCTTGATGCTACTCACCTAGCAGCAAACTCAGTTGATAGTAGTGAGTTAGTTGACGGTAGTATAGACACTTCTCACTTATCTGCTGACTGCGTAGATAGTACAAAAATAGCTGACAATGCTATTGGATCAGAACATCTAC
>Ga0098042_1000344_pt1 | contig 18053 bp, 24 predicted proteins | sample 9_EtaG_FD_75066 | JGI IMG/M metagenome (GOLD analysis project Ga0098042, IMG submission 75066) | Marine viral communities from the Subarctic Pacific Ocean - 9_ETSP_OMZ_AT15188 metaG | ecosystem: Environmental > Aquatic > Marine > Oceanic | place: Pacific Ocean | collected 2015-01-10
ATACGAGATCAAATAATGAGACAAAGGAATAAACAAATGGAAGACACAAACAAAGAACAAGAAGTCACCAAAGCAGCAGAAGCAATGGAACACCTCCTCATGGCATACAACGCCATGATCGCTTACAGCTTTGAGGACGCACACCAGATGCGAGCGGACCTGATGGAACTCATCCATTCTCTTGAACATGAGATAGCAGGCAAGCCACGCATGGAAGTTGAAACCGGCTACATGGACGACGAGGACAAGGGTTACTACGATGACATGGAGAAAGAGATTGTCATGGAAGATGGGCAGTTCTGTGTCCGTTCCAAAGACGGAACTCGATCTTTCGGTTGCTATATATCAAGGGAGCGAGCTGAACAGCGACTAGCGCAAATAGAAAGTTTCGCTGAACGCTTGAAAACGTTACAGACTATTAACCTGATGGAAGCGCTAACCGAAACAGAGAAAGCTATATCGGGGCAGACGCTACCAATTATTAACGAACTCATAGGCGTTGAACTTAATAAACGCCTCAGCGATGAAGTGGAAGAACTAACGGCTGCACCCGACATAGGGCTTACAACTATTGTCAAGGCTGAACAGCGTTACACTATGGGTCCGGTCTATGTGCCTAACTTAGAAGACGCACATGGCGAAACTATCGAACCGACTGAGTTACAAACAGCGATTTGGGATTGGGTTCGTAAAGGTGACCGCCGTATCTTCTTGCAGCACAGCGAGAAAGTAGCCGGTGAAATGGTTGAGATATTGACGATGCCTATGGAAACCGAAATGAGTTTAACAGTGCCGAATCAAGGCGTTACCAAATATCAGTTCCCAGCGGATACACCTTTCATGGGGGTTATCTGGGAAGACTGGGCGTGGGACTTGGTGAAAGCTGGCAAGTTGCGTGGCTACTCTATCGGTGGTCAAGCTCAACGAGTTGAGGTAGAGCTACCTGACGTCATGGTGTAAAACGATCTTAGGACCGCCTAAGCGGTCCCAGTGTTTCGGTCAAGACTTAACGTTTCTAAACTAACGGTTTTATTTCGCTTTCGCTAGAGGCTTTCTCCCCTATGTAGTAAATATACCACTGTTGGGGGGGGTTTGCAACTATTAAACACAATTAATTCAAATTATTTTCACACTCCAGCTTCAGCCCGATAACGCTTGATTTCTGTGAAGACTACTTGTCGAGTTAAACCACAGCGATCAGCGATCTTCTGTTGTGATAAACCACCCTGCCACAACTCAAACCACATACGCCTACGTTCCTTCCCAAGGTAAGTGATGTGTTGCAGGCTATCGGATAGCTCTTTCGTGATGCGTGCTGTTTCTTGTAGCTCCGTTTGATTTGTTTCAGTCATTGTTTTCCTTTCGTTGACCTTTATCTGTTATGACTAACCTCAGCCCATCATGTGCGCTGTCTATAGGCGACCAGAAGACTAGCTTCTGTATGTACTTGCCGCTGTCGTCAGGTATAACGCCAGCGTCAACGATGCCGTCTATGGCAGCTTTGGCTGATGGGAAGTGAGAGCCGGTGTCAGCTTTAACTCCGCCACCTTTATACAGTGGGATGACATCGATTTGCACATACTCCAGCTGGGGTACTTTCTCTATCTTGGCTAGGTAGAAGAACTTTTCCCTCGTTGACTTTGTACGCATAGCCCTCTTGGACCAGTGCCAACTTCGTTCACTGTTCATTGTCCACGGTCGCTCGTCATCTTCTAAATGCCAACGTGCCGGAACTTTCATTGCGTTACTCATAACCCCCCCTATCATAGCCGGTTCTTTTTAGAAGTCCAATCTTCTCAGCTTCTGCTACGTTGTCGTGAACCCAGCGGTGGCACATGCGGCAGATCGCTACACTGTTAGCCCTATCTAGGATGGAACCACCTAACGATCGGGGGTAGGGTTCATGTATTTCAGTTGACCATCTGGTGCAGACTTGCGGTATCTTAGCTTCACAGTACGCTCGATTGCTCAGTTCTTCTTGCACGAACTTGGCTCGTTGTCTGTTAGTCTTGGCTCGCTTCTTTGATACAGGCGCTAGTGAGCCGGTCCTCTTTAATGGTGTCTTTCGTTTGAGTGGTGTGCGTTTCATATTAGCTTTCCTAATAATTCTTCTAAGATTGTTTGCGCTTGCTGTGGCACAACTCCATTACCCAACACTTTCAAACAATCACTTTGACCCAAGCCCAAATCATTACCGGTAACCCAACCTTCAGGTAACCCCATCTGCCACTCCACGAAGTAATGCGAAAGGGAACCATCAGCGAGGTCAGGTCTTGGGGCAGCTCGACCGATTAAGCTCTCCCACCTTCTGATCGCTGGTTCGTATTGTTCCCATTCTGTTTCGGTGTGTATACATGTTCCGCTATTTGTGCCAGTGCGTTCTCTAAATTCTGCGGTTGGTCGAGTGGTCGTTTCCATAGTTTCTGATTTCTTGTTTCCCCATTCTGCGCTCTCGGAGTTGGTAGCAACACAGAACCATCGTTCCCTTCTGTGTGGCGCTCCGGTGTCACTCGCTCGTATAGTGTCCCATTCAAACTTCCCGAAACCGTTCTGTGCCATTGCTTGCACGACTCGACCCATAGCGTCTCCGTTGTTAGCGGTAAGTATGCCGGAAACGTTCTCAAGGATAAGGAATCTAGCACCGGCTTTTCTTGCCACTTTGCAAACATCTTCAATAATCCATCGTTCATCTTCTATTCCTTTCCTATAACCGCCGAGCGAAACCGGCTGACAGGGAAACCCTGCTGTCACGATGTCGCATTCTGGTGGTTCATTGATTTGCAGCAAGTCCCCTAAGTTGGGCGTTCCAAATCGTTGTTTCATAATGGTGTCAGCCACTTCACAGATTTCACTGTGCCAAACGAGTTCAGTTTCAACGATTGTTGATAGACCTAACTCGATGCCACCGTACCCAGCGCAAAGCGCACCTACTGACATACCCAATGCTGCCACCCCCCAGCGGTATGCTCATACAATAACCAAGCTGACGTATTAATGTTTGCTATCGGGTCAAACGGTGAAGCGCCCTCAAATCCTGCCATCTTCGCCCTCCACGGAAAGTAGTTAGATAAGTGTTGCATCAAGCCTGACGCTCCACTCGCTTGATTGTAGGCATCAGGGTCGCCACCGCTTTCACAGCGCATGACCCTCAAGAACTTACTTACGTCACTAGCTGGACCGCCATAACGTGCGATAGCTGCAACAACTTCGCCACGCCATTGTTCAACCGCTGGACCGAAGTCTTGGTCAGGCACAATGTATTCGTGTATGGGTACTGTTATCCCTCGCTCCATCGCTCGTTGCCTATGCGCTCGATTAGTTTGTGGTCCATAGATGCCGTCTTGTTCTATGTCAAGCCAAAACTGTAACAACTCTACAACTTCTGAGTTCTCAAACATTTCGTAATCATAAGCGTATGTCCAATTTTCTAACATGCCCCAATCTACAAAGGGTGGGTAGTTCTTATGATCGGCTTGAGCTGGACTGAATGTTAAGGCGCTAACCGTTATCACTGTTGCCGCTAAGATTCTTCTACCCATCCCTCTCCTTCAATAAATATAAACCCATCTACCGTTCTTTTAGAAATACCCTTTTTAGTTTCTTTATTTAGTATGTATTTATTTAATGGGGTAACGTTGCCATTACCCTCGGGGGTAACCGTCTTGTTATCACTAGGGGTAACCGTACCGTTACCCTCCAGTAGTTTAGTTCCCTCAGGGTACAACAATATGTAGACGCTAGAAGTTTCCCGACCCTTATCGAATCGTCGTTCTCTTTTGATAAGACCTTTTTCTTCTAGCTCACGTTTCGCTGACTTAACTGTGTTAAGCGCCGTACCCGATGGCATACGTTCCATGATCGCACGATTGGAAGGAAAGCAACTGTCGCTGTCATAACAATATGATGCGAGCGCTATCCATAACCGCAACGCTGATGGGCTGATGTTCTGTGTTAATAGTGAGCGTGGGATAACAACATAATCCCTAGCACGCCATCTCTGTTTCTTCATAATAACCTCCAAGCAAGTCGGGTGGGAGGCACTGTGGGTTACCTATGGACTAAACGCCCACCCGACTTACGAACTAAAATGCTTCTTCGGTTTGATCAACCTTAACATCAAGCTCGGTATCTACCTCAGTGAAACTTTCAAGATTATCAACGAACACATACACCTGCTCTAATTGTTCATCATTCAGGTACTCGAGCTTTGGCAACTTGGCATCCTTCCACAATCCAGTAAGAACTTCACGCTTATTGATGTCCAATATGTTTATGCGTTGACGCAGTTTGTCTTGCTGGTCCTCTGTGATGTACATAGCGACACGGTCTATTTCCTCAGCGCTAACCTCACCCATACCAAACAGGTCAGCGGCAGCACGATTCTTAGCACGTGTCTCCGCTGTCGCTGGAATATCATGTGTAGCTTTCCGCCCAGCGTTACGCTCTTTAACTGAACAAGCACCCCAACCGTCAGCGTACCTGCCGTTAGGCGCTACAGCTCGAACAACGAACTCGGCTGACATTAACTCACCGTCATCATCCCATATTAGATTCCGGTCCCTGAGTTCATAACTGACACCGTATGCGACAGCTAACTTACGCCACGCTGAACGCTTCGGGAACCGTTTGCCTTGTATCGTTTGCCAATCATTTTCGTCTAGTAACGCAACGCATAAGTCTTGGTATTCTGCCATTGATTGCACGATGTCCCCTGTTGTTCCTTGCGGTCGAACGAGGGCAACATTCTGTGGAGCTATCTCTATTTCCTCAGCCATCAGCGCCTACTTCACTGTGGCGTGATAGTTCACGCTGTATGATCAAGCCCTCAATCAACTCGTCAAGCACTTTCTCCGCTTCACTTTCCACAAGCGAAATATGAATATCATGCTTATGTATGCATGGGTATACCCCCGCTTCTAATGTGATTTCCACATAACATGAACCACTCTCACTGTTACGGCTGACACGAACATCAACGCCTTTGAACTCCATACCAGAGTTGCCGACTCTTGAACTTGAGAACATCATGTCACTATCTCCCTACTACTAAACTTGGTTATGAAACCCTCTTTAGAATATGTCTTGCCGTCACGCACTAGGTATATCTCGCTTCCCTGAGCGCCATGCCACTTGACATGTATCATATGATTGTAACTGTCATGGTCTTGTTGGGTTTGAGCTATCCCGAACCCAGTCGCACCGTTGATGTCGTCCTTGATCATTTCGCTGACCAATATTCGAGTGAAGTATGCTGGGTCATTTGTGCGACCTCGCAATAATGCTTCACTGACAACATCGTCAAGGTGCTGACCATGCCAATGACTGTATAAGTAGAGTGGGTTGCACTCCACGCCGTATGCATCAGGTTCGTGAACCACAATGCTATTTCTATCGCCCATTACTGGACCTCCTTTATCTTGGTTATCTGTTTACTATAGTTGCATAGTGGGATTAACACAACTACTCTTTTCCGAATGCGCCTTCTTGCGCTAATTGCCAAAGTGTTTTTCCTTGCGGTTTAGCAATCCGGTAATATGCTTGTCGGCTTCCGTTAGCTGCAACACGCATCTCCACTTCAATCGGGATAGCGAACTCGTCACGCAGTTGCCTAACCCGTCGAGCGCCGTCACCACCATTAAGTTCTTTAGATAGTTCATCTCGGCTGACCCAACCGTCACGCACATGGTTTCCCCTCCTGAACTCGAGCAGTTCGTGTACTTTCCTGCAAGCGTTACCCATATCATTGAGTGACTTAGCCACTTCTTTCTCATGCCCTGTGCCAACATTAGTTCTCGCTCGCTGTTCATTAGTGAGTTTCTTAAATGGTCTCATGCAGCTGTGACATTTATTAGCATCCACGTTATGACCGTTCACTTGAGTTTGTCGAGCGATCATCACTTTGTCAAAGAGGCTACGCACCGCTACCACTTCAGCGTCAAAGGTATAATCTAATTGATTCTCAAATGCTGGGTGGCTCTTGTGTAACAGTAGCGCTGATCGAAAAGCATTGTACTCCTCGTCAGTGATTTCTATGGTTATGGTTTGTTTCATTGGTTTCTTTCCTTTCTTGGTTTTGTTTTGTTTGATCGTGAGCTGGTGGGAATCGAACCCACTTGAACCATTCAGCCCTTTTAACAACTCGCCTTACATTGTTGGCAAACTTCAATTTGCATATATTCTTCTGCTTCTTCGTAGCTCATGCCGGATAGTTCGTAAACGTATGCCCTTGCTGTTGAATTACGAGTTGCGTTTTTGTGATTCCATTTGTCTAGCGTTTGGCAATGTTCAAAGCTGTGAAGTTTTCCGCCGCTTACTAATTGATATCGAGTCCACCCAGTGTAAAGGGATTCGAGTTCGTCTAGTTCGTTTTGTATTTCTTCTGCTTTCGTGGCTCGCATGTCTGGGGTAATGAAGAATGAATTTAATGGTTTCCCATTTTCATCTTCCCAAATGTTTCCGAATTGTGCTTGTGCTTTCAAGTTGCGTAGGTCGTGTATTCGGGTATCTATTTCTTTTGGTGTCATTTTGCTTTGTCCTTGATTTGTAGTAATTAACTCCATGTATTGAGTTTACCACTGTTAGGGGGACTATGCAACTATTACATCAAATTAATTTAGATACTTGCGTTTAGTGGGGTATGCGTCTACGCTACATTCGTGGCATTAATTGGGAAGAAGCAAGACAACAACATAGAGAACGTAGACCCGAAGTCGTTAGAAGTTCACCCTGACAATCCAAGGCAGGGCGACATCGGCGCTATCGTCACCTCTATAGAAAACAATGGATGGTTCGGCACACTCGTAGCCCAGCGCTCAACCCGACAAGTCCTAGCAGGTAACCATCGACTCCAAGCTGCAATAGCACTAGACATGCAAGACGTTCCTGTCTATTGGGTTGACGTTGATGACGCTGAAGCCAAACGCATTCTGCTAGCTGATAACCGTGTCAGCGACTTAGCAACGTGGGATGATACTATCCTTGTGAGTTTGCTGGAATCATTAGCGAATGATGATGCGCTGTTGGGTTCCGGCTATGACGGCGACGACCTTGACGCTTTATTGTATGACGCTCAACTCAACGAAACTTCTCTCGGTAACTTGCTACAAGATAACCCAACACCAACTGAACGAGCTGATGTGATAGAAGCAGCAGGTATACGATCAGTCATTATGCCGTTCCCGATGGAAACCTACAACGAAGTCGTGGGTATGTTGGCAGCAGCTAGAACAGATTTGAAAGTTGACACCAACGCTGACGTATTGGAGAAACTACTTAGAGAGCGACAGTGAATGTTCTCAAAGTCGAGCGCACTGATTGGGAACCTAACCACAAGAACCAACGCATAGAAGAAGACTTACCACCTGACGTTCCAGTTATCCACAACCCTACGAAACTTGTGGACAAAGATAATCGGGTTATCGCTATTATGGCTAGAGCGCCAGACAAGCACCGCCAAGAACTCAGTTGGCTGGGTAGGGCTATCAATGGGCAAGTTGACTTCACTGATATTGGCTCAGTCAATGGTGGTGCGAGAATGTCTGGGATTAAATACCCGAACAGGACTTTCGGCACGACAGCGCCATCACCTATGAGGCGCAGGTTGGCTTGCTGTTATGCACAACTACACCATCAGTACCCTGAAATATCTAAAGTCTTACACCGGCTAGCCGAAACAGCGTGGGACATATTGCAGGAAGAAGCGCCAGAAGAATCAGTGGAAGCCAGCGACCCAGTATACGAAAACATACACGGCGATTGGCTAATGGCTGACACTCCTTGGACTAGCGGAATCATCAACCATACAGCGTCACTCAGCTACCACAAAGATAGGGGCAACATACCTAACTCATGGTCAGCTATGTATGTCACAAGGAGAAATAACGAAGGCGGTCACTTACACTTACCGGAATACAATCTGGCGTTCGCCTGCAACGACAAAGACCTAATCATGTTCAACGGTCAAGACGTATGGCATGGCGTGACACCTATACACAACCGAACCGTAGGAGACGAACCGTTCCGCTTCACAATGGTGTATTATGCGAAGTCAAACTGCAAACCTTGCCTATCAGCCAAAGAAGAAGCACGTCGAGCGCAACTGTATGCGACTGAGAAAATGGATTTACAACGTGACACAGTACTTGGACCACCGAGAGGAAAAGATGACTGACTTTCATTGGGCTTGCATATCAGCAGGTAGAGCTTTTGATAGCCGTGACGGTAGCAACGTTGAACGCATGGAGAAACTTGTCGGAAAGAAACTCACATGGTACATACCGGAACGTGATGTCATGTACTACAGATCAGCCGGTGCTACCAAAATAGTCAACAGCGGAGGACTGATAGACTCACGCAACCGAGCTATTGACGATGCTATGAAGATGGGTAAACCTTGCGTCCAACTATCCGATGACTTAATGAAAATAGAACGAAAGATATGGGGACAACAAACTGGCAAACCAGAACCATACACCGTCACTGAGGCAGCCGAAGAAATACACCTTAACATGCAAGGACTAGGAGCGCACTTAGGTGGGGTAGCGCCAACATCAAATCTATTCTATGCGAGCGACAACGTAAAGATCAGGCATTTCGTAGTGGGTGACTTCATCATAGTGACCGACACAGCTCTACGCTTTGACCTAAATATGAGCTTGAAAGAAGACTACGACTACACATGCCAACACATACAAGAGTATGGATTAGTGGCTCGGTGCGACATGATACTCGCCACTTTCAAACATCGTGGTAACGCTGGCGGTGCTGTGGATTACCGCACAGTAGAAAAAGAACGAGACAACATTCGTTACCTGATGACAAAATGGAATGGGAAGTTTAAGATAAATAAGAACAGAGGTGACGGCACAGAGGTCATATTCAAATGGTAGATATAACAACCACGCAACCGCCTCCGTTCTCAATACAATTAGAGTTCGTTGAGGGCTGTAACCTCAGATGTGGTTTCTGCGGCATAAGAAACATTCGTGAAAAAGGCGACAAAGAAAACCTATCCGGTCCGTACAAATACATGGACCCAAACCACCTAGAAAAGATCGCATCCAACATCGCCGGACTGCAATGGAACAGTCGTATAGAGATCGCTGTACACGGAGAACCAACTAAACATCCACAGTTCTATGAAATGGTTGAAACGATACGATCATACTTGCCAAAGAACTCAATCATGCTCACAACGAACGGCATACCACTACTTGAAGGCGACATCGTTATCAACCTCAATCGAGCGCTCAACGCTGGGCTGAACTGCATAGCCGTAGACGATTACCGACCACATAGGGTAGCGCCACACATAAGAGAAAACATAAACAGCATACAAGCCCTAGTCGTTGAATACCCAGAAGACAAACGAGGCAACCCAAACCTACGCAGAAAAGCACACGAAAGGGTAGTCAGCATCGTCAAAGACATCAGCCAAGCCGAAAGCGGTACACACTCGAACCTCTGGAATCACGCTGGGTCAGCGTCACCACCAGACTACAGCCGTATAGATCAACGCTGTGCTAAACCTTTCAGGGAACTCACAATACGATGGGACTCAAATGTAGCGATATGCTGTGACGACTGGACAGGGAAATACGCTATCGGCAACGCATACGAAACAACACTCAACACAATATGGCAACACGAACGTTTCATAGCTGCACGCAAAGCCCTAATGAATGGAAGACACGGCATAACGCCATGCGCAGGCTGCAACCACAGCACATACCGAAACGGTTTACTACCATTCAATAAAGGCAAGAAAGCACAACTCCCTCCCATAACCGAACACGACTGGAACATAATCCAAGAAGCAGTAAACGAACCAGAATACACCCAACACACAAGACGAGAAATACCAGTAGCGCTCAACCGTGTTGCTCCCGACTAACTCTGTACGCTAGGCTCTGTACATGGCATACACGCAAACAAACCGCACACCTGAAGTACTAGCCAAATATGAGGAAGTCGTTAGGCTCCGAGCGTTGGGTCTTAGTTTTCAAGCCATAGCCGAACGAGTTGGTTACGCTGGGCGTTCAGGCGCTAAGGAAGCGTATAGTCAAGCTGTCAAGATGTGGGGTAGCGAAGCCGTAGACGAGTTGAGGGTTGTCGAGAATGAGCGCTTAGACCATTTGCACCGTACACTCATGGCTCGTTTGGAAGTTGCTAGCCGTGACCCTGAAACCGGCGCACACGAAATTACCGCTTTAGTTAACAGCGCTATCAACCTCAGTCGACGCAGGAGTAGCTTGAATGGTTTGGACAGCGCCACCAAACATGAGGTAACCGGATTAGGGGGTGGTGCTTTGGCAACTGATGTCGGTGAAATGTTGAAAGACCGCCTGAAAGTGTTTGAAGAAACACAAGAAGTTCAGGGTAACATTACCCCACTAAACCCATAGAAATGTCTTACGATACGGCTATGGGCGCTCAAATAACCTCCGAAAAAGAACAATCGGTGGTACAACGGCTCACAATCGCTGAACCAAACTGGTACGAACAGCTAACAGATGAACAGAAAATGGAAGTCATGTGGGATTGGGGGTTATGGGCTAGACCCAAACAACTCGCACCGGAAGGCGATTGGCGTGTCTGGCTTATCCTTGCAGGTCGAGGTTTCGGCAAGACACGAAGCGGAGCTGAATGGATTAGGCAAGTGGTAACCGCTGGACGAGCGCAACGCATAGCTCTTGTCGGCGCTACAGCAGCAGATGTCAGGGACACGATGATAGAAGGCGAATCAGGTTTGTTGAAAGTGTTTCCACCACACCAACGACCACGCTATGAACCCTCTAAGCGGCGCATCACTTTTCACAATGGCGCTCAGGGGACAGCGTTCTCCGCTGATGAACCCGATCGACTTCGTGGACCTAACCACGATCTCGCATGGTGTGATGAAATAGCAGCGTGGCGTTACCCTGATGCGTGGGACCAACTCATATTCGGTTTGCGTATCGGTGAGAATCCACGACTCGTTGCCACAACAACCCCAAGACCGACACCGCTGATACGTTCCCTAGTTGATCGAGCGGACACAGTTGTCACGAAGGGAAGCACATACGAGAACACCAAGAACCTCGCACCGTCTTTCGTGGATGAAATACTACGGCGGTATGAAGGGACTCGATTAGGGCGACAGGAACTCCACGCTGAAATCCTTGACGATGTTGAGGGGGCGTTGTGGAGCCGTGACATGATAGAGGCTAGTCGTGTTCACACTATGCCAGAACTTACTCGCATCGTTGTCGGGGTTGACCCAGCGGTCAGCTCAGGCGAATCTAGCAATGAAACAGGTATTGTAGCAGTTGGGTGTGACAAAGACGGTAACGGTTATGTCCTTGACGATAGGAGCTTGAAAGGTTCCCCGACTGAATGGGCTAATGCGGCGATCGCTTTATATCACCGCAGTAACGCTGATCGCATAATCGTGGAAGCTAATCAAGGCGGTGACATGGTGCGACATACTTTGCACACTGTCGAATCTCAAGTTCCGGTCAAAGCTGTTCACGCCACAAGGGGCAAGCGCACAAGAGCGGAGCCGGTTGCCGCACTTTATGAGCAGGGCAAGATCAAACACGTTGGGGCTTTTCCACAGCTTGAAGATCAAATGTGTTCATGGACCGTTGATAGTCCTTCCCCTGACCGCTTAGATGCTCTAGTATGGGCAGTGACAGAGTTGTTAATAGGTAGTAGACTTCCACCAGCGGTAGTTCCCTTTGGTTCTACACGCACTAGCCCTTGGGAGATTAGTTAATGGAAACCGAAAAACAGGCACGCCCAACATCAACCGACTTCATGGAGATCGGTTCTTCAGGGTTAGTTCAGTACGGTGGAAGGGTCGAAGAAGATTTCTTAAGACAACTTCAAGGCAGGCGTGGCTACGCTATCTACAGGGAGATGGCTGAGAATCATCCGGTGATTGGTGGGATACTATCAGCGATAGAGATGTTGTTTCGCTCAGTGGATTGGACAGTGCAGCCAGCAGACCCAGACGATCAACGTGCCGTAGACGAAGCCGAGTTCGTAGCCGGATGCTTGAATGACATGTCTATCAGTTGGCAAGACACAGTGAACACAATCCTCACGATGCTGACATACGGTTTCAGCTTTAATGAAATCGTTTACAAGCGAAGGCGAGGGCATCAAGATGACGGCACTTCAAGCAAGTTCGATGACGGCAGGATAGGTTGGCGCAAGTTACCACTGAGAGCGCACGACACTGTTTACGAATGGAAGTTCGATAAGAACGGCGGTATTGAGGGCATGACCCAAATGAATCCGCTCGCTGGAACAGGACCAGTATTTATCCCCATAGAAAAAGCTCTCTTGTTCAGGACCACAACTAAACTCAACAACCCGAAGGGAAGAAGTGTCCTACGGTCCGCTTACACTTCTTGGTACTACCAGAAAAGAATCCAAACGATAGAAGCCATTGGCATAGAACGTGACCTAGCTGGGTTACCTGTCGCTTTTGTTCCTCCCCAATTATTAAGCGACAACGCAACCAGTCAGGAAACGGCAGCGCTCACTGAGATCAAACGCATTGTGCGTAACATACGGCGTGACGAGCAGGAAGGGTTGGTGTTCCCTCTTGCATACGACCCTGAAACTAAACAGAAAGCGTATGACATACAACTACTGACGAGTGGTGGGCGGCGACAGTTTGATACAAACGAGATAATCAACCGCTACGATCAACGCATAGCCATGTCCGTACTCGCTGACTTCATCATGTTAGGTCACGAAAAAGTCGGCACTCAGGCGCTGTCCGTTTCCAAAATAGAATTATTCATGGACTCCATAGAGGCATGGCTAACAGGAATCGCTGACGTATTCAACTCGTATGGCATACCTCGACTCATGAAACTTAACGGAGTCCCCGAACAACTATCGCCCAAACTGCATTACAGCGCACCAAGAGACCCAGACATTGGCATACTCGGTGACTATGTAAGCAAGCTAACCGCATCAGGCGCAATGATGCCTGACGATAACTTGTCAGATTACCTGCGTGAATTAGCTGGGCTACCCACAGAAGAAACCGAAGACGTACAGTGACCGTCAAGGTCGCTTGGGTGCAGAAGAAACGTGGGGACAACCATGCACCAAAGTTTCGCCCTACAAACTCAGACGACCTAGACAAGACTGAGCGCAACATCTATCAGGCGACACTCGCTGGCATTAACGCTATACCGGAAGACACATTTCGTAGGCTCATCTACAACTTGATGGACCCTGTTGTGGTGCAATCCGACTTGATGGAATTATTGTTAAATGAAAGCGAGGACATCGCATTAGCGATATTCGCTGGTTATGTTGAAGGCGCTCGAGACATGGCGCACCGAATCCGTGAACAAGTCAACAGAGACCTCTCACGGCTCGGTAGTGAACTTAGGCTAGTAGGTGTAGGGGAAACACAGAAAGCGACCGTATCGGGCGTTTATGAACCGTTTGAGTGGACATCAGGTGAACTCTCAGTGGCTAGACTCTTTGACCAGCAGCCCGACAACATGACCGGAAAAGTTTACGCTCGATTGAGGGCGAACAACATACTATCCACAATCACAGATGACGTAAACGAAAACATAAGAACAATTATCCAAGAAGGTTTCACAGCGCAGCAAACTTTCCAAACAGGGAGAACCGTTACAGGCTTAACGCCACAGCAAACCGCTCGCCGCTTATACGATGTCCTAGCACAATCACAATCAGTCCCACTAACAACGCAGGGTTACGCCGAGTATGTTGCACCGCACACGAAAGGGCTTTTCCCCAGATGGGCGAAAGCTGTGGACAGGAGTATGAACAACTATGCGAACAGATTAGCGGAACAGGGTTTATCCCCTAACGTGATTAGAGAGCGCACCGCTAGTCACGGCGAACGTTACGGTAACAAGTTGCGTAGGTCGAGGGCGAGGATGATAGCGAGAACTGAGATAGCCTTTGCACAGAATCAGGGAATGTACGACACGTTACTTCAAGCACAGGGTAGCGGATTGTTTGGCGGACAAGCCATGAAGGAATGGATAACCGGACCGACAGACGTATGCGATATTTGTGTACCGATGGGTGGGACAAAGATTCCAGTCACTCAGAACTTTAGTTGGCAGGGTGGTAGCGGACCGAACCCACCGGCTCACCCGAACTGCCGTTGCATGATTCTTCCAGTACCCAACATAACTCAAGCACCTAATCGAATCGGGGGCAACGTTCCCGAAGACCCTTTCCGGTATGTGTTCGCTGATGGGTTTACTATCAGTGTTGGTGCTGGGGTTCCGTTAGCTGTTTAATCACCATCCGGTCACCCAGCGGTCGCTGAGTTCTCTGGGGTGTCGAGCGGTGCGTTCTGTCTTGGGTTGTGAGTACTTAACCCCATGCTCTTTGAACGAAGCTCGTAACGCTTTCTCAGCTCCATACCCAAACGCCGTACCAACTAACCGGAGGTATATCGCTGCGAACTGCCAACCGTGTCCCTGATGCCAGATAGCCCTCGGGCAACCGTTCTCGTTACGGTCAACGACATGAGCTAGTTCATGTATGACTATCCACTTCTGCCTCGCCCACTTGTTCAACCAGATTGTATCACCATTAGCCCTACCCCCTCGAGATGTCGGCATGACCTTTATCCCATGTAACTTGCCGTAGCTGTTTCCCACCACATACGGCTGACCGTAGTCAACGTATCGTTGGGGTTTACTTTTCCAACCTTGATTCGTTCGATTAAACCTTGAGTAGGTTTCTGGGTATCGCTTTGCGAAACTTTGCCGAGCCATGAACCTATCAATGTACACCCAAACATCTTCCAACTCGCCAAGGTTTTCGTCAGCTCCAAAGGCTGACCAATCAACCGCTCGCTCCGCAGCATAAACTTCTTCCCTCTGGCGGTCGTCTTTATCAGCCATCAGTTTCTCCCTTCCGTTGTTCCTCGACGAGCCTTGATGAACTCATCCGCCTCCACTGTTATCGCATCACCCAAGCTCGGTACATGTATCGATACGGTATTGTTTGAGTAGCACTCAACGACCCACCCCTCGTACCGTTTAGTTCCTTTCCGTTTATCCGGTTGAACGTAGACGTTGGTTCCTGCTTGAAGTATCCGCTGTCCATCGCGGCGAATCTGTTTGGTTACGGCAATCACTGGTTTCAGGCTTTCACGCTTCGTGCTGCAACCACGTAGTTGATGTTCGATTGCCTCATCTTGCGTGTAACCCTGCAACCTAGTTCCGGCGGCAACAGCTTGAGCCATACGGCAAGCTCCGCACACTTTGTACCCGTACTTCGTTTCCCTCATACATGTAGGTCGAGATAGCTCTGGGTACTTCGCCGCTATTGAGTCGGGGACATCATAGTAAGCATCCATTGATTTGTTCCTTTCTTGGTTTGTTTTAATTAACTCCATGTAGTAATACTACCATAGTATGGGGGGGTTGTCAAATCATTAAATTAACAACACTCCTGACAACGCCCAAAAATGATGCCATAATAGCTGTAAGTCGTAGTCGCTCTAGTAGCGCAAGTGTCCCAGTGACCTGACTCCGTTAGGCGGTCAGTCACGCCTATATGGAGGTAAGATGCCAAAGTACATAGTAACCGGAGGCGAATCAGGAGACGCAACTATAGAGGTCGCTGGAAAAATATATGAAGTCGGCGACAGCGTTGAACTCAAGGCAACTGATTGGCTAATCAAGTCAGGGTATGTCAAACCTGTTAGACCACTCAAGGGAGATAAGTAATGCCAACATTTATTCACGGTAAGAACACCGCTGTATACGTTGACGAGTTTGACTTAACAAGTTATTTCACTGACGTAAGTATCACGCAAGAAAACGAAGTCGCTGAAACAACTGCGTTCGGTGACACTAACAAGTCATACCTGCTCGGTCTTCGAGCTGGCACACTTTCAATGAGTGGCATGTGGTCCGCTGACACAGATGGCTCAGACGAAGAACTACAAGCACTATTAGGAAACGCCACAACACCGCTCCTGACAGTCCGTGAAGGTGCGGCAGCTATCGGCGGTAGTGCAGTTATAGCCCAAGCCAACGAAACAAGTTACGCAATCAGCAGCCCAGTCGCTGACGTACATACAGTGTCGGCTGACTTCGAATGCACGCCGAATCAGGTTTCCAACTTGACGTTTGCCTTAGCTGGCGGAGTTCAATTAACCGCAGGAGCTAGTATCGCTCATGGTTCGTTGGGCGCATTAAGTTCTGTAGACAACGCAGCCTCATCAGCTAATGGTGGTGCGGCAACTCTACACATTCCTACTAATACCGTTAATGGGAATACAACAATTAAGGTTCAGCACTCGGCGAATGATTCGTCTTGGGCAGACCTTCTTTCTTTCACTGTTGTGGGTGCGTCAACCAAGACCAGTGAAATTAAAGCAGTATCCGGCACTGTTAATCGTTACCTTCGGGTATCGGCTAGCACAGCCGGTTCATCAGGCTCCATAACGTTTATGGTAGCTTTCGCAAGATTCTAGGAGGAATCAATGCCAACATTTGCACATGGAAAGTCAACAGACTTTGCGGTTGATGACACCGGCGGCACTAGCCGGAATATATCTGACACGCTCACGGATGTTTCTTTCCCACAAACAATAGACACAGCCGAAACAACAGCGTTCGGTTCAAGCAACAAATCCTACATCGTAGGTTTGAAAGACACCACAATCAGCGTATCTGGAATATGGGATGCGACAGTAGATGGTTACATCAGCGGAACTGAGCCAGCTAGCCGATCATTCATTTATGGTCCAGCAGGTACAACCGGCGGTAACGTCAAATATACTGGCGAAGCGATTATGACTAACTACTCAGTTTCTAATCCAGTCGGTGATGTGGTAACATTCTCAATGGACCTTCAAGTGACCGGAGCGGTTACTAGAGGCACATACTAAGTCTGGCTAGGAGGTATTAAAGGTGGCAAGATTAGCAGACAAGATTCGTCAAGCAGACGACAAGATAGAAAACACAATTAACGTAGAGGAGTGGGGTGTCAAGATTGGTGTCCGCTCCATGACAGCTCGGCAACGAAGTGACATGCAAGAGCGATGGGCAGAGGCAGGCGAACAATCCGCCTCCACTCTCTACGAAAACATTATCCTGCATTGCGTATTTGACCCAGACACCGGCGAAAACGTTTTCACTGTGGATGACTTAGAGTGGTTACTTGAGGAAAAGTCCGCTCAGGTTGTGGACAAGATAGCGCAGGAATGTTTGAAGGTTTCAGGGTTAGTTGCTGACGCTGTGGATGAAGTGGGAAAAGGCTCCTCGGCTTTGGTGGAGGAAACCCAGAGCTAAGATTCTATTTCCATCTCGCCAGAGAACTCGGCATGACCGTAGGCGAACTGCTTGACAGAATGGACAGCGCAGAACTCACAGCGTGGAGAGCGCTTTACCAAATAGAAGCAGACGAAAGAAACCGAGCGAACGAAATGGCTAGACAAAGAAACAGTAGGAGAAGCTAATGGCATCGATGACTACTGTCCTCAAGGCGTTGATAACTGCTGACGCTAGCCAAATGAAGATGCAGTTGAAAGGTGCTGAGAAGTCTCTTGACGCTTTCAGCGCTAAGACAACAGCAGCCGGTAAGAAACTTTCAAAGAATGTAACGTTACCTTTGGTCGCAGTTGGGGGACTGGCGATCAAAGCAGCTTCAGACTTTGAATCGAGCATGACAAAGATAGAATCGCTCGTTGGTTTATCATCGGAAGCCGTAGAAGGCTTCACAGAAGATGTGCGTAGGTTATCAGGGCAAACAGCGCAAGCACCGAAAGACCTCGCCGATGCCATGTTCTTCATTACATCAGCCGGTCTACGAGGGGCAGCAGCAACAGAAACTCTTGAAGCAGCTGCGAAAGCAGCAGCAGTCGGACTAGGCGACACCGCAACCATCGCCGACCTTGCAACATCAGCGCTCAACGCATACGGCGAATCAAACATCTCAGCCACCAAAGCAACCGATGTTATGGTCGCAGCAGTTAGAGAGGGAAAGCTCGAAGCATCAGAACTCGCAGGGTCAATGGGTCGAGTTCTCCCGATTGCATC
>Ga0098042_1000345_pt1 | contig 18034 bp, 12 predicted proteins | sample 9_EtaG_FD_75066 | JGI IMG/M metagenome (GOLD analysis project Ga0098042, IMG submission 75066) | Marine viral communities from the Subarctic Pacific Ocean - 9_ETSP_OMZ_AT15188 metaG | ecosystem: Environmental > Aquatic > Marine > Oceanic | place: Pacific Ocean | collected 2015-01-10
CCGGCACCATATCGGGAGCCACAATCCAGACAGAGGCACCCAAGGCTATCTATGCGTTGCCTCCGGTGGCAAACACCAAGAGCATTGACTTTGACGGAACTAATGACCACTTGGTGACACAGGTGGACGATACGTTGCAACCGAACAACGAGAGCAGGTATTATAGTTGGTGGTATAAGTCACCGTCTTCCGCAGGGACAAAAGAGACTGTGTTCAGTCACGGAGCAGAGAACAGAGGAATGTTTGCCTTTGACTGGAACAGTAACAGAAATTTGCTCTACATGGCTTCAAGCGTCTTGAGATACTGGAATAGTAACTCCAAATCTAGCGACAACGCATGGCACCACTGGGTCGTTAAGATTGTCGCAAATGACATAACGGCGTGCGAACTATGGTGTGATGGAGAGAAACAGACTGTTAACGCTACGACGAACAGTGGCTCGATGAATACTTACACCAGTGGAATAACTATTGGAGCAGGATTGGATAATAGTCGGTATCTGGAAGGAAGCATCGATGAATTCTCCATCCATGAGGAACTCGACGAGGAAGCCATTCGTGCCCTATTTAATCGAGGACGCCCTATAGACATCTCTAAGTCTCAAGGAGCATACGATTTGAGCGACAAGGCGCTTCACTGGTGGCGCATGGGGGACGCGACAAGTCCTGCTGCTGACGGCACCAACGATATAATCTTTCAGGGACTGGAAGCTGAAGACAGCGAGCTGCTTACTAATGGTGACTTTTCAGATGATTCTGTTCCTGACACTTGGAACGGGTCGGCAGCAGTGAACCTTGCAGGGTGGACAAGCGGGGGAGCGACTTTCACCGCTGATGCTCATTTTGTAATTACTGACGGCAAGTGCAGGTTAATCTCTGATGGCACCAACACTGTCATCAATTCAGGAACGACCGTTGCAGGAAAAACGTATCGGTATTCCATCGATTTAACAGATGTCACTTCTGGGGGACTAACGCTCATTGGTGGTGGTCAAGTCCTTGAGGCAAACGCAACGTCACCGGGAACTTACACCGGCTTCTATACCGCAACATCTGCTACTAGCGCGATATCGATTAATCGGCAATCAGGCGTTACAGATTTCACCGTAGACAACGTGTCCGTCAAGCAGGTCCGTGGGCAATACATCGGAGCAGAGCTGGTGAAGGCAGACGGTGATTTATATAAGGCAGCTACTTGGACAACATACGGAGGCAATGTTGAAACCTTTCCGAATGGCACTGCCGCAAGGTTTGACAGACCTAGCACCGGAGGAGACACAAGAGGAGGATATGTTAGCCTAAACAGCAGTGAAGCTCTCACTTCCAATTTAGAAACCGGATGCGTATATAAACTCCAATTTGATTTCCTTACAGACGATTCTGATGCTTTCCCTCGTTACTACGATGGCAGTAGCTACACTAATCTTTCTGCCGGAAGCGGACTGAAGGTTCATTATTTCGCGTTTAGCGGGTCTGGCTTTATTAATGTTGATGACCTGACTGCCGACAAATTCGTCCAATTCTCTAATCTAAGCCTGACCAAGGTCGGAGGCGCAGCAGTCCTTACCAATATGGACAGCGCCAGCGACATACAAACAGATACCCCTTATTAACAAGATGAGTTACGAAAATAGAAAGTGGGTCGTGATGACCCTTGAAGCAATCAACGCCGGAGACATCACTGAAGAACAGGTTGTCATCGACGAAGAAGGAGAAGAAACTACGGAGCAGGTAGTGGTCGGTAATACATTTATCGATGCCGCTATTGAAAGCTCGAAGCAGACTCTTAGGCTTTCCCTGACCCAACCAACAAAGACAATCCTCAAGTGGGACGGTGAAACCCCAGAGCCTTTTGAGGGCATGGACACCTTTACTCACGCAGAGATTCTTGCGGAGCTTGCTGGTGCCGATTGGACCTCTCAGGAAGACTTACCATAATACCAAATAACCAATGTATACAGGAACCGCTAAAAGCCTATACACTTCCCTTGAAGGACGGAGGGAGCAATACCTGGATAGGGCAAGACAAGCCTCAAGGCTGACACTTCCCTACATAATGCCGGATGCTGGCTTTGGCGCTTCATCAAGACTGGATACACCGTTTCAGGGTGTTGGGGCTAGAGGAGTAAATAACCTTGCCTCTAAACTTTTGTTAGCACTTCTGCCCCCTAACGCCCCCTTCTTTAGACTCAACGTAGACACCTATGGACTCCAACAAGAAGGAGCACCAGAGGAAGTAATCAGTCAGGTTGAGCAAGCCCTTCAGAAAGTTGAAGAGGCAACAATGGATGAGATCAGCAGGGAGACCTACAGGACTGGTCTGCACGAAGCACTAAAGCATCTCATAGTTACAGGCAATGCCCTTGTGTATCTACCAGACTCTGGCGGTATGCGTGTGTTCCACCTTGACCGGTTTGTGGTCGAGAGGGACTCAATGGGTAATGTTATCTACATAGCCACAAAAGAAAGCATGAGCTACGCAGCTCTCGATGACAACATGAAGGCTGTTGTTGATGTAGATGCAAAAGATCCTATGGCAGAGGTAGACCTGTATACTGCTGTGTGCCGCAAAGATAACAAGTGGCATGTCTTCCAAGACATCAATGGAAACCCCGTCGAAGGTTCTGAAGGAACTTACCCACTAGACCAAAACCCCTTCATACCTTTGCGGTTCAGCAGAATTGATGGAGAAGACTACGGCAGAGGATACGTTGAGGAATACCTCGGGGACCTCCAATCTCTTGAAAGTCTTACAAGAGCGATTGTTGAGGGCTCGGCTGCTGCCGCAAAGGTTCTATTTCTTGTGAATCCAAACGGAACCACAAGGGCCAGGACGTTGGCTGAAAGTCCTAACGGGACCATTACTCAAGGTAATGCAGCAGACGTTTCTGTTCTACAACTAAACAAGTTTAACGATTTCAGGGTGGCTCAGGAGACTATTGCTGCCATCAAAGACCGCCTCGGGCACAGCTTCTTGCTTACCAGTGGTGTTGTAAGGAATGCGGAAAGGGTCACAGCAGAGGAGATAAGGATGCTTAGTATGGAGCTTGAGAGTTCCCTTGGTGGTCTTTACTCACTTTTGTCTACTGAACTCCAGCTTCCACTTGTGAATAGGTTGCTTTCTAGTCTGACAAAGAAAAAGAAGCTACCCAAGCTACCAAAGGACATTGCTACCCCTGTGATTATTACTGGTGTTGAAGCACTAGGCAGAGGTAACGACCTCCAGAAACTTGATTTGTTTCTCGCTGGCGCTGCTCAAGTAGTAGGACCAGAAGCCGTTGCTCAGTATGTCAATGTAGGTGAATACTTCAATAGAAGAGCCACAGCATTGGGTATCAAGACGGCTGCTCTAATCAAATCACAACAAGAACTCCAAATGGAGATGCAGATGGCACAACAGGCCCAGCAAGAGCAAATGCTTGCAAAGATGGGACCAGCAGCTATCAAAGCAGTATCTGACAACACAATAGAAGAGCAGAGAAACCAACAACAACAACCTGAAGGATAAAAGACATGGCTGAAGCTAATAGAGTGGTAATCAACGAACCCACCGAAAACGAAGAGATCTCATTGGAGCAGCAAGCAGAGATGCAAGAAGAGGCTGCTAATACCAGCGAAGAACAACCAGCTACTGAGGAAAGACCTGAGTGGCTTGATGAGAAGTTTAACTCACCAGAAGATCTAGCTAAGGCATACACAGAGCTACAAAAGAAACTGTCTGAGCCAAAGGAAGAGACAAAAGAGGTAGCTAGTGAAGAGACACCACAAGATAATATTGACAGTGCTGATGTTGTTACCAAGGCCACCCTTGAGTTTGATGAAAAGGGAGAGCTGAGTGAGGACACCTTTGCAGCCCTAGAGAAAGCTGGATTGCCTAAAGATTATGTTGAGGCATACATTGCAGGACAACAGGCTCTGGTAGAGCGTAATGCGGTTGATCTCTACAACTCTATTGGTGGAGAAGAAGAGTATGACGGTATGATCCAGTGGGCAGGAGAGACCCTGACAGAAGGAGAAGTAGATACCTTTAACGAACTTGTCATCAATGGAACACCAGAGCAGCAAAAGCTGGCAATCAAAGGGCTCCATGCTCAATACAGAGGCTCTACTGGTTCTGGCCCAGCACTAAAGCAAGGGACCACAAGTGGTAACTCTGTGAAACCGTTTAGCTCCACAAAGGAACTTCAGAGAGCTATGAGTGATCGGAGATACCAAGAGGTTCCATCGTATCGTGAGGAAGTCGAAAGAAGGCTTTCTGTATCCAACATCCTATAATTACTGACATGAACTTTATTAATTACATCTTTGAAAACAAAGAGGACCTCATTGCCATTGTTGGCTCTGTGGTTGCTCTTGCCTCCCTTGTTGCAGCTCTTACGCCTACCCCTAAAGATGACAAATGGACGGGCAAAGCATACAAGATTGTAGACTGGCTGGCTCTTAACGTAGGCAAAGCCAAAGACAAACCAGCAGAGTGATCTCTTCTATTGTTAAGCTTCTAATTGCTTTTCCAAAACTTGCTGACCTGTTCTTTAAGGTCCAAGAGTCTTATGTCAAAAAGACTAAACTGGAGCGTCATAAGCGTTCTCACGATCTTATTGATGGCTGGGTGCGCGGCACCGATAAAGCCAACAAGGATACCGGAGTTCATCGAAAGGCTCCAAGTCCACGATTTTTCAGAGAGTGAACGAGTCACTATAGGAGAGATCCTTGACTACGTAAACGACCTAGAAAACGAATAAATCTTTTGTCTAATAAAGCTTAATCGCTAGTAGACCTATGCCCACTGAGGTGGATAACACAGGACGAACAAGATAAAGCCCAAGGACACCAACCAAACCAAACCAACAACCAACCAACCAAATCGAAAGGCTAATATATTATGGCTACTAACATCCCCTCGATTCCCGGTATAGCTGGAACTCCTACTGCAAGGGCGTTTACTGCTAACTCGGACAATGCGTTGTTCTTGAAGGTGTTTGCAGGTGAAATCCTGACGGCATTCAACGAGAACAACATTATGAAAGACCTGACTATGGTTCGCTCCATTAGTTCAGGTAAATCGGCAAGCTTCCCAGTAACGGGATCAGCAGAGGCTAAATACCACGAACCTGGTAAGTCTCTGATTACTGACAGCTACTTGTCACAAATCGCCCACAACGAGAAGCAAATCTTCATCGACAACCTTCTTGTGTCTTCCACGCTTATTGCTGAGATTGACGAGCTTCGTAACCACTACGATCTTCGTTCTATTTATTCCGCAGAGCTTGGTAAGGCGCTTGCTAAGGAGTGCGACTTGAACATCATTAAGACGTTTATTGCTGCTGCTCGCGCAAGTGCTGAAGTGCCCGGAAAAGCTGGAAGCAGAGTTGACGGTAACGACCTCACTACTACTAGTGCTATGGTGACTGCTTTGTTTGCTGTTGCTGAAACGCTTGACGGAAAAGACGTTCCATCTGATGGGCGTTTTGCTGTCATGGCACCTCAACAGTATTACAAGCTGCTTACAGGCGACAACACAGCAATTAACAAGGACACTTCCAGTGGCGGCGCTGACGCTGCTAAGGGTGTCGTAATGGAAGTTGCTGGGATTCGTATCTACAAGAGTAACCACATCTCAACTGTGGATGCGCTTGGTGATGTTGATACCGCTACTGGATCAAACGCCTCAAGCTCTGCGTTCGGTGTAAACAACGATCCTTTTGGTGCCGCAAGTAACAACGGATACAACGGAAACTTTAGCACTCTGTCTACGGCAGACAAAGGAACTGGCTTTATTGCTGGTCACGGATCAGCTGTAGGAACCGTTAAGCTTCTGGATCTCGCTACTGAAAGTGAATACCAGATTGAACGCCAAGCTACCCTCTTTGCAGCTAAGTATGCAATGGGTCACGGTGTGCTTCGTCCTGAGTGTGCTGTCGAGGTCTACACCTCCTAATCCCTCAGTTAATTAAACTTGGAGGCCCCCATAGGTTCAATCCCTGTGGGGGCTTCCCCTTTTTATATTTTAAATTTATGGCAACTCTCACAACTCAACTAGAGGCAGTCAACAGTATGCTAGGGCACATTGGAGAAGCTCCAGTGAACAGCATTGCAGACACCTCTACCCTCCCTGTTTCAGCTTCTACAGCTTTGTCAGTATTGGATGAAGTTAGTCGAGAGGTGCAAACCATGGGGTGGCATTTCAATACCACAAACAAATACACCCTGACTCCACTGGCTGATAATACTATTCAGCTCCCCTCAAACACACTGCACGTAGACACAACTGACGGCTCAAAGGATGTCGTTCAGCGTGGCCTAAAACTTTACGACCGCAAAAACAACACAAACGAATTCTCTAGTTCTCTTGATGTAACCATTACGTTTCTTCTGGACTGGGATGATCTACACGAACAAGCACGTAGATACATCACACTAAGGGCCTCAAGGATCTTCCAGACGCGCATGATGGGATCAAGAGAACTTGAAGCTTTGATTGCAAGGGACGAATTCATTGCAAAGTCACAACTCGAAGAAGTAGATTCCAGAGGAAGTGACAGGACAATCTTTGACAACTACGATGTCTATACAGGCATTGGTATCAATCGTAACTACGACATCTAATAAGATATGCCGCTAATCAACACTTCTGTTCCCAACCTAATCCAAGGGGTTAGCCAGCAGCCTGACACACTCAAGTATGACGGTCAGTGCAAGGAGCAGATAAACGCTTACTCGTCTGTAGCTGATGGACTGAAGAAGCGTCCAAATGCGAACCTTGTTAAGTATGACGCAACAGAGATTGGCGAAAACGCTTTTGTCCATACGATTAACAGAAGTGAGGCTGAGAAGTATTTGATGGTTATTACTCCCTCTACGTTGACTATTCACAACCTGACTGGGAGTGGGACCATGAGATACAACGATGGAAGCACAACTCCTATAGCTCTTTCTTCTACTGCTCCTTATTTAAAGACAACTAACCCTAGAAAGGACCTCAAGGCGCTTACTGTTGGAGACAATACCTGGATTGTAAACAAGACGGTTACTACTCAGATGAGCCAAGTGGCTGCTGATATATCTGCTGAAGTAAATGAGAACGAAGCTTTGGTATTTGTTAAGCAAGCTGGGTATGACAAAACTTATGAGGTGTCTGTTTTAGATGGGGGAACAAATCATATAGCTACAGCTACAACAATAAGCACAGCAGGTGATTCTTCTGGAGTATTAATTGATTCTGCTGTTATTGCGGCTGATTTAGCAGGTGATTTTGGAGGTTCTATTACAGCTACAACACAAGGCTCTACAATCAAACTTGTTAAAGATTCTACATCAGACTTTAACATCAAAACAAAAGACGGATTTGCAGACAAAGGACTTGGTGTGGTCTACAAAGAAGTAGCGGACATCACTGACCTTCCTGTCGTAGCTCCACATGGGTTCCGTGTAAAAGTTCGTGGGGACGCAGAGCTTGATGAAGACGATTACTATTTGAATTTTAGGACTAACGAAATCCTCAACAATGGAGAGATGGGGCGCGGTGGTTGGGTTGAAGATGTAGGATTTAACGTCCCTAACGCGCTTGACGCAGCTAACATGCCATACAATTTGGAGTCACGGAATTTAAACAGATTTCAACTGGAAACTACTAAGTGGAGAGCAAGACTAGCAGGGGACCGAACATCAAACCCTGATCCATCTTTTATTGGCAGCCCAATCAACAACTTGTTTTTCTACAAGAATCGTCTTGGATTCCTGTCAGCAGACAAGGTGGTTATGAGTGAAGCAGGTGAGTATTTTAACCTGTTTAGAACCACAGTAACTAACCTGTTGGACTCAGATCCGATTGACATTGGAGTAGCTACTACAAACGTAACTAACCTAGAGTCAGCAGAAGCGTTTCAAGAGAACCTTATTTTGTTCAGTAACAGAGGACAGTTTGTGCTCAAAGGGGGCGACCTATTGACTCCCTCCACAGTATCAGTAAACCCAATTACTAACTACGATCAAGCCACAGGAATCAACCCGATCTCCCTTGGTTCCTACATTTACTTTCCGTTTACCCGTGGCAACTTCTCAGGAATCAGAGAGTTTGCTGTAAGTGCTACCGGTGACACCTACACGGCTGAAGAAGTCACAAATCATATCCCAAGCTACATCCCAAAGAATGTCATTGATGTGGCTGGCTCATCTACTGAGGACGTTATTGCGGTTCTCAGCAGTGAGACAAAAGACACCCTGTATATCTACAAGTATTTCTGGAGTGGTAATCAAAAGATCCTGAGTGCGTGGAGTAAGTTTACTCTGCAAGGGTGTGAGATCAGAGGTATTGATTTTATTGACTCAACGCTCTACATCGCAACAGACAGGTATTTTGGAACAAGCTATTCTCCTAGATATATTTATGGTAATCCTGACATTCAAGGGGCTACACCGTTACTTGGTAAGGACTTTATGATCTTGGGGATGACGTTTACTTCTGGTCTTCCTGACGAAGAGAATCTTAGTGACGGATCAAACCTTGGCTTTATGACTCACCTTGACTTTAGGGTAGCTAAGAAGATTAGAGCTAATCAAACACAACTTACTGCTGTAGATGACGCATCTGATACACACCTTGATTACCTTCCTTTTGAGGCCACTGACTTTAATGGCAACAGCTTTAATTCAACAGGAGCAAGGCTCAAGGTAATCGACAGGGCTACAGGTATGGAGATTCCATACACAAGAGGTAAAATCACTGTCAACAATGTTGATTACATTACCAACTCAAACCAGCTTGTTTTTGAATCACAAACAACAGACAGAGACGTATTTGTAGGTGTCGAGTATGACATGCAATACACGTTCTCTGAGCAGCTTTTCAAAGTGGCATCCGGTAAAGGCAAGTCAGCCACTGGATACACAAAGAATAAAATAAAGAATGGAAATGTGTTCTTTGATGACTCAGCCTTCTTCCAAGTGAAGGTGACACCAGAGAGACGCGCAACGTATACAAACGAGTTCACAACACAAGCTGTTGATGCATCTGATGTAGACCGAGTTAATCTTGATTCAGGGACGTTTAGTTTCCCTGTGTTTACCAAGCCAGAGAACACAACAATAACCATCGAGAACGGAACACCATACCCAAGCACACTTCAAGGAGCTGAGTTTGAGTCCTTTGTCCACTCTCGATCAAACAGGTATGGATAACTCTGTCCTGCATCATTACAAAACAGCTAAAATATGTAGGGCTGAAGAGGCCCACGTAGACCCAATAGTCCAAGATATGAGGGCTATGGATGCGCTAGAAGTAAAATGTGTTGGGTCTACACCCAAGGATGCGCTTCTCGCGGGCTTAAATAACGACTTATACACGTTCTCAGTGCTCGACCTAGAGGACAATCCACTAGCCATGTTTGGCTCAGGGGGCCTTGAGGGAGGACCTGGATACGTGTGGTTACTCGCTTCTGACCGCTTTAAGTTAGCCAGAAAAGAGTTCGTTAAGGTCTCTAGGCTCTGGGTCAATACGATCATCAAACCATTTACCTTCTGCGGTAACGTAGTTCACAAGGACAACGAGCAAGCTATTCGTTGGCTCAAGTTCTGTGGAGCTACATTCATTAAAGAACTTCAACTAGACAACCAACCCTTCTACGAGTTTGTCATCATTAACAAATCAATATAGATCATGTGTGCCCCAATCGCCTTCGCCCTTGTTTCCGCTGGTATGTCCTACATAGGGCAACGCCAAGCGGCATCAGCACAAGAAAGAGCACAAGCAAATGCCACGGAGCTTGAACAGCAGCGGTTCTTAGACCAAGCAAACTCCGCTAGAGTGCAACAGGCACAAGCAAATATAGCGTCAGCACAAAGGATTAGATCAGCAAGCCTTCAGGCAGAGCAAGCTAGATCGAGAGCTAAAGTAGCTGCTGGTGAAGCAGGGGTCACAGGTCTTAGTGTTAATGCTCTTGTTGATGACATGACAAGAAGGGAAGCACAGTTCAGGTTCTCTGAAAACCAAAGGCAAGCCATGAGCGACACAAATCTAGCTCTGTCTATGAACGATGCAGCTATGAGAAGCCGTATGAACTTGCTTGGAATTAACCAACCAATTCAGCAGCCTGATCTTTTAGGATCACTGATGACAGGACTACAAGTTGGCACCTCGATGCAGTCAGTTGCTCAAAATTGGGGGTCTGGAGGAGTTGACGTTTCAAATGCTGGCAGAGCTATACCTGTTGTGGGTCGTTCAGTTCCTGTAAGAGACGTTACGTCACCAATGACGCCTACGTTTACAAATGTAACTCCCGGTTTGCCTTCAGGCACAGGATTCATAGACCCCTCACTTCTTCCACCTTTATAATTTAAGTAACAAACATGGCTAAGAAACCAAGAACTCAAGTTGACTACAATCCAGGTCAAGCAAGCCTTCAAGGGGGCGTAGGGGCTTCAGAAGGAAACTACAGAGTAGCTGTAGCGCCTACACCAAAGACTAATGCTGCCCTCCAGTTTGCCTCGTTTATTAATCAGATTCCTAACGTAGCTGGTCAATACACCAATTACATCGAAGCTATTGGTCAAGAAAAGCTGGCGATGATGACCGAGGATGAGCTTGAACAAGAGCTTGCAGGAGGAGACAAAGAAACCCTGAACATCCTTAAATACAACAAGGCATACAACTACGGGCTGGTTGAGAAGAACTTTAAGAGGAACGTAGAGGCATACCAAAAGCGGTTTAATGACATGGCGGGCATGATCGAAAACTATGCTGACAATGATACTTTTCTTGCTGCTATGGATGACGAAGCGGCGGCTATTGGTTCAGAGTTTCTTGCAAAGACAGCTAACGAATACCAAAGAAAAGCAGGAGAGGCTTTGTTGTTTAACACATTGCCAACTCTTAGAGCTAAATCATTAGAGAAATATCAGGCATATAAGCAAGACGCTACTATTCAAAATATACAGTCTACTATCCATGACGAAGTATTGATGAATAAAGGCAATCTACCAGCAGGAGAGCTTCTTAATTTTGGGCTACGTAAGTTTAAAAACTCGCTATCTTTTCCAGACTTAACTCCCACAGATAAATCAAGATTAATGGAGCAGTTTGTTTATGGACTTGTTTCTCGATACGAAGCGATTGGAGGAGAAGGAGATGCTGTGGATGTTTTAGACGCTGCTTCAGTATTTGAGATTTATCCAGGAGCAAAACTTGGTTCTATTGGCGACAACGCTACGCAGTTTGAAAGGCTTAAAGCTAGCTTGTTAGAAGTAGATACTGAGAAAGGAGAAACACAGGCACAAAATAGAAGTCGCGTATCTAACTCTGCAAAAACAGCATATAGAACACTGCATATTGGCGAAGTGGATAAAGAAGGTATTGCTGTAGATATGGATACTCTTGTTGATACTGTCGCTACACATGAAAACGAAGAGTGGAAACAAGCAGCATTGCAGCAGTTAATGGAACAAATTGATTTAACTAATCCTAGCGTTACCGAAAGAAGCGGTAGTTTAGCTAACGGGTTAAGACTTCTTAAAGGATCTACTGAAAACGAAAGAACAAGAGACTTGCTGGACGCAGCCGTAGGGGAAGTAGAACCAGCGCAGGATCTGTATATGAGAAAAACTATCTTAGATCCTGCTGGCAAAGAGCAACTACAAGAAGTTGTTACTGCTTATGTATCTAACGATCCTTTTGCTCCTATACCGGATAAAATGCGAGTGGGAGATAAAGAAGTTGCAGGAGGAAGCGCACAAGCAATCAAAGCTTTTAAAGAAGCTAGAAAAGAACTTCCTTGGCTTGTTGCCGATAAACCTTCAGATCCTCTTCTGGCTTACTTTAAAAAGTTAGCGGATACAGTAGATGGAGATGTGTTTGATGATTTTACCCCTGTTATTGAATCTAGAGTAACAAATCATCTTAGATCAGTAGAAACAAACAACAAGGCGTGGGCTAAGGCAGAGGGAAATATTGAGGCATACAAAGCCCAATTAGATGTTAGCACTAAGGAGTTTCTTGAAGGCCAAAAGCGGGAATACATATTAGACCAAAAACTTGATGACTTAAAAAAGAGGCAAGAAAAAGATGTAGGGGTTTGGGATGTAAATGATTCTGATTTCTTAAAACTTGAAGATGAAATTAGAGAAGCGGTATCAAGCGATGATGGTCCGTTTAAAACTGTTTCAGAATTTTTGTTTGGAGGTGATGCGGTTGAAGGTTTTGAAAGTCTTAAAGAAGAGTTTAATGGGAGCGCATCGCAGATAAAAGAAGACAGAAAAAAGTTACTAAAGGTTTACAAAGAAGCTAAAGGAAAAGACGAAGATATATCTATTAAAGCTTTAGCCTATAGCGTTCAAAAGTTTGGTTTTAATTCGTTACTAGACTTTGACCAAGATATTCTAGGAGAGCTTAGAAGAAGCGGAGACAAAGGAGAAAACTACCCTGTAATTTATATTAGTAAAGTTCCTATTGGAGACTCCTTTAAAGGAGAACTTTTTGCAGCTTTGCAATATGCAACAGGAATATCAAAAGACGCTAAATTTAAAAAAGCTTACGAACTTGTTGTAGAGCATTTGTCATCGGATAAAGCTGAAGAAATTCAGTGGTGGATAGACACACTTAAAAATAATTAAATGCCTGAAGAATCAATTTTTACACCGGAAGAGCAGGAAAAGCTTTTACAGCAAGGAGGTTTTAACACAGGGGACAAAAAGCCTGTTACAGAGAAGGCTAGAACCACTGATGAAGTTACTATTCAAGATGCAGAACGAAGGGATTATGGCCCTCCAACTTTAAACACACCTTCGTTTTACGAGTTTCACGGAATTAACGACCCCGAGTCTTCCAAAAGAGAAGACCAGATAGCTGACGATGTTGCTTTTTGGGTAAACAAGGCGCTTGAGGAACAGGAAAACGAATTAGACATCCCAGACAACGACTTTATTAAAGAGCACGTTGTTCCTATGACTTATCGGATAGGAGCACCTCTTGCTTATCCTGCTGCTGTTGCTGGTGCAGCTAATGCCGCTAAGTGGACGAGAAGAATGAAGTATATCAAAGCTGGTAAACTTCTAACACGAACAGCAGGTAAAGCTCCTACTCCTTGGACGCTTGCTGGTTTTGTAGCTGGTGAGGCTGCGTTTGGAATAGCTGGTGAGTATGTTGCACAAAAACATCTTATAGCTAACGAATACCAAGACGAAATACAACCTGGACATCTTATTTCAGCGGGGATTGTAAACAGTTATACTTTAAGTGGTGTCACAAAAATAGGAACAACTTTAAAGCCTTGGGCGCAGAATGCTTTTCAAGGAACTAAGATGCACAAATGGGGAAAGGCTTTGGATTCTCCTGTAGTTACTTATGGTGGTTACGCCTTGAGAGGGGGAACTGTAGGAGCGGTGTCTTCTTCTATTGACCAGTCTTACCAAATTCTTACTGACGAAGAGAAGAAATTCCTTGGAGATTGGAATTGGGAATACTTTGGTAAAGCAGCAGCAGCGGGTATGGGAGTTGATCCTCTATTAAACCTGTCAGGAAGAGCTGTAAAACGAGCGGCTACTTCTAAGATAGTAAGAAACTCTAAGACTTTTAAAAAGGGAGCAGAGCTACACAACAAGGTAGTAAACAAGGCTAGAGAAAAGGAACTTAAAGCCATTGAAAAGGCTTTGGGTGTTATGGATAAGAAGATTGAAGGTTTTGAAAAAGAGCTAAATGTAACTATGTCTAAAGGCGGCGTGGACGCTGCTAAATTTCGTAATGAAATTCAAAGAAAATGGTTAGAAGCTACGGGACAAAAAAGAAAGCTTAATGAACACTTAGATGATGCAAGAGAAATTTATCAACAAACTTTTTTTCGTTTGCGGGAGATGGAAGAGTTTGCGGTAAAAAAGATAAACGAAGAAACATACGCATCTTTTATAAACAGACAGAAAAGGGTTGCAAAATTTTATGACATCAAAGGGTTTCCTGTTAAGCCTAATGTTCAAGGGGAGTTAATTTTATATAAGGTAGACGGGCAGGGGGCAAAGCTTGGACAAGTCACACTAAGCACACAAAGCCCAAAGCAGGGTAAAGCCGTTAGTGTTCGTATCCCTCAATCTCAACTAAAACTTTTAAATCAACTTGATAACGGTTCTGTAATTTTTACAGCACAGCAAAAACAATTTGAAACTGCACTTAATAAAACCCCTAAACTTTTAAAGTTTGTTTTAGAGGGAGAAAAAGCAGCTACAAAAACAAAACTTACTAAAGAAGATTTGGAGCAAACGACAGCAGTAGAAAGACTAATTAGGTCTAAAACCGCTGATGCTGTTATTGACCCAAAGCAGCACGCACAAGACGTTAAAGACCTTTTGACAATGGCTAGGTCAACGCTTGGTTCAGCGGGCGACGTTTCTGTTAAACAAGCTGAAATATACCAAAGGTGGTTTCCTTACGTTAAGCACCTTATTAAAAGACTTCCTGATATACAAACAGATCCCAAGGCAGTTGATGAAGTTCTAGTAATTCTGGAAAGAACAATGGAAATGGAAGCAGCTACAGGAGGATTAGATTTCAAGGTAGCAACGCAAATGCTTGCTATGAAAGAAAGAACTCCAAGGGAAATGATCGATTTTAGTAAAGAAACTACGGGAAGAACTATGGGGGAAAACACTCTAAGAAGGCAAAACGCATTACAAGAGCTTAAAGAAGCCGTTGAAGCTTTTAAAGTGACAAAAGAATTAAGTGGGGTGGAAAAAGCAGCAGAGGAAGTTGCGGGGACAAGCCGACAAATTCAAAGACAAAACAAAGCTATAGGAAAACAAAACAAAAAAGAGTTAAAAGATAAATGGAGGAATGTGCTGGCTAAGGTGATGGAGCTGCACAATGGAGCTAAAGGAGCCACTAATTTAAGCGCAACTGATAGGATAGTGGATGCAGTTCTTACTGCCAGAACATCAACGCTTTTGATGGCTCCTGATACCGTGCTATTGGGTCCAGTAACTTATGGTATTAATGGTCTTGTTGTTCAACCATTTAGACAAACGGGCAGAAATGTAGCTACGGCTTTCGGTTGGGGAGGGCCTTTAAAAGATGCAAGTCTGGGTCAAAAAATAGCTTATTCTTTAACAGACACTCCTATTAATTTAAGCAGAAACAATTTTTATTTGCAGAACCTTTTAGCTCTTACAGCAGACAAAACAGGATGGGCTAACGCATTGAACACGTTAAAAATGGGAGGAAGGTCTACACTGTTACCAAGATCTTCTGGGTATCTTGACGTAGTAGACACCTCAAAGTCACTAACTATGCGGGATATTATAAGGGGAAAAAGAGATATTAGAAGGCAAGAAAGCCCAGGTGTAGGGGGTTTTGTAATGAAACAAGCACCGGGATTTGTGGCAGATGAGATTAACTGGTTGTTAAAACAAACAGGATCAGTTATGGGGGCAGCAGATGAACCGTTGTTCTATGCACTGCACAGAGCTAATTTAGCTGCTGAAGGTCAACGTCAAGCTATTGTCAGCAAAATACCTAAAGTGCATAGAAATGCTTTTATTAAAGACTTTGTAGAACGTCAATTTCTTAGAGAAGGAAGTGGAGCAACAATAAACGAAGCGGCTGAAGGTATTCAATCAGCTAACCAAACTTTAAGAACTTTAGGAAGGGGACCTAAATACGGCACTGAAGGTGTGGATTATCGCTCTACAATGTGGGAGCGATTTGCATCTGGAGGAGGAGAGAAGATGTCTCTTGAAAAAGGTTTGGCACAAGCAGTCACTATGCGTGTTCTTTTCCCTGTTTTTGGTATTCCTGTCAGACTAGCAGGACAAAGTATGGATTTCTTGTTTGCTCCTGTTGGATCATCTATTGGTGTTCCTATTAGAAAAGGACTTGAAGCAACAGGAGTAGATCGGTTTGGTCCTTATAGAAAGGAACTGAATGCTTTAGATACAAAAATAAAAGTAGGTAATAAAGCTTTAGATGGTTTTAAAAGCAGGGGAGAAACAGAACAAGCTAGAAATATGGAACTAGCTTTATCGACCGCACGAAACTCATTAAACCGAACACACGCTCTTAGGGATCAAGAAGTAGCAGAAAACGCTGGTGCTGCTGTGCTGGCAGGTGGTGTGTTGTTACTTGCTTGGAAGCTGGCAGAAAACGGAGAGATGACAGGAACAGGTTCTTTTCTTACAGCAGAACAAAAAAAGAAATTACAATTTAAGTCATTTAGACAAGGGGGAGAATCCTATAAAATTGAAGGTGTTGACATAGCTACAGGCGAAGGAGGGCGCGACATCCGCTATTCAGACAGAATCAAAATGGCAATGGCTTTTACGGCTGATTTGAAGCTGTGGGTTGAAATGAAAGATGCAGGACTTCTTACAGAGGAAAACCCACAGGATTTTGATGAGTTTGTTGCTGGATGGCTTACTCCAGCTCTTCAAGAACAAAGCGTAGCCAATACGTTAAATGCTATAGCTGACATTGCTGTAGGATCACCTGATCAAAGAGAAGCAGCTACAAGAAGACTAGGGGCTAGTATGACTATGACTCCCGCTTTCTTTAGAAAATATCAGCAAGTAAATCAAAAGGTTTATCAGCAAGACATTACTGAAGGACCAATGATTAGCTCAACTTATAAATACGGAGCTGGGCTTGATACAAAGAACTACAAAAGAGATCTGTTTCACAGAAAAGTTGAGAAAGAATCTATTAGTCCTCTTGGTTTTTGGCTTAGGTCAGCCGCCAAACAAGCTACAAAAACTGATGCGCTTGAATCTATTGTAAGGAGAGATTCCTTGTTAAGAGATGGCGGCGGGTTAAGCAGACAAGGAGGAAGACAAACAATTCGACAGGCTACTCTTAAAGACTTTATCAAAAAGGACGGAGAAGAGACGTTGTTTCAAGTATATTCTGATTTAGTAAATACTGTTGAGCACCCTGATTACGGAGGAAAAACCCAAGAAGAAGTGCTCTTTGACTTAATAGACTCATCTGCTTGGCAAAAGAAATACAACGAAGGTTATTACACTAAACGAGAAGAAGATGAAGAAGGAAGACCTTTTAATGAAGGCATCCAAGAAATTAACAAGGTTAGAAGAGCTTTCTTAAACTTAGCAGAAGAAAAACTCCTAGATGAAGAAGAACTATTAGGAGGATCTTACATAAACAAAAAACAAGAAAACATATATCAATTCCTTTATAACCTTAGAGAAGAATAATCCCATCCCCCCCTTAACCCCTTAGAGAACAATACAATGGCTAACAGCTATCAAGAATACACATCTGGTCTTACAGGCACCAGCTTCACAGGCTTTAATGTTAAATTCATAAACCAAGGACACCTTAAAGTTGCTACGTCAACCAACAACGGAACCACTTACACCACAGGAGCCCTTACGGTAACAGTGAATGGAACTACGGCTACAACTAGCTCTGCACCTAGCACTGGTAGTGACGGCATTAACAAGATTAGAATCTATCGGTCTACGGGAACTGCTGAACTAGTAGACTTTCAAAGTGGCTCAAGGATTACCGAGAGCGACCTAGATACATCCTACAGGCACGCTGTCTATGCTGCACAAGAGGTCTTAGAGAACGCATCTGCAACTGCTTCAGGACTACAAGGACCTGCGGGGGCTACTGGGGTTAGTATTGACCAAATTACTACAAGTAAAGTTGGTTTAGATACTACGGTTACAATAAAACTAGATGACGCTGGAGATAGCACAGATAAATCTTTTGTTATTTCTGATGGAGCAGCAGGTGCAGCAGGTGCAGCAGGTGCTTTCTCAAACAGCTTTGAAAGCTCAATACAATCAATTCCAGCAGTAGACACAGACACAGGATTAGCTCATGGGTTAGCTGTTTCTCCTAAATTGTTTTTCGTAGTTCTTAAATGCACTAGCTCAGAACTTGGATATTCCGTAAACGATGAGGTTCAGTTGTTCTTTAATGCAACAGGAACCAACAACATAGCTGTTTGGGCTACATCTGCTAAGATAGAGTTTAGAAGAGAAAATGATATTTATGTTCTCGATAAGTCATCAGCTAGTGGAACATTGGCCACTATTAACA
>Ga0098042_1000346_pt1 | contig 17991 bp, 19 predicted proteins | sample 9_EtaG_FD_75066 | JGI IMG/M metagenome (GOLD analysis project Ga0098042, IMG submission 75066) | Marine viral communities from the Subarctic Pacific Ocean - 9_ETSP_OMZ_AT15188 metaG | ecosystem: Environmental > Aquatic > Marine > Oceanic | place: Pacific Ocean | collected 2015-01-10
AAAGTGCGAGTTTACATTTCCATGGCTTTTGGCTCACCCTATAGTGGTCTGTTTGATGAAGATATTTTGAAAAGTTGTATAATAGATGCTAAGTTATTTGGTAATACTGTTGTATTTTCTGATACTGTAGGTATTGGAGACAAAAATCAAATAAAACAAATGGCAAGATTAGCACTTAAAGAAAGTTTAATCCCTGCTCTCCATCTTCATCATAAAGGAGATGAGTCCCGACCTTTAACTTTAGTAAGAGCAGGTTTGCTTGCTGGAATTAAACAATTTGATGCAAGTATTGGCGGACTAGGTGGTTGTCCAATGGTTGAAGGTAGTGGTTCTAATCTTAGCACAGAAACATTAGTCCGTCATCTTAATGCTTGGGGCTTTGAAAGTGGCATTGATGAAAATAGATTAGATGACGCTTTGAAGATTGTAAGAAAAATCAAGCAAGAGCCTATGCTCGCCATCCCCACTCTTTCCGCCTCAAACCTTCCAAAGCAATTCCAAGTAAAATACCCCATAACCAGTCAGGTAATTCTATAGAAAAATATACTGCAAGCATAATAGCGGTAGCCCACATCCAATGATGTATCCTAATAGGACCGACTCGTAAACGTATATTGGTGTATTCAACACCAAGACGTGCAATAACAAAACCTAATACAATTGAAATTGAATATACGCTGGCTTCCATATCAGGAGAAGAAGGGTCGCTTATCTTTTTTCTTTTCCATTGCAGGTTTATTTGACATGTCTCTTGCCATGAGTTCAATGACCTTTTTCATTTCAGGAGTTACATTATCAACAGAAAAACCTTGTTTGTTTTTATCTATGGTATGATTTCTGTCTAACGTCATTATGTCGTTTTTAAAATCATCTTCCATATTATCATGATTAATGTTAATTTTTTCTTTCAAAAGCGTTAATGCATCGTGAAATGGGTTATCTTCGCTTGCAACTTTAAAATAACCAGCCTGATTTAATTCGTCAAAAGTAGCAGGTTTGTTTTGTTGCCAAGTTCTTGAAATTTCAGGTATTCCCTTAGGGATACCCCAATCTATGAGTTGTTGCATTTGTGGTGAATCTTTATCTTCATAGGCTTGGCTAATTAATCTACTCATACCAACCGGTCCGTGAATTCCAGCCGGTAGGGGTACGCTAACGTATGATGATGGGTCATAACCGCCGTATTGATAACCCTCCATTATTCCTGAATCGCCCATAGCAAGATGCGGTCTGTAAAAATTTGGCTCGTTACCTTCTAAAATACCTAATAAATGCTGCTTATCAGTTATATTTTGAGATACATCAGGGTTACCTAAAGATTGTATATCGGATGGACTTACCCAAGTGCCTGAAAAAGTCGGAATTTTATATGAACGTATTGGAAAATTAGGTTCACTTTGTCGAGGCTTATATTTATCAAGTACTTTTTGTTTATATCCTTCTTCAAAACCCGGTAAAGTTTCTTTTCCTCTATCAACTGCCTCTAATAGTTCATATCCAATTGGAGATGAGGGAAGTGACCTACTACCTGTCAAATGTTGCGGTTGAGCAAAAGTTGGAAGTAATCTTTCTGCTTGCCATCTAAAACCAGTCAAGTCTCCGTGTTTATCAGAATTATATATGGGAAGTTTTTCTGCTTTTAATGTTGTAGCAGGATTATTAAGCCAATTTAAATAATTGCGATTTTCTTGGTCAATCAATAACTGCTGCTCTAACTGTTGTCTTTCTATTTCATTTTGATAGCGTGTATAGTCCTCATCATGGAAATCATCAATTTGGTCATTTAAATGGTCAGATGTTGCCTGTTCTAAGGCTACTTGGCTTGGTTTTAACACAGGTACAGTAATTGGTTTCTTTAATCTTACAGGGGTAGGATTTTCTTGTAAATTTTTATTTTCAGCGAGTAATTCTACAAGATTATCATAATCCACAGGTCTAACTGTTTCTTTACTATGATAAAGGTCCATTACATCTTGCAAAGATTTTACAATTCGTATTTTACCCATAATATCACTTAATGCTACCGTACAATTCCGCTTTCGATTGACCCGCAGATAAATTATCTCTTATCCCTTCTAAATCCTCTTGGTTTAAATTTTTTAAGTTTTCTAATACTGTTCCCCAACTTGGAGGAGTTGTTTGTAAGTAAAGTTCATTAGATAATGGGTTAAATTGCTCATACGGATTGTAACGAGAAAAGTTGTATCTTGTTACATCATCAACTTTTTTACCATCAATCATAGGAAATCCCTCTTCATCATACATACCAGCAAATTGTTCAGGGAACATTGAAATTGGTATGTCTTCAAATTTATATCGATTTTCAGGGTTATATCCTGAAGTATCTTTTCCATAATAGCCTCTTAACTTTGGTATATCTTTTGCATTTCCAAAGTAACCTTCAGGATTTGTAAGAGTATATTCCCTTTTTTCACTTAGTGGCGCTCTTACAGGAACTAACCTTTCAGGTGGTATTCTATTCATATGCATACCTTCAGCAACTCTTTCCATAGGATTTCCTGAGGGTGGTCTAAGTTGAATTTCATCGGAAGAAGGCGCACCAAAACCTCTTATTCCTATAAGTCCAGCCCCGCCTCTCCTTGCTTCTTCAGGATTTCCTAATATGACTCTTGATAAATCCACCATATTTGCTGGTATTACAAAACCACCTGTCATACCTTGCAAATCCATCGGTTTATTTCCCGCTTCGTCTAATTGAATTTGCTTTGCTGAACCAAAAGGCATACCTGCGGCCATAGCCGAACCCCTTTCATAATCTAAGTTATCGTAACTTCTTGTTGGTAAAAGTCCGTGTCGAGTCATAATTTCTGGAAGATAACTTCTTCCTACAACTTTTAATGCATTCACAGGTGGAATTGCACCTTCCCTTACTTTACCAGTTTCAGGGTCAAGAAAGTTTTCTGTATATAACCCTAACATGTGTTGAGGTAATGTAGACTGATGAGTTGTATCGATAAACTTGTATTTATCATCCATATATTCCTTAAACGGACCTTCATAATTTCTATTTGAAAAAAGAGTATCAACTAAAGTAAAAGGATATTTATCAAGAGGTGAATCTTTATATTTTCCTTTATGCCAATCAAATTCTTGTCTTATGTTATGTAATGTACCTACAAAATATTCATCAATATTAGTTACATCATCAGGATTAAAATCACGATAAAAATCATTTAAAAGTTTATTTAATTTTTCATGGTCTTTTTTTGTGAATTCTTCTTGTTCAATAACTCTCTTTTCAGGTGCGGGTGACCTATTAAACTCTAATGGAAGTTTTTGTTGTTGCTTAACAAAGACTATAGCCACGGCCTCTCACCAATGCTTGTTAAAAAGCGATATGATTTAGAATGCTCGACACATGGGAGTAGTCATGCCCGGTAAGGTTTTGGTAATCAAAACCGAGGACAACGTTGAGAAGTTTGCTCCTCTTGCAGGACTTGTTGCGCCCCTTGTAGCAGGTGCCAAAGCATTAGGCGGCGCTGCAATGGCGGGTGGTAGAGCAGTAGCAGGATTAGCAACAAGGGCAGCACAAACACCCATTGGACAAAAAATAGGCGCAGCAGCAAAAAGAGTTGATGATGTTGCTAACAACCCAAAAGTAAAAGCGGCGGCTAAAGCAAAAGAAGCAAGTGACGCTCATAAACAACGTCAAGAAATGCGGGCGCAAGAACAGTTAAGTGGTGCTAAAGAATCTGCTGATAGAGCAAGAGAAGAAGCAGGGATAGCAACTGGAGAGCCGATGAATCTTGCTTGGCGGTTGCTTAAAGAAGATGATTTACCCGACATGTCTAAGTTTGGTTTACCAGTTCAAAGACCTACATCTATTACCTACGCTGATGGAGTTAAAAAACCAATCCCGTATGAATATAGAGGGCCAAAATACGAATACAGAAGTCCAACAAATGAAAGAGAGATAAGAGCCGAAGCAGAAAAACAGCGACGAGCAAGACTTTACGAAGAACTGATGGGAGAAAAACGGGAAAGATTTTTTGAAAGGTGGGTGGATGGAAATTACCAACCTCCTGAAGTGAGTCCTACAATGAATGAAGTGAGTCCTACAATGAATGAAGCGGGAAATAATAAGTTTCATCCTGAACATGAACCTATGAGTAGTGATGATATGATTGCGTATCTTGATGAAGAATATCTTGGTCACACAGGTTCTAAAGAAGCAGAACCTATGGAAACCTATCAAGATGTTATGGCAGATACTCCTGAAGGTAGAAAAAAACAAACTAACATTATGGGAACAACATATGATGGAGAACCCACATTCAATATGATACCTTTAGCGGGTGAAGGTCAACCAATGGTAAATCCACATGCTGAAATATTTAGGCGTAGCGAACCTATAGACATCGCCTTCCAACTGCTCAAAGAGCGTGTAAGCCCCGAAGCCAAACGACATAAATTAGAATATGATAAAAAATATGAATCAACACCTGAACGAGTAAAGTATCGTGAAGAATTAAATCGAGAACGTAAGAAAAGAGGTATTTACGGACACGGAGGGCCTGATATGAGTCATACAAAAGACCATAGAATCGTGCCTGAAGACCCGCATACAAATAGAGCAAGGCATTTTAGAGAAATGGGAACATTACTTTAGATGTCATAAATGTCATAACGTTAGTCATCAAATTGACTATTATAATAATAATAATATATATTTCATTAGTATGAAGTGAATGATGACAATAATGACATATATTCCGAAAAGATTAAATTGACTAATATTTTGACCTATGGTGAGGAAGATGAATACACAAGGTGATGCGAACGATGCGGAAATACGCTTGATGGGGTTAATTTTGGCCCAATCTGGTCTTGTAGGATTAGCAATAGGAATTTTTGATTCCAAGTTGTGGTTGATTAGTGATACACCCATGCTAAATGGGTTTACATATGCAATGGCGGCGTTTTTCGTACAAGGATTAGCGTATTACTTTTTTAAGATGTTTTTTGAACAAAATATGCAAGAAAGAGTTAGAGCAACCAATATGGAAAAAACAAGGCAACATAGGTACAAACAAATGCAAGCAAACTTTGATAATCGAAGGTCTGACATGGAAATGCGTATGCAAGAGGCTCAACTTGAGGCGGAAATACGTTGGATGGAACAGAATCCGGGTAAAATGCCACCTAGTTGGGGTGTACCGGGTGGTGCGCCATCTATGATTTCTTCTTACGATACAACGATGTTTAATCCCGGTATTCCTCAGCATGATGCACAGATTGACCAACCAATCAATCTTGGCATCAAAGAGGAAGAAGAGGATAAGAAGGAAGACCCTAAGAAAAAGAAGTGAGGTGGGATTATGGGGCGTATTTTCAAAACCCCTACAGATGATTCTACCGAGGCTACTTTAAGGGCTATGCATACTCAAAATACACTTGATACCTATTATGAAAAAGGTATGGGCTGGTTGAGGACTATATTGTTTACCAGTTGTGCAATATTAATCACAAGTGCATATGAACTTTCATCAGATGTTTCTATTTGGGAAAATACTGTTGAATGGTTTTGGAATAAAGTTTCTAATTGGGTGGCGGGTGATTAGATGGTTGACCCTGCTGGTTCTGCTTTAGTTGGTGCAGCAGTATGGGGGAGAACAATTTACAATTCTTGGCGACCAAGAAAGGTGGGAATATATGGTGCAAGAATGGTTGGAAAAACTACACTTGACCGTTACATGACAACACCGGGAGAAATGGAAGAGATTAGTAATGAAGAAAGAACTAATCACATACGTATATTTGGAAGATATATGTTACCTAAACCCACAAGAAAACGTATTTCATGGAAAGGTGATAGAAGAGTGGTATTTTCTTCTGATGTAGGTGGCGATGAAAGATTTTGGAGTTTATGGATTGATGACATGGTTGCTCGTCAAGTTGAAGCCGTTGTATTCATTTTTGATGATAGAGCATTCAATGGTGGAGATGATGCTATACAACAAATTGGTGGTTTCAAATATCTTGTTGATTGTTTGATAAATAAAAGTTACAGATATAGAAATCTTAAAAGTCGGTGGAAAGGGAAAAAGTATGCACCAAGATTAGTCATGCTTGTAGCGAATAAGGCTGACAGGTTCTTTGATGATACGGCCGCTACACTATGGCAGCAAGGTCGCATTGGAGAACACAAAGTTTTTGATGCATTTAGAGATGATTTAATTAGATTACAAAAAGCAGGTATTCCTACAAAACGGTCTTTTATGGCTACTCGCATAGGATGGAATGTGGAAAATACAATGATTGATTTATTAACGATATAGGTGAAAAAAAATGACGGATAAAACAACGGTAGTTTCTGTAAATAAGAATAGTAACTGTGTAAGAACAGTAATACCATACTGGATTGCTAAATTGATGGATTTAAAACCGGGTGATAAAATTGTATGGTCTGTTTCTAATATGAGAAATTTTACAGTAAAAATAGAGAAAGATGTGGATGTGAGTAAATGAGAATGATGAATATGTTTCAACAACAAAATAATCAAAGTTTAACAGAAATGAATAATGCACATTTGTTGGCATTAGCGCAACAGGGTAATGCTTCATTATCACATGCTGCACTTATGGAACAAACTACTGCTCAAGCAGCAATGAGAGAAGCATCCGCTAATGCGAATATTGAGGTTCCGAAAGTTAATTTTTATCCTTCAAGACACCCTGACCCGAATAAAGCGAGAAGAAAGGATATAAAACAGGCTTACAAGTTACTAACTCCAGCAAAAACAAATATTGTTAATCCTGTAAGATGGATATTTGGTAGAAAGTATAGATACAATAAACAAACCAATGTTTGTGTTGTTGATGGTTGTGATTGTGCTGCTTTAATTCAACATGATAATTTGTATGCAAAAATTTCCGATGAAGATACAGGGCGAAGTTTGTGGGAAATGTATTGGCAAAATCCTGTAACGGGACAACCTGAGGCGTTTATAGCAAGAGAAAAAGTTTCCAGTGGACAAAAAATGAGAGGTACATATTGTCCTGAACATATGCATCTCTATCATTTACTTTGCAAATGGGAAGCAGAAGAAGAAAAAATAAACCAAGCGAATCCAAAAAGATTACGTGATAGAGTGAAAAAGGGCGTATCAATTGTTACAGTGCCAGTTGCCGCAGTAGCAAAGAAAGACCCTACACCTGCTATGCTACAAAAATATGAACCTTTTTTCGCTGAATTAGAAAAAGATGCAAGAAGGACAAACGGTATTAACATAATTTATTATACAAATCCAGTGACAAAAGAAAATGATATTACAACAGTGGTGTTTGATTTACGTATTTTTAAACAAGAAATTGCTTTAATGAATCAACCAACGCCAGCATTTCAAAACATTTTGGAACAACAAGTTAATCAAGTAGTTCAACAAAACCCTCATTTGGAAGAAACGGTTGGGGTGGGTGAGTGAGATGCTAAATTTAGGCGTAAATAACAACACTCCTATGCAAAATGGGAGTCTAAACTTGGGCGTATCAAACGGTGCCGCCCCAACTGGATGGGGGAATCCTTTCCCATCTCAACAACAGAATATGTTTGGTCAACAACAGAATATGTGGGGTCAACAACAACAACAGCAGCAGCAGTATCAACCGCCAAGTGAATTAGAAATGCAACTTTTCTTAATGCAAAACAGTGTACCAATTGAAAGGTATATTGCGAGTCCACAAATGGGCATACTGGTTGAAATGCTTAGTAATTTGATTACACTTAACGTTCTTGAAATACTTAGAGGTGCAACATTCAATGTGAATGATGATGGAACTATGGTAATGGACGTATCTTCATTACCTCAAAATTTGCAAACCATGAGTGCTGAAAACGTAAAAGCACAGTTTGGTAATTTACAATCATCTGCAACACAGAAAGTAAATGAAAGTCAAATGAACGCTCAACAAGTTGTTTCTATGCAACAACAAAGTGCATTAGGGGGTGCATTGAGTAGTGCATTACAAGATGAAGGCACTATGGCAAAAGTTGGTAGTGGGATAGGAAGCATAGGAAGAAGTTTCATGGGGTTGAAATAATGTACGATAAAAATAGATATATGCCGCACACACTTGCATCAACAACACTTGATGTGTTAAATCCAAACAGAAGTGTAATTGTTGATATGATAATGGTACAATTACTTTCAATGGTAACTGTGTTGATGATGATTATCTTGTTAAAAGGTGGTACTATGAATACTGGTAGTCTTTCATACTACGTAATGGGTTTATTCCTTTGTGTTATTATGCTCAGTGGAGTATATGCTCGCATCACTCGCTGACGGCCATTTGTTAATTGGACATTTTGAATTTAACAGTGAAGTTTTTGTTTTTACAAAACATCCACATAAATCACATCTTTTACCACCGTATGGACATTCTTGACAAATACGACTTCTTTCAGCCATTAGTAGTGGTGTAGCATACTGTCCTGTAGTTTTATCTTTTGCTGCCCTTGTGAGGCTTTTTATGGTGTCTATAGAAAGCGGAACTCCCGCTACACGAGGTAGTCTCCACATAGTATTTCCAAACGTACTTTAAGCATAATTGTTTTGTAAGGGGTCTTCATAAGCCTCGCTATGCAGGGGGCGGAGCGTGTAAAAAAACGCTCATGTCAGTTCTGTATGTCTGATAATAGAGATGAGTTAGAAGAACAACTCTTACAAGGTCACATTACTCCAAAAGAAATTGATAAAAACATGGGATGGCGAGCCAATACTGCTGACAGACATTTTAGAAATCATATGGGTGATTATCACATGGCGGCTAATCCGTCTTGTCCTGTTTGTGCATCTCCGAAAAGAGGTGATTACGAATTTGAATACTTTAACAATGGAAGTTCAACTGATGCAATAGCAAAAGAGTTAGGAATTAAAGAAAGTGTAGTTTACAATCACATGAAACATCATTTCCAACCATTAGTGCAAAAAACGGCTGCTTTAGAAGTTGCGCTAACGGCCGGAAAAGAAATCGAATTGCTACGTTCTAACGCACAAAAACTAAATCATAAATTGTCTGAACTGCTTGACGAAGGCACTGTTCATGAGGATGGATTTGTTAGAGATGCAGTAATTTTACACAAAGAAGTACGTGAAACTATCAAAGACTTGCTTCGCTTCGAGGACCAATGGGGGCCACAAAGTGATGGTACACAGATTAATCAAACAATCAATGTATTACAACTTGAATTAAGCAAAGAAAGCCCTGAAGTGTGGATGAGAGTAAAAAATCAATTGATGGCGAATATGGGGGTTGAGTAATGCCGATGATGGGAAGAGGTTCTGACACAAGAATGTACTCTCCGAGAAGTGAGTCAGCCACTATGTACTCTTCAGTAAATGAAGACGAAACAAGATACGGTCCTACTTCATCTTATGATAAAGAAAAAAGAATGGATGAGAAAAAGGCTAAAGAAGAATCCAGAAAAAAGAAATTAAAAGATATAAAACATATCAAAATTAAACCCTCTCAAGGACTTTCAAGTGGGCCTGAATTAGAAACAGAAGGCGGTTTAGATGATGGTAACAAGCGTGACGATGAACGTGAGATAGGACTTCAAGGTGGCCCTGCTGGTAGTCGTGGACATTTACTTGATTTAGCCACAGGTGCAAAAACGGGCACAGGTTCAGCGATGGGAAGCATAATGACAGGTGAACCTATGGAAGATGCTTGGTCTACACTATTAAAGCGTGAAACTCCAAAAACTATAGAAGCACGAAGGAGAAGAGAAAAACGCCAAGAATTTCGCCCATCAACAGGACAATTCAAACGACCTCCGGGTGGAATGGACCCAAGAGGTGCTACCATGCGCCGTTTCAAAGCCCGTATGAGAGGAATAAAAGGTGGCAGAAAAACTGGTTTAATGAAACCACATTTGTCTGTTGAGATGTCTCACCGAGGTATTGCTACTAAACAACCCATGAGTAAAGACCCTCAAAAATATCGTCAATATATGGGGCAATCAGAAGCACGTAAAATACTTGGTAATGTAAGAACTACATTTAGTCCACACGCAAGACACAGTGCAAGGTCATTCTATGCTGGACCGACAGGTGCAGGAAGACTTGGTGGATTAATGCCGGGTCAACAAGGTATGATGGTACGACCATCTCTTCGTCGTATGTCAAGACCGAGATTACCAAGAGTGCCACGTGTACCAAGACCGCCTATGCCACCTATGCCTCAAATTGCACCACCAATGAGTAGTGTTCCAAGTATGCCAGCACCCTCGTCTTCTATGATGATGAGCGAAGACCGAACTGAAAGTGATTTTCTTAAATCAAACCGTCATGCTTCACGCACAGAATATCTTAAATTATTACGTGAATTAATGAATTTACAAAGAGAGAGATTGAAAAAAGCAGGCACGGCTTCTGCTTTTGAAGAAGGTGCTGTTCCTGCTCACCCTGCTGGAGTTCATCAACATGAAGATGAAGATGAGAAAAATGACGGACCTACACAGAATTTAGAAACTAACTCAAGTCGTTTAGGTCTTGACCCTGCTGGATACCTTGTATCGAGAAGGGGGCACATGGGATGATAGGCATCAAGCCTAGTACAATTCGTAAAGCGTGGAGTATGGTAGGTCACCCTCCTGAGGGTCCAACTGTTTTTAGAAATCCTCCACCAACGGCATTTACACCAGCAAATGAACCTGATATACCTGCTTTTGCACACAATGGAAGAGGCGCAACCATACCGGGTGAATTTTCTGTGCAAAATGGTATTATGCAATATAATACAGATGAAGGGGCTTTTTATCACGGTATAGATGCTTTAGCCATGAAACTTGGGTCCTTTTTTCGTAAATTAGGAATAAATGCATCTCCAGTTGAAGTAATTAATGCTGCAATAAAAAAATTTAATGATACACATGTTTCTGACAAACATCAAATCCCGTCTTTTGATAGTTTAGCATGGAGAAAAATAAGAGCCAATGTTTTACCACCGGGTGTAAACACGAGAAGCGAATCAGAACGAGCAACTAAAACTCACAATAATACATTAATTACAACTTATACAAATAAAAATGCTGACAAAACTCCGCTAGGGAGATTTATAGAATCATATTCAATTCCTTTTAATCAACAACTTCAACACATACTTGAAGATGAATTTAAAATTCCAAGAGATATATGGAGAGAGATGAAATCAGGTGTTCTTTATCCATATCTTTACGCACGTCACACGGCACCACAAGGTTGGATTCAATCTAACCCAAAAGAACATCCGAGTGCGCTTACTCCTGATATGATTGGACGTGCGCCAGATAAACGTTATTCTTCATCTATACCAGTTCACACATGGGAAACAACACATCATTTACCAAATGTAATGTATTATCCAGCCGTTAATAAAAAGATGGAAAAAACTGGTAGAAAACCAAGTTGGGACCAAAAAGAAGGTCTTTATAATCGTTCTGAAAGATTCATTACAGAAGCACTTGCACGAGGGCCTGAACATATCCCAAACATACCAATTACACTTAATCAAGGCACACTTGCTAACCCTGATATGATTCAAAGACCACTTCCTGAAGTTTTACAAACACCCGAACTAAGAAGGAAATTAATAGAAGATATGGCTCATTCACCTGCTTTGATGTATTTGTTTGGACGTAGTGGGCAAGGAAATTTCAGCAAGCAGTTTAACAATCTCTTACAAGTCTACGGCCTTGGCGAAGATGGGATAAGTTTTGATGACCATAAAAGGTATTTCAAAGCAGGTCAGGCGGGAGGGGATGGGATGCATTTATCTGCCGTAAGAATGATGGGTTTAGCAAGAAAATCCGGTATGGATGCAGAAGATGATTCACGTAGTAATCTTTCGACACACGATATTAACAGCAAAGAACTTAATGCAATGGGTTTTCATTACAGTGATAATTTAATTGAACAAGTTGATAGATACCGAAATATCATCGAAGCACTTGCTGACCATCAAGCCACAGCAAGAGGTCACAACGTAAAAATGGGACTAGGAGATATTCCTACAGAACCCATGATGGGGTATGATATACATGGTTTTCCAATGGAGGGTGATGATATTGCCCTTGACCCGCACATGGATGCGTATTTGCATTCGATACATGACTTTGCGCCAACACCTGCATTACCGCAGCGTGAAGAAGTTCCCAGTCCTACCGGAGAGGATACCTCTACAACCCCAATCAATCAACAACCTCAGGTTACACCACCTCCTGTCTCAGTGTCCCAACAACAACAACAACTCTCCGGTAGGGCACCTCCACAAATGGCACCATTGCCGACAAGTTTCCAACAGGTAAGACCACAAATCGCTGCTCTTGACCCTTCAAGATTTAGGCAATTGACAAGAAGAGATTTCATGCCGAACATGCCTGCGGAGTTAACACCTGTTGAACAAAGAGCGCAGATGGGGCTTGCTGACCCAAGGCAAACACTTCTTACTCAATTTATGGCAAAAGGTGAAGATGAGCATTTACCAGTCATGGATAGAATCATGAAAGGGCTTGAAAAAGTACAATTCCAAAATGCAACGATAGATGATGAAATTACAAAATTCAACAGTAAAAGTAATTTTATAGAACACGTGGGGCTATCTGAGAACGATATAAATTCAATCAATCAAACCATGGGTGATTGGGATAAAGTCGCTAAAGCATACAACGTAAAATCCAACATAGTGAAGGTTATAAAAGTAAACATGGGGCGATAACTTTGAGTGATAAAATATTAGTTTTAAAACAAGCACCTTTTACACAATTTCAAGAAGTTGGTACTTCTGCACCTTCTTTTAGGAATTTGTTTAGAACTGCTATGGGGCGAAGTAGAAACCCAAGTAAAGGAGCAAGATTTAGGGCTGCTTTAGGACTTGGTGCGAAAACTCTTGCTGCTGCTTCTGCTGCTAATCAAGTCGGTTTAAACATGCAATCAAGTAACCGATTCGACCCGCTTTTACAAGGTGCAGATTATATGTCTGCTATTGACCCAACACGAAGAATGCAACAATCAGGCTTTTTACCTTCAAATCAAGCCATGGCAGCGCCACGAAAACCGGTAGAACAAATTCCTTTACCAACAAATGAGGCACCGAAGCCAACACCAGTAGGTACACCTTTGCCGTCGAGCGTTGCTAATAAACTGCCACCAGCACCAGCACCAGCACAAGCACCAGCAGCAGCACCAGCACCAGCACCAGCACCAGCAGCACAATCAACAGCAAAACCAACAGCAGAAACGAAGATACCAGCACCACCGGGTACTAATTTAGACATGAGTGTATTACAACCACAAGCAACACCACAAGCACCAGTAGCACAACCAGCAGCACCAGCAGCACAACCAGCAGCGCCGATACCAGTGTCATCAGCACCTTTACCGACCACCCCTCAACAAAGAGGTCCACCACCTACTTATGGACCTCAAACTCAAGGAACAATGGGACTAACACCTGCACAAACACAATTTCAACAAATGCAACAACCACAATTTCAACAAATGCAACAACCAGTACAACCAGCACAACAAGCACAACCAATGAATATGGAACAGGTTATTGCACAACAACAAAATCCTACTAACACAGATGTAAATGAAATGTATGCAAATATTGATGCGATGGGTCAACAACAACCTGTTGCAGGTCAATCAACCGTTGGCTATGGTCAGGGCCAGCAGGTCTATGGTCCGGGCCAGCAGGTCTATGGTATGGGTTCAACTACTGCTAATTTACCCCGAAAAAGTGAAATGACTCTTGCCAATATTTTCGCAATCAACGCTATGCATATTCTCGGTGATGGTATATTCGCAAAGAGTCCTGAATCTGTTGGATTTGCCTGTGCAACTATGTATCTAAAGTCAAGGTGAGTTTGTGACTGATGATATGAAAGCATTTATCCTTGACATGGATAGAGAGATGGCAAAAAAATCATTCAAATTTTTCTTCACAGAAATTTTAGATTTTCACTACAGTCATCATCATGAGTCATGGGAACAGGGTTTGAGTGAACATCGTTATTATTGTGTTAAAGCGAGTCGTGACCACGGTAAATCAACTCTGTTTATGTCATATGCTCTTTGGTTGGCTGCTTTTCAACCCGGTACTCACATCATGATTTTTTCACACTCATTAGAACAGACACTTGAACACATGAGATTTATTCGTAATAATATAGAAAGTGCTGATATTTTACGTAATTTAAAACCTGACCAAGGAAGACCTTGGGCAAAATCATACTTTGAATTTACTAACGGCTCTCGTATCATGGCAAAGTCGGTTGGTGGTGCTACTCGTGGTTTCCACCCTGATGTTGTAGTATGTGATGACATTCTATGGGGTACGACTGGAGGTGAATTACAAAGAGCAGCAGATTGGTTCTATGGTGTTCTTCTCCCTGTTCTTCACCACTCATCACGACTAATGATGGTAGGTACACCGTTTTCTTACAATGACTTGTACGCAGAATTAGAAGAAAAAGAAACATTCAATGTAGAAACTTATCCTGCTATAGATAATGATGGAAAAGCATTATGGCCGGAACGTTGGAATCTTGAAGCACTTGAACAACGAAGGTTATCTATGCCAGCGATTCAGTTTAGCCGTGAATATTTGTGTGAACCTATTCACGATGTTGCAAGTATGTTTCCACATACGATACTTGAAGAAGCCCGTAATCATGATTTAGTTTTACTCGATAAAGCAGAAACAGAATACGATGAGGAAGGTAATCCTGCTGGTGTATTCGGTCAACACTTTATTGGGTGGGATACTGCAATTGCTTCAGATAAAAATGCTGACTATACCGCTATGATGGTGTTACGTACACCACCCGATGACAATGTAAAACAAATCGTTGGGATTGTACACGAAAAGGGTATGGGTGGGGCTGCACAGAAAAAACATATTTTAATGTTAAATAACAGATTTCAACCTGATTTGATAGAACTTGAGGGTAACAACTTTCAAAGAATGTTTGAAGCAGAACTCAGAGAAATGAGAAATGATATTCCTATACGTACTTTTATGACAACAAGACAAAGAAAAGAAAGTATCTTTATGTCATTGCTTATGGCGTTTGAACAAGGACAAATCCAAACACCATATGGTGATGAAAGAAGCCGAAAGTTCACTAATACATTAGAACAGGAGTTAAATCGATTCGGTATGCAAAAGAATGGTAAGTTAGAGTCTGTTGGAACTCACGATGACTTAGCCATGGCGTTAGCACTTGCTAATTGGGGTACAAAAGAATTCAAAGGCTCAGTAATATTACTTGACGATATATTACCCGGCTTTGATGAATGGATTACTGGCAAACCGCACAGAAATCACAATAAAAATTCGTGGATGGTTCCATAGGAGATGATAAAATGAAAGATGATAAAAAGAAGAAAAAAGGCATGGTCGTTGTTATTGCATTGGGTGGTAAGCCACCTAAATCGCCAGTAAAAACGGCTGACCCTGATGAGAAGAAGAAAATGGATGATGCTTGGAAATACCTAAAGCAAGATTGATAACATAGGACAATCGAGTGGTCAATATGTGGGGTAGTGCCATCATAGGAGATGACTATGATGCACCAGTCATAAAAGGCGACGAACATACTGTAAAGATTATACAAAATCTGTCGCAGCATCCTCATTTTGACTTTTCATCCATACCACTTGAAAAATCATCAGGAATATATTCTTCTGATGAAATAAAGTCATATAAATTTCCTGAAAATGGTGATGGTTGGCTTAAGACCGCATACGGTAAAGATGCAGATGAAATAATACGTATGTGTAGAAAAATGCGACGTGTTAATAAAGATAATCGTGAAGAAATTGACGGTATCATAAAAGATGTTAGAACCATAAAAGCCATGGAAGTTGAAGCAACGATTAACAATTTAAGTTGGTCAGATGGTCTTGAGCATATCATTAAGCAAATGGGACTAAGTGATAGAAGTCTGAAAGCCTTGCGAAAATTTGGTGAGTCAAGAGGTACAAGTTTACAAAAAGCCTGTCAACAGTTTTTGAAAGCATATTCTGTATTGTCCATGTTAAATGAAAAAGATTCTTGGGATATGGATGACCAATCGAATTGGTCTGTAGCCATGCAATTAAGAAAAGATTCAAAGAAAATGTGGCGTAATACTTTACATCAAATTGATACTATTTCAAAGCACGACCAAAATGCGTTGGAGTATGTTTCAATACAATTAGAAAAATCAGGTCCTTTGAGTAGTCGTGAGTTAGTAAGGCGTGGAGTTGAAGTTTTACATAAATCAATTACTCCTAAAAAATTGTCTAAAACTATCAAAATGTATGGTGAAGAAAAAGACATTTTCCAGTCGAACTCAAGGGGTGATTATGTCAAGTTAGGAACGCATGGTATAATCATCAAAGATGTGTGGGCTTACGCTGCTGGTTTCCTTGATGCTGATGGTAGTATATTTATTTCTGAAAGAGGAGAACCGAGAGCAACATTCGTTGCTACAGGTGAAAGAGGTAAAACTCAGTGTGAAAGTTTACATAAAGCACTAGGATGCGGAAGACTCGTATTAAATCAAAGAATACATAAAAACAGTGTTCGGAGTCAACATCGACTTATATTTTCTTCAAAAGGAGATTTACGGCAATTATTAAAAGGGATTTTACCTCATCTCAAAATGAAATCGTTGCAGGCAAAGGCGGTTTTGAAATTTATTGATGAAGATGACAAATTAAAAAAGAGAGAATTGTATCAATTAGTTACCTATAATAATTGGAAAGATGATACTAAAAAGGCCAATAATCTCTTAAATAAGTGGGGTATCGATGCGGATACCATAGGTGGATATGCGGAGAGTTTGTAATGGCTGATGATGAAAGCAGGATAAGTCGATTTTTGTCGGCACTTGGAAAACCGTTCAAGCGCCGCCAATCTCCAACGCCGACTATGCCGCTTTGGACAAGTGGCGTACAAGAACCCGTAATGGCACAAGGAATTACTATTCCTGCTCTTTATGCCGTAAGCACAGAATGTTTAATTCTTAGAACAGTGCTTTCAAAATTAAGACAAGAAATGTTCAGAAGAGGACATTATTGGGAAAAAAAGTTTCACAATAAATGTACTCAGTGTGATGAAGAATTTACTTATGACCTTCAACAATGTAAATCATGTGGTGGAGAGGTGCGTAGTCCCGATGTTGATGAGTTAACATACCCAAAGTGGTTGTTAAAACAAGATAATTCGATGGAACAATCATTCTTGCACATTTTACATGAAATAGAAAATGACCTAAATGTAGTTGATGATGCATTTTTAATTATGATAAAGGAGTATTACGTTGACCCTGAAAGTAAAGAAGTTAGTTTTTACAGGGTGAAAGAAATGGTTAGAGGTGACCCAATCTTTATGCGTATTGTCGCTGATAAAAGAGGAGTAAGAGGTGGCAGGTACAAAACATGTTTAATCCACCGTGACCAAGTTAAAACACATACTGAGGCTGGTAATTGTGAAGAATGTGGTATGGAACTTCACGATGTGCATTATGTGAATATGGCTGGAAGTGGTAAAACGCAATACTTTGTTGAGGGAGAAGTAATACACATTAGTAAGTATAATCCTTCTAAACTCTATGGGCGCTCTCCAGTAAATACCATGTGGAGGCAAGCCATGACACTTACTGCTATGGATAATTACATGTACACGGCATATCAGAAAAGAAGAATGCCAAAAGGTATTATTTCAGTTACAACTGATAATCTTGAATCCATGAAATCGTTTTGGAAATCAGTTGATGAAAAAATGGAACGTGACCCACATTACGTACCAAAAGTTGGTATTGAATCTAGCACAGGGAGAGGTGGTGTAAATTGGGTCAAATTTATGGATACACTTGAAGAAATGCAGTACATACCAGTTCGTGATGAGATAAGAAACAGAATTGCCGCTTATTATGGTGTTTCAAGTATATTCATGGTTGACAATGGTAAGTCGGGTGGTTTGAATAATGAAGGG